>WNGA01002119.1_pt1 | contig 30349 bp, 28 predicted proteins | sample 5400061 | NCBI WGS metagenome assembly WNGA01 (sample SAMN13153366, study PRJNA577476) | soil metagenome | isolation source: 100 cm soil or saprolite under grassland replicate 2 | place: USA:California | collected 2016-06-15
GGGGTCGATCCGGTTGTACCGACATCGCCACAGCGCGGTATCACTGCCGATCTTGTAGACGAGGAGGTCCTCGATGGTCTCGCCGTGCCGCTGCCGTTCCCAGCGTGGCGCCACGAAGCGGCGGTCGATGAGTTCGTACCGGTCGGCCAGGTGCTTCTCCACCCGGTCCAGCGGGAAGTGGGGGTGGGTGTCTGTGATCACGTATGGGGACATCAGGCCGGCGAGGTAGGAGTCCGGGTCGGGCATGTACTCAAGTACAGCGGCGAGAACGATCAGGTCATAGGCATGGGTGTCCGGTTCGTCGACAACGGTGAACCCTTGCTCCGCCAGCCGCATGGCGTAGACGGGGGCCGTCTCGACGCAGTCCACCGGCGCCACACGGAGGAGATGGCGTGTGAGGTGACCTTCAGCGGCTCCGACCTCAAGGATTCGGCGCGGTTGGACCGAGGCGGCCAGACGGGCGATCACTCTGTGCCGCTCGATCTCGTACCGACTGGTGCCGAAGCCCCAAACGTCTTCGTACTTGCTGCCGAGGTACTGGTGGTGGTCGCCGAAGTTGGCGACGCCCCAGTAGAAGATGTCCACGGCGGCGCGACTGAGTCGTGTGAACCGTTCGTGGCTGCATATCTCGAAGGTGCTGGCGAGTTGGCCGTACTCCCGCCAGTAGACGGTGCCCATCACCTGTTGCTTGAGCTGGTACTCGTCGGGCGTCAGTTCGTGCACCAATTTCGGGTATTGGTTCCAGGCGACGGAGAGCACGTCGTCGAAGACCTGGTGGACCGAGTAGCTGACGTCCTGATGGTGGGGGTGTTCGTTGACTTCGCCGTAGGGGCTGTGGGTGAACACCAGGTCGTAGCCGCCAGCCGCAAACCGTTGAAGATCGGCGACGAGCTGGGCCATGTCGAGACGGTGGCTACCTCGCCGGCGGGGATCGTCGGGATAGCCGAGGATGTAGAGGTTGGCGACGCCCTGGGCAGCGGCGGCTTGCTCGATCTCCGCCTGGCGGCGTCGCCGTGTCTCGTGATCCCAGCCACAGGTAACGCAGACGACGTCGGTGCGATATCGGGCCAGCACGGAGGAAAACCACAAGGTTTCGTCGTCGGGGTGCGCGCAGACGGCGAGGGCGCGGGGAGCCGTCGTGTTACTCGATGAAGTCGACACAGAAGCTCCTGCCGATGCGCCGGGTCATGCGCGCGATTTCGTCGTCGGACGGATGGGTATAGGTTTCCCCGCCTGCTGGCTGCGGTGTCGGGCTCAGCTCGCCGCGTGCGTAGGCGGCGACGGTCTCCGCGACCATGGGTACGGCCTGGAGGACGTTGGTGTAGTGCGCCTCCTGGGGCGTCAACCGCTCGTCGGGTAGCTGAGCGACGCGCGTGGCCAGTAACGGTCCGGTGTCGATGCCTTCGTCGATGAGGTGCACCGAGCAGCCGATCAGGTCGGGCCTGTGCTCGTACATCGCCCAGAACTCGGAGTAGGGACCGCGGTAGTGCGGCAGCAGACCGCTGTGGAAGTTGACCAACTTGCCGCGGAACTTGGCCACCACGGGCGGCTTGATGATACGGCTGCCGGCGACAATGATCAGCCGTATGTTCTTCTCCTGCCAGCGAAGGCCGGCGGTGTTGATGTCATCGATGTAGCGGATGATCAGGCCGCCGCGTCGGGCCGCAGGTTCGAGGCTGTGGTAGCGGTGTGGTTCGCCGTTGGTGTTGTGCCGCAAGGCGTTGAGCCCATAGCGGACGCGGGACCGGATGAACGAACGGCTTCCCCACCATGGTCGCTGGATCACCAGGTGAGTGAGGCCAACTCCGGCGTCGAGTAGGCCCGTCAGCAGGGCTGATCCTTCCCAGAAGTAGGAGGTCAGGAAGACCACGCTGTTCGGCTGACCGGGGAACGCCGTTTGTTCGTCGACTATGCGGGCCATGGTGACGTGCCTCCAGGACGTCGCGAGGCGGATTTGGTTGGCGGAACTGTCGGTCCTGCGGCGCATAATGGCCGCCGCGGACAACCCGAGGACGGATGATGCGAATGACCGAGCCGATAGAACCTGGGTACGACGGCGCGATCCCGACGCCGACCGGCGCGATCCGGCGCGTCGCTGTCGGTAGTGACCACGTGGGCCTCGCCTTGAAAACGGCTCTGGCCGCCGCCTGCCGCAAGGCCGGGTACGAAGTTGTCGACGTAGGCGTCCACGAGACTGGCCGGGTCGACTACAACGACGTGGCAGTCGACGTGGTCCACCTGTTGACCAACGACAAGGCCGACGCCGGCATTCTCGTGTGCGGAACCGGTGCCGGTATGCAGATCGCGGCCAACCGCTACCGGCAGATCCGGGCGGTCGCCGTCAACGACCTCTACACCGCGTACTTCGCCCGCTCCCACAATGATGCGAACGTCGCGTGCCTGGGCGCGCGGCTGGTCGCCCCGGAGTTGGCCGTGGCGATCGTGGCTCGGTTCCTGGCCACACCGTTCGAGGGCGGCCGGCACCAGCGCCGTGTCGACAAGCTGTCCCATCCGCCAACGATCGGAGCCTAGTAAGACGCACAGCCCGACCGAGGATCGGGAAGCGGTTGTCGTGAGCATCGCCGGTTCAGTCCGCGGGGTCGACGAGCACGACGTGGCGCATCACCCGCCCGGCGGGCCAGCTATTGAGCAGTTGGCCGGCCTCGGCCAGGGAACCGGTACGGATCGGATAGCGGGCTAGGTCGACCGGCAGCTTCGCGGCGGCCTGCACGCAACTTCCCATGTCTGGCGAGGTGCGAGGTACCACGTTGCGGACGTTGACGCTGCGGAGGTGCCATTGGTCGAGCAGGGCCGCCGCCAACCGTCGGCCTGCACGGTGGTGGGCCACGAGCAGTAGCGCGGCCCCGGCGGGCAGCGTTGTCGTCAGCTCCCAGAGGACATCTTCGCCGCCGGTGCACTCGTACGCGGCACCCGCCTCACCGATCGCCTTCCGGAGCTCCGGCGAGTCCGGTTCGAGCACGTGAACCCCTGCTGCGGCGGCGAGTTCGAGCCGGTCGGGATGGCTGTCGGTACCGATGACCAGCCGGCCCGTGGCGGCAAGCAGCGCGGCGATCAGTTGCCCAAGCAGGCCCAAGCCGAAGACCACAGCCGGGGACTCCTCCTTTGACGGATCCTGCTCACACGCGTTGACCGCACAGGCCAGTGGCTCGACGAGGGCCAGGTGCGGTCCGGCACCCGGAACGGGTGAGAGCTGCCACGCCGGCGCCCGCATATACCGCGCCAGGCCGTGATTGCCCATGCCAGCCACGCGGGTACCCACCGGCCATGGCGACTCGTCGCCGACGTCGACAACCGTGCCAACGACTTCGTGTCCGAGAACCTCCGGTAGCTGCCGTGGAATCTCGCCGGCCCAGATGCCGATGTCCCGTTGGCATACGCCGCACGCCTCGACCTTCACCGTGACCTGACCGGGCGGTAGAGGCCAGCGGCGGACCTCGCCGGTTCGGCGTCCGGTGACCACGAAGGCGTCGGTGGAGTCCATGGGAACCAGCTCCTCGTCTAGGTGAATACACGTTCGAGATAGGCCGCGACGCCGTCCTCCGCGCATGGTCCGGTGAGGGCGTCAGCGGCGGCGAGCGCGGCTGGATGCCCATCTGCGACGGCGACTCCTTGCCCGGCCCAGCGCAACATCGGTACGTCGTTGGGCATGTCGCCGAACGCGAGGACGTCCGTTTGATCTACTCCCAGGCGGGCCGCCAGCCAGGCCAGGCCGGTGGCTTTGGAGACACCGGCTGCCACGGCCTCGACCAGATCCGGTACGCCGGAGTCGACAACGCTGAGGCCCGGACCCATCGCCTCGGCGACCACGGCTCGCCATGCGGCGTCCGGCTCGCGGACTGACCTGATGAGCAGCTTGCTGAACGGATGGGCGACTAGTTCATGTGCGGCGACCGTTCGCGTTGGGCGAGCCAGGGCGCCGACCGCCCGGGGGAAGCCGGGCTCGTGAAGCAGTTCGGCCCCTCGCTCCACTCCGGCCACGGCATCGGGTACCGCTCGACGAAGCCGGGTTAGCGCGGCGGACAACACCGCTGGGGATATCGGTCGGTGCGCAAGTACCCCTACACGGCCGTCGACGACCATCGCGCCGTTGGCGCAAACCGCCGGTCCGGTAAGGCCCAGGCGACGGGCCGTCGGTAGCCACGCCCCGATTGCCCTGCCGGTTACGACGACGAACGACACCCCACGCGCGCCCATTCGGTCGACTGCCGTGCGGGCACGCCTGGACAGCGTGTGGTCGGGGCGCAGGAGCGTCCCGTCGAGGTCGCACGCCACCAGACGCGGCGACCGGGGACGTGGCGTCGGCGTTGCGGCCCCGGCGTCCAGAGGTATTGGACGGCTCATGTCGTTGCCACCTCGCGAGGTGAGCGGGGGTACATCAGGACCGCCGTGGTGGCGATGCCCAGCGACTCGGAGATCTGTCGTGCCGGTAGGCAGTAGCGGTCGCACCGGCCGCTGAGCAAGGCGGTAGCCGATACGCCGGGGGGCAGTTCATGCGCGGTCGGGTAGGCGATGCTGGAGAGCATGAACACCTGGTGGATGACATACGGGTGGCCGTCGATGAGGACGGGCCAGTGCTGAGCCCCCTGGGGCGGCAGCCCGTCGGCGTATCCGACGTCGAGGCGAACGGGCGTACCTTCCGGCGGCGAGGCGCCCTGGTAGCCAACGGACGGCGTCGACTGGTAGGCCGTGGCGCCTGCTAGCCAGGCCCAGGCCGGAATCACGCCGTCTCCGTCTCCGGCTCGGAGGGAGCGGGGCATGATGCCGTAGAGCGGGCGTCCGATCCGAACCCAAGCGGCCGGCGTCGGACGATGCCACCGCAGTACGTCGCTGCCGCCAAGGTGGGCGATTGCGCCGGGGCAACGACGACGCAGCCGGCCGAGCGTGGTGAGCGCCTCGCGAACGGCCGCCTCGGATGGGTTCGCCGGTAGATGACCGGCGAGTCCAACGACCCTGATCATCGGGTGCCTGAGGAGGGCGGACAGCGTCTCGTCCGTCTGATCCGCCGGCACGCCACCGCGTCCTACGCCGAAGTCAATCTCGATATGGATCCGCGCCAGGGGTCGGGTGTGGCGATGTGCCAGGAGGCGGCCTATCTCGATCTGTCCGACCAGCCACTCGACGTTCAGCTCTGAAGTACCGATGCCAGCGGAGTCCAGGACGATCAGACGCACGTTCACCCCGGCGGCCCGTACTTGGAACGCCTCCACGATCGAGCCGACTGCCATCGCGCGGACGCCAGCGGAGGCCAGTGCGGTGGCGCATGTCGCGACGCCCAGCCCGTACCCGTCACCTTTGATCACCGCGATTGTCCACGGACCGTACGCGCGCCGGAGCGCCGTGGCGTTCTGACGCAGCCGGTCGGGATAGATCCACATCGTCCCGCCCCGGGGCCGCGGCCCGCCGGCGCCCACTGCCCAGCCGTCACGACCCGGATGTACCGCTGGCGCCGTCGTCATGCGGCTGCCACCTCCGCGGCGGACGCGGCGAATGCGCGCCACGCTTGCTCAGCGGCTCCTTCGCCTGCATGTTTGGTGGCACCTCGCGCAGCGACGGCTATCGCCCCAAGCAGACCGAAGACGTGGAACAGTTCGATGCCCAGATGCGACACGCGCACGATGCGACCGGCCAACGGCCCGAGACCAGAGCCCATCTGGACGCCACACAGCTCACGCATCGTTGTGACGAGGACGTCGGCGGCGATGCCCGGTGGTGGCTCGGCGGCGGTGACGGGAGCTACGTCCACCGCCCCGCTTGGCCAGGGGGTGAAGCCGTACGCGGATAGCCCTGCACGGACGGCTCGGCCGATGGCGGCCCGGCGTTCCTGGGTCTGCGCCAGCGGTGCGCGGCGGGTAAGCGCCTCCAGGGCGACATGCAGCCCGGCCATGACACTGACCGGAGGGGTCCAGAGGCTCTCGGCCGGGTCGCGCAGGAACGCTCGACGTACCCGGCCCCAGTCGCCTGCCAACGTCGCTGGCGGCGCGACAGTGCGGGCGCGTTCCCATGCGCGCGGCGAGACGGCCAGGATCCCGACTCCAGGCGTCCCTCCGATCCCCTTGTGGCTGCTAGTGACAACGACGTCCAGGCCGTGGCGGTCCATGCTGATCGGTAGTACGCCTGCACTGGATATAGCGTCGACGACGCACAGCGTGCGGCGGGCACGGCACAGGTCGCCGAGTGTCGCGAGGTCGTTGACGCGCCCGGTCGAGGTCTCATGGTGGACGGCGAGGAACGCCGTTGCCGGCGTCCGCAGCGCCCGATCGATCCGCGTGATCGGAAGTGGCTCGGCGTAGTCGGCTCGGACTTGAACGGTGTCGAGGTCGAGCCGATGGCATAGCTCGGCCAGACGCTCACCGAAGTACCCGTTGGTGGCCACCACGACCCGGTCACCGGATCGGCAGATGTTCTGGACGGTCATCTCCAGCGTCGCTGTACCGGACCCGCCCACGCAGTAGACATCGCTCGCGGTACCGAGGACTTGGGCGAGCATGGCGGTGATGTCGCGTAGCATCCGGCCGTGCTCCTCGCCGCGGTGATAGATCGGCGAAGCGGCCTGGGCCATGAGGACGGCGGGGTCGACGGTGACCGGTCCGGGAACGAACAGTGGGATCATGGTGCTGGTACCCCTGTGCCTTGGTTCGGCGACGCGAGGTTGACGCCGAGCATTCCCGCTAGCTCGACGACGGCTTGAGGTCCGGTCTGGTCTGTGCCGCCTTCCAGCACCGCTCGGGCGAGGTCTTCCAGTTCGGCGGTCGCGGTCGGGAAGTCGAGGTCGTCATCGATCGCCGCGCAGACCCGTTCGATCCAGGGACGAGGGTCAGGTCCGCCGAGGGCCTTGACCGCCGCGAGCAGGATCTCCAAGAGTCGCTCACCGGCGGCGATGTCCCGGTCGCGCCACTCGAAGCCCGCGGTGTACCGGTACAGCCGTAGCACGGCGAGCCGGATCGCGCGTGGGTCGTGGCAGGTGAGCAGGTCGCGGGCGAGCACGATGTTGCCCAGCGACTTGGACATCTTCTCGCCGCGGTAGCGCACGAACTGGCAGTGATGCCAGGTGCGTACGAACGGCTCGGTCTGCAACGCCAGTGTCTGCGCCTGTTCGCATTCGTGGTGCGGGAAGATCAGGTCGGTGCCGCCGCCATGCAGATCGACCGTGGCGCCGAGAAGGCTGCGGGCCATCGCGCTACAGCCGATGTGCCAGCCGGGCATCCCGGGGCCGTATCGGCTCGGGATCTCCGGCTCGCCGTCGCGGGATGGTCGCCACAGCACGAAGTCGAAGCTGTTGCGCTTTCGCGGGTTGTCGGGGTCGCCGCCGCGCTCCCGGGCGTAGTGGCGGCGCAGATCCTCCGGGTACCCCGACAGTGTGCCGAAGACCTCGCTTCGCGCGGTGTTGAAGTACAACGTGCCGTCGAGGCGGTACACGTACCCGGCCGAGTCGAGGTCGGCAATGAACGCGAGCGTCTCATCGAGCATCTCGGACACCCGTGGCTCGGCGTCCGGTTGCAGCATGCCGAGCTGTCGCATGTCCTGGCCGAACTGAGCGACTTCAGCCTTGACCAGGTCCGAGTACGGCACGCCGAGTTGGCGGGCCTTGGGTGCGATGGGGTCGTCGAGGTCGGTGATGTTGCGAACCATCCGGGTTCGATGCCCGCGCTGACGCAGCCGCCGTACCAGGATGTCGTAGGTGAGGAAGGTCGCGACGTGGCCAATGTGGCTGGCGTCGTAGGGAGTGACCCCACAGATGTAGATCTTTACCTCTTCGCCTGCCGCCCGGAACTCGATCGTGCCTGACCCACCCGGCCCGCTGAGTTTGATCATTGCGCGTACTCCCGTTCGCTCGTCATCCCCGGCCCTGGGCTCACAACCCGGCCGCGATCTCCCGTACGGCGTTACAGGCCGCCATCAGGCTGCCGATCTTTCCGGGCTTGTACGCCCGCCCACCGTCGCCCGGTCGGTACATGCGCTCGGGAGCGATGTGGGCCTCGATGAGTAGCCCGTCCACGCCGAACGCCGCGGCGGCGAGCGCCACCTGTGGTACGGCGTCGACGCGGCCCGCGCTGTGGCTTGGGTCGAACACGACCGGCAGGTCTGTGCGCTCCCGCGCAGCCAGTACCGCGCCGAGGTCGGGCATGAACCGCAACGAGGCGTCGAACGAGCTGATGCCGCGGGCGCACAGGATGACCGCCGGGTTGCCGTGCGCGACCACGAACTCGGCGGCTCGCAGCCACTCCTCGACCGGCGTGCGGTATCCGCGCTTGAGGAGCACGGGTCGCCCCGCGCCACCCAACTCTTTCAGCAGTGCCTGGTTGGTCATGTTGCGGGTGCCTACCTGCAAGCAGTCCGCGGCTTCGGCCACCAAGCCGACGTCCCTCGGGTCAAGTACCTCGGTGACCACCGGTAGCCCGACGGCCGCCTTCAGCTCCGGCAGCAACTTGACGCCCGGACCCTGCTTGCCCTGGAAGTTGTACGGACTCGTGCGGGGCTTGAAGATGCCGACCCGCAGCGCGTGCGCCCCCTGCTGACGCACGGCCAAGCCGGTGGCTACCGCGTCGTCGAAGGATTCGAGCGCGCACGGGCCTGCCGCGCACCACAACGGACCGCCGCCGACGGGCGTGTCGCCGACGTTGATGGTCGCGGGTGCGATGCCGTTGGTGCGGTCCAGGAGCCAGTACCCGCAGGTGTTGGTCGAGTGCCTGCCGACCACGATCGGGGCATAGATGTCGGGCACGCACGTCTCGTCCCCGCTGACGGCCACGAAGCGTCGGCCGCCCATCGAGACAGGCCAGGCGGTGACGTCGTCGTGGGTGGCGAGGGAGTCGCACAGCGCGGCGACGGCTCCCGCGTCCGCGTCCTTGTCGACTTCAATAATCATGTGAGGGCCTCTTCCGTCGAGGTGGTTGCGTGTACGGGTGTCCGCCGGCAGGTGGCTTCGTCGAACACCGCGACCATGTCGGCGGCCATGCGAGCGACGTGGTGTCGGCTGCGGGCGGCGCTGCGGGCGGCGGTGCCGATGCGGTCGCGGAGCGCCGGGTCGGCCGCCAACTCGACAAGCCGCGCGGTCCACGCAGCCTCGTCGAGGACGGCCAGCCTGCCGCGTTGGGCGATCGGTACCGTCACGCCGGTCACCAGATGCTCGACATGCGTGTGCTTGCCGAACCCGGTGTTGCTGACCACACACAGCCCGAGTCCCATCGCCTCCAACTCGGCGACACCGAAGGTTTCGATGAGAGCGGGGTTGCAGAAGATGTCGCCGCGTCGAAGCTCATCGACTACCAGGGGACGAGGCAGCGCGCCGAGGAAGTTGATCGCCGGGTGCTGGTACAGGCGCGTGGCTTCGGTAAGGCGGGCGCCGTCTCCCACGACCCGCAGTCGCAGGCGGCGGTCTACGTCGGCGGCGGCCACGAACGCGTCGAGGAACGGCCGCCAGCCGCGTTCGCTGCTGATGCGGCCGAGGTAGTGCACCATCACCGTCCCGGGGTCGACAGCCGGGTCTGCCTGGCCGGCAGACCCGTCGATGGCACTCCAGTCGAGGCCATGCGGGACCACCCTCAGCTTCTTTGAGTACTCGGGGAAGTAGCGCGCGGCCAGGTCGCGCGCCGTCGTGCTGGGCACGACGACGAGGTTGGACGCGAGGAAGCACCGCTCCTCGGCCGCCCGGAACTCCGCGTCCTCCGGTCGCACCCGGCGGCCGGACACGGCCGAGTAGTGCCGGTCCACGACGTGCGCGGTCGTCACCACCGGGCATCCGAACCATGCGCCGAGCGCGTCGGAGACCGGCTGGGTGGTCCACCCGTCGTTGTGTATGACCTCCGCCCGCCATCCGCCGAGGGGCCAGCCGGCAGTAAGCCAGCCGACCGCGGCGGCGTTCCACGCTTGGACATCGCCTGGGGTGGCGAACATCTCGGTCGGCCGGTCCGGCGGTAGCAGGTGCCGAACCGTCAACTCGGTGGGCGCTTCGACGAGTTGGACGGCACCGGCTCCGCCTATGTGGTCGGTACGGTCGGCACGGCCGGGCGTGAGTACGGCGACTTCGTGGCCGGCCCGGTGCAGAGCACCGAGCAGGTCGTCATTGACCGTGCCCGAGCCGTACCGGGTGCGGCGGGGCGGGTAGTCGAGGCAGACGTGCAGGATCCTCATGGCCGTGCCTCCGTGAGGGTGCCAGTCCTGGCCTGCGTCAGTTCGCTCGACCTGCCCGCAGCGCCGGGGACGCAACCAGTGCAGGCCAGGTCGTGGCGGACCTGGTCGCGCAGCGACAGCGCAAGTGCCCGCCATGGTGGGGGTAGCGTTTTCGTTTCGTTCTCGTCGAGGCTGGCCAGTTCCTCGAAGCGGCCGGGCATCAGGTAGTTGGTCAGGTCGTACACGTCGGGACCGAACTGCTCGGCGTACCGGTCGGTCACCTCGTCGGCGATGGTCCGGGGTCGTAGTTGCCGGTTCGCGCTGACGTGCGCGCTGTAGAAGCGGTACACGTCGACTGGCACGGTGGCGGGCAGGCGTGGGTGGACGCTCATCCAGAGGGTTTCCAGCACCTCCACGCGCCGGTAGAACTCCGGCTCCGTGAATGCCGCTACCCGCATGGCCGCGTCCAGCAGCGTGATGTCCGCGGTGGACGCCAGGCCGTACCGGGTCAACCCAGCCAGGCGCCACTTGCGGTGGGGTACGAACCGGCCGGCAAGCACGTACAGCAGTTCGATGATCTCATCGATCGTCGCGGCGAGGATAAAGTGGCCGGCCGTGATGTCGCCACGGCGGACCATCCGCTCCGGCGCCCGCCGGATGTCCCACTCCAACCGGCTGGCGAGCCGGATCAGCCGGTCCAGTCGTTCCGACTCGCCCATACGGGTCTTGTCCTTGACGAGCCGGCCGATGTCGCCGTGACGGTCGTAGACGACCTGTGCGGTGTAGGCGTGGGCCTCCCGCATCGCGTCGTCCCACGCGGTACGCGGGTCGGCGTCATACTCGATAACCCGCTGGTGGAGGTTCACCTCGACCATGCCCCAGCGCAGCGGTACGTGGAACGAGAAGTTCCCGAGCCACGTCGGTAGTCGATCGGCCAACAAGCGTCGGGTGACCCGCGGATCCGGTCGCCACTCGTGTGGCTCCATGCCGGCACGCAGCCACACGGTGAGGTCGATGTCCGACAGTTCGTCGAAGGTGACCCGCTGGCCGGTCATCGCAATGCTGGACAACAGCGCGACACCCTCGACGTGCGGCTGGCGGACGAGGCGGGCGACGAACGGGCCGAGCACCTCACGGGCTTCGGTGATCAGCTCGACCGCCTGCGACGTGGTCATAACGGCCGGTCCTCGACCGTCGGGCGGTGCAGTGTGGAGCGCAGCGCTGCCACGGTTCGTTCGATCCCAACCTCGTACGGCGGCGGCCCTCGTACTCGATGACCCACTGGCCGGCGAAGCCAGCGCGATCCAGCTCGCGGATCGCCCAGGCGAGCGGGATGGTCGTCTCCACGCCGGAGGCGTCGAACTCGTAGCTCTTGACGTGGACATGATTGGTGATCGGGGCCAGCCGCCGGATGGCAAACCGGCGGACGTCGCCCGGCAGGTTACCGAAGTCGAGGCACACTCCGAAGGACTCGCTGGGGTACCGGTCACACAGATCCGCAAGGAACGCCGGATCGTTGGACAGGCCGCCGTGCGTCTCGACGGCCAACGCCACGCCGACCCGCCTGGCGTGTGGGACTACCTCGTCAAGCGCCTCCGTGATCTGACGCCGGGCGGTGGCGTCCACGCGCTGCCACCCGGTCCAGACGCGGGCAAGGCGGCAGCCGAACGACTCCGCAATGGTCAGCCACCCGATCAGGTGGTCGACGTTGTCGGCGACCGAGCCCTGATCGCCCGTGAAGTCGTTCCGCAGCGCGATCGAGGGCATCGCGAGGCCGCGATCACGCAGGCCCGCCTGGACAGCGGCGGGGTCGCGCACCGACCGGTCGCACAGCTCCACCGAGGCGAAGCCGAGACTTACGGCCGCGTCCAAGAACTCCGCCGTGCTCCTTGCGCCCGTCTTCAGCTCGTTGCCGAAGCAGACGACCGCGAGCGAGATATCGGTCTCCACCTGACATCGAAGGTCCTGGTTCGTAGTCATCGCCTCACTCCTCCTTCACCCGAGGTGCCGCCGCCACGCCGAACGCGCAACGGAGCACTAACTTCGCGAAAAATGAGATGGTCTGTGTTGCTTCGGGAGCCGCCGGGGGGCCTATCATGGGCGTCGGTCGCGCGCTTGGCGGTCACGCCTGCTCGCCCTGCTGGGCCAGTGTCGATATCGGCAGGCGCGACCAGAGAATCCATGCTCGCCACTCACCCGGGAGGGACCGTGACAACCGGGCACCCGCTTCGGCTGTACAACTCGCTTGGCCGCCAACTGGAGGAGTTCGCTCCGGCTGGGGACGAGATCGGTATGTACAGCTGCGGCCCGACCGTCTACGGATTCCCGCATCTGGGCAACATGCGGGCCTACGTGTTCGCCGACACGCTGCGCCGGACCCTTCGCTGGAAGGGTCTGCCCGTCCGGCACATCATCAACATCACCGATGTGGGTCACGCGGTGGCGGAAACGGAGCTGGGCGAGGACAAGCTCGAAGTCGCCGCTGCAAGGGAACGCCGGTCGGTCGAGGACATCGCGGCCTTCTACACCCGGGCATTCTTCGACGACATGGCCGCCTTGAACATCCTGCCGGCGCACGAGTATCCCCGAGCAACCGCGTACGTCGACCAAATGATCGACTTCGCCAGAAGGCTTGAGGAACGCGGCTACACGTACCTCATCCCGTCCGGGCTGTACTTCGACACCGCCAAGATGCCCGACTACGGCTCGCTGGCATTGATCGACGTATCCGGCCAGCGTGAGGGCGCCCGCGTCGAACAGGTCGCGGGTCGGCGGAACAAGACCGACTTCGCGCTCTGGCGCGTCGAGGAGCCCCACCGCATCCGCGCGATGCGGTGGAAGTCGCCATGGGGCTGGGGCGCACCCGGCTGGCACCTGGAATGCTCCGTCATGAGCATGGCGCTGCTCGGTCCCCACTTCGACATCCACACCGGCGGCGTGGACCACCGGGAACTGCACCATGTCAACGAGATCGCCCAGAGCGAGGCGTACCTCGGAGACGGAAGGCCCTGGGTGCGGTACTGGCTTCATAACGAGTTCTTGCAACTGGGCACGCAGAAGATGGCCAAGTCCGCGGGCGGCGCACCCAAGCTGGCCGATCTCGTCGACGCCGGCTACCACCCGATGGCGTACCGGCTTTTCCTGCTCGGCGGCCATTACCGCAGCCAACTGGACTTCACCACCGCGGCCGTTGACGGCGCCCAGGCCACCCTCCGGCGCCTGGTCACCCGGATTCAGTCGATGCGCCCGCTGCCCCCGGTCGACAGCGTCACGGAGGCCCCGACCCTGATCGGCGAGAACGACCGGGCAGCGACGCGGCTGCTCGACCAGATCGACCTCGCGATCACCGCCGACCTCAACACACCGCAAATCCTCGCTGTCCTGCAGGACGCGCTCCGCGATCCCGAGATAACCGACGAAGGCCGGCGCGCGGTCGTCGCCGCATGCGACGCGGTGCTCGGCCTCGGACTGGCAACCCTTGAACCCACCGATGTGCAGCCCGGTCGAGACGCCAGCGACCTTGCTCCGGAGGAGCGCGCTGCCATTGATCGGCTCATAGCCCAGCGGACCAGCGCCCGGAAGGGCCGCGATTGGGCGCGGGCCGATCAGATACGGGACGAACTGGAGAGTCTCGGTGTTCGGGTCACCGATACGCCCGATGGCCCGGTATGGACGCTGCGGTAGCAGCCGTCCATGCTGGCCTGGCCCATAGGCCACCATTTTCCAGTTCGCACCGGTCGCCACCGCTTCGCCCTTCGACCACGCAGAGTTGGATGGCACCGAGGCGGGCGGGGTTTACGCCAGACGCTCATGAGGGGGACTGCGCCCGATGTCAGAGCCCAGCACCCGTCCCGGTACCTTGACTCAGACAACAGGCTGTGATCGTTCGGTACCAGCGCGCGGTCGTCGGACATGTGCGGCATCCATGTTGCATCGATGGGCGTGAACTGCGGAAAGGGTCGTACGGGTACCGTGTCCCGGTAGCCGAGGAGGTCGGGGAATGGTGCGAAAGCGTCCCAGGCTCATCCAACGTCGCAAGACCGTCGGCTACACACAGGAGAAACTCGCCGAGGAACTCGGCGTCGACCGAACGACCGTGGTCCGGTGGGAGCGAGCCGAATCTGAGCCACAGCCGTGGCAACGCCCGAAGCTCGGCGCGCTGCTGAAGGTCTCTGCCGAAGAGCTTCACGACATACTGCTCGATGTCCTGGATCTGCCCGATCGGGGAGCCGACGCGATCATGGGCATGGACGCCGCAGGCCACCACGTTGTTCCCGGCCCGCGCATTGCCACGGTGGAGTGGGACGGGGCAGCGTCTACTCATCGGGATGCCGACCGACGCACCTCCATGATCGGCATGCGGCTTCAGCAGGCAATCGCGGACGCTTACGATCTCGGCGAGCTGAGGCGGGTTGTGGAGTCCCGACTCAATGTGGATATAGAGGATGCATGGGCACCGAGTCACGGCAAGGCCGAGTCGATCCGCCTGCTCGTCGAGCGGGCGGCGACGGAGGGCTGGCTGCGCGCGCTGGCCGCGGGTCTCCGGCAGGACACGCCGGACCGGACCCTGCGCGCGGCCGCCGAGGCGTTCCTGGCGGGCGGTACGGAGAGCCTGCCCGTCGTCCTCGTACCGTCCCTGGAGCCCAACATGGTCTACCGTCCTGACGACGTCGAAGCGTTGATCACCACCTTGGCCGACGGGGCTGCGTCGGATGTCACGAAACTTGTCGCGGTCTACGGTCCGGGCGGGTTCGGCAAGACGACCTTGGCGACACAGGTGTGCCACGACCCCCGAGTCCGGGAGCTGTTCCCCGACATTCTCTGGGTCGAGACTGGCGAGCAGTGCACGCCCGCCCGCCTAGTGCAGTTGATCTCCGATCTCTGCGTACATCTGGATGGCACCCGGCCAGCCCTCGCCGATCCGGAGCAGGCGGGCTTCCACCTTGCCCGGATACTGGGCGACCGGCGCGCCCTGATTGTGATCGACAACGTCTGGTCAGCGGCTGACTTGGCACCCTTCCTCTTGGGCGGCTCGGCCTGCATCCGGCTCGTCACGACCCGGAACGTCCGCGTGTGCCCGTCCCAGACCAGACTCCTGCGCCTCGGCCCCATGTCCTCGACCGAGATCCGCGAACTCCTCAGCCGGAGTGTGTCGAACCTGGGGCAGCACGAGACAGCACGCCTAGCCGACCTCTGCGGTGGCTGGCCACTACTCGCCACGGTCGTCGGCTCCAACGTCAGTCAGGACATCGCCGCCGGAGCACCACCCGCCCGCGCGGTATCCGAGGCCGGGCAGGTCCTGCGCACGCACGGACCGCACGCCTTCGATGTGTCGGACGCCGACCAACGACGAAATGCGATCGGACAGGCCATCACGTCGAGCCTGCAAAGTCTGGAGGAGAACGTCAGTATCGGTGGCGGCTCGGCGCTTCGCGACCGGTACCTCTCGCTCGCGATCTTCCCCGCTGCCACGCCCATTCCGCTGGCGGTGCTGTCGCTATGGTGGGAGCGCGCCTACGGCTGGACTCCCAACGCGGTGCGACAGTTCTGCCGGATGCTCGCGGACCGGTCACTTATCGACACGTACCTTGCCGATCGGGACGCGATCCTTCTGCACGACGTGTTCCGGTCGTACGTACGTCATCTGGTGGGCGAACACTGGACGTCGCTACACCGGTCCCTCGTCGACGCGTACCGCACGGCCGCTGGGGACCGATGGGACAACCTCGCGTCCGAACACGAATACATGTGGCGGAACCTGTCCTACCACATGCACGAAGCCGAGCTGGACTTGGAATTGGTCCAGACGCTCGCCAATCCGGCGTTCATCGTCACGAAGACCACCACGTTCGGGCATGAGTCGTTAGTGGCTGACCGGACCGTCATAGACGCGGTAGCCGTACAGTTCTCCGCTGATCATTCCGCCCACCCGACCTGGCGCGTGGCTTCTGCCCTGACCAGCGCCGGTTACCTACTTCATGACCTCCGGTTGAGCAGGGACATCGCGTTGACGCTGCTCGCGTCGTTCTTGCGTACCACAAACGAGCCGGAAGTCATCGACCAGCTTCGGCATATTGCCCTGGAGCAGGGCGAGGGCTTCGACGTCCGGTGGGCGACCAGCGACGCCTCGCCCGCGCCGGAGGACGCCGATGCCGGCCACATCGGCGCGGTCACGGGGGTGGCCGTGCACGGAAAACTCGTTGTGTCCTGCGGTGAGGACGGCACAGTCCGGGTATGGGATCTCGCCAGCCGGCGGCAGATCCACAGCTACCGGGGGCACACGGGCTGGGTGTTCGCTACGGCGATTTCAGCAGACGGCGAAGTCGTCGCCTCGGGTGGCGACGACGGGATGATCCGGCTGTGGCGCAGGCACACCGGCGAACCGGTCGGGGTGCTGGTCGCGCACACCCGGCGCGTTCGTAGCCTGGCGTTCGCTCGTGCCGGCAGGCTCCTGGTCTCCGGAGCCGAAGACGGCCAGGTGTGCCTGTGGGACACTGAGCGTCCGGGCCTGCTGCGGGTCATGGACACGCCGAAGTGCCCGGTGTGGTCGGTCTCGATCGGGTGCTCGGACACCCTCATCGCCGCGACCGGCGAGGATGAGTTCGTCCGGCTGTACGACATGCCCACCGGCCGGTTGCTCGACGAGAAGGCTGGCCATCGCGACTGGGTCAGGTCCGTGGCCTTCGCCGCCGCCGTACCGCTTCTCGCCACCGGATCTGGTGATCGCACAGTGCGATTGTGGAGCGTCGGGGACAACAGCCTCACTCCCGTCAGGGCGATCGACGTACAGATGGCGCGGGTCCGCTGCGTGGAACTCTCGGCTCAAGCCGATCTCATTCTGGCAGCCGGAGAGGACGCGACCCTGCGCGCGTTCACGGCTGAGGGACCGGCCGGCAAGCGGCAGATGCCACCCGGCGTTGACTGGGTACGCGCGCTTGCGATGACGCCAGATGGCGAGGTCGTTGCCGGCTGCGAGGATGGCGCGCTCCGCGTATGGACCGGCCCGCAAGGTGATCAACTCGGCTTGCTCGCCAGCGGCTCGAACACGGTCTGGTCGACGGCGTTCGCCGACGACGCCCGACTCGCGCTCTTCGGTCGTGGCGACGGACTGATCGAGGTTCGCGACGCGGGCTCGACCAACCTCCTGCGAACCCTGCCAGCCGGCCACGGCCGGGTATGGTCGCTGGCGTCCGGCGGCGCCTACGTCGCCGCGGCGTGCGGCGACGGGACCGTCCGCGTCCTCTCCGTGCGCGACGACAAATGGTCCCTGGAGTTCAACGAGGGCGAACAGCGCACCTGGGCCGTGGCGGTCAACCGGGCTGGCACACGGGTCGCCGCCAGCTCGGGCGGCGGCGTCGTGCGCGTGTGGGAGCTGCCGTCTGGCCGGATGTCGTGGGAAAGGGCAGCCCACTCGGGGCGGATCCGGTCGATAGTCTTCGACGCCGACGGAGACCTTCTCGTGACCGGCGGCGGCGAGGGAACCGTTCGGCTATGGCGGCTCTCGACCGACACGCGGGTTGGCGAGTTCGCCAACCCGGGTGGTTGGGTGCGGGCGGTTGCTGTCGATGATCCTGGAACGCGGGTGGCGGTAGGAGCAGGCCCCGGCGACATCTACGTACGCGACCTGACCGAGGACCGGTTCGTCGCCCATCTGTTCGGGCACAGCGGACGCGTCCTGATGCTGGGCTTCAGCGCAGACGCCGACCGTTTGGTGTCGGCGGCGGCGGACGGGACAGTGCGGTCCTGGTCGCTGGCCGAACAGCGGCAACTGGCTGAGGTACGAGTCGATGCCTCCCTTCAATGTGGCGCTTTCAACGCGGACAGCCGAAGCGTGATCGCCGGCAGCGCGGCAGGCGTCGTAGCGATCACCTTTCACAGCCACCGAGCGACAAGCTAGGAGCATCAAGGATGCGGATGCCACTCGTTCCAGGGATCGGGACCGGGCCTCTCGTGCGCGGAGACGGACTCGCGAAGGCACCGGCCGTTCCTACCATCATCAGCAACGTTCCCGGCTCCTTCGCCTGGCACGTCTTCCACGATCGCCATCCCAAGCTGATCGGCCAGATACGCCAGGCGCACCCGTACCTACCGGGCCAGCATCAGGCGCTCCACGATCTGCTCGACGAGACCTTGACCGGGCGCATCAGCCCGCTGCCGCCAACGGCGCACGACCATGCGGCCTGGGACGCGTTGGGGGACGGCTACTTCGGCCAGCGGTGGTACGACGTGCCCTTCCTATGGGCCGAAAGCTACTTCTACCGCAAGCTGCTCGACGCGGTCGGATTCTTCGAGCCCGGTCCATGGTTCTGGATCGACCCGTTCGAGTTCCTCAAGACCGCGGAGCTCCGTGACCCCGCGCTGGAAAGCGAGCTGGGCGCGCTTGATGAGGTGCTCCGCCTACCGGCTCACGACCGCGCGGAGGCCCTGCTGCTGGCCTCGCTGTGGGGCAACCGAGCCGACCTCGGGTTCCGGATCGGATTGGCGGCTGCCTCCGGTCAGCCTGCACAGGCGGCGAGCCTGGTCGCCGATGACAGCGCGGCCGTGTGGTCGGTCTTCGACGCCGGTGCCGCGCGCAAGGTGTGCCTCGTGGCAGACAACGCAGGACGGGAGCTGCTGTCCGACCTTGTCTTGCTAGACCACCTGGTCGAGACCGGACTCGCGGCCGAGGTTGTCCTGCATCTGAAGCCGCAACCGTACTACGTCTCCGACGCCGTCACCGCAGACCTTGTGGGATGCCTGCGCCGCCTCGCAGCGACCACCGGAAGCGCGGCCGACATCGCACGCCGGATACACCAGGCCATGGCCGACGGCCGCGTCACGGTGTACACGCACTGGTTCTACTGCGCGCCGTTGTCGTTCCACCACATGCCGCCCGACTTGGCGCGCGAGTTCGAGTCGGTGTCGCTGACCGTGTTGAAGGGTGACCTGAACTACCGGCGTCTCGTGGGCGACTGTGATTGGCCGGCGACCACGTCGTTCGCGCAGACAGCCGCCTACTTCCCAGGTCCGGTTGTCGCGCTGCGTACCCTCAAGTCAGACGTGGTCGTCGGGCTGGACACCGCTACCCTGTCGGCCCTCGACGCGTCGGGAGAGTCTTGGCGGACGAGCGGAACCCACGGACTGGTCCAAGCGCGGCTGTCGTGAGGCTGTCGGTGTTCGGCGGTCTGCCTCGCGCAGCGGGACGGATGCTTGGCTGTCCCTCCGGGGATACCCGGACGAGGGTGTGTTCCACGAGCCACACGGATGCAAGCATCGCTACGGGCTACGCCGCATTGGGTGTCCAGTCCTCGGCGAAGGTCTCCATCTGATGGATCACCAGCTCGATCGCCTTGGCCTCGGCGTCAGGCGGGTAGTTGTACTTGGCCAGCAGCCGCCTGATGACCGTGCGCAGCTTGGCTCGGACGTCGTCACGTGCTACCCAGTCCACGCTGATGCTTCGGCGGATCGTGGCAACCAGGTCCCGGGCGATGTCAGCGAGTACGCCTTCGCCCATCTCGGTGATGGCGGACTCGTTCGAGGCGACCGCGTCGTAAAAAGCCAGCTCCGCTTCGGACAGGGAGGGGCTGAACCGCTGGCCACGGCCGGCGTCGGCAGCGACCTCTTTGGCCATGGCGACCAGCTCCTCGATGATCTGGGCCGAGGTGAGGTGCTGGTTGACGTATCTGCGCATCAGCTCGATCAGCCTGTCGGAGTAGCTCTGCTGGCGAACCACGTTGTGCCGGGTGGTACGGCGCATCGTCTGCTCGACCAGCCGCCGCAGCGCCTCGATGGCCAGGTTCGGGGTCTTGGACTCGCGCAGCCGCTTCAGGTACGCCTCATCGAGGTGGGTGAGGTCCGGCCGGTCGATGCCGGCTGCGGCGAAGATGTCGGTGACGCGACCGGCCTCGATGATGCCGGCGGTGAACTGCTTGAGGTACAGCTCGATCTCCGCCGGGATGGGCAGGCCCCGGGCGCGGCGGTCTTCCGCGTCGAACTTGGCCATCCAGACCCGGACGGCCACGAAGAAGGCGATGTCGTCGCGCAGTCCGTTGAGGTCGCCGCTGGTGGAGCACAGGGCGTAGAAGCGTTCCAGGCGAGCCGACTGGAGCCGGAACCGCTCCGCGAGGGTCTTCTCGCCGGGCTCGACCTGGTTTTCGGGCAGGGCCGGGTTCCGCAGGTAGTTGACTGTTCCGAGGGTGGCCTCACGGAACGCCTTGGGCGATCCGGACGCCAGCACGGTCTGCCAGTCGTAGCCGCGCAGCATCGCGCAGATGACCTCGTGCAGGTCACGGACGTGGGCCAGGGCTTCTTCGGTGTCGCGGTCGACGGGGCGGGTGTTCTGGTCGTCGGCGGTGTACTCGGCCAGCGCCTGGTGCAGGTTGTCGATGACCGGGGCGTACCCGACGAGCAGCCCGTCCTGCTTGCCGCGGAAGGTGCGGTTCACTCGCGCCAGGGCCTGCATCAGGGCGGCGCCGCGCATCGGCTTGTCCAGGTAGAGCGTGTGCAGCGGGGGCGAGTCGAAGCCGGTCAGCCACATGGACTGTACGATGACCAGCTCCAGCTCGTCGTCCGGGTTCTTGGCCCGGCGTTGGATCGCCTTGTTGCGCGATGGTCGGCGTACGTGCTTGCGGATGTGCTCGTTGGTCTCGCTCGGCTCGCCGGTGTAGACGACCTTGATCTTCCCCTTGTCGTCGGCATCGTTGTGCCATTCCGGGCGCAGCGTGATGATCTCGTCGTACAGCCTGGCGCAGATCTCCCGGGTCGCGCACACGATGATGCCCTTGCCGGGGGCGTCAATGAACTTGCGCATCTGCGCGGAGCGGGCCTCCCAGTGTGCGACCAAGTCGTCCGCCACCGTCTTCAGGCGTTGCGGGGCGCCGTAGAGCCCGTTCATGACCGCGACGGCTCGCTTGATTCGCTCCCGTTCGGCCTCGTCCAGACCGGCGGTCAGCTCGTCGGCCCGCTCGTCGATCAGCTCCGGCGCGACGTCCGCGGGCAGGTCGACGGGCACCAGCCGGGACTCGTGGAACACGCGCACGGTGGCGCCGTCCTCGACCGCGCGGGTCAGGTCGTAGATGCTGATGTAGTTGCCGAAGACCTCGCGGGTGTTGCGGTCCGCCTCCGACAGCGGGGTGCCGGTGAAGGCGATCAGCGTCGCGTGGGGCAGCGCGTCACGCAGGTGCCGGGCGTACCCGTTGAGGTCGTCGTAGTGGCTGCGGTGCGCCTCGTCGACGATCACGACAATGTTGCGCCGGTCGGACAGTTGCGGGTGTGGCCGGCCGGCGTCCTTCTCTTCCTTGGTCTTCCCGAACTTCTGCAAGGTGGAGAAGATGATTCCACCGGTGCGGCGGTTGGCCAGCTCAGTACGCAGCTGTTCCCGGGTAGCAGCCTGAATCGGTTGCTCACCGAGCAGGTCGCTCGCGGCAAACGTGTCGTAGAGCTGGTCGTCGAGATCGGTGCGGTCGGTGAGCACCACGATCGTGGGGTTGCCCAGGCTCGGATGAGCAAGGATCTGATGGGCGAACAGCTCCATCTCCATTGACTTGCCCGAACCCTGCGTGTGCCACACCACGCCGGCCTTACCGTCGCCGCGGGTCGCTTCGACCGTCTTCTCGACCGCTACGGAGACCGCGAAGTACTGGTGTGCCCGCGCGATCCGCTTGACCAGCCCACCCGGTGTCTGGGCGTAGGCGACGTATCCGCGCAGTAGCTCGACGAAGCGCCGCTGCTCGAACAGTCCAAACAGGACCACCGACGAGCAGGAGGTGTACATCGTGCCGCAATGGAGCCCGCTCTCGACGAGCGGGGCGACCGGCGGCGCCGCGATCAACCTCACCGCGGCTGACGGGCCGCAATGGAGCCCGCTCTCGACGAGCGGGGCGACTACGCCGGTCAGCTGGAGCGGGCGGGGTTGACGCCGCCGCAATGGAGCCCGCTCTCGACGAGCGGGGCGACCCGCGGCTCCACTGTGGATGGACGCCGCCGATCAGCCCGCCGCAATGGAGCCCGCTCTCGACGAGCGGGGCGACAGGCACACTCCCGCAAGCACGAGGACCAGGCCAAGGGCCGCAATGGAGCCCGCTCTCGACGAGCGGGGCGACCTCGATCTCACCGAGCTTTACCGCTCCGGCCGTGGAGCCGCAATGGAGCCCGCTCTCGACGAGCGGGGCGACTCGTCGACCGCCGTCAGGAACGGCATCCAGGACAAGCCGCAATGGAGCCCGCTCTCGACGAGCGGGGCGACGCGCGCTCGTGGGTGGTCTCGTCGGATAGGGTCTTGCCGCAATGGAGCCCGCTCTCGACGAGCGGGGCGACTAGGACACCCGGCCGATGCCCTGGCCGACCGCGTCGCCGCAATGGAGCCCGCTCTCGACGAGCGGGGCGACCGACCGAGTGCTACGCAACCTCGGGCAGGCGCAGACGCCGCAATGGAGCCCGCTCTCGACGAGCGGGGCGACCTCCACACGCTGCTGCTGCAACTGGCCACATTCCTGCCGCAATGGAGCCCGCTCTCGACGAGCGGGGCGACCCCGGCGTCGGTGCAGATGCGAACCATCCCAACGAGGGCCGCAATGGAGCCCGCTCTCGACGAGCGGGGCGACCGTCGGCGAGCTGGTCTGCCCGGACTGGCGCGACAAGCCGCAATGGAGCCCGCTCTCGACGAGCGGGGCGACGTCGCTCTGCCTCGCGTCCGTCACTGTCCAATTGTCAGCCGCAATGGAGCCCGCTCTCGACGAGCGGGGCGACCCGCGAATCGCGGCAGCTTCCGGGCGCGTATACGCGCCGCAATGGAGCCCGCTCTCGACGAGCGGGGCGACTTGTGCCCTAGCAGTTCCTGGACTTCCTTAACGTGGCCGCAATGGAGCCCGCTCTCGACGAGCGGGGCGACACGGGCTGCCTGAGACCGGCCGGCTGTGCTGCCGCGCCGCCGCAATGGAGCCCGCTCTCGACGAGCGGGGCGACCAGAACCATCTCACCGCCCGGCAGGCATCCGGCACCGAGCCGCAATGGAGCCCGCTCTCGACGAGCGGGGCGACACCGGCCAGCGCAAGCGCCTCCGCCATCCGATCATGGGGCCGCAATGGAGCCCGCTCTCGACGAGCGGGGCGACCTCATCGCCGATCCACCGGCGGGCGAGGGTCTGGGAGCCGCAATGGAGCCCGCTCTCGACGAGCGGGGCGACCATGACGACCCCGCTACTACCTCGTCGTCCGCGACGAGCCGCAATGGAGCCCGCTCTCGACGAGCGGGGCGACATGCCGGCCGCCTCGGCGGTGCCGGCGTCCTTGCCGCCGCAATGGAGCCCGCTCTCGACGAGCGGGGCGACATGCCGGCCGCCTCGGCGGTGCCGGCGTCCTTGCCGCCGCAATGGAGCCCGCTCTCGACGAGCGGGGCGACCCGGTAACTGCGTCTGCGGCCGGGCGCTCGGCGAAGCGCCGCAATGGAGCCCGCTCTCGACGAGCGGGGCGACGCGGTGAGGAGCGCGCCGCCGCTTTCCTGGTAGCCGCCGCAATGGAGCCCGCTCTCGACGAGCGGGGCGACCCCCGGACCGGGCCGGGCATGCCGTTGCGGAAGGAGCCGCAATGGAGCCCGCTCTCGACGAGCGGGGCGACTTGCCGCTGCCCGGACTTGAGGCGTACCGAGGACCGGCCGCAATGGAGCCCGCTCTCGACGAGCGGGGCGACCGGCGTTGCCGGTCGTCGCCGACACCTCCAAGGCCAGGCCGCAATGGAGCCCGCTCTCGACGAGCGGGGCGACATGCCCCCGGCGGAGGCCTCCCACTCGCCGAAGGAGATGCCGCAATGGAGCCCGCTCTCGACGAGCGGGGCGACCACCCAGACGGCAGCCGAGGCGCAGCGCAAGGGCACGCCGCAATGGAGCCCGCTCTCGACGAGCGGGGCGACCTGTTGATCTCCAGATCCCCAGACCCGTACAGGGGGCCGCAATGGAGCCCGCTCTCGACGAGCGGGGCGACCCCGGCGAGGCCGGCGATGACGTTGTCCATCGATGCGCCGCAATGGAGCCCGCTCTCGACGAGCGGGGCGACTCGAGCGGTGGGACGCCGAGCAGACCGCCTGGGCGCGGCCGCAATGGAGCCCGCTCTCGACGAGCGGGGCGACCTGCCAGGAGCGCTACCGCGAGCGCGATGGTCAGGCCGCAATGGAGCCCGCTCTCGACGAGCGGGGCGACGCGGAGCGCCAGCTCCCAGGAGTCGCCGAGCTGGTCGCCGCAATGGAGCCCGCTCTCGACGAGCGGGGCGACGCCGCCAAGGCCATCGCCGCAGTGTTCAGCCAGGACGCCGCAATGGAGCCCGCTCTCGACGAGCGGGGCGACCTGAAACCAGTCAGCGCGGCGACCTCGTCGAGGGTGCCGCAATGGAGCCCGCTCTCGACGAGCGGGGCGACGGACCATGTCCCCGCCAAAGTTGACCTCACAAATGATGCCGCAATGGAGCCCGCTCTCGACGAGCGGGGCGACTCTGACTCATTGTGTCAAGCGTTTCCCGGAGATCTCGCCGCAATGGAGCCCGCTCTCGACGAGCGGGGCGACCCGAACGGGAGGCGCAGGCGGTAGCGGGAGAAGCCGCCGCAATGGAGCCCGCTCTCGACGAGCGGGGCGACGATGTCGTCGCCGCCGAGCAGGAACGAGGGCATGCCGCCGCAATGGAGCCCGCTCTCGACGAGCGGGGCGACCTGGACGTACCGGGCGCGCTTCACGGTCTCCTGACCGCCGCAATGGAGCCCGCTCTCGACGAGCGGGGCGACGAACCGAGCGACCTCCAGGTTATGAGCCTGGCGAGCGCCGCAATGGAGCCCGCTCTCGACGAGCGGGGCGACAGTCCGGCTTGATCCGGGCCGTGACCAGCTTCAGACGCCGCAATGGAGCCCGCTCTCGACGAGCGGGGCGACCCAACGTCGTCCAAGCCTGGCGCGAACGCTACGGCGCCGCAATGGAGCCCGCTCTCGACGAGCGGGGCGACCCTAGCTGGCCAGGGCTACCAACCGGCCAGAAACGATCGCCGCAATGGAGCCCGCTCTCGACGAGCGGGGCGACGGGCTACCACCTCGACGGGTCCGGTACGGCGGTGCGCAGCCGCAATGGAGCCCGCTCTCGACGAGCGGGGCGACCAGTTCGACCCGGTAGTGGGGTTCGGCCAGGGCGGCGCCGCAATGGAGCCCGCTCTCGACGAGCGGGGCGACAGTACCGGCAATATCGGCGCGACACCGCCGAGCGACGGCCGCAATGGAGCCCGCTCTCGACGAGCGGGGCGACGCCCGGCAGCCCTGACGACGTGGCTGCCGCCGCGATGGCCGCAATGGAGCCCGCTCTCGACGAGCGGGGCGACCCTTCTCGCGAGCCAGGAGCGCGCGATGTCCGTACCGCCGCAATGGAGCCCGCTCTCGACGAGCGGGGCGACGGCCGGTCCCGGATGATCGGCCCGAGCCCAGCGACTAGCCGCAATGGAGCCCGCTCTCGACGAGCGGGGCGACCGGGCATCTAGGAGGTCCCTTCTCGGACGGCGTTGAAGCCGCAATGGAGCCCGCTCTCGACGAGCGGGGCGACGCGAACGCATTGTCAACGCCTTGATGCCACGTCATACGCCGCAATGGAGCCCGCTCTCGACGAGCGGGGCGACGCGGCAAACTCGTCCGCCGTCATGCCCAGCAGTCGGGCCGCAATGGAGCCCGCTCTCGACGAGCGGGGCGACGCGTTCCGTCGGCAGCCAGCACCCGCCGCACCTCGGCGCCGCAATGGAGCCCGCTCTCGACGAGTGGGGCGACCGGCGTGGACTTCCCAGCGGCCGGGGCGGACTCGGCCGCAATGGAGCCCGCTCTCGACGAGCGGGGCGACTAGATGGACGTTCTCAACCCCATCCATGACCAGGGGGCCGCAATGGAGCCCGCTCTCGACGAGCGGGGCGACGACGGCCACCTACGGGGACCAGCCGCTGACCATGACGGAGCCGCAATGGAGCCCGCTCTCGACGAGCGGGGCGACCACCATCGGCGGGGCCTACGTCGTCGACCGGGCACCGCCGCAATGGAGCCCGCTCTCGACGAGCGGGGCGACTCAACCCGCCCGGCGACGACGTCTCTGGCGTGCTGTAGCCGCAATGGAGCCCGCTCTCGACGAGCGGGGCGACCCCGCTGCTGCGCGGCTGCCCGGCGCTGGTGGACGGGCCGCAATGGAGCCCGCTCTCGACGAGCGGGGCGACGTAGTCGTCGCGCACGGGTCGCGGCAGTGCTTGCGGCCGCAATGGAGCCCGCTCTCGACGAGCGGGGCGACCCGAGTGCCGCCTGCGCCTCGGAGTCCATCAGCGCGCCGCAATGGAGCCCGCTCTCGACGAGCGGGGCGACGTGGTGACCGCGCCAAGGTAGTCACGGGTCTGGATGCCGCAATGGAGCCCGCTCTCGACGAGCGGGGCGACGCAAATGGACGGCCGCGGGTGGTCCGACATCGGGTAGCCGCAATGGAGCCCGCTCTCGACGAGCGGGGCGACCTGGCCGTGGCGCGGTTCCGCACCGCCCCCAAGGGTGCCGCAATGGAGCCCGCTCTCGACGAGCGGGGCGACGATGAAACACGCGCCGATGTTCGGGGTGTTGTGGTCGCCGCAATGGAGCCCGCTCTCGACGAGCGGGGCGACAGGCCCACGTCGTCGTTGACGACCGAGGTCTGCGTGCCGCAATGGAGCCCGCTCTCGACGAGCGGGGCGACCGGGGGCGGCGGCCCGTCCACTTTGGAGCAGTAGCTGGCCGCAATGGAGCCCGCTCTCGACGAGCGGGGCGACGTCACACCACTCGTCCAACCAGTCCACCCCGGCCGGGCCGCAATGGAGCCCGCTCTCGACGAGCGGGGCGACGACCAGCGGCGCGAAGTCCTGCACCGCCGGTGTCGGCCGCAATGGAGCCCGCTCTCGACGAGCGGGGCGACCCGGACTTTGAGCCAGTCCATGATGTGCGGGTTGAGCGGCCGCAATGGAGCCCGCTCTCGACGAGCGGGGCGACGGGAAGCCGCTGGCGCAACGGATCGCCGACATGATCGCGCCGCAATGGAGCCCGCTCTCGACGAGCGGGGCGACGTGACCCCGGCGTTCGTCAAGATGATCGTCGGGTCGAGGCCGCAATGGAGCCCGCTCTCGACGAGCGGGGCGACTTGGCCTTCGGTGCCGGGCTCGCCGCGGAAGAACATGCCGCAATGGAGCCCGCTCTCGACGAGCGGGGCGACTTGATCGCCGGTCCGTGCTGGGCCAGCTGGTCGAAGCCGCAATGGAGCCCGCTCTCGACGAGCGGGGCGACCCGAACGCCAACATCGGCAACGACCGCTCCTGGGCGCCGCAATGGAGCCCGCTCTCGACGAGCGGGGCGACGCCAAACCATCACCTGCCGCGACGCCAACAGGCGGGCCGCAATGGAGCCCGCTCTCGACGAGCGGGGCGACCTGACCGATGGTCGGCATGTGCTTGGCGAGCGTGTCGCCGCAATGGAGCCCGCTCTCGACGAGCGGGGCGACAAACCTGGCAGGTCGAGGCGAAGACGCCCAAGGGGGGGCCGCAATGGAGCCCGCTCTCGACGAGCGGGGCGACCAACATCGGGAGTGGGGCATCTGGGGTGGGCTCACCGGCCGCAATGGAGCCCGCTCTCGACGAGCGGGGCGACGTGGCGGCCACGGACTCCACTGAGTCGGCGCGAACGGTGCCGCAATGGAGCCCGCTCTCGACGAGCGGGGCGACCTGGTGCTGTCCACCCCGGTCGACGCGTGGGGCGACACGCCGCAATGGAGCCCGCTCTCGACGAGCGGGGCGACTTAGGCGTGCAGGTTCAGCGCCAACGCCCGGGTGGGGCCGCAATGGAGCCCGCTCTCGACGAGCGGGGCGACCTCCCGTACCCGTAAGCGTGCCTACTACCGCCGGAAGCCGCAATGGAGCCCGCTCTCGACGAGCGGGGCGACTTGAACCCGGTCGCCGCGTACCCGGTCGCCGATCACGTAGCCGCAATGGAGCCCGCTCTCGACGAGCGGGGCGACGGGTTGCGGGCCGGCGCCCGGGGGCACCGGGAACGGCCGCAATGGAGCCCGCTCTCGACGAGCGGGGCGACTTGCCGGCGGCGAAGGCGTCGTCTTCGGTCTTGGCGCCGCAATGGAGCCCGCTCTCGACGAGCGGGGCGACCGCGTCGTTGCTGGCGAAGTAGGCGCCGTTGGGGCGGCCGCAATGGAGCCCGCTCTCGACGAGCGGGGCGACTTGCTCAGCTCAGACCATCGTGCTTCCTCCAGCTCGTGAGCCGCAATGGAGCCCGCTCTCGACGAGCGGGGCGACCTGACCCACTGAGTCACCTGTTGGCCTAGGGTGCCCCTGCCGCAATGGAGCCCGCTCTCGACGAGCGGGGCGACAGCCTGTCCATAGTGGTCTACCGGTGGCGATTGGTGCGCCGCAATGGAGCCCGCTCTCGACGAGCGGGGCGACCCAGCCCGGACCCGCCGATGGCGGGGCCGATCGTCTGGCCGCAATGGAGCCCGCTCTCGACGAGCGGGGCGACCCGCCCGCCACGCTGGGCAGGCCCACCATCTGGCGGCCGCAATGGAGCCCGCTCTCGACGAGCGGGGCGACCCAGGATCAGGTCCGGAATCAGGTCCAGGAGCAGGTCTGGCCGCAATGGAGCCCGCTCTCGACGAGCGGGGCGACCGCCGCGGTCCAGCCACAGCAGCCCATCGGACTGCGGCCGCAATGGAGCCCGCTCTCGACGAGCGGGGCGACCTGGCTGGGAATGTTGCGCGCCTGGATCCGGGCGCCGCCGCAATGGAGCCCGCTCTCGACGAGCGGGGCGACCAGGCAGCCGTGCCGATGTGGATCGCGGAGGTCAAGCCGCAATGGAGCCCGCTCTCGACGAGCGGGGCGACCTGCCCGGACGCTGCCGCGTGGGAGACCAGCGCATGCCGCAATGGAGCCCGCTCTCGACGAGCGGGGCGACCACCCTCGCCGACCTGAAAGACTCCTACGTCGAGCCGGTGCCGCAATGGAGCCCGCTCTCGACGAGCGGGGCGACCGACCGAAGAACTCCGGCCGGTAGAGCGCCATCTGGGGCCGCAATGGAGCCCGCTCTCGACGAGCGGGGCGACTCCGAGACGAGCAGCGAGTCCGTGTCCACGTACAGGCCGCAATGGAGCCCGCTCTCGACGAGCGGGGCGACGTGGACGTACATAAGACAAGCGTCATGACTCACCCGCGCCGCAATGGAGCCCGCTCTCGACGAGCGGGGCGACCGTCACGCCCGAAGAGTATGCGGACATCGAAGAAGGAGCCGCAATGGAGCCCGCTCTCGACGAGCGGGGCGACACGTCCGGCGGGTCATCACCGGCGAGGCGGGCCATGCCGCAATGGAGCCCGCTCTCGACGAGCGGGGCGACGAACCGGCAGATCCACCTCGTCGGCGACCTGGTGGGGCCGCAATGGAGCCCGCTCTCGACGAGCGGGGCGACTGGGCCGCGCAGGACTGCGGGCTGACGGTGCCGCGGCAGCCGCAATGGAGCCCGCTCTCGACGAGCGGGGCGACTACTGGTGCGACATGGACGACCCCGAGCGGCAGGCGGCCGCAATGGAGCCCGCTCTCGACGAGCGGGGCGACGTTGTGATCCACCTGACCCCATCGGACCGCAACGGCTAGCCGCAATGGAGCCCGCTCTCGACGAGCGGGGCGACCTGGTGGTCGTAGCGGGACACGTCGCCCGTCCGGCTGCGGCCGCAATGGAGCCCGCTCTCGACGAGCGGGGCGACGTGGTCGGCGACCGACCAGGACGGCCGAGGTCAAGCCTGCCGCAATGGAGCCCGCTCTCGACGAGCGGGGCGACGTGAACGGGTCACGCTTGCGCCGGTGCGCCGGGGTGCCGCAATGGAGCCCGCTCTCGACGAGCGGGGCGACCGTGCCCGCGGGCCGCCGCCAGGGGTCTCCCTCGCTCGCCGCAATGGAGCCCGCTCTCGACGAGCGGGGCGACGGCTCGCAAAATGCAAGCCTGTGACCTGCGGAGACGTGGCGTCTTGCGAGCGCCTGCCTGCGGTGGCGGTAGGTCTGGATTCTCGATGGAGTTTTCAAGTAACAATACTGCGCCTGAGCTGGATGCGAGCACGTATGCGGAGACCTGCCTGCGCCTCGGTGCTCGCGGGATCGGTTAGATGACGATGGCGTCGGCCGGCGGCAGCGGCGCGTGTGGGCCGATGAAGAGGAACCGGGCCGCATCGTCGCGATGG
>WNGA01002120.1_pt1 | contig 30348 bp, 23 predicted proteins | sample 5400061 | NCBI WGS metagenome assembly WNGA01 (sample SAMN13153366, study PRJNA577476) | soil metagenome | isolation source: 100 cm soil or saprolite under grassland replicate 2 | place: USA:California | collected 2016-06-15
GAGCGCCCTTTCCTTGGTACGCAGAACGGGCAGGTCAGCGTCTCCCCGCACCTCCGACACCAGGCCAGGGACCGGCGGAAGGTGGTCAGCCCCGCGACGAATCCCAGCACTATCCCCGCCAGCAACGACACTCCCTCTGACAACATCCCGCCCTCCCGGTGAATGATCCATTCACCGGAACGTACGGCCACGCAGAGTGAAGCTGAAGCGGCGGCCAGTAGCAGTTTGATCTTGCTCTGGAGCGCGGCTAGGACGCTGTGTCCTAGTCGACCTGCAGGTAGTCGGCGAGTGCGCGTAGTTGAGGGCTGATCGCTCGCTTGCGCTTCTTGATCAGTCGGCGCGTCGTCTCTCGGGCATACCTCTGATACCGCAGCCACTCCGGCACGGTTCGATAGATCGACACCAAGGTGTCGGTCGCGTCCGAATACCGGCGTAGCTCCGCCTGCGCCCAGGCCACATCGAGCAGGTGTCGGCAGCGATGCGCCATCGTCTCGTCGTCCGCTGGCGGTACCGACGTGGCCAGCGCCAGCGCCTTCTCCGGTCGCCCTTCGATGGCTCGGTTCTCCACCGCCTGAATCACTACGCGCTCCGGACCGAACGGCGGTCCGACTCCGTCCGCGACGCCGTCGACGCGAGCGGCTGCGGCGCGGGCTAGCGAGAGGATGTCCGCTGCCTCGGTGTGCTGATTGTTGCGGACCGCTGCCGCGGACCCACCGAGCAGCAGCCAACCCCAGACGGCGATATGGCGGGCGCTCGCTTGGGAGAGCTTGGGCTCGATCTCGTCGGCTGTCATGGTGGCCACCCGCGCGGCTTCGGCGAGTCGACCCTGTCGCAACAGCAGGAACGTGAGCGTGGTGATGGAACTGGCCGTCAGCAGCCGATTGCCCGCCCGCTCCGCATGGTCAATCGACCTGTCGAGCGCGACGTGTGCCAGGTCAAACAGTCGGAGCTGGATGAGGAAGTTGGCGACAAGCTGGTGTGCCTCCGCGGCGAGCTCATGGAGCCCCAGAAGGTCGTCGTCGCGCTCGACAATCGCCATAGCCAGGCGGAGCTCCGTCATGAGCGACGACACCGACTCCACGCCAGCCGAGAACCGACTCTCCCGGAACAGTCGCTGCGAGATCCGCAGCGACTGCCGAAGGCTGCTCAGCCCTGGGGGGTCGCACTCAGTCTCGGCCAACAGCACCCCGTTGAGCCCTCGGGGCGGGGTGAGTGCGCACCGGAGGGCGAGCACGGTCATCTCATCCGGCTCGGTCGGGGGACCGGCGAGCGTTGGTGACGGTGCCAGCAGACTTGAGGTGGTGACGTCGAGCGCAGTGGCGAGGTTGTGCAGTGTGGACATCCGGGCGGAGGTTCGTTCGTTCTGCTCCAGCTTGCGGATCGTCGCGACGGACACCCGAGCCCGTTCGGCTAGTTCTTCCTGAGTGAGGGCACGCCTCGCACGGAACTCGGCAATCCGGTCACCGACTGTCTGGGCCTCCGGCACAACCCCACCTCCGCGCAGCGGCGTTCATGTGACGGTACCGGCCGGCTCTGGATGGAGCGAGCAACCGGTGCCGGGCAGTCGCGACAACCGCGGGCCCGGCTTTCGTCCTGCATTACCTATTGACTGAGCCGCCCCGCCGGGCCTAGGTTCTGCATTAGTTAGTCAGCCTTCCTAACCAACCCCGGCGGGAGTCGTACGTGAAGCACATCGCGGGTTCGTCCCGGCTGTTGCGGGCGATCAACGAGACGGCGGCGCTCGGCCACCTGCTCGACCGCGGCCCGCTCACCCGCGGCCAGCTGCGGGAACTCACCGGCCTGGCCAAGCCGACCGCCTCCGAGGTGATCCGCCGGTTGCAGGACGCGGGCCTGGCGAGGGTGGTCGGGCGTACGAGTGGCGGGCCGGGGCCGAACGCCGAGGTGTACGCCGTGAACCCCGACGCCGGGTACGCCGCCGCGATCTCCGTACGGGTGCACGATCCGCTGGCGGTGTCGATCTGCGACCTGACCGGCGAGGTCAGGGCCACTGTCGCGACCGAGGTCGACTTCGCGGCCACCGATCCGGTCGACGCCGTCGCCGACGCGGTCGCGCGGGCGTGCCGGCAGGCGAGGATCGGCGTACGGCGGATCGACCACGTGCAGCTCGGGGTGCCGGGATCGTACGACCCGGGGTCCGACACCATCCGGTACGTCGACGTGCCGGGGTGGTCCCGCCCGGGCCTGACCGGCGAGATCAGCCGGCGGCTGCGTACCCAGGTCAGCGTGGACAACGACGTCAACCTGGCCGCGACCGCCGAACGGCGGCACGGTGTCGCGGCCGACCACGACAGCTTCGCGCTGCTCTGGCTCGGCGAGGAGGGGCTCGGTCTCGCCATCGACCTGGGCGGCACGCTGCTGCGCGGCGCGCGCGGCGGTGCCGGCGAGATCGGCTACATGCCGGTCGGCCTGGAATGGACCTTCCGAGACCAGTCGGTGCCAGCTGGCGAAGAATTGCCTGGTCTCGCAAGGTCCACCGACCGGGGCGACGGCGGCAAGCCCGCCGGGGTGCACGACTTCCAGGACCTGGTCGGCGGCCCGGGCGTACGGGAGCTGGGCTCCCAGTACGGCCTGCCCGCGGACACCGGCCACGCCGCTGTCGCCGCCGCCGTCGCGGCCCTGACCAGCGAAGACCCGGCCAAGGCGAAAACCTTCCTCGACGCGCTGGCGGTACGGATCGCGGTCGGGCTCGCCGCCGTGGTGGCCGTACTCGATCCGTCGCTGGTGGTCCTGGCGGGTGAGGTCGGGCGGGCCGGTGCCACGCCGCTGCAGGACGCGGTCGTGGCCGCGCTGCGTGACCTGTCCGTACTGGAGACCTCCGTCGCGACCACCGGGATCGACGGCGATCCGGTGCTCACCGGCGCGCTCGACGCGTCGCTCAACGAAGTCCGCGCCACCCTGCTCGGCCGGCCTTCATCCACCAGCCGTCAAGAACCGACCCGCTAGCTCCCCGTACCCCCGAGAAAGAGGAGGGGCTGTGATCCTCCGTAACCGCTCCGCGGCCTTGCTGGCAACGGCCGCCGCGCTCCTGCTCGCCGCCGGCTGCGCGCCCGGTGGCGCGACCGACGACGACGTCGCGGCGGCCGGCCACAAGGCGTCCGGCACCGTCGAGTTCTGGCACTTCTTCACCGCCCGCGAGGCGAAGGCGATCGACAGTGTGGTCGCCGACTTCTCCAAGAGCCACCCGAAGATCCACGTCAAGCTCAAGTCGGGCCAGGACGACACCAAGATGCTGCAGGCGATCTCCGCCGGCAAGGGACCCGACGTCGGGCTGTCCTACTCCACCGACATCGTCGGGAAGTTCTGCTCCAGCGGCGCCTGGCGGGACCTCGACCCCTACCTCACGCGCGACAAGGTCGACCTGTCGCAGATGCCGAAGACGGTCCGTACGTACACCGAGTACGACGGGAAGCGCTGCTCGATGCCGTTCCTCGCCGACGTGTACGGCCTCTACTACAACAAGACCCTGCTGAAGGCCGCCGGGTACGACCAGCCGCCGAAGACCATGAGCGAGCTGACCGCGATGGCGAAGAAGCTCACCAAGCGGAAGGCCGACGGGACGATCGACGTCGCGGGCTTCGTACCGCTGCTGAATTTCTACGAGCACACCCCGCAGCACATCGCGCCGGTCTGGGACGCCGCGTGGCTGACCGGCGACGAGAAGTCCGCGATCGGCTCCGACCCCGACTGGCAGTCGATGCTCAAGTGGCACAAAGACCTCACCGACTGGTACGGCTACGACAAGCTGCAGAAGTTCACCGCCGGACTGGGTGACGAGTGGAGCGCGGACAACGCGTTCCACAAGGGCAAGGTCGCGATGGCGATCGACGGCGAATACCGCATCGCGTTCCTCCGCGACCAGGCTCGCGGGCTCGACTTCGGCACCGCGCCGCTGCCCGTGCCCGACAACCATCAGGACCGGTACGGCGCCGGATTCGTCACCGGCAACGTCATCGGGATCTCCAAGAACGCCAAGAACCCCGAGGCGGCCTGGGAGCTGATCCGCTACCTCACCACCGACACCGGCGCGATCGTGAAGCTGGCGAACGCGATCAAGAACGTACCGACCACGGAGGCGTCGTTGGCGTCGCCGAAGCTCGAGGTGGACCCGGAGTTCCGGACGTTCCTCGACATCTTCGCCAACCCGCAGACCTCCACCACCCCACCGAGCGCGGCCGGACCGAAGTACGTCGAGCTGGCCCAGGAGTTCTGCAACAGCTACGAGTCCGGCAAGTCGACGGACCTCGCCGGCGGTCTGAAAGGCCTGGACCGCCGAATCGACCAGGCGCTCGACCTGGGGCGCTGAGCATGACCGCGGTTCCTGCCTCCCCAGCTCCGACCCGGGCGGTCCCCACCCGCCGCCCGGGCTCGGGGCAGCCGGGCCGCCGGGGCTGGCTCGGGGGCGGCCCCGGCGCGCGGCGGTGGCGGCGCCGGTTGACGGTGCTCGGTTTCATGGCGCCCGCGCTGGTCGGGATCTCGCTGTTCCTGGTGTATCCGCTGCTGGCGGCGGTGTACTTCTCGTTCACCCGGTTCGACCTGCTCACGGCGCCGGCCTGGGTGGGGCTGCGCAACTACGTGTACCTGTTCACCGAGGATCCGACGGTCTGGAAGGCGGCACGGAACACATTGTGGCTGGTGGCCGTACTGGTGCCGGCCCGGATGGTCGCGGCGCTGGGGACCGGGATGCTGCTCACCTCGCTGCGCCGGGGCGCCGGCTTCTTCCGTACGGTGTTCTACCTGCCGGCGTTGGCGCCGCCGGTCGCCGCGACGATCGCCTTCGTCTTCCTGTTCAACCCCGCGACCGGGCCGGTCAACGGGCTGCTCGGTCGGCTCGGCATCGACGGTCCACTGTGGTTCGACTCGCCCGCCTGGGCGAAACCGTCGCTGGTGCTGCTGGGTGTCTGGGGCGTCGGCGACCTGATGGTGATCTTCCTGGCCGGGCTGCTCGACGTACCGACCTCGCTGTACGAGGCCGCGTCCATCGACGGCGCCGGCGCCTGGCAACGCTTCCGGTACGTCACCCTGCCCTCGATCTCACCGGTCATCCTGTTCGCCGCCATCACCGGAGTGATCCAGACCCTGCAGTACTTCACCCAGGCGGCGGTGGCGGCCAGCGTGGCGAGCGGCAGCGCCACCACGGGCGGCGGCGTCTCGTCCACGTTCGGGTACCCGGAGGAGTCCACGTTGACGTACCCGCTGCACCTGTACGTCGCCGGCTTCCGCTACTACGACATGGGGTACGCGAACGCGCTCGCTGTCGTACTGTTCGTGGTCGCGTTCGCGGTCACGTTGGTGCTGCTGCGCCGTTCCCGCGCCTTCGTGAACGGGGCCGACTGATGAGCACCACCACCGCCCCCGACGCCGCCCCCGCCCGCGCGTCGCGCGGGTCCCTGCCGCGGTTCAGCGATCACTCGTGGCGGGCGAGAAGGCAACGAAGAGTCCACAAGCGTGGCCGGCAGGAGTGGTTGGTCTTCATCGCCCGGCACAGTCTCGCGATCGCCGCCGCGATCATGTTCCTGGTGCCGTTCTGCTTCGTGGTGCTGATGTCGTTCATGACCAGCGACCAGGCGTTGACCAGCGACTTCTGGCCGCACACCTGGCACCCGGAGAACTTCGTACAGATCTTCTCGACGGTGCCGCTGCTGCGGTATCTGGGGAACACGGTGCTGTACAGCGTGCTCGCGACCGGCTTCATGCTGCTGTCCAGCGTGCCCGCGGCGTACGCCCTGGCGCGGTTGCGGTGGCGCGGGCGCAACGCGGTGTTCCTGGTGGTGATCGGCATGATGATGCTGCCGCCGCAGGTGGTGACCGTGCCGCTCTACCTGATGTGGGCGGACCTGGGGCTGACCGGCACACTGTGGCCGTTGATCCTGCCGATGCTCGCCGGGGACGCGTTCAGCATCTTCCTGCTGCGGCAGTTCCTGCTCACCATCCCCGCCGAGTACACCGACGCGGCCCGGGTCGACGGCTGCGGCGAATGGCGGGTGCTGCTGCGGGTGGTGGTCCCGATGGCGAAGCCCGGCATCGCGGCGGCCGCCATCTTCCAGTTCTTCTACGCCTGGAACGACTACTACGGCCCACTGCTCTACACCAGCGAGAGCCCCGAGCACTGGACCCTGTCGCTGGCGTTGTCGCAGTTCAAGCACCTGCACCACGTCGAATGGAACCTGGTCATGGCGGCCACCCTGCTGGTGATGCTGCCGGTGATCGTCGTGTTCTTCTTCGCGCAGAAGGCATTCGTACAGGGGGTCACGTTGACGGGGGTGAAGGGATGAAGGTCGCGGTGGTGGGCGGCGGGTCCACGTACACGCCCGAGCTGGTCGACGGCTTCGCGCGGCTGTCCGAAGGGCTCACCGAGCTGGTTCTGGTGGATCCAGCCCCGACCCGCCTTGCGGTCGTCGGCGCTTTCGGTCGTCGAATCTTCCAGCGGTACGGCGTGTCCGCCGACCTGACCTGGACCGACGACCTCGACGCGGGCCTGGATGGCGCCGACGTGGTGATCATCCAGCTTCGGGTAGGCGGTCAGGCGGCGCGGATCGGCGACGAGACGTTCCCGCTCGAGTGCGACTGCGTGGGACAGGAGACCACCGGGGCGGGCGGCCTCGCCAAGGCGCTGCGTACGGTGCCGGTCGTCCTGGACGTGGCGCGCCGGGCCCGGGCGGTCGCCGCGCCGGGGGCGTGGATCGTCGCGTTCACCAACCCGGTCGGGATCGTTACGCGGGCACTGTTGGACGACGGGCACCGCGCACTCGGGCTGTGCAACGTGGCGATCGGCCTGCAGCGGTACTTCGCCTCGTTGCTCTCCGTCGCTCCCGAGGCGGTGACCCTGGACCATGCCGGCCTCAACCACCTCACCTGGGAACGAGCAGCCTACGTTGACGGCGTGGACCAGCTGCCGAAGCTGCTCGCGGTGCACGGCGTCGAGCTGGCCGACCGGGTGAAGGTGCCGCTGGAGATCCTCGAGCTGACCGGGACGGTGCCGTCGTACTACCTGCGGTACTTCTACTGCCACGACGAGGTGGTGGCCGAGCAGCGTTCCGCACCGTCCCGCGGCCAACGCGTCGCCGAGATCGAGCGCGAACTCCTCGCGCTGTACGCAGACCCGGCCATCGACACGAAGCCAGCCCTGCTGTCCGAGCGGGGTGGGGCGTACTACTCGGAGGCGGCCGTCGGGTTGATCGGCTCGCTGCGGGGCGACGACGGCGCGGTCCACGCCGTCAATGTGCGCAACAACGGCACCTGGTCGTTCCTACCGGACGAGGCGGTCATCGAAGTGTCCTGCCGGGTCGGCCGGTCGGGCGCCGTACCCGTGCCGGGGCCGCCTCTGGCACCGGACATCGCCGGGTTGGTGGGGCACGTGTCGGCGTACGAGCAGCTCGCGGTGGACGCGGCGCTGCGGGGCGGGCGGGACCGGGTGTACCGGGCGCTGCTCGCGCACCCGCTGGTCGGTCAGGCATCGCTGGCCGAGCGGCTCACCGATCGGTTGCTGGCACTCAATTCCGAGCACCTGGCCTGGGCGAGATGACCTCGCGGCACGGTGAGCCGAGCCGGGTCTACGTGGCCGTCGACGGCGGCAACTCGAAGACCGAGGTGCTGGTCGGCGACACCACCGGGGCGCTCCTCGGGTACGCCCGCGGCCCCGGCTCCAACCACCAGACCGCCGGCGGCCTGGACCCCGCGTTGCGTCGCATAGACGCACTGATCCGCGAGGCCCTGCGCCCGACGCTCGCGGTCCGCGAGGTGTCGAACGGTGCGCTGGCTCCGGTCCGCGAGGTGTTCGGCATGACGCCTCCTCCCGCGCTGGCGCAGTTGTGTCTGGCCGGTGCTGACCTGCCGGTCGAGGTGGCGACGTTGGACGAGGCGGTCGCGGCTGCCGGGTGGGCGGAGAAGTCCATTGTGGAGAACGACACGATGGCGCTGCTGCGCGCCGGCACCGACGCGCTCGACGCCGTCGCGGTGGTCTGTGGCGCTGGGATCAACTGCGTGGCCCGGGCGGCGGACGGGCGCACCGTACGGTTCCCGTCGCTGGGGCGGATCTCGGGTGACTGGGGCGGTGGCCGTGAGTTGGGAGATGCCGCCCTCTGGCACGCCGCCCGCGCGGAGGACGGCCGGGGACCGTCAACCGCCCTGGCCCACGCAGTCGCCGCCCACTTCGGACATGAGACCGTGGCCGAGGTCTCCGCCGCCGTACACCTGCGTCAGATTCCGCCGCGGCGGCTGGAGGAGTTGGCGCCCGTACTGTTCCGGGTCGCCGCGACCGGGGACGCCGTCGCCGGAGCCGTGGTGAGCCGGCAGGCCGACGAGGTGGTCGCACTCGCCGCCGCCGCGCTGCGCCGACTCGGGCTGCTCGCCGCGCCGGTCGCCGTGGTGCTCGGCGGCGGCGTGCTGCGAGCGCGGCACCCGCAGCTCATGGACGCGATCACCGGGCGGCTGGCGGACCTGGCACCGCGAGCCGAGATCAGCGTGGTCACCGATCCGCCGGTGGTGGGCGCCGCGCTGCTCGCCCTCGACACGCTCGGCGCCCATCCCGCCGCCCACCACGCGCTCCGCGCAACGTGCTCCCGCGATCTTGGAGATTTAGTGCTCGATTCTGACACTTAGTCTCCAAGATCGGCGGGTTTCGGAAACGGTCCTGGGGAGAGGAGAAACGAGGTGTCATCGCACCAGCTCAAGCTGCTTCGGCGTACCCCTGTCATGGTTTTGATCTTGGGTGCGGGGTTGCTGCTGCCGGCGCATGAAGCGGCGGCGGCCACCAGCTACGAGGCGGAGAACGCCACGGTCAGCCAAGGCCAGGTCGACGCCGACCACACCGGCTTCACCGGCACCGGATTCGTCAACTACGGCAACGTCGCCGGCAGCTACGTCGAATTCACCGTCGACGCCGCGGCCGCCGGCACCAGCAACCTCACCTTCCGGTACGCCAACGGCTCGACCGCCGACCGGCCGATGGACATCCGGGTCAACGGCGCCCTGGCCGCCGACGACCTGTCGTTCCCGGTCACCGGCGCGTGGACCACCTGGCGGACCGTGAGCCGGGCAGTGCCGTTGCGGGCCGGCAGCAACACGATCCGCGCCACCGCGGTCGGCTCGGCCGGCGGCCCCAACCTCGACAACCTGCTGGTCGGCTCCGCATCGACCAGCACCAAGCCCGCCGAGGTCAACGGCCAACTGAAGGTCTGCGGCGTGCACCTCTGCAACCAGTACGGCAACCCGGTCCAACTGCGGGGCATGAGCACCCACGGGTTGCAGTGGTACTACCAGTGCCTGCCCGACGCGGCGCTCGACGCCCTCGCGTACGACTGGAACGCGGACGTCATGCGGATCTCGATGTACATCCAGGAGGACGGCTACGAGACCGACCCGCGCGGCTTCACCGACAAGGTGCACCACCTGATCGACGAGGCCACCGCCCGCGGGATGTACGCCATCGTGGACTGGCACATGCTGGATCCGGGGGACCCGTACTACAACCTGGAGCGGGCGAAGACGTTCTTCAGCGAGATCGCCCAGCAGCACAACGGCAACACCAACCTGTTGTACGAGATCGCCAACGAGCCGTCCGACGTGTCCTGGTCCCGCATCAAGTCGTACGCGGAAGACCTGATCCCGGTGATCCGCCAGTACGACCCGGAGACCCCGATCATCGTCGGCACCCGGGCGTGGTCCTCGCTGGGCGTATCCGACGGGGCGGACGAGACCGAGATCGTCAACAACCCGGTCAACGCGTCCAACATCATGTACACGTTCCACTTCTACGCGGCCTCGCACGGCGACGAGTACCTCAACACGCTCACGCGTGCGGCGGACGAGCTGCCGATCTTCGTCACCGAGTTCGGCACCCAGGAGTACACCGGGGACGGCGGCAACGACTTCACGATGTCGCAGCGGTATCTCGACCTGATGGCGTCCAAGAAGATCAGTTGGGTCAGCTGGAACTACTCGGACGACTTCCGCTCCGGCGCGGTGTTCAAAGCCGGCACCTGCCCGGACGGGACGTACACCGGGACCGGTTCCTTGAAGCCCGCAGGAGCCTGGGTACGGGACCGGATCCGTACCCCTGACGATTTCCCGACCGGCTGAGCGCTGCGTCCCAGAACGGCCCTGATCGGCGTTTTCGCTGGTCAGGGCCGTTCGGCCGTTCGGGCGTCAATTCTTACCGAACCCTCACGGGAATGCAGAGTCGGCCGGCCGGACCGCTGCCACGGCGCATGATCAGTCCGACCGAGGAGGTTGGCCATGTCCACCGATTACGACGTGATCGTCGTCGGCGCCCGCTGCGCGGGTTCGCCCACGGCGATGCTGCTGGCGCGCAAGGGCTACCGGGTGCTCGTGGTCGACCGGGCGACGTTCCCGAGCGACACCCTGTCCACCCACATGATCCACGCGCCGGGCGTTGCCGCGCTGCGCCGCTGGGGGCTGCTCGACGCCGTGGTCGCGACCGGGTGCCCGCCGGTCACGACGTACGCGATCGACTTCGGACCGATCACGATCAGCGGTGCGCCCCGGCCGTCCGACGGCGTCGCCACGGCGTACGGGCCGCGCCGGACCGTACTCGACAAGATCCTGGTGGACGCCGCCGACCACGCCGGAGCCGAGGTGCGCGAGGGCTTCAACGTGGACGAGATCGTCGTCGAGGACGGCGTGGTGGTCGGGATCCGCGGCCACGGCGCCGACGGCCGGCCGGTGCTCGAACGGGCGCGGGTCGTGATCGGCGCCGACGGGTGGAACTCGCGGGTCGCCAAGACGGTCCGGGCCGAGCAGTACCACGAGAAGCCGAAGCTGCAGTGGAGCTACTACACGTACTGGAGCGGGCTGCCGCTCGACGGGTTCGAGATCTTCGTACGGCCCGACCGGGGGTGGGCGGCGATCCCGACCAACGACGACCTGACGCTTGTCGTGCTCGGCTGGCCGTACGCGGAGGCGAAGGAGTACCGGGCCGACATCGAGGGCAACTACCTCGCCACCCTGGACCTGGCGCCCGAGTTCGCCAAGCGGGTGGCCGGTGCGACCCGGGAAGCGTCGTTCCTCGGCACCTCGCTCCCCGGTTTCCTCCGCAAGCCGTACGGGCCCGGGTGGGTGCTGGTCGGCGACGCCGGTTACACCAAGGACCCGATCACCGCACAGGGCATCAGCGACGCCTTCCGCGACGCCGAGGTGTGCGCCGCCGCGCTGGACGACACCTTCCAGGAACGGCGTACGTTCACCGAGGCGATGTCGGCGTACCAGCAGGCGCGGGACGCCCACGTACTGCCGATCTACGAGTTCACCGCCCAGTTGGCGAGCCTCGAAGCACCGCCGGAGGAGTTGCAGCACCTGCTCGGCGCCGTGTCCGGCAACGCCGACGCGATGGCGGACTTCGTGAGCATCACCGCCGGCACCGTCTCGCCGGCCGACTTCTTCCACCCGGACCACGTCGGGCGGATCCTGTCCGCCGCCTGACCCGGCGGCGCCGGGCAGGCCCTGTTTCCGCTGGTCAGGCCCGTTCGGTCGGTCAGCAGTGCAGCGACGGGCCGTACAGCCAGTCGCGGTGGACGGTGCTGCTGCCGTGGTAGCGCCAGGACACCAGCACCTTGGCGCGGTGCGGACGTGAGTTGCACCCGGCGTGCGCGGTGTCCGCCTCCTCGCGGTGGATGAACCAGCCGTCGAAGTCGTAACTGCGCTTGAGGGTGTGCCAACTGCCGCTGTAGTACCGCTGGATCGCGACGTGGGTGACCTTCACGTCCAGGTTGGGACCGCCGTCGGCGTCGAGCACCGAGGCACTCGCCCAGCTGCTGTCGTAGCCCGTGCCCGAGCCGTTGTAGATGCCGGTGGTGATGCACCGGATGACCCGGGAGCCGGTGCAGCGTACGCCGCTGTCCTCGGCCGAGGCGAGCGGGCTGACGGCGAATATTCCGGCGCCGGCGAGTACGGCGGTGAGTCCTGCAATGATCTTGGTGCGGAGCCGCATCCTGTTTTCCCTTCCGTAGGCAACCCGTTGGCATTGCGTCGGGAAAGGTAGGTAGTGCCGCTCTTACGGCGGTAACACACGGCTCTCATGGATCCGCGGTACGGAGCGAGTCAGCGGGTCGGCAGGTCGCGTTTGACGATCTTGCCGGTGGGGTTGCGGGGCAGTTGGTCGAGGAAGACCACCTCGCGCGGCGACTTGTAGCGGGCGAGGTTGGCCTTCACGTACTCCTTGACGTCGTCCTCGGTGAGCGTCGCGCCCTGGTTGAGCACCACGTACGCCCGCAGCCGCTGACCGAAGGTCTCGTCCGGTACGCCGATCGCCGCCGCCTCCGCGATCGACTCGTGGCCCGCCAGCAACTCCTCGATCTCCCGGGGGAAGACGTTCTCGCCGCCGGAGACGATCATCTCGTCGTCGCGGCCGTCGATGAACAACCGGCCCGCCGCGTCGAAGTGGCCGATGTCGCCGGAGCTCATCAGCCCGCCGATGATCTCCTTGTGGCCGCCGCCGGTGTAGCCCTCGAACTGCGCCGCGTTGCCGACGAAGATCCGCCCGATCTCGCCGTCCGGCAACTCCTCGCCCCGGTCGTCGAGGATCTTCACGGTGGAGCCGCGCACGACTGTGCCGACGCAGGCCGGTTCGGCCGCCAGGTCCTCCGGGGTGGCGATCGTGGCGTACGCGACCTCGGTGGAGCCGTACAGGTTGTAGACGACCGGGCCGAACGCGGCGGTCGTACGTTCGTACAGCGGGACGCCGAGCCGGGAGCCGGAGACGAACACGATCCGCAGTGCGGAGAAGTCCCTGCCCTGCCGCGCCTCGTCCCCCAGGTCCAGCATCCGTTGCAACATCACCGGTACGGCTACCATCGTGGTCGCCCGGTGGCTGGACAGGCTGTCGAGGGTGGCCCGCGGGTCGAACCGGCGGCGTACCACCAGGGTGGAGCCCATGCCGACGGTGAGCAGCGCGGTCGCGAAGCCGAGCGCGTGGAACATCGGAGCGCACAGCTCGGTGACCTCGCGGGCGCGGAACGGCACCCGGTCCAGCAGTCCGCCGATCGCGGCCAGCGAGCGGGGGTTCGAACGGGGAGCCCCCTTCGGAGTGCCGGTGGTGCCGCTGGTCAGAATGGTGATCTTCGCCGGCTCATCGGGGTACGGCGGGATCGACGTGTCCCCGCCCTCGATCAGCGCCTCCAGAGTGTCCTCGGCCTGGGCGCCAGCCCCGCCGCTTCCGGTCGCTGCGGGATCGTCGGCGGGTTCGCCGGCGGGATCGGCGGTGCCGGCCCGGTTTCCGTCGGTCCAGGCGCGCCAGCGGCCGTACGGCGGGTCGACGCCTTCGAGCATGGGGGCGTACTCGTCGTCGTACACCAGCAGGTCCGTGCCTTCGCGGGTCGCGACCTCGCGGATCTGCGGCGCCGCGAAGTCCGTGTTCAGCAGGACGATCCGCGCGCCGCACTTGGCCGCGGCGAACGTGGCGTCGAGGAAGCCGCGGTGGTTGCGGGCCAGGATCGCCACCCCGTCACCGGCTCGTAGGCCGCGCTCCCGCCACGCGTTCGCGAGCGCGTTGGACCGCTGGTCGAGTTGCCTGAACGTCAGCTCGCCGCGCTCGTCGACCAGCCCTACCCGGTCGCCACTGCGGATCGCGGCCACGGCGACCGCGCCGCCGAGCGCCCCGAACCGGTCGAACGCCAGCAGCATCCGCGCCAGGCGACTCGGCAGGTCGAGCCCGACCAGACCGCTGCGTACGCACACCGCGACGAAGTACGCCTCGTCACCGAACCGGCCGAACAGTCTGGCCGCGTCGCCCAGGGCACCTCTGACATCGAAGAAGACCATCGCCGCCCCCTCGCCAGACGTGGTGCGCCTGGACAAGTCGGACCATACCCGGCGGGCAGCCGGCACACTCTAGTCGCCGTTCTCGAGCCGTTCCTTCAGCTGCCGGTAGCTGATCGGGGCACCCTTGCGGGCCGCCCGGAACACGAACGGTACGAGTGGCCTGCCGATCCCGTGGCCCTGGAAGTCGAGCGCGAACGTGACCCGCGACCGCGCGCCGTCGTCGAGCGGCTCCACCGTGACGGTCGCGTCGGGCCGGATCGGTCCGTCGACACCGTGCACGACCCAACTGCGAGGGGGGCTGCTCTCCGTGATCTCCTGTGTCATCGTCCGCTCCGAGCGGCCGATCCGCCGCGTGGTGGTGAACCGCGAGCCCACGCCGGTTCCTTCGACGCGTACGCGCACCACGTCGGCCTGCCATTCGGTGAACCGGGACGGGTCGGTGACGTACGAGAAGACCTCGTCGGGTGGGCGGGCGATCTCGATGTGGGAGACGATCGGTGGCATCGTCGGTGCCTCCTAACGCGGGGTCAGCCCGCGGCCTGGCCGGTGTCGATGCGGCTGATCCGGTCGCCTTCGATGGTGAAGTGCCAGACCGTACGCATCGCGCCCCAGGTGTCGTTGCGATAGTTCGCGACGATCGAGCGGCCGTCGTCGGTTGCCGATTCGACGTCGAGGTGTCCGTTGGAGTCGAAGATCTCCCGGTCCACCCACTCGGTGAGGTCCCGGTCGGTGCCGTCGTCGGACATGGTGGCATCAGGCGTGAGTACGCCGAAGAAGGCCGCCCGGTCGCCCGCGTTCAGCGCCGCGATCAGCTTTCGTACGACGGGATCGGTGACATCGCCAGCCATCGGGTGCTCCTTCACTCGGTTCGGTGGTGACGGAGCCGGACTCAGATCATTATCCGGCAGGCAGCCGCCGCCCGTCGCGGTTCCCCGACCAGGTTGTACCTGCGGCCGGGGCAGTCGGGCCGGGTGGTCAGAGCGGGGTGAGATCGGACTCTCAGGTGCAAACAACCCAGTCAACAGCGCTGATTGTGCGTTCAAGGTTTGTACACTGATCGCGCCGGCTGATTCGAGGCCGACCTGAGGAGATCCGATGCCGTCGCAGACCCCGGGGTCACAGAGCGCGCTGCGCGAAGCGAACCAGCGCCGCCTGGTGCGCGCCATCCGCAGCGCCGGTTCGATGACCCAGGCGCAGATCGCGCGTACCACCGGGCTGTCCGCCGCGACGGTCTCCAACATCGTCCGGGAGCTGCGCGACAACGGCACGGTGGTGGTCGCGCCCACGTCCAGCGGCGGCCGCCGGGCGCAGTCCGTCTCGCTGGCCCGCGACACCGGGCTCGCGGTCGGGGTCCACGTCTCGGGGAGCCACCTGCGCGCCGCGATCTGCGACATGGCGTACGAGGTGCTGGCCGAGGAGCAGATCGCGTACGACGTGACCCAGTCTCCCGAGCGGGGCCTGCGCCGGGCGGAGTGGCTGGTCAGCACCCTGCTGCGGCAGGCACGGGTGGACCGTACGAAGATCAGGGGCGTCGGGGTGGCACTGCCGGGACCGATGGACCCGGACGGCCGGCTCGCGGCGGGCACCGTGCTCGCCAGTTGGCGCGGTGTGGATCTCGCGGCGGAGCTCAGCGACCGGATGGGACTGCCCGTGGAGCTGTCCAACGACGCGCACGCCGCCGCGCTCGGCGAGGTCGTCTGGGGCGCCGGCCGGGATCGCACCGAGCTGGCGTACCTGAAGCTGTCGTCCGGCGTCGGCGCGGCGCTGGTGCTGGGCGGCGAGGTCTACCAGGGGTACGGCGGGCTGGCCGGCGAGTTCGGCCACATCACCGTGAACGACCAGGGTCGGATCTGCCGGTGCGGCAACCGCGGCTGTCTGGAGACGGTGGTGGGCGGCCCGTACCTGCTGGACCTGTTGCCGCACCGGTCGGGGGAGCCGCGGCCGACCCTGGAGCAGCTGATCGCCGCGGCGGTCGACGGGGACCTGGGGTCACGGCGGGTGATCGCGGACGCCGGGCGCGCGGTGGGCGCGGCGGCTGCGGTGCTGTGCAACCTGCTCAACCCGCAGCGGCTGATCATCGGCGGCGAGCTGGCCACGGCCGGCGCCCTGCTGCTGGAGCCGATCCAGGAGATGCTCGCCCGGCAGACCCTCCCGATGGCCGCCGAGCAGGTCGAGGTGGTCCCCGCAGAGCTGGGCGAGTCCGCCGCCGTACGGGGCGCCCTGGCGACGGCCGTACGCTCCACGTCCTCGTTCGACGAGGCCGCCAAGCTCGCCTGACGGGCGTAAGCCGTGCCCGGCCGGTCGCCACGTTACTTCGATCCGGGATCCGCATCGTGGTGGCGTACTCGGCAGATCATTTCGGTTTCGAACACATGACGGGTGTTTTTCGGAATCTTGTCTTCAAGTCTTGACGACAACGGGGGTGAGCCGCTTCACTCTCCGGTAGCCGGCTGGCAACGTCGGCGACCACATGGCCAGGAGGCTTTCTATGCGGCTCACCCTGAACACCCCTCGCGGGCTCGTCGCCGTAGGACTCGCCGCGGTTCTGTTCGGCGCTACCGCCTGCGCCAACACCGACCAGCCCGGCGGCGGCGGCGACCAGTCCAAGGACAAGGGCTTCAAGATCGGCTTGCTGCTCCCCGAGTCGAAGACCACGCGGTACGAGTCGTTCGACCGCCCGCTGATCGAGAAGAAGCTCAAGCAGCTGTGCGCCAAGTGCGAGGTGCTCTACCAGAACGCCGACCAGGACCCCAACAAGCAGCAGTCCCAGGCCGAGTCGATGCTCACCCAGGGCGCGAAGGTGCTGATCCTGGACGCGGTGGACGCCAAGGCCGCCGGCGGCATCGTCAGCCAGGCCAAGGAGCAGGGCGTACCCGTGGTGGCGTACGACCGGCTGGCTTCGGGCCCGGTGGACAACTACGTGTCGTACGACAACCGGACCGTCGGCGAGGTGCAGGGCAAGGCGCTGCTCGACGCGGTGGGCGATGCGAAGGCCGGCAAGGTCGTGATGATCAACGGCGCGCCGACCGACCCGAACGCGGCCGACTTCAAGGCCGGCGCGCACTCCGTACTCGACGACAAGGTCAAGATCGGCAAGGAGTACGACACCCCCGACTGGTCCCCCGACAAGGCGCAGCAGGAGATGGAGCAGGCGATCACCGCGCTCGGCAAAGACAAGATCATCGGGGTGTACGCCGCGAACGACGGCACCGCGGGCGGCGCGATCGCCGCGATGAAGAGCGCCGGGTTCACCAAGCTTCCCCCGGTCACCGGGCAGGACGCCGAGCTCGCCGCGATCCAGCGCATCCTCGCTGGTCAGCAGCACATGACGGTGTACAAGGCGATCAAGCCGGAGGCCGACATCGCCGCGAAGATGGCGATCGCGCTGGCCACCGGCAAGAAGTACGACGGCAAGACCACGACCAAGGACAACGGTGACGCCAAGGTCCCGTCCGTCCTCCTGGACCCGGTCTCGGTGACCAAGGAGAACGTGAAGGACACGGTGATCGCCGACAAGTTCTACTCGGTGAACCAGATCTGCGCCGGTGAGTACGCCAAGGCGTGCGAAGCGGCCGGGATCTCCTAGACGACGAGGGTGCCGACTCCCTCGATGCGTAACGCCCGGGACTCGGCACCCTCGCCGACCTGGCGGCCGGTGACAGAGGGTCCTGGCCGCCAGGTCGTACAGGCTGGGCAAGGACGGGCGGTGGCTGAGGGATGCTGGTCGATGACGAGGAGGTGGACGGTGTGACTGCACCCGTACTGTCGCTGTCCGGGATTTCGAAGCGGTTCGGGGCGGTCCAGGCGCTGTCCGGCGCCGAGTTGCAGGCCAACGCCGGCGAGGTGGTCGCCCTGGTGGGCGACAACGGCGCCGGCAAGTCGACCCTCGTGAAGGTGATCGCGGGCGTGAACCCGGCCGACAGCGGCGAGGTCCTCTGGGAAGGCCGGCCGGTCACGATCAGCCGGCCGCACGACGCGACCGCGCTCGGCATCGCCACCGTCTACCAGGACCTGTCGCTCTGCGACAACCTCGACGTGGTGGCGAACCTGTTCCTCGGCAACGAGGCGACCCGGTTCCAGGTGCTTGACGAGATCGCGATGGAGCGCAAGGCCAGCGAACTGCTCGGCAGCCTCTCGGTACGCATCCCGAGCGTACGAATCCCGGTCGCGGCGCTGTCCGGTGGGCAACGCCAGTCGGTGGCGATCGCCCGCTCGCTGCTCGGCGAGCCGAAGGTGGTCATCCTCGACGAGCCGACCGCCGCGCTCGGCGTGGCACAGACCGCCCAGGTGCTCGACCTGATCGAACGGCTTCGCGACCGGGGCCTCGCGGTGATCCTGATCAGCCACAACCTCGCCGACGTGAAGGCGGTCGCGGACCGGGTGGTGGTGCTGCGGCTCGGCCGCAACGCGGGGGAGTTCAGGGTCGGCGAGGCGACGCAGGAGGAGATCGTGCAGGCGATCACCGGGGCGTCCGACAATGCCGTCAGCCGCCGCAAGGCCCGAGCGACCGTGACAGAGGTGGAGCGATGAGCACGGTGAGAAGTTCGGTCGACGCTCCGGTGCTGATGGTGGCCGACAAGGCTCCGGCCGGTGACCCGGGCCGGCCGCCGGGGGTACGCGGGATCGGCCGGCGACTGCGGTCCGGCGAGCTCGGGTCCTGGCCGGTCGCCATCGGGCTGGTGGTGATCTGGATCGTGTTCCAGAGCCTCAACTCGAGCTTCCTGACGCCCCAGAACCTGTACAACCTGACCCTCCAGATCGCCGCCACGGGCGCGATCTCGGTCGGCATCGTGCTGGTGCTGCTGCTGGGTGAGATCGACCTGTCGGTCGGCTCGGTGTCGGGTCTGGCCGGGGCGGTGCTCGCCGCGCTGACCGTACGGAGCGGGCTCGCCGACGTGACCGGGATCGTCCTCGTCGTGGCCCTCTGCGCGTTGATCGGCACCCTGCACGGGCTGGTGGTCACGAAGCTCGGCGTGCCGTCGTTCGTGGTGACCCTCGCCGGCCTGATCGGTTGGCAGGGCCTGCAGCTGTACGTCCTCGGCGCCCAAGGCACGATCAACTTCCCGTACGAGGGCCTGGTCGCCCAGCTGACCCACACCAGCCTCACCGCCGCGAGCGGCTGGGCGTTGGCCGCCGTCGCGGTCGGCGGGTACGTGCTCGCCGTACTGCTGGATCGGCGGCGTCGGCGGGCGGCCGGTCTACCGCTGCAGTCCACCGGTCGACTGCTGCTCCGGGTCGGGGCGCTGGCGGTCGGCGTCGGCGTGACCGTGGCGGTGCTGAACGCGTGGCGTGGCGTACCGCTGGCGGTGGTGATCCTGATCGGCCTGGTGATCGGCTTCGACCAGATCCTGCGTCGCACCCGGTACGGCCGCAGCATCTTCGCCATCGGCGGCAACGTCGAGGCGTCCCGCCGGGCCGGCCTGAACGTCGACCGGATCCGGGTGTCGGTGTTCGCCCTCGCCTCCGCACTCGCGGCGGTGGGCGGCATCCTGTTCGCCTCGCGCAGCTACTCGGTGGGGCAGCAGTCCGGCGGCAGCGACGTCCTGCTGCTCGCGATCGCGGCGGCGGTGATCGGTGGCACCAGCCTGTTCGGCGGCCGGGGCAGCACGTACGCCGCGCTGCTGGGGAGCCTGGTGATCGGCTCGATCACGTCGGGGATGCTGCTGTTGCAGCTCGGTTCGGCGGAGCGCTTCATGATCACGGCAGCGGTGCTGCTGGCCGCGGTGATCGTGGACTCGCTGTCCCGTCGCGGCCGCCGTGCGAGCGGCCGGGAGTGAGTCAGGTCAGCGGCCGCAGGCGTACCCCTGCATGCCTCTGGGGTTCGCCGCCGCCGAGAGGATGCCGGTGTCGGGATCGCGAGCCACCGCGCACATCCGGCCGAGGCTCCAGCCGTCCGACACGGTCACCCGGTGGCCGCGCCGGGACAGCTCGCTGATCACCTCGAAGCCGAGCCGGTCCTCGACGACCAGGCCGCCGGGCTGCATGGCACGGGGGTAGAACGAGCTGGGCAGCGACGTGGTGTGGAAGTTCGGCGCGTCGATCGCACCCTGCAGGTCCAGCCCGCCGACCAGGTGGCGCAGCAGGAACAGCAACTGCCACTGGTCCTGGTGGTCGCCGCCGGGCGAGCCGGAGGCGAGCACCGGCACCCCGTCCCGCAGCACCAGGGTCGGGGTGAGGGTGGTACGCGGCCGCCGCCCCGGCGCCAGCGAGGCGGGCAGGTCCGGCTCCAGCCAGAACATCTGCGCCCGGCTGCCCAGGCAGAACCCGAGCTCCGGGATCGTCGGGGAACTCTGCAACCAGCCGCCGCTGGGAGTGGCCGAGATGATGTTTCCCCAGCGGTCGACCACGTCGAGGTGGCAGGTGTCGCCGCGGTGCTCGCCGTACGGGCTGACGGTGGGTTCGCCGAGCATGGCGGACGTACCGGCCGGTTCCGGTGCGGTCCTGGTGAGGTGGCGGGGGAGGCGGGGCTCCCGGCCGTCCGGTGACCCGGGCCGCAGTTCGGCGGATGCCTGCTCGCTGACGAGGCTGCGGCGGTACGCCGTGTAGTCGCCGGACAACAAAGCCGCGAGTGGTACGCCGGCGCCGTCTCCGTACCACGCCTCGCGGTCGGCGAACGCCAGCTTCAGCGCCTCCGCGGCCAGGTGGGCGCCGCCGGCGGTGCCCGGATCGAGCAGCGCGTCGTCGTACCCGTCGAGGATCGCGAGGGTCTGCAGCAGGACCGGTCCCTGTCCCCACGGCCCGGTCTTGGCGACGGTGTAGCCGCGGAACTCGCCGAGCGCCGGCTGCTCGTAGCTGGCCTGCCAGGCCGCCTGGTCCGCGGCGGTCACCAGCCCCGCGTGGTCGCGTCCCGACGGGTCCCGGTGCGCGATCCGCTGGAAGGCGTCCACCGCCTCGGCGACGAAACCCGTACGCCAGGCCGCCCGTGCGGCGTCGATGCCGGCGTCGCGGGGCCCGTCCGCCGCCGCGACCAGCCGCTCGAGCGTGGCCGCGTACGCGGGATTGCGGAACAGCGAGTGCGGTCGCGGCGGCACGCCACCCGGCAACCACAGCGCCGCCGAGGTCGTCCAGTGTTCGCCGAACAGCTCGGCGACGCGCCGTACGGTGTCGACGGCGCCCGGCGCCAGCGGGTGGCCGTCGCGGGCGTACCCGATCGCGTACCGGAGTACGTCGGCCAACGACCGGGTGCCGTGGTCGCGGAGCAGCAGCAACCAGGCGTCGACCGCCCCCGGCACCGTCGCCGCCAGCGGTCCGGCGCCCGGTACGAGGTCCAGCCCGAGCCCCAGGTAGTGCTCGATGGTGGCGCCCGCCGGAGCCACGCCCTGGCCACACAGGACGACCGGCCGCGGGTCGTCGCCGCGCGCGAAGATCGCCGGCACCTCGCCACCGGGTCCGTTGAGGTGCGGCTCGACCACGTGCAGCACGAACCCCGCCGCCACCGCGGCGTCGAACGCGTTCCCGCCGGCCTCCAGCTCCGCCATCGCCGCCTGGCTGGCGAGCCAGTGCGTCGAGGACACCATGCCGTACGTGCCGCGCAGCGTCGGCCGGGTGGTGAACGTCATGCGACCGCCTCCGGACAACGTGGTGCCGACAGATGCCTGATCAGTCGATTATCGACACCCGCCGGCTCGCCGCGGCGCGCGAAGATGGCAGCCGTGACCGTATCCGCCGGAAATATGGAGGGCAGATGACCGACGTGTCGTTGCGGGAACGCCGTGAGGCGGTGGTCCGCGAGCACATGGAATCCGAGAACCGGCACGCCTTCGGCGAGACCCTCAAAACCTTCGAACATCCGCGGTACGAGCTGATCGCGACCGGCGAGGTGCACGACGGCGAGGAGCAGGTCTCGCGGTACTACGAGCAGACCCGTACCGCGTTTCCGGACCAGCGCAACGAGGTGATCGCGCTGCACCACGCCGACGACGGCGTGATCGTCGAATTCGACCTGCTCGGCACCCACCTCGGCAGCTTTCGCGGGGTGCCGCCGACGGGTAGAGCCTTCCGGTGCAGGATGGCGGCGTTCTTCCTGTTCTCCGGCGACCGGATCGTCGTGGAACGGGTCTACTTCGACACGAACACGATCCTGCGGCAGCTCGGCCTGGCTCACGATCCGCTGACGCTGGTCGGCCGCCTCGCCACGGCAGTCACTCATCCGGTCACGCTGACCAGCGCTTTCGTACGCCGCCTACGCCACCGCGAAGCGGGCGCTGAGCCTTCAGGCGGGTGGTGCTGATCCTGTCGATCTTCAAGCCGTGGGGCCGGCTCCGGAAGCGAAACCGGTAGCAGCCAGGCCGTTCCGCGATCGACGCGCGGCCGGCCTGGCACGGACCTGGGGTGGCAGTCGCAGGCACGCGTCGTCGAGATCGAGTTCCCCGAGGATGCCGCGCCACTGGTCGCGGTACGTGGCGGCGCCGGCCGCGTCGTCCAGCGCCGAACTGACGTCACCCAGCCGGGCGAGCGTACGCGCCACGTCGATCGGGGTACGGAGGTCGCGCCAGATCTTCCACGATCGCAGCAGCGGGTCGACCGCCCCGTAGAGGTCGCCCTGCCGGGCGGCGAGATCGCCGTACCCGCGCAGCGCGAGGGCGGTGCCGGGGCGGTATCCGTACTGTTCGTGGGTCGTGAGCGCCTCGGCGAGCTGCTTCTCGGCCTCGGGCCAGCGGGCCTGCCGGAGCCGGATCTCGGCGAGCAGGAACGCCAGGTGGCCGGACCCGACGGCGTCGCCGGCCGCCTCGGTGTAGCTGATCGCCTCGGAGAGGGTGGCCTCGGCCTCGGTGAGCCGGTCCAGCTCCGTCAGCACGACCACGTACGTGCTCAGCCGCACCGCCAGGGAACGCTGCCCGGCCTTGCGCCGCTGCAGGTGCACCGCCTCGGCGGCCGGTGCGAGCGCGTCGGCGGCGCGACCGGCCTCCAGCAGGGTGACCGCGAGCCCGGACAGGGACTCGGCGAGCGTCTCCGCGGCCAGCCCCTTGCGACCCAGGGCGATCACGGTTTCGAAGTGTGCCAACGCCGGACCGAGGTGTCCAGAGCGCGCCGCGGCCCAGCCGGAGTGGGTCAACGCGGCGGCCTCACGAGCCGGGTCACCGAGCCGTTTCGCGACCGTGATCTCCTCGGCGAGCACCTGTTGCAGCCGGTCCATCCGTACGTGCCGGACCAGGGTTCCGGCCAGCGCCCGCAGCAGGTCGAGCAACAGGAGGTCCGCGCCGGCGTCGCGGGCGGCGGCGGCCGCGTCGGCGAGCACCCGCTCCCGGTCGTCCTCGTAGCACCGGACCGACAGGAACCCCACGCTGCGCAGGGCCAGCGCGCCGGCCGTCTCCGCGTGACCGAGCTGGCGCGCCCAGCCCATCGCGGCGACCAGGTTGTGTCGCTCCACCTCGAACCAGTCGGTCGGCGAGCCACGGGGCGGCTTGACGGCGCCGTCCGGGAGCGGCGGCGTCGTCACGGGCGACCTGACGAGACCCGCGTCGAGCTGGTCGTCGGCCTCACCGGCGAGCGCGTGCCAGCCGTCGAGGACGCGAGCCTGCGCCGCCACGCGTACGTCGGCGGTGTCCTCCACGAGGGCGCGTTCGACGGCGTACTCGGCGACCAGGTCGTGCAGCCGGTAACGGGGCTGTCCCACCGGGTCCTCGCCCAGCGACTCCACCAGGTGGATGTCGACCAGCTGCTCGAGACAGTCGGACGCGTCGTCGGTGAGCAACTGCGCCACCCAGGCCGGCCAGTCCGGCGTACCGATCAGGCCGAGCCGGCGGAACAGTCGCCGGGTGGGCTCGGCCAGCGCCTGGTACGACAGGCCGATGCTGGCCCGTACGTCCAGGTCGCCGATCGCGAGTTCGTCCAGCCGGCCCCGTTCGGCGGCCAGTCGCCGGGCGGACTCCGCCAGGCTCCACCGGGGCCGTACGGCGAGCCGGGCCGCGGCGACGCACACCGCCAACGGCAGCGCGCCGCACAGCGCGACGATCCGGGCCGCCGCGTCGGGTTCGGCGGCGACCCGCTCGGCGCCCACCACCCGGCCCAGCAGCCGTACGGCCGCCCGCGACGTCAGCGCCGACACGGTGAACCGTGCCGCTTCCAGGTCCGACAGCTGACGCCGCGAGGTCACCACAGCGGTGCTGCCGGTGGTCCGCGGCAGCAGCGGCAGCACCTGCTCGGCGTCGTCGGCGTCGTCGAGCACCACCAGGACCCGGCTGCCGACCAGTCGGTCCCGGTACATCGCGACCCGTCTGGCGGGGTCGGTCGGCACGGCGTTTCCCGCCACCCCGAGGGCGCGCAGGAACCGCCCCAGCACGTCGTACGGGTCGGCTGGCCTGGCGTGGCTGCCGCGCAGGTCGGCGTACAACTGGCCGTCGCCGAACTGGCCGGCGAGCCGGTGGCCGGCGGCGGTGGCCAGCGCACTCTTGCCGATCCCGCCCGGTCCGACCAGCAGCACCACCGCGCCGTCGCGCAGCTGTCCGCAGACCTCGCCGAGCAGATCGTCGCGGCCGGTCAGTAGCGTGTCGGGCGGCAGCTGGCGCGGGACCGGACGGGGCGCCGGCGCGGTGAGCGCACCGACCGGGAGGCCCTGCAGGATCCGCTGCTCGAGCTCGCGCAGCGCCGCACCCGGCTCGACGCCCAGGTCGTCGACGAACCGGCGGTACGCCGAGCGGTACACCTTCAGCGCCTCGGCCCGCCGCCCGGTGGCCGCCAGGGCCGTCATCCGCCGCTGGTACAGCGATTCGCGGTACGGCTGCTCGAGCAACAGCGGCTCCAGCTCGCGCAGCACCAGGTTGTGGTCGCCGAGCGCAGACAGCGCCTCGAGCTTCGCCTCGGTGGCGGCGAGCCGCTCGCGGTGCAGCGATTCGCGGAAGTCACCCGCCAGATCGCCCGGTACGTCGGCCAGCGCCGGGCCGCGCCACATCGCCAGCGCGCGGCTGAACAGCGACACCGCGGCGGCGTGGTCCCCCGCAGCCGTGGCGAGGTGGCCCTGCTCGGCGTACTGCCGGAACTCCGCGAGATCCAACCGGTGCGTGCCCAGCTCGAGCCGGTACCCGGTGGGCCGGGTCTCGATCACCGCCGGATCGGCGGTACGGAACCGGTGCCGTAGCCGGCTCACCAGGTTGTGCAGCTGCGCCTTCGCCGACGGTGGCGGCTGCTCCCACAACTGACCGATCAGGAAGTCAGCGGTGGTGGTACGCCCCGCGTCCAGCAGCAGCGCGGCGAGGACCAGCCGCTCCCGGCCACTGCCGGCCGGGAGCTGATGACCGTCGTGCCGTACCTCTACCGGCCCGAGCACCGCAAATTCCACCGCGTCATTAATACCGCAGCGGCGGGCGGAGCGTGGTCCGCTGGCCGGGCTTCCCGACCCGGCGCCGGACCGCCTTCGAACCGGCCCGCGTCGGGTCGGTGCGTCGGGCCGGCCGTACGATACGCAAACTGTTCCAGCAAACAGATAGGCGTGAAGCGATTCTCTGTCAACCATTGGCGGTTGTACGCCGGCCCTTGTTCAACTGAGTACGGGTCGCAGTTGCACAGCCTTTCCGCGTGGTAGAAAACTGCCCGTTGGGCAATTGAGATCGACGTGAAGCGGGCACCACGCCACCTCTTGCCGTACGCCGGAAGAATGGTTTAGGGACTTACTCATCGACCGGCATGGTCGCTGTGTCCCGCGTACTTTCCGCAATTCCTGTGCTTTTGAGCCGGAGCTGCCGCAGGGCCATACTTCGCGGCAGGTGCTGCACGTTTGATTCTGTCCGCGAAAGGTCGAGGTGACAGAGTTGCCGGGGCGATGGTTGATCGAGGCACGACCACCAATGGCAGAATGTGCCCTGGTCTGCATTCCGTACGCCGGCGGCGCGGCCTCCGTTTTCAATGGCTGGCAGACTTACACGGACCTGCTCGACATCGTGCCCGTACAACTGCCGGGACGGGCTAACCGGATAGCGGAAGCACCGGTGACCGGCCTGCCCGAACTGGTGGAAAGTCTGGTGCCGGAAGTCTCCGCGCTGGACCGGACATTCGCGCTGTTCGGCCACAGCATGGGCGCGCTGGTGGCGTTCGAGCTGGCGCGCCGGCTCCGCGACCTCGGCCTGCCGGGACCCCGGGCGTTGTACGTCAGCGGATACCAGGCCCCCGACGCGCCACTGCAGCCGCCGGTGTACGACCTGCCGCGGGACGAGCTGGTCCGTTGGCTGGTCGAGATCGGGGGCATCGACGAGTCCCTGGCGCGCGAGGACGAACTGCTCGACGTGCTGCTTCCGGCACTGCGCGCGGACCTCGGGATCGTGGACACGTACCGGTATCGGGCGGGGGCGCCGCTGCCGTGGCCGATCAGGGTGCTGGTCGGTGCCGACGACCCCTCCTGCCAACCCGCCGACATCGCCGGCTGGGGGGCCCACTCGAGCGCCGGCTGCGAGGTCGACGTACTGCCCGGCGACCACTTCTTCGTGCACGACCAGGCAGAGCGCATCGTCGCGCTGGCCGAACGCGATCTGGCGACAATGGGAGGCGTGCGGGCATGAGCACTCGCCACAAGCGCACCGGAGCGGCCGAGCAGGACCACTCCGACTGTTACGTCTTCGCACCGTCGTTCGGCCAGGAACGGCTGTGGTTCCTGGCCCACCTCGAGCCGGACAGCGATGTCGCGTACAACGTCGCCACCGCAGTGGAGATCTCCGGGCCGCTCGATCCGCTGGCCTTCCAACGGGCGCTGGACTCGGTGCTGGCGCGCCACGAGAGCCTGCGTACCGGCGTCGCGCTGATCGGCGGCGAACCGCGCCAGATCGTGCTGCCGGAGACCGTACTGGCGGTGCCGGTGGTGGACTGCTCCGGCGTACCACCGGCGGAGCGGCAGGCGACAGTTGCCGGGAGGCTGGCCCGGGAGAGCGGCCGGCGGTTCGCGCTCGACGAGCCGCCGCTGCTGCGGATCGTGCTGCTCAAGTTCGGCGAGCGGGACCACGTACTGCTGCTCGTGATCCACCACATCGTCTGCGACGGGTGGTCGATCGGCGTGTTCCTGGAGGAACTCGCCGCGGCGTACCGGAGCGTCACCACGGGCGCCACACCGCCCGCCGAAACCCCCCTGCAGTACGCCGACTACGCGGCCTGGCAACGCGAAACGGTCAGCGGTGCCCGGCTCGCCGAGCTGACCGGGTACTGGACCGAGCGCCTCGCCGACCTGGCGCCGCTGGAGATCCCCACCGACCGCCCCCGCCCTGCGATCCGGTCGGCGCACGGCCGCACCTGTCGGGAACGGTTGCCCGCCGAACTCGTCGCCGCGCTCACCAGACTCGCCGGGAAGCACCGGGCGACCCTGTTCATGGTGCTGCTGGCCGGGTGGAAACTGCTCCTTTCGCGGTACGCCGGCCAGCGCGACCTGGCAGTGGGCACCGCCGTCGCGAACCGCACCCGGCCCGAGCTCGACCGCGTGATCGGACTGTTCGTCAACACCCTCGTGCTGCGCACCGACCTGCGGGACGTCACCACGTTCGGCGACCTGCTGACCCGGGTACGCGAGACCTGCCTCGGCGCGTACGCCCACCAGGACCTCCCGTTCGAGAAGGTCGTGGAAGCGGTGCGACCGGCCCGGGACCTGAGCCGGACCCCGCTGTTCCAGGCGATGCTGCTGATGCAGAACACCCCCGCACAGCGGATCACGGTGGACCAGCTGACCTTCGCTCCGCTGCGCACCGAAGGCGGCACCGCGAAGTTCGACCTGACCCTCGAAGCCACCCCCGATGGCTCGGAACTCGACCTGGCGCTGCACCACAGCGCCGACCTGTTCGAGCCGGGCACTGCCGAACGGATGCTCCGGCAGCTCGTCCGGTTGCTGCGGGGCGTGGCCGACTCGCCCGACGGACCGGTCGCCGGGTACGACCTGCTCGGCGCCGACGACCGCCGGCTGGTCGAGCACGCCTGGGCGTACGGCCCGGTGCGGGACGTACCGGCCGGTCCGCTGCCCGCGCTGGTACGCGCCCAGGCCGCCCGTACCCCCGACGCCGTCGCCGTGGAATCCGACGACGAACGGGTCAGCTACGCGGAGCTGACCGCGCGGGTGGACCGGCTGGCGCGACTGTTGCGCGACTCCGGCGTACGACCCGGGGACTTCGTCGGGGTGTGTGTCGAGCGGTCGGTGTCGCTGGTGGCGGCGCTGCTCGCGGTGCTGACGGCGGAGGCGGCGTACGTCCCGATCGATCCCGGCTATCCCGCGGAACGCATCAGTCACATGCTCTCCGACGCCGGGGTGCAGCTGGTGCTTTCGTCCTCGCTGGCGGCCGGGTGCCTGCCGAGCGGCGACTGGAAACAGATCCACCTCGACCGCGTCGAAGACATCCCCGGCGGGCCCGGCGGAGAGGTGGTGTCCGGTACGGCGGACCGGCCCGCGTACGTGATCTACACCTCCGGGTCGACCGGGCTGCCCAAGGGTGTCCAGATCGGACAGCAGTCGCTGGTCAACGTACTGCTGGCGATGGCGGCGGAGCTCCGCGCCGGGCCGGGCGACGCGCTCGCCGCGGTGGCCAGCGTGTCGTTCGACATCGCGGCACTCGAGCTGTTCATGCCGCTGCTCGTCGGCGGTCGCGTGGTGGTCGTACCGGAGAGCAGCGTCGCGGACGGGCCGCAGCTCGCGGACCGCCTGGCCCGCCGCGGCGTGACGATCATGCAGGCGACCCCGGCCACCTGGCGGTTGCTGCTGATGGCCGGCTGGCAACCGTCGCCGGGCCTGCGAATCGTGTGTACGGGTGAGGCGCTGGACGCCGAGCTCGCCGGGCGACTGCGCGCCGGGGGTGCCCCGCTGTGGAACCTGTACGGCCCCACCGAGGCGACCCTCTACGCGACCGCGGGCCGGATCGACGACCCGCAACGGATCGGGCTGGGCGACCCGGTGCCGAACTCGGTCCGCTACGTGCTCGACGACGCGTTACGGCCGGTGCCGATCGGCACGGTCGGCGAGCTCTACCTGGGCGGCGTCACGCTCGGGTACGGCTATCTCGGCCAGGCCGCGCAGACCGCCGCGCGGTTCCTGCCGGACCCGTTCGCCGGTACGCCCGGGGCGCGGATGTACCGCACCTCGGACCTTTGTCGCTACCGCAGCGACGGCACGCTGGACTATCTCGGGCGGGCCGACCAGCAGATCAAGGTACGTGGCTTCCGGATCGAACCGGGCGAGATCGAGGCGGTGCTGGCGCGCCACCCGGACGCGACCCAGGTGGCGGTCATCGCCCGTACCGCGGACGCGGCCGACGTACGGCTCGTCGCCTATGCGGTGGTACGCCCGGAGACCGGGCGAGGCCCCGACACCGACGTACGAATCGTCCAGGAACTGCGGGAACTTGCCAGGCGTGAGCTGCCGACCCAGCTCGTGCCGTCGCTGTACGTACTGCTGGACCGGCTGCCGCTGACCCCGAGCGGGAAGTTGGACCGCGCGGCGCTGCGGCGGGACTTTCCGGCGGACCTGGCGCCGCAGGCGGTGGACGACACCCCGCCCCGCACCGACGTGGAACGCGAGGTGGCGGCGATCTTCGCCGAGGTGCTCGGCGTCGAGCGGGTCGGGGTGCACGCGAGCTTCTTCGACCTCGGTGGCCACTCGCTGCTGGCCGCGAAGTTCGCGAACCGGCTGGCGGAGCGGACCGGCGTGTCGTTGCAGCTGCGCGAACTGTTCCACCGGCCCACGGTCGCCGCCGTCGCCGAGGTGGTCATGGCCGGAAAGGCCGGCAACGGGTCCGACCGGGAGGCCGCGGCCCTGAAGGCACTGCTCGACGAACTTCCGGACAGCGAGGTCGAGGCGCTGCTGCGCCGGGCCGACGACCGAAAACGTACGTGAGACCCGCACTTGTCAACCGATCAGGAGGCGACGGAAATGGGCATCGACAGCGAGGACGCGATTTTCCAGGTTGTCGTCAACGACGAAGAGCAGTACTCGATCTGGCTCGAGGACATGGACGTACCGGCCGGTTGGCGGGCGACTGGTCCCCGGGGCACGAAACAGGAGTGCCTGAGCCACATCGAGGAGGTCTGGACCGACATGCGGCCCAGGTCCGTACGCGACCAGCTCGACGCGGGCAAGCGCTGAATCGTACGGCGTCGCCCCGAGATGGTGGCGCACACCGATACGGCGGCGCGGTCCTGCGCCGCCGGTTATCTGTTTCGGTCACTCGAGCGCCATCCCCCTTTATTGACATTCCAGAGCCGTCCTGCAGGAGGTACGGGAAATGAACGACAAGATGCGCGATCTAGCCGACATGACCGCCAGCGAGAAGCGTGACCTGCTCGCCAGCCTATTGCAGGACTCTTCCGGTCCCACTGTGTCGAACCTGTCCCTCGAACAACAGCGGCTCTGGTTCCTGCACAAACTCGACCCGTCCGTACCGTGGCACGTCGCTGCCGGGTTGCGGATCACCGGTGAATTCGACCTGGCCGCACTTCAGCAGGCGGTGAGTCAAGTGATGCAACGCCACGAATCGCTTCGTTCCACATTTGTCGAGGTAAACGGTCAGCCATTGCGTGGCTCGGCTCCGGTCACCGGATTCCCGATTTCGGTGGTGGAGTTGGGTGGTGGGGTTTTGGGTGATGTGGTGCGGGGTGAGT
>WNGA01005171.1_pt1 | contig 30338 bp, 34 predicted proteins | sample 5400061 | NCBI WGS metagenome assembly WNGA01 (sample SAMN13153366, study PRJNA577476) | soil metagenome | isolation source: 100 cm soil or saprolite under grassland replicate 2 | place: USA:California | collected 2016-06-15
GACGCGATCGACCAGGCGCTACCGGTAGATCTCGAGGCCAAGCGGAAGGCGTGGCAGGAATTGCTGGACATGGAGCCGATTCCCGTCCCGGAGACCGTCGAGGAGCTCAAGCGCGAGCTCGACGAAATCCGCGGCGGCGCCCACAATTGATCCTCGTCGACACGAACGTTCTGGTCTACGCCTCGGGTGGAGATCATCCCTTGCGAGAGCCGGCGAGACGGCTGATGACAGCAGTCGTCGAAGGCAGCGTCGCCGCTAGCACGACCACCGACGTCATCCAGGAGTTCGCGCACGTCGTCAGCCGGCGCCGGCCTCGCGAGGAGGCTGGGGCGGACGCACGACGCTACGCGGCGATCTTCGGCCCTCTCGTGTCCCCGCAGGCAGATGACCTCATAGCCGGTCTACGGCTCTTCGTGCGCGCCGAGCGGCTGGGCGTGTTCGATGCGGTGCTCGCGGCGACGGCGATCGCCCAGGAGGTCACCGCCTTCGTCTCTGCGGACCGGGCCTTCGCGGGCGTGCCGAAGCTGCCCTTCGTCGAGCTCGGAGCCCCGGAGCTCGACCGGCTGCTGGGTTAGTCCTTGAACCCTCTCCGTCGCTGACCGGAGGACCATCTGCCGCTGGTGGTGTTCTTCGCGTTCCAGCGGTACTTCGTCCAAGGGCTCCTCGCCGGCTCGGTCAAATAGGTGGGCTGAACGCGTCGAGTTTCAGGCAGGTGGCGAAGCCGCGCCGGCGCCCTCGTAGGCTGAAAGCAGCTCCGGAAGCTCCATCTGCGGTGGATCGTTCAGGTCGAGGCCCGTCGCGTCGGCGAAGCGCTCTTTGAACCAGAGGTCGAACTCGTCACGAGAAGCCACGAACTGCCCGAACGCGCTCTCGAAGTCGCCGCTCTCGATGTAACCGACGAGTAGTTCACCGCCCGGTGTCGGGGCGAGGAACCAGACCTCCTTCGTAATCCCGATCCGCTGCTCCGAGCGGTCGTAGTCGTCGCGTCGGGAGCCGTCCAGGTCGTGCATGAACGCCCGTGCCGCGTCGGCCTTCCCTTCCTGTACAGGCGCTGCCAGGCAAACCCGATCCATTGCTTGCTCCTTCCTTTACAGGAACGCCGGGCGGGCCCGAAGGCCCGCCCGCATCCTTTTGGGCTACTGCTCGTAGGCGAGCACGATCTCGGGCAGCTGGTGCGAGTTCCCGTCCGGGCCCGTCCAGGTGTCGAGGGTCGAGTCGGTGTAGACGACCGCGGCCTTCCCGTTCGCCGGGTCCTCCGCGACCTCGAACAGGTCGAGGAGCTCGCGGTCGGACCTGCACGCGGAGCCGTTCAGGCAGACGATCCCGATCCGGTTCGGCGTATTGCTGACGAGTCCGACGCTCCAGGCACCACCCTGGAACTGTGAGTCGTAGGTGTTCCACACAGCGGTTGGGTCGTTGGTCGAGGCCGCCGTCGATCCGTAGTAGACGACGTCGACCTTGCCGTTCAGGGCCGCGACCCAGGGCATCACCGTCGTCGTCACGTTCGAGACCACGAGCGGCGTCGACCAGCTCGTGCCGTCGTCGCTCGACGACGAGACGGAGACGCCGTGCCGGTCGGTCCAGGCGGCATAGAGCGCGCCGTTCGAGGGATCGACGGCCAGCGCCGGGAAGATGTTGGCCAGATTGGTGAAGAGCGTGGCGTGGTAGACGAGGTGCGACGTCCAGGTGTTGCCGCCGTCAGTCGAGCGGGCGACGTAGATGTTGTTGAAGTCGGCGGTCGTGCCCTTCTGGACGCTGGGCTGGCCGGCAGCGAAGACCTGGTACACGTTGCCGGTCGGATCGGCCACGATCGGCCCGGCTGTGCTGTTGAACGTAGCGTCGCCGGTCACGCTTCCCTGGCCGGGAATCGGACTTGCAACCTGCGTCCACGTCTGGCCGTCGTCGGTCGAGCGCCAGACCCTGATCAGGCTGCTGTTTCCTGAGTCGTGGTACGACACCCACGCGTTCGTCCCGGCGGTGGTGATCCACGGACGGTCTGCGCCGGCCGTGTCGAGCACCTGCGACGTGCAGTCGGACGGGCCCGTAGCCGAGGCGGGACAGCGCGTGATGGAGACCCCGAGGGTGACGAAGAAGCCCGGTCTGTTGAAGATGATGTCAAGGTCGGTCAGCAGAATCGTTCCGGCCGAGGTGACCTCGACGTCGGCGTCCCCGTCGCCGAGGTTGATCCGGCCTTGCCCCTGGATCGGCAGCGACGTGTCCATCGGCCCGAAGTAGGCCAGTGGGTCGTCACCGAAGTGGCCCTTCCAGAGGTTGACCTGGAACGGCAGCCAGCCGAGGCCGTCGACGGCCATCGTGTTGCCCGGCCCGAAGTCGATCGCCGGCTCGCTGTCGCCGCTCTGGCCGGGCGGCGAGGTCGAGTACCCGGGCGGAAGCGTCGCCGGAGCACGAAGAACTTGATTCGAGAACGTGGGCGGCGCCGCCGAGGCGGGCGCGACCACGAAGAGGGTCGCGCCGGCGGCGAGGGCCGCGGCAATCGCGAGTCTGAGCATTTCACTTCTCCCCTGGTCGAATGACCCGTTGCGCGCCGGAGTCTTGCAACTTCTCAAGGGGCTGGCAAGGCGGCCGACTTCCCCTGGTTCGGGACGTTCTTCGCGATGAACGCGGTCTACCAGCCGCTGCCGCGGCCGCCTTTGCCCGAGGAGGACGGCGACCTCGACGAGGAGGAGGCGGGGGCGATACATTCTCCAGGGGAAGGTGTGAGTACCGCGCCCGTCAGAACCTCTCGGCTCGACGAGATTCCGATCGTCGACGATGGCCGCGTCCCGGCGCGTCCGGTCCGGCATCACTTCGGCATCGCGGCCTTCGGCATCAACGCCTATGTCGCGCGCGGGGCGGGCGAGCCGGCGGTCAACGAGCACGACGAGGCCGACTCGGGACACGAGGAGCTCTACCTCGTGCTCTCCGGTCACGCCGTCTTCACCGTCGACGGCGAGGAGATCGACGCGCCACAAGGGACGTTCGTCTACGTCGAACCCGCAGCGCGCCGCAGCGCCGTTGCCACGGAGCCGAGCACAGCCATCCTGGCCATGGGTGGCGTCCCGGGCAAGGCGTACCGCGCGACGGGCTGGGAGATCGCTTCGCCTGCCATGGAGCCGTTCTGGGCCCGCGACTACGAGCGGGCGATCGAGCTGCTCGGGCCGCTCGCCGACCAGTACCCGCAATACCCGGCGATCCCCTACAACCTGGCCTGCGCCGAGAGCCTCGCCGGCCGAGTCGACGATGCGATCGTCCATCTCCGGCAGGCACTCGAGCTCGACGATTCCCTGCGTGAGCTGGCGCAGAGCGATTCCGACTTGGATCCGATCCGCGAGGACCCCCGCTTCGCCGCGCTCGTCTCCGGCGACTAGAACCGCCGCGCAGCGCTTGCGTGCCCTTGGCGAGGTCGGCCGGCGGACGTGACACCATCATCGCTCCGCGCGACGGCGCGCGCTGGCGGAGAGCCTGGCACGGCCGCCGTGGAGCAGGTCGGCGACGACCTGATCATGCGCCGCCTCATCGACCCCGCCCTACGTCTCTGGGCAGCTCGTGTCTTCTTCGACTGGGAGATAGAACGGACCGGCGGGACCGCTGGTGGGCGAGAACTGCATCTGTGGGACGGGCCCGTCGAGGACGAGCTGGCCACGGAGCCAGTTCTGCGTGTAACCGTACTGCGCATCCTCTGGGAACGTGGGCGCGCCGCTCACGAGCTGCCACGTCACTTCGGAAGTGAGCTTGTCTCCCTCCGACACGGCGCTGTCCGTACCCTCCCACGGCTTCGCGTAAGGGTCGGAGCCGCAGACGTGGATGTTGACGTCGATCCTTCCCGACGGCCTTCCGAATTGGATGAAGAAGTTGTCGCGGACCATGCCCGCGACCTTGAAGCCGCGCGGCTTGTGGTACTGGACGGTCCATGAAAGCTGCGGGCCCAACAGCGGAAACAGAACCTGGGTAATCGAGCCGAGCGGGTTCTTGAACTTGAACCCCCACAGGGCACGCGGGATCTCGGCGCCTCTGTCGGTGACGAGACGGCCGATCCCGGGCACGGCCTCGTCGTTCGGCGTGAAGTTGATCATGCTCACGCCGTCCTCGTTCGTTCTCCCGTTCGCGAAGACCCCGGGCAGGTCGAACTGAAGACTCCCATGCTCGTCGAGCGGCTTCCCCGACACGTCTTCCTCGGACCAGGCGACGTCCATGCCTGCGACGGTCGACGCCTCGGGCATCTCGAAGCCCATCTCGGCGAAGCACGCGGCATCCTCCGGGCTCAGCACCTCGTGGTAGACGGCCTGCGCGCGGAAATGCATCGGGTTTCCCTGGCCGGGGATGCCCGAGCGGCCGTACGCGGTCCCCTGGGCCAACGGCGGCCCCGACCTGAGCTCGAGCGAGAGTGCGAGGAAGGAGCCGTGGAATCCGGCCAGCACGGTGAAGACGAGGTCGAGCGCCTCGAGCGCCGTCGCGGTCGCGGCCAGCTTGAGCGCCTCGGCAAGCCCGACGGCAAGCTGTCCTCCGAGAGTGGCCACCGCGGTATCGGTGAGGACGTGCACCGCATCCTCAGAGTCGAGATAGCTGTTCGGGTTGAAGCGGTTGACCGCGTACTTGAGCACCTTGCAGATCGCCGTTCCGCGGACGGCCGGCCGCCGGAGCTGTGCGCTCTGCCTCTGGCTTCCCCGGTGGATGATCGGATAGAGCAGATAGGCCTCGATCAGCTCGAGCTGGACGGCGTCCAAAGCGATTGGATCGGCTCCCGCAGCTTGCGCAAGGTCGACGGGATGGTCGCCTGCCAGTCCGAGATCGCGCACGAGCAGCGGCACGAGTGACGCGGCCTTATTGGGGCGGGCGAGCGCGACCTGCACCAGCCCGCGCACGAGCTCATTCGCAGCCTGCGTCGGAACCGGATTCGCCTTCCGCTCGAGCACGGTGGTCAGAAGCGACGCGACGTCCGCGGTGCTGAACGGCTTCTTCGTCCCCAGCGCGGCGGCAATGCCGCGGACCTCACCGCCGAACAGGTAGGCGTCGTACCTGTTCGTATCGAGGCCCTTCGCGATCGGCTTTCCGCTCTTCCCGTCGTAGACGCCGAGATTGATCGTCCCCAGCGTGCGGAGGAGCGCGGCGTAGCGTGCGGCGTCGGTTTGCGCCGAGTCGAGTGCCGCTGACAGACGCGCCGCGAGTTGAGCGGGCGCGACCGGCTTCGGCTTCTGCGTGGGGCAGACGCGGACGTGCTTCTTCTTTCCGTGCACCTTCTTGACGACGACCTTGCACTTCTTCTTCAGCGGAGCGGCCGGGACAGCGGATGCGCTGGGCTGAGCGAGACCCGACGCTGTGACGACCAGCATCAGCACGACTCCGCTGATGACGAGTCCGACGAGGCAGCGGATCCTCGTCCACGTGCATTTCGCCGAGCAATCACCCGCGTTCACTTCAGCTTCCCCCGTTATCTCGACAATGTGATTCGGCCTTCGAGGCTAGAGCAGCGAGCCCGAGGTCGAAAGTCGGGATTCCCCTACAGTTTGCTCTCCTTCGCGCATCCCGGCTAAGAGGCAGAGGCGCCCGGCCGCCCCCGCGGGCCGCAGGCGGTCGCGTATCCTTCCCCGCAGCCGCAAGGGGAGAGCGTGGCCGAAGTCGCCTTCGAACAGGTGAGCTCTACACCGACGGGACCCGCGACGTCTCCCGGATGGCCCTGGACATCGAAGACGGAGAGCTGATGGTCCTCGTCGGCCCTGCGGCTCAGGTGACAAACGCCAAGTACTAGGCTTTCCACCGTGGCGGAGATCGCGTACGAAAACGTCTCGAAGGTCTACGACGACGGCACCCAGGCCGTCTACGACCTCGACCTGACGATCGAGGACGAAGAGCTGATGGTCGTGGTCGGGCCCTCCGGCTGCGGCAAGACGACGGCATTGCGAATGCTCGCCGGGCTGGAGGAGATCACCGACGGAACGATCCGTATCGGCGAGGTGGTCGTCAACGACCTCACGCCGAAGGAGCGAGACGTCGCGATGGTCTTCCAGAACTACGCGCTCTACCCGCACATGACTGTCGAGCAGAACCTCGCTTTCGGCCTGAAGCTGCGCAAGCTGCCGAAGCCGGACATCGCGGAGCGGGTCCGCGAGACCGCGCAGAAGCTCGAGATCGACCAATTCCTGAAGCGCAAGCCACGCGCCCTCTCCGGCGGACAGCGCCAGCGGGTGGCCATGGGGCGTGCGATCGTGCGCAATCCACAGGCGTTCCTGATGGACGAGCCGCTCTCGAACTTGGACGCGAAGCTGCGCGTGCAGATGCGGGCGGAGATCCACCGGCTCCAGCGCCGCCTAGGCGTGACGACGATGTACGTCACTCACGACCAGGTCGAGGCGATGACGCTGGGCGACCGAGTGGCCGTCATGCGCGAGGGCCGGCTACAGCAGGTGGATACACCCCAGATCCTTTACGACAATCCAGTCAACGAGTTCGTCGCCGGCTTCATTGGTTCTCCCTCGATCAATCTCGTCGAGGCGGAGCTGGCCCGCAGCAACGGCGGCCTCTCGGTCAGCTTCGGGGAGCACACGCTGCCCGTCGGCGACCAGCTCGCGCGCAACCGTTCGGGGCTGCAGGGTTACATCGGAAAGACCGTCTTGCTCGGGATCCGCCCTGAGAGCTTCGAGGATGCGAGCCTCGTGCCCGACGTGCCTGCAGACCGCCGGATCAGGACCACCTCCGACCTCACGGAGCCGCTCGGCGCCGAGGTGCTCGTCTACTTCACGGCGGCCGCGACCGAGGTCGTCTCCAGCGCCGCGGCCGAGCACGTCGCCGACGCCGAGGTGCGTCTAGGAGTGACGGACGACGAGGAGGAGGAACGAGCCCGTCTTATCGCCCGCGTCGACCCCCATACGCGAATCGCCGAGGGCAGTGAGATCGAGCTCGCGGTCGATACGAGCAAGCTCTACTTCTTCGATCCGGAGACGCGGGAGGCGATCTAGCCCTTGACCGCGCCGGCCGTGAGGCCGGCGAGGATCCTCCGCTGGAGGAGCAGCGTCAAGACGATCAGTGGGACGGTCACGACAATCGTCGCGGCCATGATCTGCCCCCACGGAACTTGGAAGGCGCTCCCCGTTTTCCCGACGAAGTTGACGATCGCCAAGTTGACCGTGTAGTGGCTTGGTGTCTGCTCGAACGAGAGAGCGTAGAGAAACTCGTTCCAGGCCGCGATGAAGGCCAAGAGGCCCGTTGTGACGAGGCCGGGGGCCACCAGAGGCAGCAGGACGCGATAAAACACCTGCATCGGCGTGGCGCCATCGATGTAGGCCGCCTCCTCGAGGTCCTTGGGCAGCGCCCGCATGAAGCTGGTGAGCACCCAGACCGTCAGCGGGAGCGTGAAGATCATGTAGCTGAAGATCAGCGCCCAGAGGGTGTCGTAGAGGTGGGCGCGGGTAATCGTCGTGTAGAGCGCGCCGAGGATCGCGATCTGCGGGAAGATCGTCATCGAGAGCATCAGGTAGAGCGTCGCCGAGCGACCGCGGAAGCGGAAGCGTCCGAGGGCGAAGCCCGCGAGCGATCCGAGCACGAGGGCCATCAGGGTGACCGAGCCGGCGACGATCGTCGAGTTCAGCAACGCGCGCAGGAAGAAGTGGCTGCTCAGCACCTCCCGGAACTGGGTCAGCGTCGGGTGGGCCGGGAAGTACTGCACGGGAGTCTTGAACAGGTCCACATCCGGCGTGAATGCTGACCTGAGCGCCCAATAGAACGGGAACAGCGCGTAGAAGAAGATGGCAGCGATCAGCACGTAGAACGGCAGTCGTCGCAAGAAGCGTCCGGCCGGGGTGCGCCTCAGGCGGCGCAGACGCCCTGCTGTGCGCGGCTGCGGCCTCGCCGCGCGCTCGGCGACGGTGCTCACTGCTCCTCCACCCGCAGGAAGGTGACGTAGATCACGACGAAGACGCTGATGATCAGGAAGATCGCGACGCTGATGGCCGCGCCGTAGCCGACGTCACCTGTCTGCACGATCGTGCTCTGGTTGTAGATGGCCATCGACTGCGTGCCGAGGCGCTGGCCGAGCAGCACGTAGAAGACGTCGAAGACGCGCAGCGCATCGAGCGTGCGGAAGATGAGAGCGACGAGGATCGCCGGCCGCAGAAGCGGAAAGGTGATCCGCCAGAACTGCTGCCACTTGCTCGCGCCGTCGACCGAGGCCGCCTCGTACAGGTCACTCGGAATCACCTGGAGGCCTGCCAGCAGGAGGAGCGCGACAAAAGGCGTCGTCTTCCAGATGTCGACCGCCGCCACCGAGGCTAGCGCAGTGCTCGGCTGCGCCGTCCACGCCACGCCGTGGTCAATGAGGTGGAGGCGCAGCAGCGCGTCGTTGATCACGCCGTAGATGTCGTTGTACATCCAGTTCCACATCTGCGCGGAGACAACGGTCGGGATGGCCCAGGGGACGAGCATGACGGCCCGCATCACGCCCCGCCCCTTGAAGTTCGAGTTGACGACGAGGGCGATGATCAACCCGAGGACGAACTCGAAGAAGACCGTGATGACCGTGAACTTGACAGTGGTGACGATCGCGTCACGGAAGATGGAGTCGTGGATCAGGCCCGCAGCGCCAAAGTAGTTGGCCAGCCCGATCCACTTCGTCGGCTCGAGGGCGAGGAACTGCTGATTCGTGAAGCTCTGGTAGACCGTCCGCCCGAGCGGGTAGAACGCCACGAGGGCGACGACCAAGAGCGAGGGCGCCAGCAGGATCCAGGCGAGGCGCCTCTGCCGGCGCTGGAGCCTGGGCAACCGCCGACGTCTGAATCGCGGTCGCGCGACGCTTGTGGCTTCCGTCGTGCTCATCGTCCTCCCCTTGCGGAGAAGGAGGACGGGAGCTCACGCCCCCATCCTCCTTCGTGAAGGCCGCTTGCGCGCTTACTTGAGCAGGCGATTAAGTTCAGATGCGATTCGAGGCAGGACGCTGTTCGCGTTCTGTCCGTTCTCGATCTGGTTGATGCCCTGGAAGATGATCGTCGACCCCTGCTGGTACTTCGCCTTGAGGTAGCGCGTCGGCCGCGCGACGCGCGCGACATTCGCGATCTTGGGCTTGAGCCAGGGGTTGATCTTGACGACTGCCTTGTTGGTCGCGACCGAGGGAATCGTCGGCGGGTTGCTGCTGAAGATTGCCGTGAATTTCTCGGCGCCAGGGCTCGCCAGGTAGCGGATCCATTCGATCGCGGCGCCCTGGTGCTTCGAGTACTTGGACACCCCGAGCTCCCAGCCGCCGATTGTTGCGACCGAACGGTTCTTCCCCCCGTGCGGCAGCACCGTCACGTCGAACTTGCCCTTGACCGACGAGGTCTGGCTCGCCGAGTAGGCGTACGGCCAGTTGCGCAGGAAAGCTGCGTCACCCGCGTCGAATGCGTTGAGCGACTCCGTCTCCTGGTAGGTCGTCACGCCCCGCGGCGCGATGCTGCCGACCCAACCGCGGATGGTGTTCAGAATGGCAGCCGCCTTCGGGTTGTCGATTGAGGCCTTACCGTTGTCGATGATATGGCCTCCGCCGCTCGAGGCGATCCACTCGAGCGCGTCGCAGGTCAGCCCCTCGTACGCATTGCCCTGCCAGACGAAGCCGTAGAAGTTCGGATTGTCCTTGCGCTCGCCGGCCTGGATCTTCTTGGCCATCGTCCCCAGCTCGGCCCAAGTCCCCGGCGGATGGCTGTACCCGTACTTCTTCAGCAGATCTTTGCGGTAATAGAGGATGCCGTAGTCACTGAACCACGGCATCACGACGAGCTTTCCACCGATCGTCCCGTTCTGGACGATGCCCTTGGCGTGGATCTTCGCCAGCCCGCCGAGGCTCGGCTTCAGGTTGACGAGATACGGTGCGAACGCGCCCGGCCAGACCACGTCGAACATCGCGACGTCGATGGACGACGAGTGGGAGGAGAAGTTCCGTGCCAGCTGGGCATAGGCGTCGGTGGAGGCTTTGGGATGCGGCACGACGTTGATCTTGATGCCTGTGTCCTTCGTGAACTGAGCGGCGAGCTTCAGGTCGCGCTGGTGGGTCAACCCGATGTTGTCGCCGATGAAGGTGATCTTCTGGCCCCCGTACTTCGTCCTGATCGCTTTGGCGTTCGCGACCGGCGGTGGCTTGACGGCCGCTGCTGTGGCGGCTTCCTTTCGCGAGCTCGTGCCGGTGCTCCCCGCCGCCACCACGCTCAGCGAGGCGACGAGGGCGATCGCTCCCATAAACCCGAGCACGACAAATACTCGTAGATGTTTCACTCTCCCACGTCCTTTCTCTCTGAGCACCGGCCTTGCCCGGTGCTCTTGACCCCTGTGCGTTCTTCGGGTCGAGCGCTGCACATATGCGATGCAAACCACATACGGCTCGGGAACAACCTACCCGATTTGGGCGGGGGCGCAAACGAGGATTGCCAGCCACGACCGAGAGGCTCGCTAGGCGAGCCGCCAAGCCTTCGGACGCCTAGGCGGCTGGCCGCGAAGGACCGAGACATAGGCGCCGACGAGGAATGCGCATGAGCCTCGGACCGTAGACTCAGGCCGTGGCCGACTGGGTGACGATCTCGGCGCTCGCGACGGCCGGCGGGACGTTCGCGCTCGCCGGCGCGACCTTCTTCTCGGTCAGGTCGGCGAACCGGGCCGCACGGGTAGCCGAGCAGTCGCTGCTCGTCGGGCTGCGTCCGCTCCTCCTGCCTTCGCGTCTCGACGACCCGCCCCAGAAAATCATGTTCGTGGAGGGGACGTTCTTCGTCGCCCCCGGAGGAGGAGGGATCGCGGAGGCGACCGATGAGGCCGTCTACCTGGGCATCGCCCTCCGCAACGCCGGTCAGGGGATCGCGGTGCTGCACGGCTGGACCGTCTTTCCCGGCTTTCTCGGGAGCCGGCCCGACCACGCACCGCTCGAGGATTTCACGCGCCTGACCCGTGACCTGTACCTGCCGACGAACGACGTCGGCTTCTGGCAGGGCAGCTTCCGGGATCCCTCCTCGCCCGAGTACGCAGCCACGCGCGCTGCGATCGAGGCCCGCGAGCGGATCACGATCGAGATCCTCTACGGCGACCACGAGGGCGGGCAGCGAGTGATCACCCGCTTTGCGCTCGTCCCTCGCGAGGACGGCGACGGCTGGATCGCGGCCTCCGCGCGGCACTGGAACATCGACCGCGCCGACCCGCGCTAGTCACGAGAGAGCAAGATCGATCGCCTCCTCGACCGGGAGCGAGTAGCCCTTCGACCAGGCTTCCTGAAAGGGCTGCTCCCCAAGCTCGCTCCGGCACTCGTCGATCGCGCTCTCGACGAGCTCCTGCCACTCGGGAGTAGCCGGTAGCTCGAAACGATCGCGGAAGGCGGCCACGGCCCCCCAGGAGCGCGCAGCTGCCGTGGCGTTGTCCAGCGGAAACGTGACTGCAAGGAGCTCCAAGCAGTCGACCGCCTGCACCGTGTCGGAGAGGTCGCGATTGATGGCCAGGCTCTCGGACAAGCGCGAGGCCGCTTCCTCGCGCTCGTCGCGCTTGATGGCGATCCAGCCGAGCTGCTCGAGGTCCATCGCAACATGGAACTCGTGCGGAATAGCGCGGTTCAGCGCCAGTGCGCGCTCGGTGAGCTCTTCGGCGCCGGCGAGGTCATCGGCCAAAAGGCGCACGGCGCCGAGGTTGCTGAGGGCGGCTGCCGCGCCGACGTCGTTCCCCGACTCGCGCCAGCACGCGACGGCTCCCTCCAGGAGCGCCGTGGCGGACGCAACCTCGCCGCGGTGACGTGCGATCAGCCCAAGGTGGTTCTGCGCCAGGCCCTGGAGCCCTTTGTCGCCCAACTGCTCAGCGAGCTCGCGCGCCTTCTCCGCGAGCTCGGTGGCGAGCGCGAGATCCATCCGTTGCAGTGCGATCCAAGCTCGGGCCAGCAGGCAGAGCCCCACTCCATACGAATCGCCGGCGTCCTCGTAGAGGCGTTCGGCGACCTCCTGAAGCTCCTCGGAGCGCCGGATGTCACCTCCCTGCGAAACGAGGCTGGCGAGAGCGGTCAAGGCGTTCGCCCGAACCGGCGCCGCAACCGCGCCGTCGAGCTCGAGTGCCTGCTCGAGCAGCGGTTGGGCGGCAGCCGAATGGCCACGGGCGCCCCAGAAGAGGCGAAGAGCTCCGGCCAACCGCAACGCCGGCTCCGCGTGCGAGGCGCCCACGAGCCAAGCCAGCGCGGCCAGCATGTTCGCACCGTCCGCTTCGAGTGCCGCCAAGTGCTGGACGTGCGGGCGGCCGATGCCGGGGGCCGCCTGCTCGGCGCGCTCGACGAAGTACTCCGCGTGCCGCAGCCGGGACGCATCCTCCTCGCCGCGGTCGCGTAAGCGCTCGAGCGCGAACTCGCGGATCGTCTCGAGCATGAAGAACCGACCGGTACGGAACCTGACCAGATTCTGCTCGACGAGAGACTGGAGGCGCTCCAGGCCGGCCGCGCAGACCGACTCGGCGGCGCCGGCATCCCAGCTGCCGGCGAACACCGTCAGCTGCGCGAGGGCGCTCTGCTCGGCGGGGTTGAGCAGCTCGTAGCTCCACTCGATCGTCGCCCGCAGCGTCCGCTGGCGGGCCGGTAGGTCGCGCGGACCGCCCGTCAGCAGCGGCAGTCGCCGCTCCAGCTGTGCGAGCAAGTCCTGGGGCTCGAGGATGCGGACGCGAGGAGCCGCGAGCTCGATCGCAAGCGGCAAGCCGTCCAGGCGGCGGCAGATCTCGGCAACGGCATCGTCTGCCTCGAGCTCGGGCCGCACGGCCCGAGCCCGCTGCATGAAAAGCGTGACGGCGTCGCCGTTCGGGAGCGGCGGCACCTGCAGCTCGTGCTCGCCGGAAAGGCGCAGGACGGCACGGCTGGTGACGAGCAGCTTCAGGTTCGGGCAGCGCGCAAGGAGAGCGGCGAGCTTGGTCGCGGCCGGGAGCAACTGCTCGAAGTTGTCGAGCAGCAGCAACATCTTCTTCTGGTCGACGTGCTCGGCGAGCTCTGTCTTCGCGCCGATCCTTTGCTCGATCGTCGGCAGAGTGAGCTCGGGCTCGCGCAGCGACGCCAGCGGCGCCCAGAAGACACCGTCCGAGAAGTCATCCGTGAGCTCCGTCGCGGCCTGGAGCGCGAGCCGTGTCTTGCCCGTCCCACCGGTGCCGGTGAGGGTGACCAGCCGAGCGCCGTCGCGGAGCAAAGCGGTCAGCTGCTCGAGCTCGCTCTCCCTGCCCACGAGCGGGTTCGCCAGCGCGGGCAGGTTGGTCGCGTTCAGCGAGCGAAGCGGCGGAAACTCGCGCTCGCCGAGCTGGTAGAGCCGGACGGGTTCGGGCAGGTCCCTGAGGCGGTGCAGACCGAGGTCGCGCAGCTCCTGGTCTCGACCCCAGGCGTTCCGCGCCTGCTGGGAGAGGACGATCTGGCCACCGTGTGCAACGCCGCAGATCCTCGCCGCCTCGTGCACCTCCAAGCCGACATAACCATCGCTCGTGACCTGCGGCTCGCCCGTGTGGATCCCCATCCGGACCGGGAGCGCGAGCAGCTCCTGCGCCGCGCCGGCGGCGGCCACCGCGCCGGCGACCGAAGAGAACGCGACGAAGAATGCGTCGCCCTGCGTGTCGACCTCGACCCCGCCGCGGCGCTGGAACGCCTCCCGCAGCACGCGCCTGTGCTCGGCGAGCGCGTCCGCGTACTCCTCTCCGAGCTCCGAGAGCAGGCGCGTCGACCCCTCGATGTCCGTGAAGAGGAAGGTGACGGTGCCTGACGGCAGGTCACGCATTTGCTTCCTCCTGAGGATGCCATGTCCGGGTCGAGTCGCCAAGCCGGGCGAGTGCTACTTTGGCCGGCGAGTGAGCGGTAACCGGAAAGTGGGTGCTCGTCCGCGTCTGAGGCGACCTCGACCGATCATCGTTGCCCTCGTGGTCGTAGGTCTGCCCGCCGTGGCAGCCGGGGGGTGCGCGTTCGACGGCCAGATCGCGGTTCAGTTCGAGCAAGCCTCGCCGGCCGTCGTGAAGGAGTCGTTCGCTCCGGAGCAGGAGCCACACCGTGTGCAAGGGGCTACGACCCGACGCAAGCAGGTCGTTCGGATCGACTGCTCGGTCACGGTCGTCTACGACGTCAAGGAAGCGACCGGGCCGGCCGTGCTCGTGCAGCGGTTCGTCGCCCACCTGCGCACTCGCCCGCTTCCGCGCGGAACCGCGTACGACCTCGACTGCACGGGCCCGGTGATCGTGCAGATCCCAGCCGATGCGACCGATCTCCGGGCCAGGACGAGCGCGGCGGGGCAGCAGGTGCCGCTACCCGTGAAGTCTCCGGTGACCTCGTTCCCGCTTGCGTTCGGAAAGCGCCTGCGAGCGGAGCGACGGACGCAGTTTGCGGTCGTGAGCTGGCCGGGCACGCTCTCACCCGGCGACTACAAGGTCGAGCTCGCCTTCAGCCTGCCTGAGGCTCGCGCGATCCGGGAGAAGGCGCTCTACGCCGCCTCGGTCTCGTGTGGGAGGTCCAGGTACTTGCAGCCGCTCTTGCCGCCGGTCACCCGCATGGCGCGGGTGCCCGCGTTCACGATCCGGCCGTCGGCAAGCGCGACCAGTCTGTCCGTCCCGCGCCTCGTAGCCGGGATCGGCAGCTACGCCGAGGCGACGCGAACGCTCTCATGCGCCCGCTGACACTCTCAGTCGCGAGTCTCGCAGCCGCGGCCCTGTGTTCGGCGGCACCGGTCTCTGCAACCTCGAAGACGGCAACCCACTGGCGCGTGCTCCATTATCGCGGCGAGGCGCTCCTCGTCGGGACGCCGAGCTGGTACTCGCCTCAGCGCAACCCGGCGCTGCCGCTCGTGATCTCGCCTCATGCGCGCGGCGGCGACCCCGCCAAGAACGCCGGGCGCTGGGGCGACCTCCCGGGGCGGCGCGAGCTGATTGTCCTCGACCCGGCGCTCAAGGGACGGGTGCTCGGGGAGAGCCGCGCCTGGGGCTACCCGCCCGCGATCGCCACGCTCCTCCGGGCGCCGCAGATCGCGCGCCGGGTCCTGCCCTGGCTCCGCTTCGACCCCGACCGCGTCTACGCCGCCGGCTTCAGCATGGGCGGACAGGAGAGCCTGCTCGCCCTCGCCCGCCGGCCCGACGTCTTCGCCGCCGTCTCGGTCGCGGACTCGGTCACCGATTTCCTCCGCCGCTGGTACGAGTTCCCGCGCAGCCCGCTCGCGCGCACCGAGCAGCCAAAGGCGACGCGGGAGCTCGGGGGGACGCCCGCACGCGTCCCCTGGCTCTACCAGCGGCGCAGCCCGGCCACCTTCGCGCGCACGATCGCCTTCTCCGGCGTCCCACTGCAGCTGTGGTGGAACCCGAACGAGCAGGTGGTGATCAATCAGGGAACGACCCAGAGCGGCGGTTTCGCGCGCCTGCTGCTACGGCTGAATCCGGACTCACCGGTCGATCCGGTCGTCCACCGGGAGCCGCACGGCTGGGTCTTCCGCGCCGAGAACGCGCTGCCGAAGATCGTCGACTTCCTGCTCGAGCACCGCCGGGAGCGGCCGTCTGCGTTCTCCTACCTCTCGTGGCTTCGGAGCGCGACCGTCTGGGGCTGGCGCTTCCGCTCCGGCCCGGTCGGGCACGGTTTCTGGCGCGTGGACGGCGTGAGCGCGGCGGCCTTCCGCAGCGCGTCTCCGTCCTGGCTCGAGGTCTCGCCTCCGGGCGGGCGGACGATCCGGCTCGCGCCGGGGCGGCACGTCGTGCGGCTGGCGTCCTAACCGAGACGCTCGAGCAGATCGGCCACCGTGAGCAGCTCGACGCCCCGCTCCGCAAGCCACGTCTGCAGATCCTCGTCGTCGAGAAGACCGCGATCGCCCGTCACGATCGCATCCGCTCGACCGGCGATCGCCGAGCCGACCACCGGCGCGTCGTCAGGATCTCGCAACGACAGGCGAACCTCGATGCTGGGAAGCAGTGGCGCCAGCAGGACGAGCACCGCCCGGACGTCCTCATCGGCCACGAGGTAGCGGCGGAGCTTCGACCGTTGGAGGACCTCGGTGATCTCTTCCGCGAGCTCCCAGCCAGCGACGACCTCGAACCGCCCCTGACGCGCCGCGTCGACGACCTGGCGCGGCTTCGTTCCCGGGAGAAGCAGCCCGGAGACCCAGACGTTGGTGTCAAGGACGATTCGCAGCGCGCGCTCTTCGGACCTCGCGGACGGCTTCCATCACGTCACGCTCGACCTCGTCGGGCTTGAACCCGTGCTCGGTCGCGATCTCGTCGCGCCTCTTCAGGAGGGCGTCGAACCGCCTGCCCCACTCGTCCTCGGGGATCGGGCGGGCTCCCTGCGCCTCCAGCCAGGTGTCGACGGCCTCGCGCACGAGCGCGGCGACCGGAACCGCACGAGTCTCGCTCAGGAGCCGGAGGCTGAGGAGCTGCTGTTCATCCAGGTAAATGTTGGTGCGCTGCATCCCTCATACATCATACACCATTCAGCCCCAGGGGACGCCCGTCCAGTCCGGCCGGCCCGGTACCGGTCGCGAGTACTTCGCGTACGCCTCGCGCGGCGAGTCCGTCTCCTCGTCGGCGCTCGCGCCATGGCGCGCCGCGGTCTCGTCGACCGGATAGACGATCTCCGCGTCGTCTCTACGCACGCCGATCATCAGCACCGAGCACGGCCCGTCGCCCGCGCCGACGAAGACGTGGTTCGTGCCCGGCGGGCAGTGGACGAAGTCCCAGGCGCGCAGCTTCCGCTCCTGGCCCTCGACGATCAGCAGGCACTCGCCGGAGAGGACGAGGAAGTCCTCCTGCACCGACTCGCGGTGGTAGAGGCACGAGGGCTCGCCCGGCATGAGGACGTCGCAGTTGATGCCGATCTCCTTGAACTCCGCCGGGCCGTCGCCTTCGAGCCGGATCCCGCTCCCGAAGTAGTCCGTCGTGATGCGCGTCGCCTCGCCGAGGTTGAGCACGAACCAGCCCTCGCCTGCGGGCGTGAGGCCGGATTCGGTTTCTTCTAGGTGGGCTTCTTCGACCATGAGTCGCACGAAGACTAATCTGGCTGAGCATGGAGTACCGCTTCCGCTCCCCGACGCTCGAGGACTTCGAGCCGATCGTCGAGCTCGTCCGCTCGGTCGAGGTCGCCGACTACGGCGAGGCCGAGGAGACCGCGGAGGACATCGGCGTCGCCTTCAAGCTGATGGATCCCGAGCGCGATGTCTGGGTGATCGAGGACGGCGAAGGCAAGGTCGTCGCGGTCGGGGCCGTCCGTCCGAGGCATCCGACGCGGATCAGAGCCTTTGCCCTCGTCTCGCCCGCGCACAGAGGGCGCGGGATCGGGACCGAGCTGGCGCAGCGTCTGGAGGTCCGCGCCCGGCAGATGGCGGAGGCCGCGCCTGAGGGCGAGACGGTGTCGCTGAACCAGGACACGGCGCCCTCCAACCAGGCGGCGAAGGAGCTACTCGAACGGCACGGCTACGAGCTGATCCGGCACTTCTGGAAGATGGGGATCGACCTCGCCGACGAGCCGGCCGAGCCCGTCTGGCCGGAGGGGATCCGGCTCGAGACGATGGCTCCGGGCCAGGAGCGCGAGATCTTCGACGCGTCGGAGGACGCCTTCCAGGATCACTGGGGCTTTGTCCCGCACGACTACCACGAGTGGCGCGCATGGACGGTCGAGCGTCCGAGCTTCGATCCGTCGCTGTGGCTGATCGCGCGCGACGGCGACGAGATCGCCGGCATCTCGCTCTGCTACGTGGGAGAGGGCGAGGGCTGGGTGGGCGTGCTCGGCGTGCGGCGTCCGTGGCGGAAGCGGGGGCTCGGGAGGGCGCTCCTGCTCGAGAGCCTGCGCGAGCTACGGCGGCGGGGGATGCCGTGCGGGGCGCTCGGCGTCGACTCCGAGAACCCGACCGGGGCGACGCGCCTCTACGAGCGCGCCGGGATGAACGTCGTCAACCAGTCGGACGCATACAAGAAGGACATCCGCTAGCGGCCGCGCTCCTTCGCGAGCTTCTCGACGCACTGGAAGGCCCAGGTGGGGATCTCGTCCGGCGCTTCGTCCGGGCGCACGTTGTCGTTCATCCCCAGGCCGACGAACTCGCCGACGCCTAGGCGCCAGCGGAGCCAGGGCCAGAACCAGACAGGCTTCGGCACCGGGCCGGGAAGGTTCTGCTTCAGGGCCGACGGCTTCTTGCCCGGACGGTACGTGATGTCCTTGAGCGTGAGCCCGTCCGCGAGCCGGTTCAGGTCGGCGCGCCCGGGGCTGCCGTCGACCGACCCTGAGGCGGTGTACTGCCAGATCGCGTGCTGGCGCCAGCCGGCGGGGAGCTGCGGCTCCGAGACGCCGTAGTTCGCGATCCAGAGTGGGTAGTTGCGGAAGGCCGTCGTCCCGCCGAGCGAGCCCCAGAAGGCGGGGTACGTGTAGAGGAGGGGTCGCGCGCCGATGCGGCCTCGGACGCGGTCGAGCCACGCTCGCGTCCATTCGACCATCTGCGCGGCGGGGAGTCCGGCGGTCTCGAGGTCGAGCGCGGGGAGGAGGTCGCCCGGGCGCGGCGCCGCGAGCGAGAGGAACCAGTCGGCCTCGGCACGGGCGTCCCTGCGGACGTCGGTGCTGTTCGTGTCCGGGCGGGCGAAGTGGTAGGCGCCGGTCTGGATCCCGGCCGTCTTCGCGCCGGTCACGTGCGCCTCGTACTTCGGGTCGGCGAAGGTCGTGCCCTCGCTCGCTTTGACGATCGCGAATGAGATCCCATCGGCCTTGACGCGCGTCCAGTCGACGCGGTCCTGGTGGTTCGAGACGTCGATGCCCTTGATCATTGATGTTGTAAAATCGACACAGTTCTACAACATTTTCGGAGGTGCATGGTGCCATCCTGGCAGGACAAGGTGAGCAAGCACAAGCCAACGCGAGTCAGCCGCAACGGGCAGATCGTGCTGCCGGTGCGCGCTCGACGGGAAGCGGGGATCGAGCCTGGAGACCTCGTTGTGTCAGTTCCCGTCTCCCCTGGCGTCCTGCTCGTCGAGAAGGTCCCCGATGCCTGGGTCGACGAGATCCGTAGTCAGTGGAACGAGCGGCGGAGCTCCTAGCGGCGGTCGAGGCGACCGGGGCAGGCGCCTTTCTTGCCGATACGTCCCCGATCATCTACCGGCTCGAGCGGACTGCTCCACCGCGCCTCGTCCGTGCCTGCGATGCCCTCTTCGATGCGGTGCAGGAGGGCAAGCGCGGATGCATCGTCAGCGCAGTCACAGTCGCCGAGCTATTCGTCAAGCCGTTTGCAGCCGGTCCGGCCGCGGTCGCGACCATGGATGCGTTTTTCCGCGATCCGACGATCGGAATCGCCGAGATCGACTACGACATCGCGCGAACCGCTGCAAGACTCGTAGCGAGACTCGTCAGGCTGCCCGATGCGCTGATCGCTGCGACCGCGATCCAGTTCGACCTGCCGATCGTTACGGGTGACCGGCGGCTTGCGCGCGCCGTGTCGAATTCAATCCTGGTTGCCGACCACGCCTAGCCGTAGCGGTAAACGATGCGGCCGCGCGTGAGGTCGTACGGCGAGAGCTCGATCTTGATCCGGTCTCCGGGGTAGACCCGGATCCGGAAGCGGCGCATCTTGCCTGCCGTGTAGCCGAGCGTCTCGTGTCCGTTGTCGAGCTGGATCTTGAACAGTCCGTTCGGGAAGGCCTCGAGGACCTCGCCCTCCATCTCGATCTTCTCTTCCTTGTTGGCTATCGGTGCCTCCTGAAAATTTGGGGCCGCGCGCCGGCCACGAGGGCTCGGCGCGCGGCTGTCCGCGCGTTACGCGCCGACCGGTGAAACGTTGGTTGCCTCGGGGCCCTTCGTGCCCTCGCGGGCTTCGAACTCGACCTTGGCACCTTCGGCGAGCGACTTGTAGCCGTTGCCGACGATATTCGTGTGATGCACGAAGAGATCCTTGCCACCCTCCTCAGGAGTGATGAACCCGTAACCCTTCGCATCGTTGAACCACTTGACGGTTCCAGTTGCCATAGAAATACACCTCCTTACCTAACTCTCGAACGGGTAAGGAAAGCGCTGGGCCCACCGGTACCGCTCTTGGTTTGCTTGTCACAGTGTAGCTACATACGCGTTGCGTGTTCTGTGGCTGAATGGGGAGATGGAGCGAAATCGGCGGTTCGCGCGGCGGGACAGGCCCACCGTGCGGCAGATCTACGCGCTCTGCGCTGCTTTGTGCGAGCGGCACGGGGAGGAGTTTCCCGAGAGCCGTGCCGAGGCTTCCGAAGTGATCGAGCGGCTGCGGATCGAGAACGGGCATCCCGCACCGTCGCTCCGGGAAGTTGGGCAGAAGCCGCTTCTCCGTCCCGATCGGCTTCGCTAGCGCTATGCAAGCATTTTGCTAGCATGAGTACGTGCCCACGTTGTACGTCCGGAACGTGCCCGCCGATCTCTACGCAGATCTGCGCGCGCTCGCCGAGCAGGATGGACGCTCTCTCAACGCCGAGGCAATCGCGGTTCTTCGCACCGCGGTCGAATCTCGGCGGGACCGAGAGCGACTGCTCGAAGACCTGCGGGAACTGCGCAAGAGCGTGAGCTGGCCGGCCGAGGGACCGACTGCTGAGCAGATCATCAGGGACGCCCGAGACTCGCGCTAAGGCCGTCGTTCTGGATGCGAGCGTTCTCGTCCGGGCGCTCGGAGACGACGATGACCGGGCTGCCGATGCATGGCTGAGCAGGGTCGTGTCCGGTGAGGCGGTTGGGGTCGTCCCGGATCTCATGTATGCCGAGGTGGCGCACGCGTTCCTCCGCCTGCATCGGGCCGGGGCGGTGGGGCTCGAGCAGGCGATCGAGATCATCGAGGGGCTACTGCGGATCCCGCTGGCGGTGTTCCCGCTCCGCGCGATCGTCAAGGAGGCCGCGGAGGTGGCGGCGGCCTGCGGGCTGTCGGTCTACGACGGCTGTTACGGGGCGCTCTCGGAGCAAGTGGGGGGCGTCCTCGTGACGTCGGACAGCAAGCTTGCTCGCGCGGTAGCCGGGAGCGAGCTTCTTCGCTGACCCGGGACGACGGTGAGGCCGACACAGCCTGCCTCGCTGCAGGCACAATTCCTTACAGCCCTGGTGGCGTTTGCTCCCGGTTCGCGCTCGGAGATTCGCAGCCGGGGCTGACTCTTGCCGTAGGCTCTGGCGCGTGGGGCTGGAGCGCCGCGTCTTCGTCGATCATCTGACGCTGCGCGTCCGCGATCTGGCGGCGAGCCGCGCGTTCTACGAGGCCGCTTTGGCGCCTCTGGGCGTGCGGGTGCTGGAGGTGGGGGAGGAGGTCGTGTTCGGGCCGGAGGGCGCCGAGGATCTCGCCCTGGCGGAGGCCGACCCGCCGAGCGGGCCCGTGCATCTCGCGTTTCTCGCCGCCGACCGCGAGCAGGTCGATGCGTTTCACGCCGCGGCGCTTCGGGCCGGCGGTCGCGACAACGGAGCGCCTGGACTGCGCCCGCAGTACCACGCCGGCTACTACGGCGCGTACGTGCTCGACCCGGACGGCAACGTCGAGGCGGTCTTCCACGACCGTTAGCGGGCAGGGGCTAGGTCGATGACGAGCCGGCGGGCTTCGCCGCGGACGGCGGTGCCGAGCGCCGCGCAGGCCGACTCGAAGCGGCGCGTGATCCACTCGGCCTCGTCACCGGTAGCGAGTCGTGTGTGGCAGTAATCGAGCGCGAGCGGGACCGCTTCGAGCCGCCCGTGCTCGAAGTCGACAAGGAAGAGGAGGCCGAGGTCGTTTCGGAGTCGCCGGTCGACGGCGTAGTCGTCGAGGAAGTCGCCGAGATCGAACAGCACGCGTCCCTGCACCGCTTGAAACACGTGCGCCGAATGTCCCGCTACGAGCGTCGCGCCCGCGTCGAGCAGTTTCGGCGCCGCCGCCAGGACGTGGCGCACCGGTGACGCGGTCATGTTCGGCCCCCAGTGCGGCGTGACGAGGACGACGTCGGCGCCCTGAGCGGCAATCGTGTCGAGCAGACAACGCGGGACCTCCGACAAAAGGTCGGCGTAGGCGACCCCGGCCGAATCCGGCCCGGCGGCGAAGTCGGCCGGATGGTCGGTGACGCCGAGCACCGCGACGCTCATGCCGCCCGCCTCGAGCAGCGCCGGCGCCCGCGCCGCCTCGAGATCCGGGCCCGCGCCCGTCCAGGCGATCCCGGCGGCCTCGAGGTGCGCGAGCGTGTCGAGCAGCGCTTCTGGCCCGAAGTCGAGGGCGTGGTTGTTTGCAAGCGTGACGCAGTCGACGCCGAGGTGGACAAGCGTCTCGACGGCGGCCGGCGGTGCACGAAAATGGAACGGCTTGCGCGGGTCGGGCCAGGGGCTTCCACGCTCGGAGATGCAGCACTCGAGGTTGAGGACGAGCAGATCGGCCTCGCGGACGACCTCGACAACTTCGTCGGAGACGAGCGACTCGGGTGGCCGGTCGGAGAGCGCCGCGCCGACCTCGCGGCCGAGCATCGTGTCGCCGGCGAGCGCGAGCTTCACGGTCGAAAGCCGTGCTCTCCGTAGAGCTTGACGAAATGCGCTCCGGTGAGGAAACGAAGCTCCTCCAGCTTGCCGTGGCGCTTGCCGAACAACAGCACGTTCTCTACCCCTCCCGGCCCGATCGGCTGGACGAGCCGGCCGTCGGCGGCGAGCTGCTCGGCAAGCGGAGCGGGAACATCAGGGAACGCAGCTGAGACGAGGATCGCCTTGAACGGCGCCTGGTCGGGGAGCCCGAGGCTGCCGTCGGCAACCACGACCTCGACGTTCTCGACTCCTCCGCGAGCGAGGTTCGCGCGCGCGGTCTCCGCGAGGTCAGGCCAGCGCTCGATGCTCCAGACGAACGAGCCGAGCCTCGCGAGCAACGCGGTTTGAAAGCCGTAGCCCGTCCCGATCTCGAGCACGCGCTCCGTCCCTGCAAGCCCGAGCGCCTCGATCATCCGCGCGCTCAGTGAGGGCTGCGTCGTTACCTGATCGTGCGGGATCGGGAGGGGCACGTCGAGATAGGCCCGCTCAACGAGCTCTTCGGGAACGAAGCGCGCGCGCGGGACGTTGCGGAGCGCCTCTAGCACCCGTCTGTCGCGCACACCGGTCGCCCGAACCGTCTCGACGAGCTCCGCCGGCCCGTTCACGACCGCAGTATCGCCGCGGCCCGGTGCCGATTTACGGAATCCGAACAACCGCCGTACAGAAAATCCACGCGTAGCGGGAACCATTGGCGGCGATGAAGTCGCTCCTCGCAGGGCTGGCCGTCCTCGGGCTCGCGCTCGGCGCCGCCGGCGCCGACGGACGCGAATCCGCGCACGCGGCTGCCAAGCCGCGCCCGAACGTCGTCGTGATCGAGACCGACGACCAGACCTCCGAGGAGATGCGCGTGATGCGGAACACGCTCAACCTGATCGGCGCGCAGGGGACGACCTTCGACAACAGCTTCGTCTCGCTCTCGCTCTGCTGCCCGTCGCGCTCGACCTTCCTGACCGGGCAGTACGCGCACAACCACGGCGTCCTGACGAACTCGCCCCCGAACGGCGGCTTCGCAAAGCTCGACCACACGAACACGCTTGCGGTCTGGCTGCAGAAGGCCGGCTACAACACCGCCCTCGTCGGCAAGTACCTGAACGGCTATGGGAAGAAAGGACAGCAGACGCTGATCCCGCCGGGCTGGACGGAGTTCCACGCCGGCGTCAACCTCTCCTACCTGAACTGGACGCTGAACGACAACGGCTCCCTTGTCCGCTACGGGTCGAGCCCGGGCGACTACCAGTCCGACGTCCTGAGCGCGAAGGCGGTCGACGTGATCAACCGCCGCGCGCCCGAGGCCAAGCCGCTCTTCATGTGGGTCACCTACCACGCGCCGCACAGCGGCGGGCCGAGGGAGGCCGACGATCCGAAGGGGCTCGGTACGGTCAACGTGGCCGACAAGTACAAGAACCATTTCGCGGCCGAGCCGCTGCCGAACATGCCGTCCTTCAACGAGGCGGACGTCTCCGACAAGCCCGTCGGAATCCGCAACCGGCCGGTGCTGACGCAGGCGAAGATCGCCGCGATCCGTGAGGCCTACCAGCAGCAGCTCGAGTCGCTGCTCTCGGTCGACGACGGCGTCAAGGCGATCGTGGACGCGCTGCGCGCGAGCGGCGAGCTCGACAACACGCTGCTCGTCTTCACCGACGACAACGGCTTCTTCCACGGACAGCATCGGGTTCCATCGGGGAAGGTGCTGCTGTACGAGCCCTCGATCCGCGTCCCGCTGCTCGTGCGCGGCCCCGGCGTCCCCAAGGGCAAGCACCTGAAGCAGGTCGTCGCCAACATCGATCTCGCGCCCACGATCGTCGCCGTCGCGAAGGCGAAGGCCGGGCGGGTGATGGACGGGAAGTCGCTGCTGCCGCTCTTCAAGCACCCGAGCCAGCAGTGGGGCCGCGACCTGCTGATCGAGCGCGGGCCGGCGGGAGAGCAGAAGTCCGGCGCTGGTCAGATGGGTGAGATCGGAAATGGCGACAACGGCAACCAGGGCAAGACCGCCGCCCCCGGAGACCAGCGCTTCGCGGCGATCCGGACGCCGCGCTACCTCTACGCCGAGTACGCGAACGGCGAGAAGGAGCTCTACGACCTCGCGAAGGATCCCGACGAGCTGAACAATCTCGCGTTCGACGCCGCCTACGCAACCCTCCGCGCCCAGTTCTCCGCGCGGCTGGCGAAGCTCCAGAGCTGCAAGGGCGCGGTCTGCCGCGTCGGTCCGATTGTCGCGCTCTCCGTGCGCTGCTCGAGCTCGAAGCTCTCCGCCAGCGTGAGCGGGGCGGATTCCGTGCTGATCGCAAGCGTGTCGTTCTCGGTCAACGGACACCTGCGCGCGAGCGACTCCAAAGCGCCCTTCGGCGCGCGGCTCTCGCGGCCGAAGCGGGCCACGGTCGATGCGCGCATCGCGCTCATGGACGGCCGCGTCGTCATCCGCCAGCACGGCTGCCGCTGAAGCTTCCCTAGACTCCCCGGCGTGGCCGAGATCGAGCTCGATCAGGCTTCGCTCGAGTGGGACACGCACCTCTTCCGCACGGCCCGGGCGCAGTTCGAGCAGGCGCTGCCGCACGCGGCGGTGGGCGAGGCGGCCGCCGAGCGGCTTCGCTTCCCCGAGCGCGCGACGATGGTCAGCGTCCCGGTGCGGCTCGACGACGATCGCTGGGTCATGTTCCCGGCCTACCGCGTCCAGCACTCGAGCGTGCTCGGCCCGACGAAGGGCGGCATCCGCTACGACCCGCACGTCTCCCTCGGCGAGTGCGCGGCGCTCGCGATGTGGATGACGTGGAAGTGCGCGCTCTTGCGGCTCCCGTACGGAGGCGCCAAGGGCGGCGTCCGCTGCAATCCGCGTGAGCTGTCGCCCGGCGAGCTCCAGCGGCTGACCCGTCGCTACACGGCCGAGATGATGCCGGTGATCGGCCCGCAGGAGGACATCCCCGCTCCCGACATGGCGACCGACGAGCAGACGATGGCGTGGATGATGGACACGTACTCGATGCAGAAGGGCTACGCCGTGCCCGAGGTCGTCACCGGCAAGCCGATCTCGATCGGCGGCTCCGTCTTCCGCGCGGAGGCGACGGGCGCCGGCGTCGTGATGGTGATCGAGCGCGCCTGCGAGCGGCTCGGCAAGACGCTCGACGGCCAGCGCTGCGTCGTCCAGGGCTTCGGGAAGGTCGGGGCGGTCGCCGCCCAGGAGCTCGTCGCCCGCGGGGCGAAGGTCGTTGCGGTCTCGGACGTCTCCGGGGCCGCCTACGCGCGGGACGGCCTCGATCTGGAGGCGGTCGAGGAGTGGGTCGTGCTCCACCGGCACGATCTGGTCGAGTATCCCGGGGCGGAGGGGTGCTCGAACGAGGAGATGCTCGAGCTTCCGTGTGACGTGCTCGTCCTGGCGGCGCTCGAGGAGCAGCTGACCGGCGAGAACGCGCCGAGGATCCAGGCGGAGATGGTGGCCGAGGGGGCGAACGGCCCGACGACGCTCGAAGGGGACGCTGTCCTGGCCGAGCGGGGAATCCCGGTGCTGCCGGACATCCTCACGAACGCGGGCGGCGTGACCGTCTCCTACTTCGAATGGGTGCAGGATCTGGGACGGTTGTTTTGGAGCCGGGAGGAGACGCGCGTCAGACTGCGCGAGAAGATGTCGGATGCGTTCGACCGTGTGTGGGAGCTCGCCGACGAGGTGGGCCTGTCGCTGCGCAGCGCGGCGCTCGTGGCGGGGATCCGTGAGGTGGCCGGCGCCCTCGGGGCGCGCGGCATCTATCCGTGAGCCTCGTCCGCGACGCGATGCTGCCGGAGCCGCCCTGGCTCTCGACCGGCGCGACCGCCCAGGATGCGGGCCACCTGCTCGCGCGGCCCGAGGTGCGCGCGATCTTCGTCTGCGACGACGAGGAGCAGTTGGTGGGTGTCGTGACGCGGAAGACGCTCGTGCGCGAGGTCGTCGCGCCGGGCCGCGATCCGAAGACGACGCCGCTCGGCGAGATCGCGGAGGAACCGCACTACACGATCGAGTCGTCGACGGACCTCGACGAAGCGTTCCGCTTTCTCGAGGAGCACGACGCAGAGCGTGTTCCGGTGACCGACGGCCGGCGGCTCGTGGGCGTTCTCTCGAGGTCGGTTCTGCAGCGGCGGCTGGCCGAGGACGAGCCGCCCGAAGACCTCGACGACTGAGGGTCAGACCCCCTTGAGGGTGGTCGAGGGTTAGCAGCAGGTATAGGCGCCCGGCGGGGCGTCGCCTTCGACCGGCTCCGGGAGGGCGGCGGCCTCGAGTGCGACGCCGTAGAGCAGGTCGTGCTCGCTCGCCTCGATCTCGTCCAGCTCGTACCGCCTGAGGACTTCGCGCACGATCACCGCGCCGGCGACGATCACAGGCGCGCGTTTCGGGTCGAGCGCCGGTAGCCGGCGCCGCTCCTCGAGCGGCATCGCCACGAGCCGCTGCAGCTGCTCGTCCACTCCGGAGGTGGTGAGCCGGTGCCCGTGAACCCGCTCGCGGTCGTATTCGGCCAGGCCGAGATCGAGCGCGGCGAGGGACGTGATCGTCGCGGCGACGCCGATCGCGTGCCGCGGAGCGAAGCCGTCCGGCAACGACGTCCGCACGTGGGCGGCGATCGCGTCGACGTCCTCGCCGAACTCCTCCGTCATCCGAACGGAGCCGACGTCGATGCTGACCGAGCGGTCGCCCATGACGAGCTCGGTCGAGCCGCCGCCGACGTCGACCACGATCGCGCCTTCGTCGTCGCGGCCGAGCATCGCTCCGCGATACGTGAGCGCCGCCTCCTCCTCGCCGGATAGGAGCCGGGTCGTGAAGCCGTAGCTCCACTCGACCTCGCCGAGGAACGCCTCCCCGTTGCCGGCGTCGCGGATCGCGCTCGTGCCGACGGCGAGCGTCCGCTCGGCGCCGAGCTCGTCGATCCGGCGCCGGTAGCCGGACAGGCAGTTGCGCACGCGGGCAATCGGCAGCGGGAGGAGCAGCCGGCGCGAGTCCACCCCTTCGCCGAGCCCGGTGATCTGCTCGGAGCGCACGAGCTCGCCGACCCGCTCGCCGTCCACGTCGGCGACGAGGAGGCGAGTGGTGTTCGTGCCGAGATCGACGGCCGCGATTCGCATCGAGCTATAATTGCTGCTGCGACGCGGGGTGGAGCAGTCAGGTAGCTCGCCGGGCTCATAACCCGGAGGTCGCAGGTTCAAATCCTGCCCCCGCTACTGCGAAAGGCCCGCAAACGCGGGCCTTTCGTTTTCGGGTTTGGCGGGGCCACTAGCCTCGCCATCGCGGTCGGGGCTCACGAGTGGGCTCGGATCCAGGCGAGGATCAAGGCGCGTGTCCTGGGGCCCGCCGGCGGGCCCTGAACGAGCTCCCAACCGTGAAGCGCTCCGGGGTAGAGGACACTGCGCTTGTCCTGCGAGCCGGCTGTGCGGACAACCGTGCGGGCTTCGTCCAAGGGGGCACGCGAGTCGTCGCGGCTTCCGATGTAGAGCAGCGGCGCGCGTAAAGCCCGAGCACCGGGCTTGTTGATTCCGAAGCCAGACCAGAGGCGGGTCCCCGAGAGGCTGACGATGCCTGCGACGGGCAGTCCGGCGCTGTTCTGGACGGCTGCTGCGCCGCCCATCGAGGCGCCGATCAGGAAGACGTGCTCGGCACCGTTGTCGTGCGCGCGCGCCACGGCGGCCGCGAGGTCGCGTCCGAGCGCGAGTGCGTTTTGGGTGGGTCTCTGGGAGAGGCCGTTTCCACGGAAGTCGAAGGCGACAATTCGCAGCCCGCTCGCCAGCAGCGTCTTCGCGTAATCGATCGTGTCGCAAAGGTTGGATAGACCTTGATGGGCGAGCACCACAGTCGTCGGGCCACGGCCGGCCTCGATGGCGTAGAGGCGAACGCCATCGGATGTCTCGAGCCAAAGCGGCTCGGCCTTGAAGCCGGAATACAAGGAGCCGCACTCGGTTAAGAGCGACGGTGGCCTCGCTTCTGCAGATCTGGCGCCGTGCTCGGAACCACAGGAAGTGGCCGCTACAGCGGCTGCGAGAACACCGAACGCAATTCCGAGAACGCGCACCATTTCCTCTCGCGTAATAGTATCGGTGATAATAGTCTCGTGGAGAGAATTCCTACAACGACCGAGGGGGCGGTGCTCGGGCTCGTCGCGTTCGGCGAGCGCTCCGGATATGACCTCGCGCGGCTGGCCGAGGACAGCGTCGCGCACCTCTGGACGCCCTCCCAGAGCCAGATCTACAAGACTCTGCCCCGCCTCGTCGCCTGCGGCCTAGCACGCAGACGTGAGATCGAGCAGCGCGGCCGGCCCAACAAGGCGCTCTACAGGATCACCGCGGAAGGACGGAAGACCCTTCGTCGCTGGCTCGACGAGGTCGAAGAGGAGCCGACCGGCGGCAGGGTCGTCTTCGCGCTCAAGCTCTTCTTCTGCGAGTTCGCCTCAGCGGGCACTGCGCCGACCCAGCTCGCCGCCTACCGGCGCTTCCTTACGCGCCGGCTCGAACGCTACGAAGCGCTCCGTGACGGGCCGCGCCGCTTCGACAGCATCTACCCTCAGTTCGTCCTGGAGCACGGCATCAAGCGGGCACAAGCCGCGCTCGCCTGGATCGACGAGACCACCGCGAGAATCGAATCGAGCGCGGGCGCCTCGACACAACGATCCTCGAAGGTCCTCTCATAGCCGACGACGGGACCTCAAAAGCCCACAGGCGGGCTTTTTATCGCCCGCGGGCGGCGGAGTATGCTCCCGCCCGTGCCTTATCTGTGGCCTGACGACGACGGGTTCGGCGAATCGCGGGGATGGGACCGCGCCTCCATCGCGTTCAACACGAGGCATGAGTATCGGCCCAAGCTCGGGCAATCGGATCTGCTCCTGCCCGGATCCGGGCGCACCTTTCTCCTGTGCTGGGTCGCGGGTGTTTGTATGGCGTTCCTGTACGTCGGCATACCGCTCTTCATCCTGAACATTTTCCTCCCATCGCTCGCCGGCTGGTTCGGGATCGTCTTCGCGGCGGCATTCCTCGGCCTTCCGGTCGCCCTGTTCGTTGTTTCGAAGCACGAGGACAAGGGGCTCCGCAGGCTCGCTCGGGAGCTCTGACCTACCGCCGGAAACGGTGCTTTCGGCGTTTCTAGGCGGTGGCGCATCTGCTCCCGTAGCGCGGCACTCGGGTTGCCGTAGAAGTTTGTGTCACGAGCGCTTCTGAAATGATCCGCCCGGACCCTGTACGAAGGAGGCGACATGGCGACAATCGTGGAAAGCGTCGATATATCCCGCCGTCCCGAAGAGGTCTTTTCGTACGTGACCGACCCCTCTCGCCTGCCTGAGTGGCAGGAGAGCGCGGTCGGCGTCCGGCAGAAGGGGAACGGGCCCCTCGCCGTGGGCTCGAGGGTCGCCGTGACCCGGCGGATGGGCCGCCAGGAGCGGACGATGACCTCGGAGTTGACGGAGGTGAATCCTCCAAGGAGCTGGGCCGTTCGTGGCATCGACGGTCCGGTTCGAGGCATCGTCAACGGCACGATCGAGCCGCTCGAGGGCGGGGAGCGTTCGCGCGTGACGATAGCGCTCGATTTCGAGGGGCACGGGATCGGAAAGCTGCTCGTGCCGCTCGTCGTCCGCCGTCAGGTGCGGGAGGAGATGCCGAGGAACATGCAGAAGCTGAAGGAGCGGCTCGAGAGCGGCGCCTAGCCCTCTACAGCCGCTCAGCGATCAGCGAAGCCGCGCGAGCGGCGCCGTCTGACTCCACCGGCCGGTAATCCGCGCTAGACGTTCTCGGCCGCAGACTCGGGAAGCGGCTCACGATCCCGGATGAAGAGAACCGACCTCGTCCACTGCGGCATCCACCAGTTCGCCCGTCCGAGCAGTTGCATCAGCGCCGGCACGAGCAGGGCGCGGATGACCGTCGCGTCGAAGATGATCCCCGCGGCGAGGCCGATTGCGAACGGCTTGATCTCGTAGCCGGGACTGGAGGA
>WNGA01003002.1_pt1 | contig 30312 bp, 29 predicted proteins | sample 5400061 | NCBI WGS metagenome assembly WNGA01 (sample SAMN13153366, study PRJNA577476) | soil metagenome | isolation source: 100 cm soil or saprolite under grassland replicate 2 | place: USA:California | collected 2016-06-15
ATATTGAAAATTGGCCCTGTCAGTAACTGTTTGATAACCGATCAAACTGAAGGTCTCTGGGTTGGGAAATGCAAATGGCGCGCCGAAGATCGCTTTTTTGGCTTTGAATGAATTCATCAAAATCATCACGATCGGAAAAAGTGCAATGATGGAATAGATGGTGAGAATTACAATAGGCAGCAGACTTTCGATGGAGCGCCATCTAGCGGAGGAAGGTTTTGTTTTCATCATTTGCCTCACAGCTCGTAGGTCTGGATCCGTCGTGCCCACAGGAACATATAAAGTAATACACCGCCAAGGATGATCAAGAACATCATCGCGGCAACGGTAGCACCCATGGCGGGATTCCCGAGTTGAAGTTGTTGGCCGAAGAATGTGCGGTAGAACAATGTCCCCATAATGTCTGTCGAGAAATCCGGGCCTGCGTTGGCGCCCTTCATCGTATAGATCAAATCGAACGCGTTGAAGTTACCCACAAAAGTAAGAACCCCAACAATCCCAACGGTCGGTAGGATAAGAGGAAATTTTATACGCCAGAACGTATCCCATGCGGTGGCGCCATCCACGCGCGCGGCTTCTGTTAATTCATCGGGAATACCGATCAGCGCCGCATAAAACAAAATCATCGGAATGCCAACGAACTGCCAGACCGAAATAAGCGCAACAGTTACCAGGGCTGTTTCTGGTTTGCCCAGCCATGGACCGAACCACGCGCCCAGCCCAACAGCTTTCAGCATACTTTCTGCAACGCCCCATAATGGGTTAAGAATCAATTGCCATATGAAACCAATGATCACGACGGATAATACTGTAGGCATGAAAATGATCGTGCGAAAGAAATTACGTATCCATCCGCCCTCCGCAAGCAGCGCGGCAAGTAATAAACCAATCGGGTTTTGAACGAGCATATGCACGGCAAAAAAAACAAAGTTATTGCGCAATGCTCTCCAAAAAAAAGGAGCAAAGTTGGAATCTGTAAACAATTTGATGTAGTTTTGCAGTCCTGCAAAACTCTGCTGGTTCTGATTGCCGATTTCAAAGAAGCTCAAACGCAGAGAATTGATCAGGGGAACAACCATAAAGACGGTGTAAAGCAAAACCGCTGGTGCGAGAAATACCACAATATGTGTGGGGAAGAGTGATCGTCGCTTTGGTTGTTGCACAGGACACCTCCTGATGATGGAGCTAATGGTGCCAAGAAAAGACTTCATCCCGACGGATACTTCTTTATCCATCGGGATGAAGCAAACACGTAAACTGACCTATTGCGGCTTATACCATTTATCCAGACCAGCCTGGATTTCTTCACCAGCCTGTTCGGGGGTTAGTGATTTGTTCATCACAGCTGCACTGACGCGCCATAGTTCATTCTCCAGGTTTGGCTCACCGCGATTCAGAATCTGGTAAGAGTTACGGATCGTGGATTTGCACTCATTCCGCCAACTCAGGAACTCGTTGGCTAGCGGGTCATCCAATTTTACTGGGGCTTTGCTCAGCGGGAAGAAACCGGGTAGGGCATTCGCATACATGGTTGCAAACTCATCAGACGCAACCCAGCTCAAGAATGTCTTGGCTTCCTCAGGATGAGGCGTCTTGGTGTTCATACCCATTGCGATGTCGGTATGATCGCTGATGTAGCATTGATCGCCGGCATTTTCCACATAGGGCTTGAAGATGCCGAGGTTGAAACTGGAATCCTTCTCAAACTGGCTGATTTCCCAGGAGCCGGTCGGGTAAATGGCGCCTTTGCCGAGTGTGAAAAGAGTCTGAGAATCGGGATATTTCTCCGCCTCGTAGCCCGTAGGCAGATAGGGAGCCCAATCAGCGAGATCCTGCCAGGTTTTGATGTAGGGTTCGTCGGTGTACTTGGCGGTGCCCGCAATCAAAGCCTGACGGCCTTCCTCGCCCTTCCAGTAATTGGGACCGATGTTCTGGAAGCCCATAGTCGCCGCTTCCCACAGGTCGGAGGTGCCCATCACCAACGGAGTCTCGCCCTTGTCCTTGAGGGTCTTTAATACGTTGAAGAATTCTTCGCGCGTGGTAGGCACCTGCAAGCCGTACTTATCGAAGATATCCTTGTTGTAGAAAAAGCCGTGGATAACGGAAGCCATCGGCACGCAGAAAACATCCTTGCCATCATCCGTGATCCAGGCGCTTTTGGCGACATCACCAAAATTCTCCATGCCCGGCAGATCATTTAAGGAGGCTAGATGTCCCTGTTGAAAAAGCTGGAGGGAGTTATCAAATGGTCGGCAGGTGATCAAATCACCGGCAGTGCCGCCCTGCAATTTGGTGTTGAGGACGCCGTTGTATTCGGCAGGCGCCGTGGGTGCAAAGACCACGTGGATATTCGGATACTTAGCTTCGAAGGCCGGGATGATAGTATCCTCCCAAATGGTCAGATCATCGTTGCGCCAGCTATCGATGGTTAAGGTAACTTTCTCACCGGAAGGGGCTTCGGTTGCGGCGGGTGCTTCCGTGGCCGCGGGAGGCTGAGTAGCGGCAGGAGGTTGCGTTGCCGCTGGGGGCTGGGTTGCTGCACCTCCACCACAGGCGGTCAAAATCAGAGTGAAAACAACCAGCAGGCTGATCATCGTAAACGTCTTACGCATTTTCTTCTCCTTTCAGATTGGTCTTACAGTCGTACATTCACCAAACAAATTTCAGATACATTGACTAGTGAACATCACCTCCTTCTCAATTCCTTACGTCTATCATTATGTTGCCACTTCAACTCGTTATCCTCTTTCCGGATAGCGCATACCAAATAGGCAGTGCCATAGGTTTGTTGCCGTACAGCCGGTCCCCACACGCCGTAGCCGATCTGCGCTTGGATATGCAGTTTAAGTTGCTGAAAAGGGGGAATAAACGAATCGGTGTTGGGCATCGTAGTTACGCATATTATGTTGAAATGCTGCGATGATGAATTCATTTTACAAAAGAACATTGTAAAAATCAATGGGAAGTTCCATCTTGTGAAGCAAGATAGTTTTGTGAAAACCTGCCGGGGTGGATAGCAATACAGAATTACCTGGACTCTTTACACTAGCGAGCAACTTTTCGGTTAGGCGCGGACGTAAAACACCATTGACTCCTGTGCATGGAATATGAAGCTTGGTTGAAAGTTGGGCTATAATTTTGTAAATTGGTTTGTTTCATATACACTTTACAGGTTTCCCATGCCAAATCACCTGATCAACGAAAATTCTCCATATTTACTCCAGCATGCGCACAACCCTGTGGACTGGTATCCTTGGGGCGAGGAAGCTCTAAGCAAAGCTCGCGCTGAGAACAAACCAATCTTTCTTAGCATCGGGTACGCAGCCTGCCACTGGTGTCATGTGATGGAGCACGAGTCGTTCGAGGATCCGGAAACTGCCGGCCTGATGAATGAGAATTTTGTCAACATAAAAGTGGACCGCGAAGAACGGCTTGATCTCGACAGCATCTATATGCAAGCGACAAATGCAATGACCGGTTCAGGCGGCTGGCCAATGTCTGTGTTTCTTACACCAGACCTGCGGCCGTTTTATGCTGGCACTTACTTTCCTCCGGTGCGTCGTTACAACATGCCGTCATTCAAAGAACTTTTGCTTAGTCTAGCAAAAGTGTGGCGTGAAGAACCTGAGGAGATTGATCGGGTTGGCAGTCAGGTGCTTCAACATATTCAGCCACAAATACAAGTAAATAGTAAGAACGCCTTTTCTCAAGAAACACTTGAAGCGGTCACAAAATCCTTGCTGGAATCTTACGATTGGGGTTATGGCGGCTGGGGTAGTGCACCAAAATTCCCTCAGCCAATGACTATCGAATTTCTACTCCGCCGCGCATTGACAGATTCTCCACAACGAGAACAAATATTGAAAGCATCTCTGCATGTTCTCAATGCCATGTCTCGTGGCGGCATGTACGACGTAGTGGGCGGTGGATTTTCACGCTACAGCGTGGATAACTTCTGGAAAACGCCACACTTCGAAAAAATGTTATATGATAATGCTCAGCTTGCCATGGCATATCTGCATGGTTATCTAGTCACTGGTGAAGTGAAGTACCGTCAGGTTTGTGAGGAAACTTTGGACTTCCTCTTACGCGAAATGATGCATCCTGAAGGAGGGTTCTATAGCAGCCTAGATGCTGATTCAGAGGGCGAAGAGGGAAAGTTTTACGTCTGGACACAGGACGAAATTCAGAACGTGCTTGGCTCAGACTTCGACTTTTTCAAAGCGGCTTATGGAATTACTCCCCAAGGAAATTGGGAAGGGAAAACGATTTTACAGCGCGCGCTCGATGATTCTTCTTTGGCCGCCCGCTTCCCTGGCCTGTCGGCCAGGACAGGCACGTTGGACCCTAAAGTTCTCTCCGAGAAATTAGCTGTGTGTCATTCCCAGCTTTTAAAAGTCAGAAGCACCCGCATCCGCCCCGGTACTGACGATAAAATCCTAGTGATGTGGAATGCCCTGGCCCTTTCTGCTTATGCCGAAGCTGGTCGGTATCTGGGTAGGAAAGATTATCTAGACGCAGCGGTACGCAATGCTCGTTTTCTAATGGATAACCTAATTATCAATGATCGCTTGTTGCGTTCCTGGCGAGACGGACAGGCAAAGCATAATGCCTATTTGGAAGACTATGCGGGATTAACCTTAGCATTGCTGGCTTTGTATCAGTCCGATCCTAATCCTGAATGGTATGCTACAGCTTTGAAATTGGCGGATGAGATGGTCGCTCATTACAGTGATCCTAATGGTGGCTTCTTCGATACGCGTGATGATCATGAAACACTACTCCTCCGCCCCAAAGATATTCAGGATAATGCCACACCTTCAGGAAATGCTTTGGCTGTAAATGCCTTACTAGAGTTGGCTGCCTATGGTGACCGTAACGAGTGGCGTGGATTGGATCCTAAAACACAGGAATTATTGAAGGGACTTTGGAAAAGTTACCGCCCCCGACAGGTTACAGCCATTTCCGCCTATCCACCGGAGCCGGGGTCACCAGCATTGCTCAAAGATCGCCCAACGCTCAATGATCAGCCAACAGCGTATGTCTGCCAAGGCTTCGTCTGTCTCCAACCAGTCAATTTGCCTGAGGAAATGGAAGTTCAACTGGAAAGTAGTCCGGCTAGATGAATTGAAAATTGATACATTGGCTATTTACGCAATAGCCTGAGCAATACCCAATTCTTTAAAATCCACGAAGTTAGGAAAAATCTGAGCCAGCGCAGGGTTTAGTAGATGTTTGACCGCCAATTCTCCTAATACAGACCGAAAATCGGTTGTGATAGCAAGATCACCGGGAGTTACAAGGCTTTCAGCAGAAAGCCCAGGCCACTGGCCATATACTTTACCACCCACAACGGACTTGCCTATGACGAACATTACATTTCCATGACCGTGATCCGTTCCTTTGCCACCATTTTCTCCCGCTCGACGGCCAAACTCAGACATCGCCACCACCGTTACTCGCTTCATCGTATCGCCTAAATCATGATAAAAGGCAGCCAACCCCGCGCTCAAATCGGATAACAGCTTTGGCATCACCCCATCGACTGTTCCTTGATTGACGTGAGTATCCCACCCACCCAAATCGACCGCGATTACTTCTATGCCAACATCTGCCTTGATCAATTGCACGACTTGCTTCATGGACTCGCCAAACTCTGATTCAGGATATTTAGCATCCTGAGAAGGTTGATACTTGGTTGTAACCACTTTTTCCAGCAGTTGAACTGCACCCCTGGTTAGGTCGGCGTGAGGACCGAGATTTGAATCTGGTGTGTAGATTGCTGACATGGCTCGAAGGAATTGCTTTGCGTCATCGCCACGATATTTCCCGCCAAATTGGAAATCCTCAATGGATTGTAATGTAATCGCTGGAACTGGCCCACGCAGAGACGAAGCCAATAGTGCACCAAACCCGACCGCTCGAAACGGAGAACCATTTTGGTTCGCAGTAATTTGCAAATGTCGCGCTAGCCAGCCGGTTTGCACCTGCCTTTCGCCTATGATGCCGTGTTCCATATAATCCATCGCATCAAAATGCGAGTGAGTAGGGTCGGGTGAACCTACAGCATGAATAAAAGCAAGCCCTTTATCGTCCCAAACTTCTTTTAGAGGGCTCATCGAGGGATGCATTCCAAAGAAACCATCCAAATTAATTCCTGTGATATTACTGGCTGGAGCGGGTTCCGGAATTGCAAGGGTCGGTCGTAAGCGATAGTAGTCCGGGTCACCGTGTGGGATGACTACGTTAAGACCATCCATACCGCCGCGCAAGAAGATGCAGACCAATACATTTGCGCGTGATTTCTGCCAATGAGCGCTCATGATAGTGAAGCGCGGTAGGAATTGGGCAGGCTGTACAGGAGCCTGCAACCATGCGGGAGGGTTGAGTGCAGCTTTGAGGAAGTCGTGTCGAGAAAGAGATTTATCCATGATTCAAGCGTTCCGTCAGCGCGTGAATGTCATCGATATTGAAAGTAAGGAGATGCGACCAAAAGAGCACTGATTGGGATAAGCGGATCCACCATCGCAAAATCACTTATAAGATCTAAAATAGACTGGCGCGTTCCCCCAGGAAGGATATTTCCTAACAAGCGTATGCTCAGCAAATCCAATACTTGTTCTGTAGGTGTAATTGAATGAACAAGAGCATCCCAGTCAATTTTTGTATCAGGCAAGGCATTTGCAGCCAGACTCAATGCAAGGTTCCAACGATTAAGCAGATCATTCGAGTTCAACCATGCCGCTCCAACATCCGGATAGCCATCTGGCGCAGGCCAATAAAATGGTAGCTGTCCCATTTGTCGAAGCATAAACATTGTACCTTTGTCGAAAGTTGTTTCCGCATCTGTCTGGCGTAAAAGGGAGACAACGAATTCGAACGGTCGCTTAAGCTTCACCCCGAGAGAAGCACGGAATTCCTCTGAGTGCAGAATCAGGCTCAGAATTGCGCGAATATCGCCGCGGCTGGTTTGGAATACCGCGGCAGCCTGCGAAACGAGAGCAGGTGGCGGGTCGTCGGAAACGAAGCGTCTGACGAGTTTATAGCTTATACGTGTGGCAGTGGATGGATGACTAACAAGCAAGTCAGCCAATTGCTCTCCATCTTGGATACCCTGTCCTGACTGAAAGTACATCCCGAGGATAGTTTTGCGATCATAATCATGATTTTGCTCACGAAAGATAAACTCTCTTGGGGTGTCAGTTAGTATTCCGGTAACGGACCAGCCCGTGAGTGCACGCGCTACTTCATTAATATCATGTTGAGTATATTCGGCGTCCACACCTAGGGTATGAAGTTCTAGAAGTTCACGTGCGTAGTTTTCATTTGGGCGGTCTTTTGTGCTTACAGCATTATCAAGATAGGCAAGCATTGCCGGGCTATGCATAGACGCGAACAGTAAATCCTTGAAATTCCCAAGCGCTAATTGACGAATGACTTGACGGTCATCCACCGTTTTCAAGATGCGATTCTTGAGTATATAGATATTGAAGTGATCAGACCAAAAATTTACCATTACTTCATAAAGTTGTCTGCGTGAATATACTGCGCGTAAAACCGTCGCGCGGACAAGTTCATTGACCGATTGTCCGCGTTTATCGAGTGTAACTAAGTCAGAGGGTGACATCCTAATCGTTGTCAGATCCGCTAGGCGTGGTGAAAGATCATTGTCTTCGATTGAATCGTAGGCGAGTTGTTCTTCAATAAATGCGTCCAAGCCAATTTGATGTACGCGCTCAATCTCTGCAGGGCGCGGTCCAAAGGTGATCCGCTTTAAAACAGCATAGATCAATTGATCTTCGTCGGAAGCGGTCACTATGGGCGGTACAAACGTAGGTATTGAGATCGAATAAGGTGTGCATCCCCACAGCACAGTTGCGGCGGAAATAAATCCTGCAAGCTTTAAGAAATCGCGGCGTGAGAATTCAGAGTTCATGAACTACCAATTAACAGGTTAAGTGGAACCTAAGAATACAATAAGGTAAACATAGAACTAAATTTTTCTAGGAGAGATCGGGAAGGCGGAGTTATTACTTATCCAATAATTTAATACCGCCTTGAAAACAATCCAGCGCTAATTATAGCGCTGGATTTGTATATATACAGGTACAAAAGTACTTGCTTATTCCTTTTCTTCTGCCTCTTCTGCTTTTTCAACCTGTTCGTCTTTTTTTTCCTCGCTCAGCCCTTCCCTGAATGACCTAATACCGCGACCAAGTTCCCCTGCAATTTTTCCAATACGTCCTGGCCCAAATAGCAGCAACACAATGAAGAGAATGATGATCCATTCCCAACCGCCAAGTCTGAACATAAGATACTCCTTAGTCTGATCTGGTCTTATCCTACCACAATCAGAAAAAACTGGCTACAACTCCCGGCGGAAGAAGATGCCTTCGATGATACGAATCACCCGGCGGATGAATGAGCGGATTCGTGCAAAGCGGCGATACTGTTCGGGGTGGACAGCATGTTTGACCGGTAGCGGGCCGGTCCACTCGGCTGTCAACGCACCCCAGGTAAGTCCGGCGCCAAAACCAACAAACACGATCTTATCTCCAGCTTTGAGCTGACCCTTCTGTGCAGCTTCTACAGTCGCTATCGGAATGGAGGCGGTTGACGTATTGCCATAACGATCTACATTGATAATAAATTTATCCATCGGCATTTTCATATATTTCGCGGCCGTCTCGATAATTCGGTAGTTCGCTTGGTGGGGAATAACCCATTGCACATCTTTGGCGGTCAGCCCGGCAAGATCCATTGCCTCTTTAGTGGCATGTCCCATTACACGTGTGGCAAAACGATATACTTCCTTGCCATCCATATGGATATAATGCTTGCCTTCGAGCACGGTCGCCTCGGTGGCAGGCAAGCGGGCGCCACCGGCTGGCAGGGAAAGCGTATCGCCGCCGGATCCATCGGAGTGCATCACAGCCGAAAGGATACCTCCGGGTACGTCACTGGCCTGCAATACAAATGCGCCCGCGCCATCTCCAAATAAGATACAGGTATTGCGATCCTTCCAGTTGATAAAGCGGGAAAGCGTTTCAGTCCCAACGATGAGCACGTTTTTAAGAGATCCACTTCTTATGGCCTGCGCGCCCATATTGGCAGCGAAAATAAAACCTGTGCATGCCGCGAGCAGGTCAAAAGCTCCGGCTTTCGAGGCACCAAGTTGATCTTGAATCAGGCAGGCAGTGGCGGGAAAAATATATTCGGGTGAAGAACTTGTGCAAATAATTAAATCCAGATCTGTCGGGCGCAAATTCGCGACCCGCAGTGCTTTGATGGATGCTGCGACACCCAGCGTGGATGGAAATTCATTGTCACGAGCAATACGCCGCTCACGGATACCCGTGTGGCTTTTGATCCATTCATCGTTCGTTTCAATCATCTTTGCCAGATCACTATTTGTCAACACAGGCTCAGGGACAGCCATGCCCCAGCCCGTAATATGCGCGTATGGCATACTTTCTCCTTTATCGCGTGTGCAGGCGCGGACGAATGCCCGCGTTCACGAATCTATAAATTATTCTTTATACCTGCTAAGAATCAAGGTCGCGTTATGGCCACCGAATCCAAAGGAATTGGACATGACGTGGGTAGGCTCTGCCTTACGTGACTGGTTGGGAACATAATCCAGGTCGCAGACAGGGTCTGGCGTCTCATAATTGATTGTCGGAGGCAGTACATTGTCAAGCATTACTTTCACGCAAACCACGGCCTCAAGCGCGCCCGATGCCCCGAGCAAATGACCAGTCATGGATTTAGTTGAAGAAATGGGTATGTTATATGCCTGCTCGCCAAATACAGTTTTGATCGCGGCAGTTTCGCTCTTATCATTCAACTGCGTGGATGTACCGTGAGCATTGATATAGTCAATTTCTGTTACATCTAAGCCAGCATTTTCGATGGCTAGCCGCATGGAAATCGCCGCGCCCGCGCCATTCTCTGCAGGAGCAGAAATGTGATGCGCGTCGTCAGAAGTCCCATAACCGGAAAACTCGCACAGAATATTTGCGCCGCGCGCCTGCGCGTGGTCCAGTGCTTCAAGGATCAATATGCCGGAACCTTCGCCCATCACAAAACCATCTCTATTTTTATCGAATGGGCGCGAGGCTTTTTCAGGCGCGTTGTTACGCGTGGAAAGCGCGGTCATCACATTCATACCCGCCATTGCAACTGCCGCGATCGAGGCCTCCGATCCACCTGCAATCATTACGTCTGCTGCGTCACGGCGAATCATCTCCGTGGCCTCGCCAAGCGCATTTGTACCCGATGCACATGCCGTAGCAAGAGACATATTCGGGCCGCGCACACCGAGCCGGATGGCTAGCAGACCTGCGGCGCTATCGGAAATCATCATGGGAATCAGAAATGGGCTGACCCTTTCTGGTCCACGCTCCCGCATGACTTCAACCTGCTCCAACAAAGTGAGAATACCGCCAATGCCCGTGCCGATGAGAATCCCCGCCCGGTCACGATTGGATTCATTAATCTTTAGACCGGATTGTTCCAATGCCTCCAACGCAGCGGCAGTAGAAAATTGCGCAAAGCGATCCATCTTACGTGCTTCACGCTGCCCAAACAAAGCTGTGCCATCAAAACCCTTAACTTCTGCGGCAAATTTCGTTTTATGCGCGCTTGCATCAAACGCTGTAATCGGTGCCGCCCCTGATTTTCCAGCCAGCAAAGCATTCCATGTATCTTTAACATTATTTCCAACTGGACTGATACAACCCAGTCCAGTTACAACTACTCGTCTCCGCATGAATGAACTCCTTAGAAAACTGCAGGACAAGAGAACCTCCTGTCCCAAGAGGTACCGCAAGCACCCAAAAGTGCATAATTATATTGAATTTTATCGATTGGAAGTAATAAGGCCCTGCAAAGCAAGGCAATTCCGTTACTTCGGCATTTATAACACAAGGATTGACAAATCGACGCGCCGATTAGTACTTATTATTAATAATCTTCCAAGCCTGCTGGATATGTAAACGGTCATGGTCAGCAATGAATCCTATTATTTCTAGGAAATTTGTTGGTCCAAATATTGCATGGCGGGCTTTACGTGCCCAATCCGCTTCACTAAATTCCTTTAACATCGAAATGATTTCGATTCTTGCGCTTGTAAATTCCTTTAATGCAGAAGGACCATGTTCATTTATATAACTTCTCTGACTTGCCCACACGTTGGTGTCTGGTCTCGGAATGAAAGGCTCATCCTGCTCCTTGAGCAATTTTATTTGCATGTGGTGGATCTCTCTCTCCGTATCGCGCAAATGACAAATGACTTCAGTCAAGGACCACTCATCGGGTATAGGTACTTGAGACCAACCTGCAGAATCAAGATTGGCAGCTAAGCCAGAAAAAGAGGCAGGACTTGCCAATAATATTCCAAGGAAAGATTCAGGTGTCTTGAACGATGGCACAAGAGCCGAGAGATCAGTAGCTTCAAGCCAGGGACGCAAGTCACTTAATTTACCGCGCCCGTCGGCTTCAGGTCCGGACCCAGAGGCGGGTATCCCGTTCACATGGTATGTTGCCAGCCCAAGCCTTTTCGCGGGAAGGATGTCACGGTCTATATCGTTTCCTACCATCAGCACAGGACCATCAGGCCAACCCATTTGACCAAGCATTTCAGCATAATACGCCGGATGAGTCTTTGAAAATCGAAAATGTTCAAATGTGGAAATCAGTTCAAATTGCGAAGGATCAAAACCCGCCCAACGCAAACGATGATACGTCGCCTTGCGAGGAAAGAGAGGATCTGTCGCAATTGCGATACGGTACCCTTGTGAGAATGCCCATTCAATGAACGGCTTGGCAGCTGGCACCGGAGCTGTGATATGACTAAGCGTTGGGAAAATTTCATCATAAAAATATTCGAGCTCTTGATATAGGTCTTTTTTGGAGATTCCAATCTTTGGATAAAACTCAGTCTCAAAGACATCTTGCAATGTACAACCTGGGTCTTCACTTTCGTTCATCAGGTGCATGCCCGCTATGAGCGCGTGCAGCATAAGGTTCGCCGGAACTCGTGCGGAAAGATATGCAGAGAGGGCCTGAAAGTATGCAGGAACAAAGGCGTCGAGGTTTGTATTTAGCAGAGTATCATCGAGATCAAGCAGAAGAGTGAGCATCATAAGTTTCTTTCGCTTAGTGCCGCAACTGGAGTTATTCGTGGGGCATATCGTTATACGAGCAGCCCCATATTCTCATAGAGTTGTCCCATTGATCATCATCGGCGGTGTTGCGATACTACCCCCAGTGAACCAGGCAAATTAGTCTTTCACTTCAATTTTAAATGGCAATGCATGGCATTCCCCACAACCAATTTGTGGTTCAGCCACCGCCCGTTTTGTTTTCTCACAGTAAGCCGTCACCTGCACTCGGCGTTGAAAAACGGCTGATATAGGTCGCGTGACCGTTGCACGTAGCTTCATATATTCGCAAGAATTAGCGCGCGCAATGGCCGGGACCGGGCAGGTCATACATAGATCGCGCGTCCAATGTTGATTGGAAGCCCTCAACAAGCGGCATTCTTCCACATTTCGGCCACGATAATAATCGCCATAGAACCAGGGACATTCTTTACCAGCTGGAGTCTTCATTTCATTCCGTTAAGAGTTTGATTAATCCCTTTAGAGTATCAGCGGAATGAAGAGTACTCGAATCTCATCGAGCAGCTTCACTTGCTGCAATATAGTTTTCAATAATTTCAACACGTGATAATCATACGCGAGTTATATATTCGCCCGTGCGAGTATCCACGCGGATCGTATCTCCCACGTTGACAAAGTTCGGACATTGCACTTGTAATCCAGTTTCGGTAGTGACTCTTTTGGTGACACCAGTTGCAGTATCGCCGCGGATGGCCATCTCGGATGAAACAACTTTTAGATCTACGGAGGTGGGAAGCTCTACGTCAATGGCTTCACCATTATAGAAAGTCAGCTTGACTTCCATACCCGCCTTTAAATAAGGTGCATCATCGCCTAGGGTTTCCTTCTTAATGGCAGGCTGATCAAATGTCTCATTGTCCATGAAATGATAGAAATCACCGTCCGTGTACAGATACGAAACATTGTGGAAATCGAGTCGAACATCCCGCACGGATTGCCCAGAGCTGAAAGTGCGTTCTATATTGGACCCGGTGAGCATATTGCGTGCTTTGACACGGATGGTCGCGTTCCCACGGCCAGACTTATTATGGCTGTAATCCAGCACTTTATATAGGTTGCCATCTAATTCGAAAGTGACACCTTTGCGAAGTTCATTTACATCAATCATAAGTGCGCTTTCCTTACTATGTGAGATAGTTTACAAACGGGCGGATTATACCAATGAGTGATTAGCAGTGTCCAGTAAATAGGGCAATTGCATATAAAAAATTGACACTTGGGTATTAATCCTGCTATACACCCGCTGGTTTCAGTGACTACACGTTATTCTGTAGAAAATTTTGCGAAAACCTACCCTTAGCTTAATGGGAAGATTCAGAAGCAGGATCGTTTTGTAAAAGTTGAACTGCGTGAGGCAAGACAGGCAAAATCGTTTGCAGGTTTTCCACCGCGCCTTTTGGGCTACCCGGCAAATTGACAATTAATGTTTTGCCGCGAATCCCTGCTATCGCGCGCGAAAGCATGGCGTGAGGTGTTTTGGTAAGGCCTGCAGCTCGCATGGCTTCAGCCAAGCCTATCGCCTCGCGTTGGATGACCGCGCGTGTAGCTTCGGGAGTGACATCGCGCGGGGAGAAACCTGTACCACCAGTTGTAAGGATGACGTCAAGCTCGCCGCTATCAGTCCACTCGATTAGCATGGCTTTGATGGCAGATTCTTCATCGGGCAGGATCGCTCGTTTAGCGACAAACCAGTTCTGCGTCTTGATCAGATTAGCAAGCTCGAGGCCGGATGTGTCCGCGCGTTCGCCACGCGATGAACGGTCAGATAGAGTCAAAATACCAAAGCGAAGTGTCATAGGAATTCTTTTCCCAACAGTCGGTCTTCAGTCATTTCACGCCAACCCCGATGTTCATAAAATTGCATTGCGTCAATGTTATCTTCAAAGGCAATTAAATAGCACTTCAAGCAACCTTTAGTCCGCAATCGGTTTTCCACCACAGCCATCAACTGAGAACCAATTCCCCGCCCGCGCAAATCGCGGGAGACAGCCAGGTGATAAATCAAACCCCGCCGTCCATCGTACCCACCGATCACCGTACCAATGATCTGTCCCGCCATTTCAGCAACGAGGAACAAATCTGGATCCCGATTAAGTTTCTTTTGAATTTCCTCAGGCGTATCTGATTTTCCGACCCGTACACCCTTTTCCATGCTCGACCATAATTCAATCGCAGCATTGTAATCATCGGGAAAGTGGAACTCTCTTATGGTGATTTCAGGAAACATCAGGCAGGGTCGATATTTCGATGCAAGATTCCAATCAGTTCGTCCGGCATATAAGGTTTGAGCAGAAAGTCATTCGCGCCGCGCCTTAAACATTCGTCTTTGACATTTAAGCCTGAAGTCATCACTATACACACAGATTTAGTATCCTGGGCGCTACGCAGCAAATCAAGAATATCCAAACCACTTTGGCGTAACAGATACACATCAAGCAAGAGCAAGTCTGGCTTTTCCCGCCTTACCGCCGAGGGAACGTCAGCATCTGCGGCTAACGCTACCACTTCATAGCCCTCCATCTTGATTAAGGTTTTGAGCAAGGAAACCATGGTCGGATCATCTTCGGCGAGTAGTACCTTTTTTGCCATTCACATTTGCTCTCTTCTTTGGAGATTTTGATTCCGATGCTTTTTTCTTTACTTTTTTATTATTTGGTTGCACAAGAGGCAACTCTAACGCTGCATTGATAACATCGTCTACGCTTTCAGCGAACACAAATTTCATGGACTGCTTGACCTCATCAGGGACATCCTCAAGGTCGGGTTCATTACGCTTTGGCAAGATCACCGTCCGCAAGCCGTTCCGGTGCGCGGCCAGGATCTTTTCTTTGATCCCACCAACAGGCAAAACCTGCCCCCGAAGCGTGATCTCCCCCGTCATCCCCACCTGAGATTTCACTTTGCGTCCAGAGATAAGCGACACTAATGCAGTTGCCATGGTCACACCCGCGGACGGTCCGTCTTTTGGTTGTGCGCCAGCCGGGATATGCAAATGAATATCGGCGTGGTCGAAGAAGGACGGTTCGAGACCTAGCTTAGGTGCGCGCGAACGAACAAATGACAAGGCTGCGCGGGCAGATTCCTGCATGACGTTACCGACCGAACCCGTCACTTGGTAGCCTTTCCCACCAGGCATTGAGGTTGCTTCAATAAACAAAATATCGCCACCGAACGGAGTCCATGCGAGGCCGGGAGCTACACCAGGAATGGAGACACGCATGCTTACTTCATCCGGGCCAAGGAAGATGGGATGATCGAGAAATTCCTCAACTACTTTCGGCGTGATCTCAAAGGTTATCCCTTTTCCCTCGGCAATACGTGTCCCAACCTTCCGGCAAACTGCACCGATCTTTCGCTCCAAATTACGAACACCCGCTTCACGCGTATATTCGCGGATGATCTTCTGCAAGGCCTCATCTGTAAAACTGACCTCATTTTGGCGCAAGCCGTTCTCACGGATTTGTCTTGGGATCAGATAGCCATGCGCAATCGCAATTTTCTCCCTGTCAGTATAACCTGAAAGGAAGATAATCTCCATTCGGTCGCGCAATGGACCGGGAATCGTTTCAAGGGTGTTGGCGGTAGTAATGAAAAAGACCTGGGAGAGGTCATACGCCACTTCAAGATAATTATCACGGAACTCGCTGTTCTGTTCAGGGTCAAGGACTTCGAGGAGTGCCGAAGCTGGATCGCCGTGGAAGTCAAACGTGAGTTTGTCCACCTCATCGAGCATAAAAACTGGATTTCTGGATTCAATCCTGCGCAAGGACTGCAATATCCGCCCCGGCATTGCACCGATATATGTGCGGCGGTGGCCGCGAATCTCGGCTTCATCGCGTACGCCGCCTAGTGAAGCTCTAATAAATTTGCGCCCCATAGCCCGTGCGATCGACTGCCCCAGAGAGGTTTTGCCTACACCGGGCGGCCCTACAAAACACAAGATCACGCCTTCTCGTTCACGACGGATTACATCCAAAGAAGGCTCTTTTTGTTCATCTTTTCGTTCCAAACGCAGTTTGCGAACGGCCAAAAATTCAAGGATGCGTTCCTTGACACCTTCCAAGCCATAATGGTCTTGATCCAAGATCTGGCGCGCATGAGGAATGTCGAGGTTATCTTCTGTGTATTTCGACCATGGCAACGAAACCATCCAATCGAGGTAGGTCCGAATAACGCCATACTCAGCCGCGATGGATGGCAAACGGGATAAGCGATCCAGTTCCCGCCGCGCCTGTTTATCAGCTTCCTCGGGCATTTTGGCTTCGTCGATCTTCTTACCAAAGTCCTCAGTCTCAGCGGCTTGCTCGTCTTTTTCGCCAAGCTCTTTTTGGATCGCCTTCATCTGCTCGCGTAGGAAGTAATCGCGCTGGACTTTTTCGATTTCACCGCGCGCTTCATTCTGAATCTTTTGGCCGAGTTGCAGTACCTCCGCTTCACGCACCAGCAGGCCGATCAGTTTTTTCAACTTCTCGACCACAGAGTCAAATTCCAAAAGTTCCTGTGCGTCCTTCAAATCAATGCGCTGGAAATTTGCAATTGTATATGCTGTTTGTAGAGGGTCTTCAAGCGCAGTGATTGACCCCGCTAATTCTTCGGGGAACGACGGAATCAATTGTGTGATCTGTTGGAATTGATCACGTGCGTTGCGGGCAAGTGCGTCAATTTCCAAGCCTTGTTCCACTGTTTCTGGTGCCGGCCGGATTTTAGCTTTAAGATACGGCTCCTCCTCCAGGAACTCCTCAACACGGAATCTTTCCATTCCCTGCACAAGCAAGCGCACTGTCCCGTCCGGGGCTCGCAACAGACGATGCACAGTCGCGATGGTTCCAACTTTGTATAAGTCGTTTGGTCCAGGCGTTTCCAGCTCTGGATTAACAGCGGCGACAAGCCCAACGAGTTTATCCCCGCCCACTACATCATCCACTAATTTGATGGAGCGCGGCTGTCCAACTGTCAACGGGACAGCAGTATTCGGGTATACCACCACACCGCGTAATGGAAGGATAGGCAATACCTCGGAGAATTTATCTGATTCGTTTTTCTGATCAGATTCCGGGGAGCCTGAATCGTTGTCTTTCTTTCGTGTGCCCGAAAAGACCGATGGCATGAGCAATCTGATCAACTCATCATCATCGCTTTCACCGATCCATTGGAAGAGGTCATTGAGGCTGGATTGCCAGCGTGTGCCAGGCATAATGTTATTCACCCTTGCTTTCAATCGGTTTTGCTTTTGGAAGAGTAACCGTCAGGAATCCATCTTTATATTCGGCACGCGCTTCATCCACATTGACAGGCTCGGGCACGCCGACAGCAGTTGTGAATTTGCCAAAGCGTATTTCCATCTGGTGATAGGCGCGTCTTTTAGGCAAATCGGGACGCGAGCCAGATATGAAAAGAATGTTGTTTTCTAAGACAACCTCAAAATCCTCATCACGCATCCCAGCAATTTCAACGCGCACTACTTGAGCTTCTTCTGTCTCATAGGAATCGGTAGGCGGACTCCAAACTCCGGAATGCACTTGCCAGCTTACAGCATGAAGGGTTTCACGACGTACTTCCACGAAAGCGGGACCTGCTTTTCGTACGATTGTAGGCATGCTCTTACTCCTTACTTATGCCGCTTCTTGCGGCAAGCCCATCTGAGTGCCCGCCGAAAGTAGGCGGGGCTGCAGACTGGGTGGACAACTCTAGGTTATTTTTCCAATGTCGATTTGGCAGCGGCGAGCACTTCTTCGTAATGCGGTTCATCGCTATTGCTCAACATATAATCAACATAACGTACAATTCTTTTCTTGTCTACCACAAAAACCGCGCGGCGCAACACTCGCACCTCTTCCATCAGCGTACCATATTTCTTTCCAAAATCCGCCTTGTATACATCGGAAACAGTCATCACCCGATCGACACCGGCCGCGCCACACCAACGCCTTTGTGCAAACGGGCAAGTCCATGCTAACAACCATGACCACGATATCCTTGCCAAGATTAGCAGCTTCTTCATTGAATCGGCGGGTTTCACGGTCGCAGGTCGACGTGTCTAAAGATGGAACGGAGGCGATGATCCGAACTTTGCGTTTAGTTTCCTTAAATGCTTTGCTTAGCGACCAATCGTTCTTCTGAATGAGAAAATCGGGAGCTTTTTGCCCCAGTTGAATATCATCACCAACGACAGTTCTTTCCATCCCTGCAAACTTAATAAGGCCCGGTCGCTTACTTGTCATACAAATTAACTCCTATAAATATAATTGTAAATGTTCTTGCCAGCGTCCCCAGCACGACCCGAGCGTGCAACTCCTGCTTAAAAAAGTGGGAGTACACTAATTTATTAGGTTAATTGCAAATTATACTTCTAATATGTCTAATTCGATGGATAATTCCCGCATTAATGTAGGGATTAGTCGATTTTTTAAATACCAACATCAAAAGTTGGTGTATACATCTTACAAATCTCCTACTCTGTCATCCATCATATCGGCACCAACACATCCAATCAAGTGCTATTTTCTACCTCTAAATCACCCCCGATCTTTAGCTGTTTTTCTCCTGTGGCAATTTGCACACCTAACAACACAAAGGGCAATTTCTCTTTTTATTCTTTGAACGGTTGCACCATCAGCAATTAAAACTGCAACGTCTTTGGTCTTGCCTCCTATAACGTGGTCAAACTCCAAAACAACAATGTAAGTTTCACCGCAATCAATACAAGGGTGAGTTGATAAATACTCCCAAACAAACTCACGGGATCTAATCCGGTCTGCTTTTTTATTTTCCATTACCCTTTCAATTTGGGATTCCCTATTATTGGAGTACCAGCTTCTTGATCTTTTAGCAGTGCAATCTTTGCAGACAGCATGGCGGATATTTAGAGATTTATACTTCCAGGGGAACTCTTCTAGGCTTATGTTCAAAGCATTTAGTACAGGTTTTAGAAAGCTCCACGTCTGACTCTCCTTGCAAGGTGTAGATAAGGTGTACTCACAAGATTTTAAAATACAATAGGGGTGAAACACCGCCACATATAACGTGGCTCAGGCATTTCACCCCCATATTTGGGAGCACCCCCGAGGCGAATCGAACACCTATCTACTGCTTAGAAGGCAGCTGCTCTGTCCATTGAGCTACGGGGGCATATACATACCTTGCTTACCTCCCAAGGTACGAGTTATACCTTTTCAATCTGGGGAACGGCAGCAGGAGCACTCACTTGAAATGGCCGTAATCCGCGATATACACGCGGGCCAGCCAGTGTTTTCAAGATGGTTTCCGCCGGTCGGTTTAGTTTCTTCGATAATTCCTCGGCGGACATAGGCGAATTTCCATTCACTAAGAACGTCCGGAACACGGCTTCCACTAGCGCGGTGTGGTCGCTAACAAAATCTGGCTGCAGCGCGCAATGGCTCATCAAAGCATTCTGGATACCGTCTACTGGCTTCACTTCTGCGGTGACTGGATCAACCCAATCGATCAATTGTCCTTCTTCTACATTGACGAAGGATTCCTGGTGTTCATTACATAGCAAAGAGCGCAAAAAGACATGCCAATCGCGTTCATTTTGTTTCCACCAGTCGAAGTCAATGTGGAAGGGTGTTTTGACCAAGGGCTTAAGCAGGCTCATGCAGCCTCCTCATCAAGGTGGAAGTACAAGTCGCCCACATGCTTGAAAACGGGCCTGCTTGCTAGCAAAGCAAATAACGGTGCAGGTGGTATACGTCTAACCAAGTTTACTGCCGCATATAACTCCTGTGCGTGGACGTGTCCTTGCGGGTTTGACTTGCTCAATTCACGCATCACCGAAATAACCAACTCCTCAAACGATTGATGTCTTTCCCAAATGGGATCGAGCACTTTGAAATCAGGCACAAAAATTGTCATACGATCATTGAATTCTGCTGTGATAGGTTGCTTCAACATTGCAAAGACCATGCCACCATCTGTGCCTACAATTACAGTACGGATCCAATCTTTGGACGAACGTTGGGTTTTCGCCTCAACAATGACTTCTCCCGGTTTCTCGCCGCGTCTTACCTGGACCAATGAACCGGGTATCAATTGATGAGCTTTGTACCACTCTCTGAGTCCATATACATAACTATGCTTCCGCACGACCCAGGCAGGAATGCGCTGCTTTGTTTTTCCATCCACTAACGTAAAGCGGACACGCGGTGACTCATAAGCCGTAGGAAAAAGCTTGCGCGCCCGCGATGACATAGGTAATGTCCCTGCTCGAAGATGTGGGTAAATGAGACTGAGAGTTACAGAAGAAATATTTTCGGTTGTTGACTCAACCGGACTTAGCTCATCGTCTAATTGTGATTCGAGCGCCAGCATGGCGGGGGTAAGGTCAGCGCGGTTATGGTCAATTTCAATATAATGCAATTGCGGTGGGACTTCCCGTACAAATTCTGGTTCAAGGCGTCGCAGACACCAAAGAACCTGACCGGCAGGACCAACCTCATCGAAACGACCATCCTCCTGAAGTGCAAAGTTGAGCGAGAATTCTACAAGCTTGGGGTTCACGCCTGAGGGCAATTCCAAATCCTTCATCAACGCTTCTGTCGGCAGTGGTTCTCCACCAGCCATATCCAGAACAGCTTCAGCAAGATTAAGGTGACCTTGATTCACGTCGATCAGAAGAGCACGCGGGAACCAGCGTCCAGCAATACGGACGAGGCCTTCATCCAGAGCGAACGCAGCTTCCAGTTTCTTTTCAATCGAATTACCATGCTCACGCAAAATTGTTTCGACGTTAAGGTCTTCAGCCTCAGGTAAGACAGTCGGTGCCTCATTCAATGAATGAGATGGAAGATTGGCTGCAAACAGTCGTTCCGCGCCATCCTCCATTGCAACTGTGAGTACATCAAATGAACCAAAAGATGGATTCACACCTGCTCGGACGCTGTTTATCTTGCCTTTCTTCCATTCAAGCGCCGGAAAGACAAGCGCTTCACCGATTCGATATTGTTCTTTTGGAAGGAATATCTTACCATTTGCCTTTTGTTGGTTTTCAGAGATAGCACGCTCGCTTTGGATACGTGCTTCTATAAATGGAGCTACAAGATCGCGTGCTGTCAGAGGAGTCTCACGCTCAAACAGGTACGTGTGCAGGTTTTCAACGTCTTTTGGGGTAATCTGGAGATTGGTCCAGTAGTCAGTGGGTAATGAAAATGCGCCAGCCATACTTAGCCTTGTGATGTGATTGCGCTCATTGCGCGGCAAAATAATTATACCTTACCTTCTCTCTTAGTTGCCATTTTTTATATAACATAAGTAAGAAAATCACATGTAGTTCATCATATTTTCATCTATATCAATTAAATTGAATCAACACTGTAAAGGAGATCCTATGGATTTCATCAATCGGGTCATTCATGCTCTGACAGAATTACATCCTCTTCATCCAATGTTGGTTCATTTTCCAATTGCTCTAACGGGTGCAGGTGCTCTTTTTATTCTGCTCGCAGTTTGGAAGAATAATACAATGTTAGAGCAGGCGGCTTTTGCAAACATAACACTTGCTTCGGTGGGTACACTTGCAGCCGGATTGGCGGGAATTTACGATAACAATCTCAACTATGATGGAAATGCGCGAAACGCAACAACTAAAATCATCCTTGCAACGTTCCTTCTACTCATCACAGCCTCGACTGCATATTTACGCTGGAAAAATCCCAGGCTATTTGAGACACCTGCAGTAAAATCGCTTTATGTCGCGGCTTATCTGATTAGCTTTGCGCTTGCTCTGGTTTTGGCATTTTTGGGTGGCGTTATTCTCTACGGATTTTAAAAATCATAAAAAGGAAATTTTCATGCAAAACAAAACTCGGAACCTATCTTCAATGCTCATTCTGCTCACGCTTCTATTAGCAGCTTGTGGTGGAACTACAAACGCAGCTCAGGAAAGTGGGATCATAAGCAATAATTCCACCGTTATAACTCCGCCCATTTCAACGGACAAAGTTGCTACATTCGCTCCTTAATCAACAGAGACAACTCTTACGACTGAATCTTCGACAACATCTATTAGTTTCAAAAACAATGTATTACCCATTTTCGAGAGTCGCTGTGTCCAGTGTCATGCTGGCGAACAAACAAAGGAAAGCCTTGATCTGAAAACGTATGATAGCTTGATGGCAGGTTTTAAAAACGGTTCTGTCCTCACTCCTGGAAATTCAGGTAATAGCCTACTCGTCAAACAAATTCTTGAAGGCAAGATGCCAAAACGCGGGCCTAAATTGACTCCTGCCGAAAGCCAGGTCTTCATGCAATGGATCAATACAGGCGCATTGAATAACTAATTCTACGAATCACAACTAGGATGTGGAGTGGACTTTAGCAAGTCCACTCCTTTTGTTTTGAACCTGTGATGTTTGTTACCTTGACGCCTCCCCAAATTAGACATATACTCTTATTAATCTTATTAATAAAAGTTGTGCTTAAAATATGCTGAAAGATAGAATTTCCCCCGATATCTCTGAATTTCTCCGTTATTTGGCAGCGCATCCAGAGGCCGAGACCAGAATCCCATCCTTGAACGAGCTTAGCCAAGAACTAAGAGTCGGTGTCCCTGCGCTTCGTGAGCAGCTTGAAGTCGCTCGTGCGCTGGGTCTTGTTGAAGTTAAACCGGGGACAGGGATACGAAGAAAAGTCTATTCTTTCACGCCTGCCGTAAGGCAAAGCCTTCGTTATGCCCTGGCACTGAATGATGACCACTTTCGAAAGTTTGCCGAGATGCGCAATCATCTCGAGGCTTCTTATTGGTATGAAGCGGTCGCCAAATTGACTAAAAAAGATAAAGAAGAATTACAAGCAATTGTCGCAAATGCACTGGATAAAATCCGCCGCACCCCTGTACTAGTCCCGCACGATGAACATCGCAAATTACATCTTCTGATCTATAGCCGCCTTGAGAATCCATTCGTTACCGGTGTGCTGGAAGCATACTGGGAAGCTTATGAAGCAGTCGGGCTGAATGTATTCGTTGGCGGCTACGAATATTTACAAGAAGTGTGGGAATACCATCAACAGATGGTTGAGGCAATTTGTAGTGACAGGTTTGACGTCGGGTATGAAGCGCTCATCAAGCACACTGATCTTTTATATCATCGTCCGTAAAATCACGTCATTGCGAGCCCCTCGGGTGACGCAATCTTCAATATTATTTATGAGATTGCTTCGTCGCGACAAACCCTCCTCGCAATGACGGACAAATGAGGAGTTTCATGAACAAAGTTGTGAACGATTTTTCGATCATTGTTGGCACAAAGAACGGCTCAGGCAGTTCAACAGCCAACAACACCATCCTGCGCTCTATTTTCAAGATGGGTATTCCGGTTTCCGGCAAGAACCTGTTCCCTTCCAATATTCAAGGCTTGCCAACTTGGTACACCATCCGGGCAAACAAGGATGGATTCACCGCTCGTCGCGAAGTGCAGGAAATTGTCATTGCGATGAACCCCGATTCGTTCGCGCGGGACTTGGCTTCTGTTGCGCCCGGTGGAGCATTCTACTACGCTGACGATATCAAGCAGCCAATCACACGTACAGATGTTGCCATTTACCCCATGGCTGTGAAGACTCTGATCCGTAGCGATCCAAGTATTCCATCCGATTTTCGTGACCTGGTCGGCAACATGGTGTATGTGGGTGTACTTGCTCAAATGATCGGCATTGATCTTGAAAAGATTCAAGCTGCATTGACCTTCCACTTCAAAGGCAAACAGAAACCCATTGACATGAACCTCAATGTCGTAAAAGCTGGCGCCGAGTGGGCAAAAGTGAATCTTGAAAAGAAGGATCCGTTTTACCTTGAGCCGATGAGCAAAACCGAAGGCCTGATCATGGCAGACGGTAACACAGCCGCTGCGCTTGGTTCGATCTATGGCGGTGTGCAGTTTGCAGCGTGGTATCCGATCACACCTGCTACCTCATTAGCAGAAGCATTGAATGATTATCTACCCATGCTTCGCAAACGTGAAGACGGTAAGCATACATATGCAGTCATGCAAGCTGAAGACGAACTTGCTGCAATTGGTATGGCCATCGGGGCCGGATGGAGCGGAATTCGCGCAATGACTTCCACCTCGGGCCCCGGCTTGAGCCTCATGACAGAGTTCGCTGGATTGGCCTATTTCACGGAAGTACCTGTGGTGGTGTGGGATGTACAGCGTATCGGTCCAAGCACCGGCTTACCAACGCGCACATCACAAGGCGACCTGACCTTTACCGCGTTTATGGGTCATGGTGATACTGAGCAGATCATCCTGCTACCCGGTAATGTATACGAATGTTTTGAGTTCGGCTGGAAGGCATTTGATCTTGCCGAGCGTATGCAGTCGCCTGTATTTGTTCTGAGCGATCTTGATATGGGTATGAACCAATGGATGAGCAAACCATTCGATTATCCGGATGTACAAATGGATAGGGGCAAGATCTTATGGGAAAAAGAGCTTGAAGAAATCAAAGCAAAGTGGGGCCGTTACCTTGATATAGACGGCGATGGAATTCCTTATCGCACAGTTCCGGGTAACACACACCCATTAAGCGCGTATCTTCTGCGCGGGACTGGTCATGATGAAAATGCCCGCTATACCGAAGAAGCGCCGGTCTGGGTAAGGAATATGGATAGACTAAAAAGGAAGTTTGATACTGCCAAGCAGTACGTACCGAAACCCATCGTAACTACATCCCAAGGCACTAAGGTCGGCATCATCGGTTTTGGCTCAACAGAAGCAGCCATCCAGGAGGCTCGCTACCAGCTCGAAAATGAGCATGACCTGAAAACCGATTTTATGCGCGTGCGTGCTGTGCCCTTTACGTCTGAGGTGGATGAATTCATCAGAACGCATGACCAGGTTTACGTTGTGGATTTGAACCGGGATGGACAAATGAACAAATTATTGACCATCTCTTATCCTGAATCCGCAGTAAAACTGATCTCAGTAGCATTCAATGATGGCCTGCCTGCATCAGCCAAGTGGGTGCGGGAAAGCATTCTGACTTCGAGAGTCAACATCAAAGCTGTACCCTCTAAGGCGAAGAAATCAACTGCAAAGAATGTCTCTACGACAATGAAAGGAGCTAGATAATGACTGAAGCTCTTCCTATGGCGGGAGCGCCCGCACAAGTCAATAAAGCCGGACTTGCAAAAAATGATTACCGCGGCAGTCCAACAACTTTATGCCAGGGTTGTGGTCACAACTCAATTTCAAATCAGATCATTGCCGCGCTGTATGAAATGGATGTGCGCCCTGAGAATGTGGCTAAGTTTAGCGGTATTGGCTGCTCGTCTAAATCTCCCACTTATTTCCTCAACCGATCGTTCGGTTTCAATGGTTTGCATGGACGCATGCCATCCGTCGCGACCGGCGCGCTCTTTGGCGACGCGCACCTCAAAGGAATAAGCGTTTCAGGTGATGGCGACACCGCCAGTATCGGCATGGGACAATTCAAACATGCTGTGCGCCGCAATTTAAACATGGTTTACATCATAGAGAACAACGGCGTTTACGGACTTACCAAAGGCCAGTTCTCGGCCACCGCTGAACAAGGACTTCAACTCAAGAAGCAAGGCAGCAACCCCTACATGCCGATCGATATTTGTATGGAAGCCATTGCCTCCAACGCGACCTTTGTAGCACGATCTTTTGCGGGCAACCCGAAACAGGTGAAGGAACTGCTCAAAGCCGCGCTTGCACACAAAGGCATCGCGGTGCTCGATATTATCAGCCCGTGCGTCACGTTCAACAACGCGTCCAATGCATACCACTCGTACACATGGGGCAAGGATCATGAAGAGCCTCTGCACGATATTACTTACATCGCGCCGCGCAGTGAGATCATGCTCGAAGAGGAGATGATGGAAGGCGAGGTGCGCGAAGTGGAATTGCATGACGGCTCGTCAGTCATCTTGAAGAATCTCGATAAAGACTATAACCCAACCAGTCGCTGGGACGCGCTGCGCATTCTTGAAGAAGCACAAAAGAACGACTGGCTCGTGACAGGATTAATCTACGTTGAGACAGACAAGCCCGCGCTGACCGACATTTATAATCTAGTGGATACTCCGCTCAACCGCCTCACACAAACGGACCTGAGGCCTGGGCGCGAGACCTTGGATAAGGTCAACGCGATGATGTTTTGACCCCGCTCCTCCCTGCCCTCCCCCGACCCTGCGACGAACAACAGTGCAGGCAAGCGGGGGAGGGTTGTGTTTTACCATGATTGAGATTACCCCTACACTTCAGATTGACGAGCGAGAGGTACAGTTTGACTTTGTGCGCGCGTCGGGGCCGGGTGGGCAGAATGTGAATAAGGTCTCGACGGCTGTACAGTTGCGGTTTAATGTGCATGGTTCGTCATTGCCGGAAGAAGTGAAAACGAGATTGGTAAAAGTAGCGGGGAAACGAGTGACGAGTGAGGGCGTGCTGGTCGTCGAGGCGAAAGCATTCCGGACGCAGGAAAAAAACAAAGAGGACGCGATTGCGCGGTTCGTGGCATTGGTGAGAAGATCACTCGAAAGGCCGAAACCGCGCAAGAAAACGAGACCCACTCAACGGTCGATAGAGAAGCGGATAGAATCCAAAAAGCAACGCGGGGAAATCAAACGAATGCGAACCCGAAAAATCGAAGAGTGAAGCGGAATCATCTCCCAAACATTTCCATCAACACCGGATTAATAGCATCCCAATTTGGCGCCAACACCTGTGCTCCTCCAGAGGTTTGAAACGGTGTGACCATGTCGCGCGTGATCGTACGACTGTCAACACCAAAGATAAATGTCCTGGGTAGGGCAAAGAGCAGACGCGGCCATTGCCAGATTGGTATGTTAGTGTCAATCGTGTTGGCCATTGCAAGAATGAACTGTGGCAGGTTCAACCACGAAGCTGGCGAAAGTGATTTGCGAAACATAGCCAGCAAGAGAATCTGTCCACGTTGCATGCGCTCAAAATCATTGCTGCTCATTCGTTCACGTACAAAGGCCAGCGCTTGTGTGCCATCGAGATGATGCGCACCAGCAGAAAGGTCAGCCATGGGTATGTCCAATTGGATGTCCACACCGCCCAGAGCATCGACCGCGGAGACCAGTCCCAACATATGAATCACAGCATAGTAATGCACTGGCACATTGAAATTATCCTGGATAGTATGCATCGCCGCAGATGGACCAGATCCAGGCTGATCCGCTTCGGCAAAGAAATAAGCCGTATTGATGCGTTGTTCTCCCACGTTGGGAACTGAAACCCACAGGTCACGCGGAATCGAGAGCATGCCAACATAGGGTTGGAGCGGCACCACTGTGGTCAGGATAATCGTATCTGTGCGGCCCAATACGCCGCGCTCTGGCAGGTCATCGGTGCCTAGAAGGAGGATATTCGTTCGAAACGGGCCAAACAAATAAGCCAGGAGCACACCTCCAAGCAAAAGTGACCTAAAGCGAGGCTTGCGCGGCGACTTGTGCCGGTCCAAAGTGACGGGCTGCCAGGCGCGCACAGGTTGCATATCATTCAATGAGCGCGTGGGTTGGGTTTTCTCCAGCATACGGGCACTGATTTTACACCAGATGCCTGACCCTTTTAAAGCCCCTTCCCGGCCTTCCCATCGCGAAGCATCCTGTAAGGGCAAATCTGTTCTACGATTTGGTGGAAGGAGCAATTCCATGTTTTGATGGAAGTTCCCTATTTTATGCCAAAAAGTGTTTCTCCTCCCCTAAATTCCGTGTTTGCCGGAATTTGTGGGAGGCTTGGGAGGGGATCTTTATTTCCATCCAAACGTGACCATATCCGCTACGGGCAGAGTGATCGTTGTGATTTCGGGATCTGCTTTGCCACAATCACCACCGATGCATTGACAGTTCGCGTCCATCAATGTGGACGTGCACGCCACCGCCGTGAAGCTGACCGTCCATGTGCCGGCCGCAGTAGTGGGTAGAAAAGCGTAAAAGATACCATGTTCATCGGTGACCGCGTCGGTACGCGGTGGACTACCCGCCGCTCCAACCCCTTCAATGAGCGCGAATTGAATCCCTTTAATCGGATGGCGGTCTGGACCCAAGACCTGGCCACGCACCAGTTGAACATCTGCAGGTTGGACAAGCGGCACAGTCGCGAGCTCTGGTTTCGCTTCGAGCAATCCCGCGAAGATCCAGCCGGTGGTATCGAACGGCGTGACCACAAAGACCCATTCGCGTCCTGGCGAGATACCCATTACAGTCAATTGAATATTCGGGGCAAGTGTCGTTTTTGCGGTGAATAAAGCGCCCGGACCCGCGCGCAAGACTGCATTCTCGACGGTGTTGGTAATGGTAAAGGGAGTGTATGGTGTTTGGATGGGAGCAACGGTAGGCTCTTCAGCCAATGCAGTGGAGATGGCAGGTGATTCAGGTGCTAGTGCGGTCGAACTTGGTGAAGCGGATGTAGCCTCCGCGGGCAATTTTGTCGGAGTTTGCTGTGATGCACAGGCCGCGCAAAGAAAAGCGATAACCAATAAGGATGTAAGTTTTTGTTTCATCTTCATTCTCCTGATATGATCAGATGGCGTCTCTACCAGTATAGAATAATTGTGAAGCCAGGGCAACCCCGTACGTTTCATATGGATTTCTTCAATGAACGTACGGGGCAACCCCGTACGTTTCATATGGATTTCTTCAATGAACGTACGGGGCAACCCCGCACAATTCATCCAAATTTCTTCAATGAACGTACGGGGCAACCCCGCACAATTCATCCAAATTTCTTCAATGAATGTGCGGGGCAACCCCAAACGTTAAAAGCTAGATTAGGCGGACTAGACACAGATATGGCTCAAAACTTGTCAAGAGTATTCATTGAGGGTCTACTTGTATGTATAATTCGTCATTCTTGTCAACGAGAAACTCACGCACTATGAAATGATCGATGCTTCGACGAGTCTACCTGTGCCTGCCGTATCCCGCCTGTCCCGCTGTTCTTTGCGAAAGTCGACAACTACCAGTCAAGCGTATGAAATTAAAAAGTTCTGATGACGCCTTCCTTATCAGGTTGATCGCCGATGCACGCGCCGATGCAATTAAAGAGTTGTATGATCGATACAACCGCCTTGTATTCAGCGTGGCACTTGCAATTGTTGGTGATCGCTCTGTGGCTGAAGAGGTGACATTAGATGTTTTTGTGCATGTCTGGCGAGGGGCAAAGACTTATCGCCCTGAGCGCGCGAAAGTGAGTACATGGTTGCTCGCCATCACACGCCATCATGCGATAGATATTCTGCGCTGGCAAAATTCCCACCCAGATGCGAAAAGCTTGGATCTGAATGATGCGCTCCTTCAGAATCAGACTGCCACACCTAGCCCAGAAACGCAAGTGGATATTTCTTTACAGCGCGAGCGCATTCGACAAGCAATTGCTCAATTGCCAACAGAACAGCAACAAGTTCTGATATTAGCTTATTTTAGAGGCTATACTCATCAGCAAATCGCTGAAATCCTTGAACAACCGTTGGGAACCGTTAAGACACGTATTCGTCTGGCGATGCAGAAACTGCGGCGAATAATACTTGAGAATGATGATGTGCCCGATAAATCTGAGGACACTTAGACTGCGTATCCTTTGATTAGAAGCAATGAGGCTATCTAAAATGTTAAATGATATCCATGTGCTCGAGTCTCTACCAGCCTATGTGCTGGGAAGCTTGGATGATGAGGAAGCGCGGCAGGTAACGGAGCATCTCACGGGTTGCTATCTGTGCCGCAAAGAGTTGAGCGCGTTTCAGATCGTCGCTGATCAATTGTTGTTAGCAGTTCCCGAGGCGCTTCCCTCAGAGGATCTGAAGCTTCGTTTAACGGAACGTATTCAAAGTCTTAATACGAAGCGGGTTTCTCAATCTGCTGGCTGGCATTTTCCAAGGCGACTTGTGCCTGTGGGCGCGTTCGCTGGTCTGTTATTAATCGTCCTGCTTGCTTTTTCCAACCTCCTGCTTTGGCAGAGGATCAACAATCTGGAAGTCCTTACTGGCCCCCGAGGCATGCGGGCGGTTGCACTGCAAAGTACGGATGCGGCACCCAACGCCAGTGGCTTCGTCATTATTGGTGCAGATGGAAAAAATGGTGTGTTGGTGGTGGATAAATTACCGCCTCTGGATGCAACACGTGAAT
>WNGA01002129.1_pt1 | contig 30304 bp, 32 predicted proteins | sample 5400061 | NCBI WGS metagenome assembly WNGA01 (sample SAMN13153366, study PRJNA577476) | soil metagenome | isolation source: 100 cm soil or saprolite under grassland replicate 2 | place: USA:California | collected 2016-06-15
GCGACGCTTCGCCCGCAGCGCCCCTTCGATGCCCCGGAGAGACGACTTGCGCTCCGTCCGGCGCTCCTCCGCGAACGCGAGGTCCCGATCGCGCGACCGGAATGTGACGAATCATGAGCGCTTCGCGGGGGCGAGGGAGGATCTTGCGAGCCGAGGTTGCCGGGGTTTCTCAACAGCCGCTTCGCGGGGGCGAGGGAGGATCTTGCGAGCCGAGGTTGCCGGGGTTTCTCAACAGCCCGCTCGCCTAGTGCGGCTGCGCCTCGCCCCCCGGCTGCGCCTGGTCCACGAGCTCCGCACGCATCTCTCGCCAGGCGCGGCGCGCCTCGTCGACCGAGCCCTCGTCCTCGATGGTGGTGATGTCGCCCGGATCGCGGTCGAGCGTCACCGCCTTGAAGACCCGCCGCATGATCTTCCCGCTGCGCGTCTTCGGGAGCATCTGCACGAAGTTCAGGTCGCCGATGACCGCCACCGGGCCGAGCTCACGGCGGACCGCCTGGAGCAGCTCGTCCCTCAGCGCCGCTGAGGGACGGTGTCCCTGCCGGAGGGCCACGAACGCCGAGATGACCTCGCCGCGGAGCGGATCTGGGCGGCCGGTGACGCCCGCCTCCGCCACCGCAGGGTGCGTGAGGAGGGCGGTCTCGACCTCGATCGTGCCGAGCTTGTGCCCGGCGCACTTGATGATCTCGTCGGCGCGCCCGGCGAACCAGACGTAGCCGTCCTCGTCCACGTGGGCGGAGTCGCCGGTGTAGTAGACGTCCGGGATCCGCTGCCAGTAGTCGGCCGCATACCGCTCCGGCTCGCCCCAGAGCGACGGCGTGAGGCCGGGGAACGGGCGGCGCAGCACCATGATCCCCTTCTCGCCAGGCTCGCAGGCGCGGCTGTCCACGGGGTTCACGACCGCCGCGTCGATCCCGGGGAGCGGCAGGCCCGCCGAGCCCGGCTTGATGGGCAGCATCGCGAGCCCGTATGGGTTGCCGAACACCGGGCCGCCGGTCTCGGTCTGCCACATGTGGTCGATGACGGGGACGCGGTCGTCGAGGACGCGCCGCTGCAGCCACTCCCAGGCCGGCGCGTTCAGGACCTCGCCCGCGCACACGATCCGCTCGAGCGAGCGCAGGTCGAAGCCGCGCGCCGGAGCCTCGCCGTAGCGCATGAGGAGGCGCACCGCGGTCGGGGAGGTGAAGACGCCCGTGACGCCCAGCTCCTCGATGAGCCGCCAGACCGTCTCCGGGCCGGGGTGGTCGATCGCCCCCTCGAACGCGACCGTCGTGCAGCCGGTGAGGAGCGGCGCGTAGACGATGTAGCTGTGGCCCACGATCCAGCCGATGTCGGAGGTGGACCACCAGACGTCGTCCGGGCGTAGTCCGAAGCACATCCGACCCATCGCGTGGACGTGCACGGCGTAGCCGCCGTGGACGTGCACGGCGAGCTTCGGGCGCGCGGTCGTGCCGGACGTCGCGAGGATGAAGGCGGGCTCGTTCGCCTCGACCGCCACCGCCTCGCCGCGCGGGCCGTGGGCGAGCGCGAGGAAGTCCTCCCACCACAGGTCGCGCCCCGCCTCGAGCGGCGGCGGGTCGTCTCCGCGCCGGAGCACGACGACGTGCTCGACCGCCCCGCCGCCGAGCGCCAGCGCGCTGTCGACGATCTCCTTCAGCCGGGTCTCCCTCCCCTTCCTGAAGGTGACGTCGGCGGTGAAGACCGCGCGCGAGCCGCTCGCCTGGATCCGGTCGGCGAGTGCCTTCTCGCCGAAGCCGGCGAACACGACGCTGTGGATGGCGCCGATCCGGACTGCGGCGAGCATGAGGATGATCGCCTCCGGGCAGGTCGGCATGTAGACGGTGAGCCGGTCTCCGCGGCCGAGCCCCATCCCTCGCAGCGCGGCGGCGGTCCGGCCGACCTCGTGCAGGAGTTGCCCGTAGGTGAGGACGCGTCGCGCGCCGCGCTCGTTCGCATAGACGAGCGCGGCGTGCCCGCCGCGGCCCGCCGCGACGTGGTGATCGAGCGCGGCGTGGGCGAGGTTCGTGAGCCCGCCCACGAACCAGCGAAAGCTCGGATATTCCGGCACGAACGCGCGATCCCACGCCCGCAGCCACGGCAGCCGGCTCGCCTGCCGGCCCCAGAAACCGGCCGGGTCCTCCTCCCCCTCCCGGATCCAGCGACGCACGATCGGGTTCACGAGGTCCATGGCCGCGCCTCCTCGGCGTCAACATGTGGACGATGCCGGCTGGACGGGCGCCTCTGCTGGCGGAAGGCGAGCCGAGCCCGGCGTCGTCCGGCCGGGCGGCCTACCGGCTGGCGAGCGCGCCCTCGACCCAGCGGGCGATCCCGGCGACGGTGCGGAAGTCGGCGACCGACCGGCCGCAGGCGGCGGGCACGACCTCCGCCGCCATCCTCGTCAGGGCGCCCCCGGGCCCGAGCTCGAGGAACACCGTGCAGCCCATCTCGGCGGCGGCCGCGAGGCAGCGGCTCCACTCGATGCGGCGGGCGATCTGGAGCGAGAGCGCCGAGATGACCTCGGCGCGCGTCCGGACCGGGAGGCCGCTCGTCCCGGCGAGGACCGGGATCGCGGGGTCCGTGACGGGCGCCTGCGCGAGCGCGTCGGCGAACGGCGCGACGGCGGCCTCGAGGAGGCGCGTGTGGGCGGGGACACCGACGGGAAGCCGCTGGATCGTCGTCGCGCCCGCGCGCGCGGCGCGGCGCTCGACCTCGGCGAGCGCGGCCGAGACGCCGCCGACAACGACGTGGTCCGGGCCGTTCGCGATCGCGATCTCGGCGCCGGCCTCCGCGGCGAGCGCCTCCGCCCGCGGGAGCGCGATCCCGCGGAGCGCGACGAGCCCGGCGCCGGGAGGCGACGCGGTGTCCATGAGCGCCGCGCGCCGGACGGCGAGCCGCGCCGCCTCCTCCGGGGCGAGCGCCCCCGCGCAGCCGTGGGCGGCGAGCTCGCCGAGGCTGTAGCCGAGGAAGAGGCGCGGCGGGGGCAGCGCCGGGCGCACGGCCGCCCATGTGGCGAGCTCGGCGGCGCAGACGAGAGGCTGCGCGATCGCGTTCGAGAAGAGCTCCGAGCCCGCGGCGCGCGCGCGGGCGACCGGATCCCAGCCGAGCGCCCCCGCGCAGCGCCGCAGCGCGTCCGCGCCGTCCGGCGACGCGGTGGCGAAGTCGAGCATGCCGGCGTGCTGGCCGCCCTGCCCCGGACAGAGGATCGCGAGGCCGGTCATTCCGAGCGGGGGGACACTCGCCGCGCCTGAGCGCGGCCCGCGCCCCCCCGATCTCCCCGCTCGCGCTGGGGCAGCCTCATCCGGCTGCCCCTGCGCTCGCACGCGCCGCGACGCAGAGTCCGTCCACGAAGAGCGCGGCGGCGAGGACGTCCGCGCTCCCCCCGGGCGAGAGCCGTCGCGCGACGAAGGCGGCGTGCAGCGCGCACGCCTCGACTTCCCAGCCCTCGCGATGAACGCCCCCCGCGCGGAGGAACGCGCGCGCCGCCGCGCGCGCGAACGCGAGCCCGGCCGGACCTCCGCGGTAGAGGAGGTTCGTGTCGGCGAGCGTCGCGACGGACGCGAGGAGCGCCTGGACCGCGGCCGCGGAGCGCGACGCGCCGCGCCGCCGCGACTGCTCGAGCGCCGGGAGCGCGACGCCGAACAGGTGCGGGAACCCCGCGGCCGCCTCCGCGCGCGCGCCGCCGACACCGTGGCGCCGGGCGACGACCGCGCCGTGGCTCTCGGTGGGCCGCGGCAGCTCGCGACGGATCGCCGGACCGAAGGTGCCGCGGACGGTCTCGCGGAGCGAGGCGGCGTCCACGCGGGCGCCAGAGGCGGCGAGCCGGCCCGCGGCGGCGGCGAGGAGCCCGAGCGCGAAGAGCGCGCCGCGGTGCGTGTTCACGCCGCCCGTCGCCGCGAGCATCCGCGCCTCGGCGAGGACGCCGAGGTCGCGCAGGCGAGCGAACGGCGCGCCCGTGAGCCCGGCTCGCGCGATCGCCTCGAAGGACGGCGCGAGCGCGCGCAGGCTCGCGGCGAACGTCGCCGCGTCCATGTCGGCGTGGGCGCCCGCGTCCCTCGGGGAGACGAGCCCTGGCTTCGGCCAGACCTCGAGCTCTTCCCGGAGCGCCCCGATGGCGAACGACGCGATCTCGCGCGCGGCGTCCGCGGCCGGAGCTCTCGTTCGCGACGTGGCAGCCGCGGTCGCGGTGGAGGTGGCGAGGGCGGTCATGGGCGTCCCCCCTCCGCGAGCCTGGCGAGCGCGCGCTCTCTCGGCTCGAGCGCCACCGCGGCGGGCGCCTTCATGAGGAGGCGCGCCGCACCGGCGAGGAGCTCGCGCCAGGCGATGCCGCCGCCGGGGAGGAGCACCTCACCGTCGAGCCGCGGCGTAGCGTCCGCTGCGCGCGGCCGGAGGAGGTCGAGCGCGCGGGCGAGGTCACCCCCGTCGCGCGGGCGGACGAGCAGATCGACGTCGGAGCGGTCCGTGAGGTACCGCTCGCCGGAGAGGTGCTGCCAGGCGAGGGAGCCGAACACGCGCATGGCGAGCCCCAGGCGCCGCGCGTCCGCGTCGAGCGCGAGGAGCGGCGCGCGCCAGGCCGCGGGGCCGCTCTCGAGCGCTGCGCGGAGCGCGAGCGGTGGGGTGATCCGCGCGATCGCCGTGGGCGCGACGAGGACCGCAACGCGCCGCGGACTCGAGCCGGGCGGCAGCGCGAGGCCGAGCGCGATCGCGCGCGGGCGCGCGGGATCGCGCCGGGCGGCGACGAGCGGCCGCCCTCGCGAGGCCCACTCCCTCACCCGGGCGAGGACCGCGGGCGGGAGCGGCGCCGCGAGCGCCCCCTCCCACGACGCCGCGAGCGTGACGAGATCGTGGCGGCGCGGGCCCACGTCAGAGCTCATCGTCCCCTCCCGCCACGCGAGCCGCCACGGCGGCCGCGAGGATGCGGCCGCCGCGGGCGAGCCCTCGCGCCGCGCGACCGTCCGCCTCCCGCGGGCGCGCGAGCGCCGTCGCGAGCGCGAGGTCGAGCGGCGAGCGCCAGACCGTCGCGATCGCCCCGAGCCGCAGGAATGCGTCGAGGCCGGGGGCGAGAACGGGCGAGCTCCGGGAGAGCTCCTCGAGCCGCTCGGCCGGGATCTTCGTGACGCGCGCCATCGCCGGGAGCGCCATCACCCATGGGTTCGCCCCCTCGAGCGCGTCCACGTCGTCGGCCATGAAGCCGAGCGGGAGGACGCCGCCGCTCACCGCATCGCCGCGCACGAGGGCGATCACGCGATGCCCACGCTGGCGCGCGAGCTCGACGGCGCCCGCGAGGTGTCCGAGGTAGCCGTTCAGGCCGAGCAGCTCGTCGCGGCGGCTCATCCGCTGGCCGCGCGAGTCCACGAGGGCGAGGAGCGGTCGTCCTGGGTGGTCGCGCACGACGCGCAGGACCTCCGCGGCGAGCGCGAGCGCCGCCTCGACGCCCACCTCGGCGCCGCCGGCGCTTCCGACGACGGCGACCTCGCCGGCGTCGGCGCGGCCGCTGCCGCGCAGGATGCCGCCCGCCTCGCGCACGGCGTGGCCGCGCGGAAAGAGCTCATCGATGCCGGGATCGCGGTAGGCCGCCCCCGGGCCGAGCGGATCTGCGACCGGGGCGGCGCCGGCGGCGAGCGCGCGGCGGGCACCCTGCGCCGCCTCCCGGAACGCGGCCGCCTCGAGGAGTGGCAGGCGCGCCGGCTCCAACGTCCCGGCGCCGCGCCAGACGTCGGCGGCGTCCGCGCATCCTCCGGCGCGCGCGAGCCGCGCGGCGAGGAGCGCGTGCTCGCGGGCGAGCTCGGCCTCGGAGACCGGGCGCGGGCGCCCGAGCAGCTCGACCGCCGCTGCGCGGAACGCGCCGACCTCGTCGTCGACGAGGAGATCCGCTTCGCCCAGGATCCAGCGGTGCTTCCCGCCGTAGGTGCGCCAGACGAGGGCGCGGTCGGACGCGTCGAGCTCCTCGACCCCCTTCGTCGCCTCGACGACGTCGGGGCCGGAGAGGCCGAGCCGTCCCTCCTCGCTCATCGCGATCGCGTCGCAGCAGCGCGCGACGATCCCCATGCCCCCGAAGCAGCCCCAGCCGCCGCCGACGAGCGCGACGACCGGGATGCCGTCGGCGCGAGTCTCGAGCACCGCCCGCATCACCTCGGACACCGCGACGAGCCCCGAGTTCGCCTCCTGCAGCCGCACGCCGCCCGAGTCGAGGAGGAGGAGCACGCCGCGCGGCCGGAGGCGGCGCGCGCGCCGCAGGAGCCCGACGAGCTTCGCGCCGTGCACCTCGCCGACCGAGCCGCCCATGAAGCCGCCCTCCTCGCTCGCGGCGAGCACCGGGGCGCCCTCGAGCAGCCCCTCCGCGACGACGACGCCGTCGTCGAACGCGACGGGGAGCCCGAGCGCGGCGAGATGCGGGCTCGTCACCCGCTCGGCAGGGCCGAGCAGCTCGAGGACGCTCCCGGGATCGAGGAGGCCGAGCAGGCGGCGGCGCCCGGTCGCCTCCCGAAAGGACGCTCGCGCCGGCGCGATGGTGGCGGCGCGGATCACGGCACCTGCCCGAGGTACTCCTCGACCGCCTGGTCGAGCCGCAGCGTGACGACGGCCGGCGTCGCCCCCGCGTCGTTCACCGAGACGGCGAGCCCCGCCACCGGCCGTCGCGCCGCGAAGTCGCGCAGCACCGCCTCCCAGATCTCGCCGAAGCCGTTCGCGGAGGTCGCGATCTCCACGTGGCAGCGGCCGCGCTTGCCGGGCTCGACGAGCACCTCCAGGTTCCCGGACGCGACGACGCCGACGACGACCGGCGCCCGCCGGGCTCCCGGGGCGGCGACGGACTCGAGATCGAAGACGAGCCGCTCCATCGGTCTCCTCTCACCAGCTCCGGAACCGGGCCGGAGGGTCGTAGAGCCCGCCCGACCAGCGGACGAGGTCCTTCACGGAGCGGGCGGCGAGCAGGTCGCGCGTCGCGTACCGCACGTCGACGTCGAGATCGTCCGGCCGCCGCACGATCCCGCGATCGCGCAGGTTCTCCACCGTCGTTCGCGAGCGCCCGCGGCCGACGGGCGTGTACCCGGCGACCCCCCGGATCGCCTCCGCCCGCTCCTCGGGTGTCCGGCAGAGGAGCAGGTTCGCGATCCCTTCCTCCGTCACGACGTGCGTCACGTCGTCGCCATAGATCATGACCGGGGGGAGCGCCATCTTCATCGTGGCGGCGAGCTCCCAGGCGTCGAGCCGCTCGACGAACGCAGGCTCCATGTGCTCGCGGAACGTCTCGAGGAGCTGGACGACGAGCTTGCGGCCGCGCGGCATCGCCTGTGGGTCGGCCTGCGCCTCGCGCCCCGCCTTGAGCCACGCCCGGCTCGCGTGGCGCCTGCCGCGGGCGTCGGCGCCCATGTTCGGGGCGCCCCCGAAGCCGGCGATCCGGCTCGCCGTCGCGGTGGAGCTGTTGCCGGCGAGGTCCATCTGCAGCGTCGAGCCGATGAAGAGATCGCAGGCGTAGTGGCCGGCGGTCTGCGAGAAGGCGCGGTTCGAGCGGAGGCTCCCGTCGCGGCCGGTGAAGAAGACGTCCGGGCGCGCTGCGACGTAGCGCTCCATGCCGAGCTCCGAGCCGAAGGCGTGGACCGACTCGACGAAGCCGGCCTCGATCGCGGGGATGAGCGTCGGGTGCGGATTGAGGGCCCAGTGCCGGCAGATCTCGCCGCGCAGCCCGAGCGACTCGGCGTAGGTGGGGAGGAGCAGCTCGATCGCGGCGGAGTCGAAGCCGATCCCGTGGTTCAGGCGATCCACGCCGTACTCCGCGTAGATCCCCTTCAGCACCATCATCGCCATGAGGACCTGCACCTCGCCGACGAGCGCCGGGTCCCGCGTGAAGAGCGGCTCGATCGTGCTCGCCGTCGGCGCGACGGTGAGGAAGTCCACCCACCCCGCCGGAACGTCCACCCGCGGCACCGCCTCCACGCGCTCGTTCACCTGCGCGACGACGAGGCCGTCCCGGAACGCGGTCGCCTCGACGATCGCTGGCGTGTCCTCGGTGTTCGGCCCCGTGTAGAGGTTCCCCTCGCGGTCGGCGGCGATCGCGGCGACGAGCGCGACGCGCGGCGTGAGGTCGACGAAGTAGCGGGCGTAGAGCTCGAGGTAGGTGTGGATCGCGCCGATCTCGATGCGCCCGGCGCGGACGAGCTGGGCGAGCCGGACCGCCTGCGGCCCGGAGAACGAGAAGTCCACCCGGCGCGCGATGCCGCGCTCGAAGAGCTCGACGTGCTCGGGGAGCGCGAGCACCGACAGGACGAGGTGTAGGTCGCGCACCCGCGCCGGGTCCACGCGGGCGAGCGCGCGAGCGAGGAAGTCCGCCTGCTTCTGGTTGTTCCCCTCGAGGCAGACGCGGTCGCCCGCCTCGAGGAGCGCCTCGAGGAGCGCCGGCACGCGCGCCGCCTCGACCCAGCGCTCCGGCGCGACCGCGCGCGCGCGCTCGAGCCGCGCGGCCCGGCTCCGGCGCGCCGTGTCCCAGATGCGGCTCACCCACGCCTCCCGCGCCGCTGCGGCGCCGGCGCGCCCGCGTCCTGGACCGCGAGCGCCGCCCGCTGCGCCATGAGGTGCGCGCGCATCACGCGCTCCGCCTCCTCCGGATCGCGCCGGCGGAGCGCGCGCATGAGCTTCCGGTGCTCGGCGAGCGACGCCTCCATCCGGTTCGCGACCCGCAGCTGCCGCCCGCGCAGGAGCCGCAAGAATCGGCGCAGCTCGCCCACCGTCCGCGAGAGCCACGGGTTCGCCGCGACCTCCTGGATCGCCTCGTGAAAGCCGTAGTTCTGCTCGTAGTAACGGGCGACGTCTCCGGCCGCGGCGTGCCGCTCGAGGCGCGCGTGGAGCGCCTCGAGCCGCTTCACGTCGGCGGGGGTGGCCTTCTTCACCGCCTCGAACGCGCAGAGCCCCTCGAGGAGCGACATGAGCGGGAAGATCTCGTCGAGGTCGTGCGGCGTGAGCTCGCCCGCTACGCGTGCGCCGCGCCGTGGCGTGAGCGACACGAGCCCCTCGGCGTGGAGCACCTTCAGCGCCTCCCGCAGCGGCGTCCGACTGATCCCGAACTGCTCCACGAGGGCCCGCTCGTCGATCCACGCGCCCGGGGCGAGCGCACCGTCGTAGATGAGCCGGCGGAGCCGGTCGGCGACCTCCTGGTACAGCGCGCGGTGGCCGATCGTGGAGGTCATCCTCGCCCCTCAGATCCCGAGGTACGCGGCGCGGATCTCCGGGTTCGCCGAGAGCTCCGCGCTCGACCCCTCGAGCCGGACCCGCCCGGTCTCGATCACCGTGCCCCGCTGCGCGATCTCGAGCGCCTTGCGCAGGTTCTGCTCGACGAGGAGCACGGTGATGCCGGTCGCGTGCAGCTCGGCGACCGTGCGCATCACCTGCTCGACGAGGATCGGCGCGAGGCCGAGGCTCGGCTCGTCGAGCATGAGGAGCCTCGGCTCCGACATGAGCGCGCGCCCGATCGCGCACATCTGCTGCTCCCCGCCGGAGAGGCTGCCGGCGACCTGGCGACTCCGCTCGCGCAGCCGCGGGAACGTCGCGAAGACCTTCTCGAGGTTCCGCGCCGCGGCGGCGCGCACGCGAGGGTGGTAGGCGCCGAGCTCGAGGTTCTCGCGCACCGTGAGCTGCGGCCAGAGCTCGCGCCCCTCGGGCACGAGCGCGATCCCGAGCTCGGCGCGCGTCGCGGCAGGCATCGCGAGGAGGGAGCGGCCGCGGAACTTGATCTCACCAGCCCGCGGCGGGCGGAGCCCGGAGATCGCGCGCAGCGTCGTGGTCTTCCCCGCCCCGTTCGAGCCGAGGAGCGTGACGATCTCCCCCTCGCGCACCACGAACGAGAGGCCGTACAGGACCTGGACGTCCCCGTAGAAGACGTCGATCGCCTCGACGGAGAGGAGCGGTTCGCTCACGGCCGCGCCTCCGCCGCGCCCTTGCCTAGGTACGCCTCGACGACGAGCGGGTTGCCGACGACCTCGGCGGGCGTCCCCTCGGCGATCTTCTTCCCGTGGTCGAGGACGGCGACGCGATCGGAGAGCGACATCACCGCGGGCATCACGTGCTCGATCATGATGACCGCGACGCCGCGCTCGTCTCGGATGCGCCGGATGAGCGCCGCGAGCTTCATCGCCTCCGCCGGATTCAGGCCGGCGATCACCTCGTCGAGCATGAGCACCCGCGGCACGGTCGCGAGGGCGCGCGCGAGCTCGAGCCGCTTGCGCCCCGCGAGCGTCAGGGTGCCGGGGAAGTCCTGCGCGCGCTCGGCGAGCCCGACGAAGTCGAGCACCTCGTCGGCGCGCGCGCGCGGCGGCCCGGCCGCCCGCCACGCCCCGTGGATCGCGCCGACCGCGACGTTCTCCGCGACGGTGAGGTTCGGGAACGGGCGGACGATCTGGTGGGTGCGGACGACGCCGGCGCGGACGAGCTGGTGGGCGGGGCGGCGCGACACCCGGAAGCCTCGCATGAGCACCTCGCCCGAGGTCGGAGTGATCGACCCGGCGATGAGGCTGAACAGGGTCGTCTTGCCTGCGCCGTTCGGGCCGATGACCCCGAGGATCTCGCCGTCGCGCAGCTCGAGGTCGACCCGGTCGACCGCCCGGAGCCCGCCGAAGCTCTTCGAGATCGCGCGGGTCGCGAGGAGCGGCGCCGGGGTCGTCATGGCGCGGCCACCACGCGTCGCGGCGAGGCGCGGCGCTTCCTCACCGCGCGTGCGAGGCGCAGCCCGAGGCCGCTGAGGCCGAGCGGCTCGAACAGGATGATGAGGATGAGGAGCAGCCCGTACAGCCCGAGGTACAGCTGCGGGTACGACGCGAGCAGGAACTGGCGGAGCAGCACGAACACGATCGCGCCGAGCACCGGCCCGAGGATCGTCCCGACGCCGCCGATGACCGACATGAGGACGAACGCGATCGAGCGGTCGAACCCGAACATGTCCGACGGCTCGATGAACGCGAAGAAGGACGCATAGAGCCCGCCGGTGAGCCCCACCACCGCGCCGGAGAGGACCATGACGAGGTCCTGGTAGAGGGTCGCGTTCACGCCGACGTCGGCGGCCGCGTCGACGTCGGCCTTGATCGCGAGGAGCTGCAGGCCGAGGGTCGTGCGCCGGATGAGGAAGGACGCGACGACGACGAGCGCCATGAGGCCGAGCGCCCACCAGTAGAGGAGCGCCTTCATCCCGATGTCGATGGGGAGCGACAGGCCTGAGGCCCCGCCGGTGAACTCCTCCCAGTACGTGAAGAGGAGGCGGGACGCCTCGCCGACGCCGATCGTCGCGATGGAGAAATACGGGCCGCGCAGCCGCAGCATCGGGTGGGCACCGAGCGAGAAGAGCCCCGCCGCGACGCCGCCGAGGAGCCAGGCGATGGGGGCGGGCGTCGGGTTCGCTTGCAGCATGAGCCGCGCCGCCACGAAGCCGCCGAGCCCGAACAGCGCGGCGTGGCCGAAGGAGACCTGACCGAGGTAGCCGCCCATCCAGTTCCAGGCGAGGGCGCCGGAGATCATGAGGAACGTGAGGGTGAAGAGGTTCCGCTCGTACGGCGTGATCCCGATCGCGACGGGGAGCAGCGCGAGCGCGATGAGGACGACCGCGAACGCCACCGCGATCGGGCGCGGGATGATCGCCGGCCAGCGCGTCACCCGAGCACCCGCTGGCCGAAGAGCCCGCCCGGCCGCAGGACGAGCACGAGCACGAGCATCACGAACCCGACTGCGGCGGTGAGGTAGGAGGGCATCACCAGGATCGCGAACACCTCGACGACCGCCAGGATGAGCGCGGCGAGCCCGGTGCCGAAGACGGACCCGAGGCCGCCGAGCACGACGACGACGAACGACTTGAGGAGCTCGCTCGAGCCGAAGCCGGGGTTGAACGAGAAGAGCGTCGCGGAGAGGAGCCCGGCGAGCCCCGCGAGCGCGGTCCCGATTCCGAAGGTGATCGTGTAGATCCGCTGGACGTCGATGCCGACGAGCGTGCAGCTGTCGGCGTTCTGGGCGACCGCGCGGATGGCGCGCCCGAGATAGGTCCGGCGCAGGAGCACCTGGAGCAGCGCCGGCGTCACGACGGCGATCGCGAGCACCGCGAGCCGGTTCACCGACACCCACGACCCGAGGAGCGAGATCGCGTGCGTCGAGTACGACGTCCGGATCACCTGATCATTCCCGGTGAAGAGCAGGTAGGCGGCATTTCGCAGCACGAGCCAGACGCCGAACAAGAGGAGGAGCGATGCCGGCCCGCCGGCGGCGCCCCGCGGCAAGTGACGGACGAGCACCCGGTACATGACGACGCCGAGGAGGAACGTCGCCGCGACCACGAGCGGGATCGACGCGTACGGATCGAGCCCCACCCAGCCGTGCAGCACCCAGCCGAGGTAGGCGCCCGCCATGATGACGCCGCCGTGCGCGAGGTTCACGACCCGCAGCACGCCGTAGATGAGGCCGAGGCCGTACGCCATCGTGGCGTACAGCCCGGCCAGCAGCACCGCCGAGACGGCGAGGTCGATGAAGCGGGCCACGCGCCTACTTCGCGCACTTCGGGTTGGCGCCGGTGCCCGTGCCGGTGGCCGCGTCCTTCGGGAAGATGATCGGCGCCGTGCCGTCCTTCTGGTTCTGCTGCACGACGAACGGGTTCTGCACCTGGTTCCCGAACTGGGCCTTGAGCTCGGCCGTGCCGCCGGGCAGGAGCGACGGCATGCTCGTCGCCTGGAGCTTCTCCCGGACCGCCTCGCGGTCCACCTTGCCGGCCTGCTGGATCGCCGTGAAGAGCACGCGCGCAGACTCGTAGGCGAGCGCCTGGAACCACTCGGGCTCGCGGCCGCCATACTTCGCCTTGAACGCGGCGACGAAGTCCCGCGAGAGGCCGGGCTTCGCGGCGAGCTGCGGGCTCCACCACACGCCCGAGAGGACGTAGGCGGTGTTCTCCGGCCCGAGCGCCTGGATCGCGTCCTTCTCCGCGCCGCGCGCGCCGTAGGTGACCACCTTGTGACACAGGCCGGCCGCGACGTACTGCCGGTGCATCGTGATGTAGTCGGGCAGGTGCGCGTCGACGAGGAAGAGGTCCACGCCCGCGGCCTTCACCTTCCCGAGCAGGGCGCCGAAGTCCTTCCCGTTCAGCTCGAACGACTCGTCCACCGCGATCTGATACGCGCCGCTCTTCCCGGCGAAGTCCGAGACGCCCTTGCGGAAGTCCTTGCCGTGGGCGGTGTTCTCCCACAGGAGCGCGATCTTCGCGGGCTTCGGGAGCTTGCCCGCGCGCTGCTGCTCGTCGATCCACTGCATGAGGGTCGTGCCGAGCAGCTCGACGGGCGAGATGAGGCCGAAGAGGTACTTGAAGCCGCGCTTGTAGATCTTCGTCGCGCCGCCGCCGCCGTTCACGTAGGGGATCTTGTTCTCCTCGGCGACGGTGGACTGCGCCTCGACGAGGTGGCTCGCGTACGTGCCGAGCAGGAAGTCGACCCGGTCGCTGTTCACCAGGCGGTCGGCGAGGCTCACCGCCGTCGCCTGCGTGGACGTGTCGTCGAGGAGGATGAGCTGCACCGGCAGCTTCTTCCCGCCGACCTCGAGCCCGCCCTTCTTGTTCGCCTCCTCGAAGGCGAGGTCGTAGCCCTCCTTGAAGAAGCCGCCGACGCGCGCCTCGGCGCCCGTGAGCGGGAGCGTCGCGCCGACGAGGACCTTGTCCTTGGCGGCGTCGGCGATCGAGGGGACGAGCGCCGCCGCGGCGAGCGCGGCGGCCGCGGCGAGCGCGAGCGGCATGGGACGGCGGGACGGGCTCATGGCGGCTCCGGGACCTCGGGGGCGGCTGGCGCCGCCGTTTGGAAATTCATAATTATGAATTACGACCGGAGCAGGCTAACGGGCGGTGTCGGCGCCGTCGCGGTCACCGGAGGGTTCGGGTCCGGACGGGCCCCGCCCCTGCAGCGGAGCGATGAAGCCCCCGGCGGGCCGCGGGCGGCCTCTCCCGCCGGAGCCCTCGGGACCACTAGACTGCGGAAGCGTGCACCCTCTCCTCGGCGATCTCGGCGCGCGCGCCGGGCGGATCGCGATCCGCACGGACGAGGCGACCGTCTCGTTCGCGGACCTGGAGCGGGCCGCGCGCGCCCACGCCGCCCGGCTGCGGGCGGACGGCGTCGGACCGGGCGACCGCGTGGCGCTGTGGGCCACCCCGCAGCTCCCGACGCTCGCGGCGGTGATCGGCAACGCGCTCCTCGGCGTCGCGACGGTGCCGCTCAACCCCGCCGTTGGCGGGGGGGAGCTCCGCCACGTCCTCGCCGACGCGGCGCCGCGCCTGGTGCTCGCCGCCGACCCGGCGCCGTTCCGCGCCCGGACGCCGGCCGTCGCCGCGGTGTCGATCGACGGCCCAGCCGGCGCGCTCCCGCCCGACCCCGCGCCGGACGATCCCTTCCTCGTCCTCTACACCTCGGGCACGACGGGCCCGCCGAAGGGCGCAATCGTGACCCACGGCGCGGCGGCGTTCGACCTCGATGCGCTCGCGGACGCCTGGGGCTGGACCGATCGCGATGTGCTCGTCCACGCGCTGCCGCTGTTCCACGTGCACGGCCTCATCCTCGGCGTGCTCGGCTCGCTGCGCGTCGGCGCGACGCTGCGGCTGCTACCGCGCTTCGCGCCGGAGGGCGTCTGCGCCGCGATGGCGGCCGGCGGCACGATGCTCTTCGCGGTGCCGACGATGTACCACCGGCTCGCCGAGCACTGCGAGGAGACCGCCGCGGACGCGGCGCGGCTCGCGCGCGCGCGCCTCCTCGTCTCGGGCTCGGCGGCGCTCCCCACTCGCGAGAACGAGCGGCTCTTCAAGCTCTTCGGGCAGCGGCCCATCGAGCGCTACGGCCTCACCGAGACGCTCATCCTCTGCTCCGCCCGCCACGACGGTCCGCGCACACCTGGCACGGTCGGCGCCCCCCTGCCCGGGATCGAGCTCCGCCTCGTCGACGAGCAGCGCCGGCCGCTCACTTCCGACGCCGACGTGCTCGGCGAGATCGCGGTCCGCGGCCCGACGGTCTTCCCGGGCTACCTGAACCGGCCGGACGCGACGGCCGAGGCGATGGACGCGCAGCGCTTCTTCTTCACGGGCGACATCGCGGCGCTGACCGCCGACGGCGAGGTCCGCATCGTCGGCCGGCGCACGACGGATCTCATCAAGACCGGCGGCTACAAGGTGGGCGCGGGCGAGGTCGAGGCGGCGCTGCTCGAGCACCCGGACGTGCGCGAGGCGGCCGTCGTGGGGGTCGCGGACGACGATCTCGGCGAGCGGATCGTGGCGTTCGTCGTCGCGGCGCCCGGGAAGCGCCCGGCCGCGGAGGAGCTCGCCGACCACGTCGCGCGGCTGCTCGCGCCGCACAAGCGCCCGCGCACGGTGCGCCTCGTCGAGGCGCTGCCGCGGAACGCGATGGGCAAGGTGCTGAAGAAGCAGCTCGTCGCGATCGCGTGAGCGCGCTTCCCCATTCACCAGATGAGGTACAGGGTCCGGTTCGCCTTGATCTCGCTCGCGAGCAGGTCGAGCGTGCTCGCCCGGCCCGCCACGAGGTCCGGCGCGAACTCGGCGCAGCGCTTCGCGACCCCCATCGGATCCTTCGGCGTCTTCTCGAACCGACCGGCGACGTAGTCGACGCCGACCTCCCACAGGTCGAACGGCTCGTCCTTCGCGAGCCCGTCGAGCCAGGCGATCACCTTCTCGGCCGTGAGGCCGTGGTGGCTGCCCGCCGTGCCGATGCGGCGGATGACGGCGTTCGCGTCCGACGTGTCGAGCAGCCCGATGAGGTCCTTGTCGCCGGCCATGCCGAAGCTGCGCTCGTAGCGGAACAGGTAGAGCCCAGCCTTCCTGAACGTCCGGTGGCTCCCCTCGAGCAGCCGCTCGGCGAGGGAGGGCTCGAGCGCGAAGGAGCGGCCGACGGCGAGCGGAACGTCCCCGGGCAGCTTCTCGCCCTGGGCGCCGGTCGCCTTCTCGATCACCGCAACGGCGGCCTTGAAGTCCTTCGGGCCGGCGAGGACGATGGGCGGGCCCTTCGGTCCGACGGCGACGCCCCGCAGGTCCGTGTCGGCGCGGGCCGCAGGCGCGTGAGCGAGGAGCGTCGAGAGGAACGCGGCGACGAGAGCGCGGATCGAAGGAGAGGTGTGTTCCATGCGCGAGGCTCCGGGAGGGATTCCTCCGTGAGCGGACATCGTACGTGGAACGGGGCCTTCGATGAAATCCTATGTCAACGACAGCCGACGAGAGCCCGGTGGGAGATTGTGCGCCGCGGTTCTTCCCGAGCCGCCGAGTACCGCTATCGCGCTCGACCGCTACTTGCGCGTCGGGACGGGGACCGGGCGGAGCGCGGTGCGGGCGTCGAGCGAGGAGAGCAGATCGAGGAGGCGGGCGAGCTTCGCGAGGAGGGTCTTCATGCGGCGATGACAACGGCCGGAGGGCACCGCGAATTCCTTCAGTGCGCCATCGGCAGGTCGCGGAGCACCGCGCTCTCGTACGCGAGCCGGAGCGCCTCGCGCACGATCGTGAACCGCTCTCGCTCGCGCAGCCCCGCGCACAGCCGGACGATCTCGCGGACCTCGGCGCCGAACCGCTGGGTGATCCGGTCCCGGTGCGCCTCGACCAGCCTCGACTCGACCTCGAGACCGAAGTAGTCGAACAGCCCGTCCAGATCCCGCGTGCGAACCGCCTCGTAGGCCCGTCCCATGATCGCCTCCGCACGCCTTCTTTGCGCACCTCGTGCCAGCACTGCCCATCGCGACGATCGCGCTGCGCCCGAGCTATTTGCGGCGCTCGCCGCGGAGTCGCGCCGGCGCGCCTGCACGAGGTCCGGGCACCGCCGCGCCCGGCGAGGATCCATGCCCCGCGATCGGTCCGGCGAGCGCGCCCCGTCGAGGGCACGTCAGCTGGCGCTCTGAGCGGCCGGGCGCGCGGAAGCTCGCCGCCTGGGTCACCGGTCGGCCGCCTCAGCGGTCCGCCCACTGCGCGATCCGGGCTTCAGCGGTCGCCCGTCGCTCACGCGCCAATGAACACGAGCTCGGTCGTGATCGCGATCGCCGCGCGCAGGGACCGGTAGAGCGGGCACGCGTCCGCGAAGAAGCCGTGCACCCGCTCCGCCGTCTCGCGGTGGTCGGGCGCGCCCCGCAGCTCGAGCCGGAGGTGGATGCGCCGCAGCACGAGCACCTTCTCCTCGAGCTCCACCTCGCCCGTCGCGCGGCCGATGAGCCGCCCCTCTCCCGCAGGGATCTGGCGCGCCTCCAGCGCGCCTCCGAAGGTCCCCGTCAGTCAACCCGCGGTCGCCGCGACGACGTAGTCGATCGTCGTGGCGTGCGGATCGTAGCTCCCTGGCGCGCGCCCGTAGTGCTCGGCGATCGCGCCGTGGACGCCGAAGAGGACCGGGGACACCTCCCCCGGAAGGTGCGCCCGGCGCAGCGGCCCCTTCACCCGCTCGACCGCGACCTCGGAACGGTAGACGACATCGGACATGGAGCACCTCGCGACGGGGGATCTGCCGCCGCGACCGGCCCCGCGCCACCTCGCGCGCGCGTCCCGCGCGAGTCGTCACCCGCGCAGGAGCTCCTTCACCACGTGCGCGCCGAGCGCGCGGAGCCCCTCGTCGAGGAGTGCGCGCCCGCGCGGCGTCGCGAGCGTCGCCCGCATCGACTCGGGTGCCATCCCGATCTCGAGATCGAGCCGGATGAGCGCCGCCGAGATCGCCGGGGTCGCCTCCGCGGGCCTCGCCCGCGCGCGGCGTGCGACGACGCCCGCCGAGACCCGATCGACGAGCGCGTCGTCCGACGTGCGCGGCCCCTTCGTGTCGCCGAGCGCGGCGGAGACGCCGGCGTAGAGCTCGTCGAGCGCGGCGGGCACCGCGAGCGCACGCGCGAGCCGTTCGCTCGCCTCGTCGTCGTCCACGAGGCGGGCCTTCGCGTACGTCGGCGCGAGCAGGAGGACGAGGTCGGAGCGGGTGAGGACGTGCGGTAGCCGGCGCGAGAAGAGGGTCACCTCATCTGCATAGCAGCACAGGCGCCGCAGCGCCCGCAGCAACACCCTCGCACACGGCTGCTTTGACATCGCCGACGCCCGTGGCCGATCATGCGCGCTCTCCTCGTCGCCCGGTGGAGCCGTCGCCCTGATGATCGTATCCCCGAGACTCGGCGTCCTCGCCATCGCGCTCACCGCGGCGTGCGCGCCGCCGCGCGCCGCTCCCGGCACCCGCCCCGGAGCGGCGCCCTCCGCGCGCGCGACGACCGTCGTCCCGCTCACGATCACCGCGAACGCCGACACGTCCTGCTGGACCTGTCACCAGGCGAAGCTCGCGGCCCAGGCGCGCCGCAAGTTCACCCACGTGCCCTTCCGGAACACCGCCGGGTGCGGCGCCTGCCACCGATCGCACGCCGGGGCCGCCGGCGCCGGCGCGAAGGCGGGGCTCGTCGCCGCTCAGCCGGACCTGTGCCGGCGCTGCCACTCGGGCGAGCGGTTCCGGCGCGCGCACGTACACCCCATCATCGAGGCGGACGGCTGCACCGCCTGCCATGCGCCGCACGCTTCCGACGAGCCGCGGCTCCTCATCGCTGCCGCCGACGCGCTCTGCGCGACGTGCCACGACGCGGCGAGCGTGAAGCAGCACGGCGGCCTCGCCGTGGACGGGAAGCGCTGTCTCCTCTGCCACGACCCGCACTCGAGCCCGAAGGCGAAGCTCCTGCGGCCCGTCGTGCACGAGGCGATGCCCGACTGCTCCACCTGCCACACGCCGGCGCCCGGCCAGCCGTTCGCGCGCTCCGAGCGCGAGCCGGCGCTCTGCCTCCAGTGCCACGACGGCGTGGGGAAGGAGCTCGCGCTGAAGTCGAAGCACCGGCCCGCCGCGCAGGGCCCCTGCACCGCCTGTCACGGGCCGCACGCGTCGGACCGCAAGCGACTCCTCACCGACGACTCCCCCGCGCTCTGCCTGCGCTGCCACGAGCCTGTTCGCCTGAAGCTCGCGTCGAAGATCGTGCACGCGCCCGCGCGAGAGGGGGGCTGCGGCGAGTGCCACGCGCCGCACGGCGCAGCACAGGCGAAGCTCCTCGTCTCAGCGACCCCGCAGCTCTGCTTCCGCTGCCACGGGAAGGCACAGGGCTGGGCCTCCGAGCGCTCCGTGCACGACCCCGTCCGCTCCGGCGACTGCACGAGCTGCCACGATCCGCACGGCGGCGGGCCGCGCCTCCTCACGAAGCAGGGCGGCGCGCTGTGTGCGGAATGCCACGAGGTGCAGGCGGGCGAGCAGAAGAAGGGGGCGCGCGGCCACCCGCCCGTCGCGGGGGGCGACTGCTGGGCCTGCCACGTCCCGCACGCGTCCGACTTCGAGCACCTCGCGACGGAGCGACCCGACGCGCTCTGCGAGCGCTGCCACGCGCGGATGTTCGAGGCGCGCGCCGGGCAGCCGCTCCACCGCCCGTTCGAGGCGCGGCGCTGCACGGCGTGCCACGAAGCGCACGGCGAGCGTGCGGCATTGCTCCGCTCCGCGAACCCGTGCGCGAACTGCCACGGCGCGGCGCTGAAGCGCTGGGTGACGGCCCGCTCCACCCACGCTCCCGTCCGCGACGCCCGCTGCGCCTCGTGTCACGAGCCGCACGGGACCGCCGCCGCGAAGCTCCTCCGGAAGCCGAAGCGCGAGCTCTGCCTCGGGTGCCACGAGCCGCTCGCGAAGCGCATCGCCCTCGCCGGCGCGGTCGTGCACGCGCCCGCGTCGGGCGAGTGCGATCGCTGCCACGAGGCGCACGCCGCGGGGCAGCCGAAGCTCCTCACCGCTGCGGTCCCGGCGCTCTGCGCCGAGTGCCACGAACCCACCTCGGCGGACCTCGCGCGCGCGCATGCGCCGTTCGGCGGCGTCCCGTCGCGCTGCACGGGTTGCCACGACCCGCACGTGTCGTCGAAGCCGCACCTCGTCGCGGACGTGGTCCACCCGCCCTTCGCGGATCGCGACTGCACGACCTGCCACCTGTCGGCGGCGGAAGGCCGCCCGCTCGTGAAGCCGGACCTCGTGGCGGTCTGCACCGAGTGCCACGACGTGGACCCGAAGCGCTCGCGGCACGAGCCCGTCCGCCGCGGGCGCTGCGTCGCGTGCCACAGCCCCCACGCCTCCTCGCGGCCGCACCTGCTCGTCGAGGCGGGCGCACCGCTCTGCGAGCGCTGCCACGACCGCGGCCGGGAGAAGTGGAAGAAGATCCACGCGGACGCCGGCGCCGACGGCATGGACTGCTTCGACTGCCACGACGCCCACATGATGAAGAAGAAGTGACGCTCCGAGCGGGGGTGACTCCCGCGCCCTACTGCGAGAGCTCCGCGACGATGCCCGCCGCGCCGCGGACGAGGAGCGGACAGCGCGACCGGAACAGACCCGCCTTCACGGCCGCCTCCCGCCCCTCCGCGGTTCCGATGTCGACGCCGAGCAGCTCCCGGCAGACGACGGAGCCGTACTCGCGGCGGAACCGGTCGAGGAAGACGCGCGCGGCGTCGTAGGTCTTCGCGCGCGCCGCCTCGTCCTCGAGTTTCGTGCGCCCGTGGGCGGCGCCGATCGCGAGCAGCGCACCGCTCACCGCCCCGCAGGTGGATCCGGTGCCGGCGATCCCTCCGCCGAAGGCGCATGCCAGCCGGAGTGCGTGCTCGCGGTCGATCCCCTGACGCTCGGCGAACGGGACGAGGACTGCTTGCCCGCAGGTGAACCCCTGGTCGAAGAGCGCGGCGGCGGCCTCCACCGCGTCGGAATCGACGGTATCGGACATCGGTCGAGTGTACGACATCGCGCCGGGTGACACCGCCGCGCCGTCCGGGTGCGGCGGGCGTGTCGCAGCGCTTGCCCGTCCGCCGACCGCCCCCTACCTTTTCAGGGGGGGAGCACGCCATGCCCTGGAAGACTACGACCGATCGCGCGAAGAAGGACCTCGCCGAGGGAAAGCGCCCGAGCACCGCCGCAGGGGAGTTCGTGCGCGAGGAGATGGAGCACGTTCGCCGTGGGAAGCACGGCGCGCGGTCGCCCAAGCAGGCGATCGCCATCGGGCTCTCAAAGGCGAGGCGCGCGGGAGTGCCGCTGAAGCCTCCGGCGCGAGGGAAGGCGAGCGAGCGGACCCGCAAGTCCGCCAGCCGCGCGTACGAGGTCGGCCAGGGCAAGCGGAAGCCGCGCGCGCCATCGCCGCGCCGGAGCGCGGCTGTGGAGGGCGCGCTTCGGCGCGAGCGCCGGTCATCGGCGTCCGCCCGCGAGCTCTCGCGGCAGGCGAAGGGCGCCGCGAAGCGCCGGCGGGGCGGCGGGCGCGCGGGCGCGCGCCGCGGGACGAAGCGGTCGTCCCGCTAGCCTCTGTGCGCCGGGGCGCTCGCCGGCACGCGCCAGCCTCCGCTGCGCGGGGACGGCGGCCTCGTTATCCGAGGCTCACCACGGAAGACCCGTACCTGCCGGCGCGCGCCGCACGGCTCCACGTGCCGCTCCCGCCGCGAGAGGAGCACCACCATGGCGACCGCCGCATCCCAGTCGCAGTTCCCGGCCACGGTCCCGGAGGCCGCGAGCCGGATCGAGCTGAACGGCCCGGCCCCCGACTTCGAGGCCAACACCACGCACGGCATGCTGAAGCTGTCCGAGTACGGGAGAGGAAAGTGGGTCCTCCTCTTCTCGCACCCCGCGGACTTCACGCCGGTGTGCACGACGGAGTTCGTCGAGTTCGCGCGGCTCGCCCCGGACTTCGAGAAGCGCGGCGTGAAGCTCCTCGGCAACTCGGTCGACTCCGTGTACAGCCACATCGCGTGGGTGCGGAACATCGAGGAGAAGTTCGGGGTGAAGATCGGCTTCCCGGTGATCGCCGACCTCGATCAGAAGGTCTCGCGTCTGTACGGGATGCTCCACACGCCGAGCTCCATCACCGCGACCGTGCGCTGCGTCTACTTCATCGATCCGAAGCTGACGGTGCGCGCGATGGTCTACTACCCGCTCAACGTCGGCAGGAACTTCGACGAGCTCCTCCGCGTGTGCGACGCGCTGCAGACGGTGGATCGCGAGGCGGTCGCGTGTCCCGCGAACTGGAGGCCGGGCCAGGAGGTGATCGTCCCCGCGCCCGTGACGTACGACGCCGCCGAGGAGCGGGCGCGGGCGCAGAACCTCGAAGTGAAGGACTGGTACTTCGCGCGGAAGCCCGCCGCGCCGAGCGGCGGATAGCTAGGGATCGCGGGCGGCCGGCGCGGCGCCGAGCGCGCCGAGCAGCTCGTCGAGGAGCACGCCACCGTTCCGGAACGCGCACCAGCCGTCGCCGACGAGCACGTGCTCGACGCGCGGGTGGAGCGCCCGGAACCGGCGGAGCGACTCGACCGCCAGCGCGGGGTCGCGGAGCTTCTCGCGTCGCAGCAGCATGAGCGCGCCGGCGTGGTGTGCGCGGACGAGGTCGCCGAACACCGCGGTGGCGTCCTCCAGCACGAGCGCGAGCTCGCCCGCGGTCTTCGAGCCGTGCAGCTCCCGGACGACGAGGCCGGGGACGGGCTCCTCCCCGTCGGAGAGCCAGCGTTCGCACGTGATCGGAAAGACGAGGCGCTCACCCGACGGGCCGAGGAGCCTCGCGCCCGTCCGGTCCGCGACCTCGCGGGCGGCGCGCACGTGCGCGGAGTTCGTGAGCACGATCCAGGCGGCGCCGCCGAGGTCGTCGAGGTGCTTCCGGTCGGCCTCGGCGAGCGCCACGGGATCGACGACGACGTTCCCGCCCTGCCGCTTCCACAGGAAGCCATTGAAGTCCACCTGCTGCGCCTCGTCGTAGGCGGACCAGGTGAACAGGTCGGGACGGTGCAGGCGCTTCATCGGGCGGGATATAGCGGCCGGATCACGCGGGGGCCGCGTGCCGCGCGCGCAGGAGCAGGCAGGGCGGCGGCGACGGCGGGAGCGCACCGCGCGCCGGCCCACCCGCGATCGGTCCCGCGCTGCGCCACGCGAGCGCGGGCGCGCTCACCGTCGCCGGGGACTCCGGAAGCGCGAGCGCCGACGCCCTCGCCGAGGCGGACACCACGGCGTCTGGCGCCGCGGCGCGCCCCGTCGATCCTGCGTCGCGATCGAGGACGGCGAGCGGCCCGAGGGCGACCGCCCTCGTCGCGATCGCGTCGCCGCGCCGGTGGGCTGCAGTCGTACGCGTTCGCGACGGCGCGTGGTACGCCACCGCCTCCGCGGACGGCGGCGAGAGCCGCTCGAGGTTGCGGAGCACGGCGCGCGGGTACGCGAGGAACCGCTCGGGGACGCCGCCGGCGCGCAGGTGCCTGCGGATCCTGTTCGGCCCGGCGTTGTATGCCATGAGCGCGAGCTCGACGTCCTCGAACTTGCCCATGAGCCGCGCGAGGTAGCGGACGCCGGCGCGCACGTTGGTGATCGGGTCGAGCGGGTCGCCCGCCCCGAGCCGGGAGAGCAGCACCTGCTCGCGCATCGTCGGCGGCATGAGCTGCATGAGGCCCTTCGCGCCCGCCGGCGAGACGGCGCGCGGATCGAACGCCGACTCCACGCGGATGACCGCGAGGACGAGGAGCGGATCGAGCGCCGTCGCGAGCGACTCCTCGAGGATCACGCGCGCGAGGCGGGTCGGATCGGCGGGGGCGAGGCGCGCGCTGCGCCGCTCGACCTCCTCGTACACACGAGCGGGATCGCCGCCCCACGCCGCGGCGCGAGCGGCCGCGTGGGAGGTGATCGCGACGACGCGCGGCGCGCCGGCCGCGTGCGACGGCGGCGCGGACGCGGACCCGCACAACGCCGCGAATGCGATCGCGGCGGTGGTCACGTGACGTCGACTGGCGAGCAAGCGAGCCATCCCTCGGTCGCCAATGTTCGTAGCTCGTGTGCGGTGCGGTAGCGGGGCAACACACCTGGAATGCCCCGCCTGGATGGCGTCTTCGTCCCGCAGAGGGACACATGGCCCTTCGTCAGGGGCGCGCTGCGCGCGCAGCGGCACGCTCGCGGTGCCGATCCAGGCCTTCGCGCGGCGCGACGCCGCAGGGCGCTCTCGCCTGCAGCGCGGCGCTCGCCCACGCGGTGGTCACGCGAGCCTGCGGCGAGGCGACCTCGCACGAGACGAGATGTCTTACCCATCCCGCGGGCTCCGAACGGACGGGGCTCGAAAGGAGACGTCATGGCGGTGGACATCAAGAAGGTGCCGGCCCGTGCGCGAGGGGCTCCACGGGGCCCCTCGCTGCGCTAGAGCTGCGGCGCGTGCGCGTCGCGGGCGGTTCCCGCCGGAAGCCCGGCGAGCGCGCGGAGGACGTTCACGGCCCCCTGCCCGACGCGCCCGGGCACGTATCCGCCCTCGAGCACGGTGACGACGCGACCCCCCGCGGACGGCCGCGTTCGCTCGACGAGCTCGCGGGTGAGCGCGTGGAGATCCTCCGGCTCGAGTAGGAATCCCCCGAGCGGATCGCCCGCGAGGCAGTCGAAACCGCCGGACACGAGGACGAAGTCCGGCGCGAAGCCGTCGAGCGAAGCGCCGAGCGCCTCGGAGAAGCGGCGGCGGTACTCCGCCGCACCCGTCCCCGCCGGCAGAGGCACGTTCCGGACTCCGCCGACGGCGGGGCCACCTCCGCGCTCGGCTTCCGCGCCCGTCCCGGGATAGTGCGGCGACAGGTGGAGCGAGAGGTATCGAGTCGTCGGGTCCTCCCACAGGATCTCCTGCGTGCCGTCGCCGTGGTGCACGTCCCAGTCGACGATGAGCACCTGGCCAGCGAGGCCGAACGCCTGCAGCCACCGCGCCGCGACGACCACGTTGTTGAACAGGCAGAAGCCGGCGGAGCGCGCATAGCCGGCGTGGTGCCCCGGAGGGCGGGAGAGCGCGAACGCTGCGCTCGCGTGTCCCGTCGCCACGAGCTCGGCGGCTGTGACGGCGCACCCTGCCGCGGCGGACGCGGCGAGGAACGACGCGCCCGAGACCGCCGTGTCCGGGTCGATCCAGTCGATCGTCCCGTGCTCCGCCGCGCGCTCGGACATCTGGCGGACGAGGGCCACGTGGGCCGGCGCGTGCGCGAGCAGGAGATCGCCCGCCTCGACCGGCTGGCCCTCGGTCTGGAAGAGCACCTCGCGTCCGAGCGCCGGATCGGCCCGCACCGCGTCCAGGATCCCGACCAGCCGATCCCGTGACTCCGGGTGACCTACCCCCGTGTCGTGCGCAAAGCACGCGGGATGTGTGACGAGGAGGACGGGGCGCTCCATCACCCAACTCCTAACGCGCTGCGCGACCGCGCGCGACGCTCACCCGCCGACCCTCGCGTCCGCCGCGCGGAGCTCACCGTCCCGGCGCGGCGGAAGGCGCTCCCCTCGTGCCACCGCGCCGAGGATCGCGGCGAGGTGCGCGACGCCGTCGGTGAGGGCGGCCGGGCCGGGCTGGAGGATGATCGCGCTCTTCACCTCGTAGAGCTGGTCGTCGCGCACCGCCCGCGTCGCGGCGAACCCCGGCCGCGCGGCGATGATCTCGCGCCGCGCCTTCTTTCCGCACCAGCTCGCGATCACGACCTCGGGGTCGCGCCGCGCGACCTCGGCCGGCTCGAAGATCCGCCCGGACGCGGCGTGCGAGGACCGGCTCTCCGCGCACACGTCCTCCCCGCCGCACAGCTCGACGAGCTCCGAGACCCAGCGGATCCCCGAGATGAGGGGCTCGGGCCACTCCTCGAAGAAGGCGCGCGGCCGGCGCGGCAGCGACGACGCCGCATCGGCGACCCGGGAGAGGCCGGCCGCGAGGTCGTCCGCGAGCGCCGACCCCGCCTCGGCGCGGCCCACCGCCGCCGCGACGAGCCGCACGACCTGGAGGATCTCCGCGACGGAGCGCTGGTTCGTGACGAGCACCGGCACGCCGCGGCGCACGAGATCCCTCGCGATGTCCGCCTGCAGATCGGAGAAGCCGACGACGAGGTCCGGGCGCAGCGCCAGGATCGCCTCCGCGTCGGCGCTGAGGAACGAGGACACCCGCGGCTTCCTTCGCGCCTCGGGTGGACGTACGGTGAAGCCGGAAACGCCCACCACGAGATCGGCCGCGCCGATGCGGTAGAGCGTCTCGGTGGTCTCCTCCGTGAGGCACACCACGCGCCGCGGGTACGGCGGGGCGGCGGCGAGCAGGTCGGCGGCGGCATTCACGATCGTATCCTCGCCCCGCCGGGAGCGGCGGGGTGAGCCGGATATAAGCGACCGCGGCGCTCGCAGCCGTCCGTCCCGGGCGGCGTCCGCGCCTAGAGGCGCGCCGGCGCCCGCGCCCACATCAGCGGCAATGTGAGCCTGCCGGGCGGGGTATCTTCGCGACGTGCCGACCTCCGACCGCGACCGCGCAAAGCCTCCCTCTCCCCGCTGGGCCGCCCAGGCGGGCTTCGTCGCGAGCGCACTCGCGGTGTTCACCTGCGGCTGGCTCGCGATGCACACGAACGACTGGCGGCTGATGCTCATGTACACGGTGCTCGCGGTCGGCGCCGCCGCGCTCGCGTCGTTCGCGTCGCGCCGGCGCTGAGCGGGTCGCCCCGCCGTCGACCGCGGAGTCGGGGGCGCGCGCAGCCCCGCGGCTGACTGATATACGTCGTCGCCATGCCCGACGAGCGCACGCCCGAACCTTACGTCCACGGGTATTCCGAGCGCGAGCGAGAGCGCCTTCTCGACCAGGCGTCCACGCTCACCGAGCTCCTCCACGCCGACACGCGCTACCCGCGAGGCAGCAGCGTGCTCGAGGCGGGCTGCGGCGTGGGCGCCCAGACGGTGACGCTCGCCCGCAACAGCCCGGAGGCGCGCTTCACCTCGATCGACGTCTCCGCGGAGTCGCTCGACGCCGCGCAGGCTCGGGCGCGGGCCGCGTCGATCGAGAACGTCGCGTTCCGGCAGGCGGACATCTTCAGGCTGCCGTTCGCGGAGGCGAGCTTCGACCACGTGTTCGTGTGCTTCGTCCTCGAGCACCTGTCGCGGCCGCGCGAGGCGCTCGCGAGCCTCGTGTCGCGCCTCCGGCCGGGGGGGACGCTCACCGTCATCGAGGGCGATCACGGCTCGACGTTCTTCAACCCCGACGACCCGGACGCGCGCCGGGCGATCGACTGCCTCGTCGCGCTCCAGGCCGGCGGCGGCGGAGACGCGCTCATCGGCCGGAAGCTCTTCCCGCTGCTCGGGGCCGCGGGGCTCCGCGACGTCACGATCTCGCCGCGGATGGTGTACGTCGACTCGAGCCGCCCGGAGTGGGTCGAGGGCTTCACGAGGAACACCTTCACCGCCATGGTCGAGGGCGTGCGCGAGCAGGCGCTCGCGGCGGGGCTCGTTGACGCGGAGGCGTGGGCGCGCGGGATCGCGGGGCTGCGGCGCGCGGCCGAGGCGGACGGCGTGTTCTGCTACACGTTCTTCAAGGGCATCGGGGTGAGGTGACGACCCGCATCCGTCGGAGCCCGCGGTCTCTGCGCGCGCCGACGGTCACCGATCGAGCGAGAGGGCCTTCACCGCCTCCGCCCTCCACGCGAGCCCGATGCCGGGACGATCCGGGATGCAAGCGCAGCCGTCCTGGATCCGGAGAGGCTCCTCGAGGATCGCATTGGCCCAATCGACGTACTCCAGGTAATGGCACGTCGGCGTCGCGGCGAGGAGGTGCGCGCTGAGCTCCGGCAGGAGGTGCGACGACATCTCGATCCGGTACGCTGCGGCGATGCCCGCCGCCTGGATCCAGCCGCTCACGCCGCCGATGCGGGCCGCGTCGGGCATCACGTGGTCACACGCCCCCGCTCCGAGCGCCTCGAGCATCGCCTCGGGCCCGTTGAAGTTCTCGCCGATCTGCACGGGAACGGCGAGCGCCCTCGCTACGGCCGCATTGCCCGCGTAGTCGTCATGGCGGATCGGCTCCTCGAGCCAGGCAATCCCTTCCGCCTCGAGCGCGCGCCCGCGGCGGATGGCCTCCGCGACGGTGAGCGCCTGGTTGTAGTCGACCGGCAGCTCGATCGCGTCAGGCAGCCGCTTGCGGACCGCGCGCGTCACTGCGAGGTCCTGCGCGAGGGTGGGATGGCCGAGCCGCAGCTTCACCGAGCGGAAGCCTCCGGCGAGCAGCTTCTCGGCCTCGTCGGCGGCAGCCTCGGGTGACATGAGCCCGAGCCCGCTCGAGTTGTACGCGGGGATCGGCCTCGGCCTCGCGCCGAGCAATGTCACGAGCGGCAAACCTGCTGCTACGGCGAGCGCGTCCCACAGCGCCGCGTCGAGCGCGGAGAGCGCCATGCGGACCAGACTCGCCACCCCGACGAGGGCGAATCGCCGGGCGAGCTTGCCACCGATGTCGAGCGGCGCGACGGGCTCGCCCCGGACCACGGAGACCGCGTCCTGCAGCACCGCGTCGATCGCGCGCGGAACGCTCCGCCGGTAGCAGAACAGGTACGTCCTTCCGGTGATCCCCTCCTCGGTCTCGAGATCGACGAGGAGGAGCGGGGCCCTGTCGACGATCCCCGCGCTCGTGCCGAGGGGATACGTCATCGGCGCCTCGACGGCGACCGTCTTTACCCCCCGGATCGTCAGCGACGCGAGGCCTGCGGTGCTCGGATCGATCATGGCCTGAACGTGTGGGGGGCCCGCGTGCGGTGCCAGGATTTCTTTTCGCGGCACCGGTTCCGCCGGGTCGTCCCGGAGGTTCGCGCCGTGTCGCGAGGCCCCCTTCCTGGCGGCACCGCAGGGTGCTGCCGCAGCGCGAGGGCGAGATCAATTCTTCGCGAGCCCATAGTTCGCAAGACGCAGGGAGCCTCGATGACACGAGCTGTGACGACCCAGCGAGCCTCGCTCGGCATGTGGCGGCAATACCGCATGCTCGCGTTCGCGTTCGCGTTCGCGCCGCTCGCGGGGGCCTTCGCGGCGAGCGATCCCGGAGTCCGGCCCGGGCCATCCGGCGTCGGCGGATCGCTGCCCGGCATCACCCCTCTGGAGTCGAAGTTCTTCGCTGCGGGGTTCGACGAGTTTACGGAGCAGCAATCGGTGCTGGGCGAGCAGTTCGTCCCGAACACCGAGCCGGGCCTTGGCCCGAGGTTCAACGGGAACAGCTGCGCCTCGTGCCACGCGCAACCCACCGTGGGCGGCACGTCTCCCGCCGTCAACCCGCAGGTCGCGCTCGCGACGCTCGCCGGGGCCACGAACACCGTGCCCTGGTTCATCACGGTGAACGGTCCCGTGCGCGAGGGCCGGTTCAAGCTGAAGCCGGACGGGACGCCCGACGGCGGCGTCTCGGACCTGTACACCATCACCGGGCGGATCGACGCGGTGGGCTGCCACATCTCTCAGCCCGATTTCGGGGCCCCCGGCAACCCGAACCTCATCTTCCGCACCCCGACCCCCGTGTTCGGCGCCGGGCTCATCGAGGCGATCCCAGACGACGTGATCCTCGCGAACAAGCTCGCGCGAGCGGCCGAGAAGGCAGCCCTCGGGATCGGCGGCCGCGAGAACCGCAACCCGAACGACGGGACCATCACCCGCTTCGGCTGGAAGGCCCAGGTGAAGGGGCTCCTGCTCTTCGCGGGTGAGGCGTACAACGTGGAGCAGGGCGTCACGAACGAGCTGTTCGGCGACGAGCGCGACCCGGATCCCGCCTGCCACTTCAACGCGCTCCCCGAGGACGTCACGACGCCGGGCGCCGTCGCGAAGACGAACGTCCTGAGCAACATCGAGCGCCAGGCGTTCTTCATGCGCCTGCTCGCGCCTCCGGCGCCCGCGCCGGAGACGGCCTCCATCGCCGCCGGCCGCGCGAGGTTCGATGCGATCGGGTGCGCCCTCTGCCACACGCCTTCCCTGAAGACCGGGCCGCGGTCGGTCGCCGCGTTGAGCAAGCAGACCGCGGCGCTCTACTCGGACCTGCTCGTCCACCACATGGGCAGCGGCCTCGAGGACGGCATCCCGATGGGCCTAGCCGGCCCGGACGAGTTCCGCACCGCTCCGCTGTGGGGGCTCGGGCAGCGCATGTTCTTCCTGCACGACGGGCGGACCACCGACCTCCTCGGTGTGATCGACGCGCACGCGAGCCCAGGCAGCGAGGCGAACGCGGTCGTGGCGAACTACGAGGCGCTGGCCGACGTGGACAAGCAGTACCTGCTCGACTTCCTTCGCTCGCTCTAGTCGACCGCGAACGCTGGAGGGCCAGGAGGTCTTGCGCGCTCGGATCCGGCACGGTAGGTGAGCCGAGGCGCCTCCGTTCCACCGCGCCCCCGAAAAGGGCCGATGGCCTCCACCCGTGGCGTGCATGCCGTCCTCCTCTCGCTCGCGCTCGCCTGCGCGGGTCGGGGCGAGCGGCTCCGAACCCGGGCCGGGCCGAGCCCCGCGGCGGGCCCTGCAATACCCGCCCCCGCGCTCCGGCACGACGTGCAGGTCACGCTCGTACCGGA
>WNGA01004719.1_pt1 | contig 30298 bp, 26 predicted proteins | sample 5400061 | NCBI WGS metagenome assembly WNGA01 (sample SAMN13153366, study PRJNA577476) | soil metagenome | isolation source: 100 cm soil or saprolite under grassland replicate 2 | place: USA:California | collected 2016-06-15
CGGCACAGGCTGGGTGCACTCAAAATGCTGGCCGGGATCGAAGTGGGCGCACTGCCGGCAGGAATGGAGTTCTGACCTGCACTTGGGACACTGGCCGAGCGAGTCGGTGAGAGGCGGCAGCAGCGTTCCGCAGTCCACGCAGCGGGAGACGGTCCGAGTTTGAGGCATCGCAGGCGCGCCCGATCGGAAAGGTTCCTTGGCCTTTCCCTGTCGCTCCTTCTCGTGTTCCCGATAGCCCCGCTGGCTGTATCTTCTGTCTGCCATGCCGCTCGGCCCTAGTTCTGTCTCTTCTGTTCGAGGTTCTCGACACGCTGGCGGAGGTGGTCGTGTTGCTGCCGGAGCTCGTCATGGACTGATCGGATGAGCGCGCGGGTCTCCTGATGCTGCCGGTCGTGATATTCCCGTTCCTGCACGTGCTGAACTTGGACGTGCATGGCGAAGCCTTCGGCCACGAGCTGAAGCTCGTGCCGGAGGCCTTCCACCAGCACGCCGGAGTGCCGCTTGACCTCTTCCAGCCCCTCGGTTAACTCGCCGCGCAACTCTTGGAACGCCGCGGTCATCTCGCCACGCAACCCTTGGAACCCTTCGGTCGTCCCGCCACGCAACCCTTGGAGCTGTTCACTCATCTCCCCACGCAACTCTTGGAATTGCCTGTTAACCGATTGGAATCGGCTATCGAGATACTGAACGAGTTCCTGGTCCATCGTGACTCCGTGTTTGGAAAGAGTATGCTGGACTGTTTTCCTTGTCAATGAGACACGGCAGCGTGCAAAAGGTGACATCCGTTCTTGTGCCCCTCTCGGTTTTCCGTTAGGCTACTTCCGTCATGCTCTCGATCGTCACCGGTCCGTTCCATCCCGATCTCGAAAACGCTCTCGTCGCTGAAGTCCACTCGCTGAAACAGGACGATCCGCTCCGCCCGCTCGCCATCGTCGTCCCGTCGCACCAGCTCGCGCGGCGCGTGAAATGGCTCCTGTCCGTGGAGCAGGGACACGCGCTCCTTGAGTGCCACGTGCTGACGTTCCATCAACTGGCCATGACTGTGCTCCGGGAGGCGGGCGGGGAAGCCCTGCCGGCCCTGGTGAATGGGTCCTTCCGCGAAGAGTTGCTGCGCTATCTCGTGGATCGCGGTGTGCCCGGGGCGGAGGCATTCCGCGACCGGCGGGGGATGCAGGGGCTCTGGACCGGCCTCTGGGCGACGGTCCAGGACCTGAAGGAAGCGCTGGTGGATCCGTCCGCCGTGTTACAGGCGCTGGACGAGGGGCGGCTCAGGACCGACGACCCGGCGCGCCTGGCCTCGCTGGTGCGCCTGTACGCGGCCGTCCTCGAAGTGGACCGGGGGCTGCGCCTCGCCGATCCGGACGATCTGGCCGCGCTGGCCATGGAGCGCGTGGCGGACTCCGCGTTCCTGAACCGCATGGCCCGCATCTGCTACTACGGCTTTTACGACTTGACCCAAGGCCAACTGGATTTCTTCAAGGCCGTCGCGGGTGCCTACCCCACCACGCTCTGCTTCCCCGTGCGACCGGAATCCTCGGCCTACTGGTTCGCGCAGCGGTTCTTTGAGACGTACATCCAGGGGTTGGCCATTAGAGCGGGAGGGGGCCCCACCCAAGGTGCCCCTCCCACACCCACTACGTCATCGCTGGCTGATGAAATGGCGCCGGCTGTTCGCGGGGCCTGCCGCATCGTCAGCGCCGTCGGCGTCGAGGACGAGGTGGCGGCGGCGGCCAAGGAGATTCTCCGTCTGATCGAGGACTGCCGCTGCGATCCGCTGGAGATCGGCGTCGTGGCGCGGACGCTCGATCCCTATCTGCCGACTCTCCGGCGCATCTTTGATGACAACCGGATTCCCTTCGCCTGTCCGGTGGGCGAGCCCCTGATCCATGAGCCGCTGGTCAAGACGATCATCCGGTTTCTCCGCCTCCAGGTTGAGGCCTTCCCGCGGGCTTCCGTGATTGAGGTTTTGACTTCCCCCGCCTTCCGAGTTGCAGAACTCTGTCCGGCTGATGCAAATCTGCGCCCGGACCTGTGGGACTGGGCGACCCGCCGTCTGGGCATCGTCCGGGGCAATCCGGAAGACCGCAGCCTGGGCGATTGGCTGCGCCTGGAGCGGGCCGCGAAGACGGGCCTCGCCGTGCCCGCCGACGATGACGCGGAGCAGCCCCGGCCGGCCATCGCCGCCGAGCAAGTGGCGCTGCTGTTCGACCTGGTCGCGCGGCTGCACCGCGCCCTCTCGGCGCTGCCCGGCACGGCGGGATGGGACGCCTACACCGAGGAGTTTCGACAACTGCTGCCGGAATACTTCCACCTGCCGGCCTGGGAGACGGGCGCGTCGGACACGCACGCAGACCGGGTGCAGACGGCCATCAAGGCGTGTCTGGAGTCCGTCGCGTCGCTGGAGCAGTTGAGCGAGGCCATCACCCTGGCGGACTGGGTGGAGCATGTCGTCCGCGTGCTGGAGCGTGCCCGCGTGCCGTCCGCGGCTGGCGATCGCCACGGAGTCCAGGTCCTGGATGCGATGGACGCCCGCGGCGTGCCGTTCCGCGCCCTCTTCGTGCTCGGGCTCAATGAGAAGGTCTTCCCGCGCTCCGTCCAGGAGGACCCGTTCCTGCGCGATGCCGACCGGGTTGTCCTGGCGCGCGATCTCGGCTTCAAGATCCCGTGCAAGCTGGAGGGGTTCGATGAAGAGCGCCTGCTCTTCGCGCTCCTGCTCCGCTCGGCCCGTGAGCGGGTGGTCCTCAGCTATCAACGCGCCGACCGCGACGGCCGCACGATGGTCCCCTCCGGCTACCTGGCGGAGCTGAAGCCGCACGTCGGCGAGAGCGAGCTCCGGATCACGCGTCGTCCGACGGAACGGTGGACGGAGCGGCCGTTTGCCCAGCGGCCGTCCGACTGCGCCGTCCTCACGCCGCGCGAGGCGGGCCTGCTGATGATCCTGCAAGGGGGCGCGTCGTCCAGCCTCACGTCGGTGTTGCGGCTGCATCAGCCGCCCGAGCTGTTCGCGCACGGGCTGGCGGCGGTCGCATCCCTTGACTCGATGAAGCCGGCGCTGACGCCCCATGACGGCATGGTCGGAGTCGCCCGCGCCCACTGGCGGATGTTGGAGCGGCACGGAGTCTCGCCCACGGCCCTGGAACGCTACGCGCAGTGTCCCTTCAAGTATTTTGCCGAAAAAGTCCTGCGGCTCGAGCCGCTGGAGACGCCCGATTCCGTCCTCGTGCCGGACGCGCGGGCCCGCGGCATTCTGTGCCACGCCATCCTCCGACTGTTCTACCAGCGGCTGACTGAACGCAAGGTCGCTCCGGACCAGGTGACCGCCTCCGACATCGACGCCTGGCTGGGTGCGGCTGCCGACGAAGCCTTCACCCATTTCGAAGCCACCGAACCCGTCGGCTATCCCTTGCTCTGGTCTCTGGTCAAGGAAGACCTCACCCGCCTCGTCCGGACGTTCATCGAGAACGACCTCCAGGAGCTGCAGGCGTCCGGCTACCGTCCACTCTTGTTCGAGGTGGCTGTGACCGGCTCATTCGGCGCGACGCTGCCGGACACCGAGCGCCATGTGCCGATCCGCGGCCGCCTCGATCGGGTGGATGTGCGGCGGGACAACGGGCAGGCCCACGTCCGCATCGTGGACTACAAGTACACGGAGTCGAGCGGGCCCAAACTGGAAGACCGCGATCTGGCCACGGCGGCTCTCAGAGGGAAACGTCTGCAGCCGCCGCTGTACTTGCTGGCTGCCACCGGCGTCTTAAAGGAGGAGCCGGCCGTGCCGGACGAGGCGGCGTTCTATTTCCTTGCCCCGTACTGGCCGAACGGGCCGGTGGTGCGGACGAGGCTCGCGGCGGTCTGCGGGGAGGGGACCGTGCGCGTGATCCTCGAGGGGGTGCGGCACGGGCGCTTCTTCATCCTGCCCGGCGAGTACTGCGACTATTGTGAGTTTTCCTCGGCCTGCCGCCGGACCCATCATCCGACCAAGTGGCGGCAGCGGGACAACGCAGCGAAACGAATCTTGGAAGACCTGCGGCAGCAGAAAGCCGCTGGAGGGACGTGACGCCGTGACTGCGATCCGGGACGAGCAGGCGCGGGTCCTTGCCGCCACGACCTTCGATCGGAACGTGGTGGTGACGGCCAGCGCGGGCACCGGCAAGACGACCTTGCTGATCACGCGCCTGGTGCACCTGCTCGTCAAATCGCCCGAGGCGGTGCCGCTGTCGCAGGTCGTCGCGCTCACGTTCATGAACAAGGCCGCCAACGAGATCAAGATCCGCCTGCGGGAATGTTTGGAAAGCATCCTGACGCCGGACGACTCCCCGGCGGCTCGCGAGCTGTGGGATCGCTACCGCGTGTCCGCCGCCGACCTGCGCACGCGTTATCGCCTCTCCACCGACGAGCTGCGGAGCCGGGTCGAGGCGGCGCTGGGCGAGCTCGAGAACAGCCAGATCGGGACCATTCATAGCTTCGCCGCGCACCTCCTGCGCCTCTATCCCCTGGAAGCGGGCGTGGATCCCCGGTTCACGCCTGATGAGGAGTTCGTCTTCGACGACTTCTTCACGCGCGAGTGGCGTGAGTGGCTGGACGGCGAGCTCGGCGGCGCCGCTCCCCGGCAGGAGCGGTGGAAACGGGTGCTGCGCGGCACGGACTTGGCCGGGCTGGAGCTGTTCGCCAAGGCCCTAGTCAATGACCTCATCCCGCTCGATTCGCTCAAAGACCAGGTCGGCGGCGGGCTCGCGTCGATGCTCCGGTCCTGGCTTGAGCGCAAGCAGCAGCGGGCAGGGGAGTTCTTGTCAGTTTCCCGCGAGGGAGGGAAGAAGCCGCGTCAAATCGAAACGCTGCTGGCTGCCGCAGACCGTCTGTTCGGCCACGTGCTCAGCGGCGGCCCTGCGGGCATTACGGAACTGGATGCGGAGCTGCGGACGCTGTTGGAGCAGAAGGACGGAGGCGCGAAGCCTCCGGCCGGTTGGAGCGAGGACGAGTTTGCGGACGCCGCCAGTCTGGTCAGGACCGCCAAGGCGGTGCTGGCGAGCGATCACGCCTTCTTCCGCGACCTGCTCGGGCTGCTGGAGCCCTTCGCCGCGCAGTGCCGGCGACGGTTTCTCGATGCGGGCTACGTCCGGTTCGACGGGCTCCTGGCCCGCGCCCGCGACTTGCTGAAGACCCACCCGCACGTCCGGGCGCGGCTGAAGCGTCTGTTCAAGGCCATCCTCGTGGATGAGTTTCAGGACACCGATCCGGTTCAGTACGAGATCCTCCTCTTCCTGGCCGAGCATGAGGACAGACTGGCCGAGGCCTGGCCAAACGTACTCCTGCATCCCGGCAAGCTGTTCATCGTCGGCGATCCCAAGCAGTCGATCTTCGCGTTCCGTCGCGCTGATATCGAGGCGTTCCAGCGGGTCCGCCAGATGGTGGAGGATCAGGACGGCCTGCCGCTCACCCTTACCCGGAATTTCCGCAGCCATGGCACGATCCTCACGGCCGTCAACCAGGTCTTCGACCGATTGATCCGCGAGCGCCCGGGCCTCCAGCCGCGATACGATCCCCTGGAGCCGGACCCTGACCGCAAGACCGGCGCCCAGACGCAGGGCGTCGAGCTTCGACTGGTAGCGTCCGCGTCACGCGATGAGGAACCGGCTTCGCTCAGCGCTGAGGAAGGCGTCGAAGCCGAAGCGGAAGCCGTCGCGCAGTGGCTGAAGCATGAGGTCATCGGGCAGGAAGTGTTGATCGAGCGGGACGGGCGGCGCCGTCCGGTCGAGCCGGGGGATGTGGCGCTGCTGTTCCGGACGTTCACGCAAAGCTGGGAGTATCTGGGCGCCTTGCGCCGGCACGGCCTGCCGTACGTGGCGGAGGGGGAGCGACATTTCTACCAGCGGCAGGAGGTGATTGACCTCGTCAACCTCGTGTGCTGCGTCCAGAATCCGCATGACCAGGTCGCGCTGTTGGGTCTGCTGCGCTCGGCCGTGGGCGCGCTGACGGATCGGGAGATCATGGACCTCGTCGCGCTGGGGCCGCTGGATTATGGCGGCACGGGGCCGTCCGGGCTGGGCTCGCATCCTCAGGCCGCGCACCTGAAGTCGTTGTACGCGGCGCTCGCGTCCCTGCAACGGGACTGCCCGCTTTGCCCGCTGCCGGACGCGCTGGACTTGATCTTCGAGCGGCTGCCGCTGCTGGAGCTGGCGGCGGCGTCCTCGCACGGCGAGCAGGCGGTCGCGAACCTCTGGAAGGTGCGGGCGCTGGCCGACGATCTCGTGGATCAGCCCGGCATGACGCTTGCCGGCTTCGTGGAACTGCTGAAAGCGCGTCTCGCCGACCTCCCGGACGAGTCCGAGAGCGGACTGGCGGAGGAGGCATCCCGGGAGGCGGTGCGGATCATGAGCGTCCACAAGGCCAAAGGGCTGGAGTTCCCGATCGTCATTCTGGTCGGATTGCAGGCCGGCACCAAGCCTCCCTATGAGCCGATCCAAGTCCAGCAGGATTGGTCCACGGGAGTCTTGGGCCTGCGGCTGGGCGACCGCTGCACGCTGGGCGGGGTGTACGTGGCGGAGAAACTGGAGGCGCGTCTCGAGGCAGAGCGGCGGCGCTTGCTGTACGTGGGGATGACGCGCGCGAAGGAGCGGCTCGTGCTCTCGGGCGCGCTGACGCGACGGCAGAGTCCTGGCAATTTCCTGGCCTTGCTCAAGGAGGAGGCGGGTGTGGGAGGGGCACCTCTGGTGGGGCCCCCTCCCACTCTTGCAGACGACCTCATCACGAAGACAGTCATTCCCGCCGGCGTCGGCAAGCGAGGCGGGGGAGGACGGAAGAAGAAGGACGCCGCCCCGCGTCGCGAGCTCAAGGGGTTTGAGGCCCGCTGGCGCGCCCGCGAGGACCGGTGGGCGCAGTGCCGCCAGCGATCCCTCTACCTGACACCGTCGCAATTAAAGTGGGAGGGGGCACCACTAAAGTGGGAGGGGGCCCCACCAGAGGTGCCCCTCCCACACCCACTCGAAGGCGCTCCGCAAGGCCTCACCCGGACGACTTCCCAGACGCTGGCTTCGGCCATCGGCGGCCTTGTCCATAAGGCGCTGGAGGACTGGAGTTATCGCGATGCAGTTCAAGTGTTGCTTGAACAATTAGATCGGCACGCCGTACGCTGGCTCCCGGACGAGTTCAAAGGGAATCGTGACGAGATTCTCACAGAGGCCCGTGAGGTGCTGGAGGCCTTTGCGCGCTCCGACGCCTACGGCGAATTGAAAGGGGCCACGATTCTCGGCCGCGAAGTCCCGTTTCTGATGCCCTGGCCGGGGCCCCCTCCCGTATCAACCCCTCCCTCCCTAATGGAAGGGCGCATCGACCTCATTTATAAGAGGGACGGCGCGGTGTGGCTGGCGGACTACAAGACGGACCGCGTTACCGAGGCTAACGTGGCGGAACGGGCCGAGGCCTACGGGGAACAAGCCCGGATCTACACCGAGGCGGTCCGCCACGCGTTGGGTCACCGTCCCGCCGGGTTCAAAGTCATCTTTCTCCGTCTGGGGCAGGCGGTGCCGGTCGTTCTGTAAGGAAGGTTCGGGACGCTTACGGCGCGCCGGTCAGGTAGATGTTGCCGGTCGGCTGCGGGAGGCCGCCTTCCGGTTCGAGGCTCACCGCGAATTTCTTGATGCGGCGCACGGTGGGAATGTTGCGCATCAGCAGGCGGCCCTTGTGCCCGCGATCGATGGAGAACACGCCGGCGCTGACCGGTTTGTCGGTGATCACCCAGAGCTGGTAGGTCTTGCCGGCTGGGAGAGACGGGAGATTGTTGGCGTAGAAGAACCCGCGCCGCGTCTCCGGTTCCACAAACACCAGGGCATACGCGTCCTTGGCCTCGTCGGTCCCGTGCAGATCCGCCATCTTGGCGGTGGGGGAGGACAGGATGCGCAGGAGATCCTCCCCTCCGGCCAGCAGAACCTCGGCACCCTTGCGGCCGCGCCCCGTTTTGAATTGCGCCTGGAGCGTTACGATCTGTTCCTGGTGCCGGGCCAGTTGCTCGCGCGTGGTACCCAGAGCTTCGACGGTGCGTTTCAGCTCATCCGTCGCTTTGGTGAGCGCGGCTTCCTTATCAGCCAGCTCGCGTTTGAGATCGGCGGTCTCCTGCTTCGATTTGGCCGCCTCTGCTCTGTCCCGGGCTGTCGCCGTTCGTTCCGCTTCAAACGTGTTGTACTGGTGAACGGCGTAGCCTGCCACGCCGAGTAGCAGGGCTCCAAGCGCGGCGGCGAAGGCAGGGGACTCTATCTTCAACTGCTCCCGCCATTTGTGAAACTCATGGCGGCGGGATAGGCGCTTCAGCAGGGCTTCAAGCGCGTGGGCGAAGGCCGGGGACGTCGTCCTCAACTGCTCCCGCCACGTGAGAGACGCACTGCGGCGCGATAGGGGCTGCGGTGCCGGCATCTCGGGCAGGTCCTGTGGGATTCTGGAGAAGGGGCGCGACGAGACCAGGTCCGGCGGCGCAGTCGGGATAGGCACCGGGGACGCGGGCTGGTCCGCTCTCGCGCTGGTGGTGGTGGAGGCGGCGGGTCCGGAGAGCGCTGTCATGATCCTGGACTTAAGTGCAGGGGGGGGTGTCTGGGACGGCAGCGCGTAGGGGAGCATGGTCACGGCGGCCTGGTATTGCCGGAGCAGGGTGCTGCACGCCGGGCATCCGGCCGCCAGGTGCTGTTCCATCTCGCGGACCGAGTCCAGGTCGAGGGCGCCCAGTGCGTACAGGCTCAGGTTCTCCTCCAGTTGCTCGTGGTCCACCTGATCGCCTAGTTGGGGATCCCCAACTCCTCCTCCCAGAGAGTCTGCAGGCCGTCCCGGAGTTTTTCCATCCCCAGACGGATTCTCGTCTTGATCGTTCCCAAGGGCACATGCAAACGTTCGGAGATCTCCACGTGCGTCAATCCCTCATAGAAGGCGAGCTCGATCACTTGCTGCTGCACCGGCGGCAGGGACTTGAGAGAAGCCCGGACCAGGGCCTGGCGCTCGTTGGCCGCGCGGATGTCCAGGGCGTCCGCGTTCTGGGCGACGAGGTCTGAGGCCGGCGTGTCGTCCAGGGAGGCGGTCACGTTCTTGCCACGGGCGGCCAGCGCGCGGACCCAATCGATGGCGCGGCTTCTCGCCAGCGTCACCAGCCAGGCCATCGGAGCGCCTCGAGCGGTGTCGTAGTTCGAGGCCTTGCGCCAGGCTTCCAGGTACACCTCCTGCAGGAGGTCCGCCGCATCGGCCGGCTTCCCCAGGATCCGCAACACGAGGGTGTAGAGCAGCGAACTGGTCTGCGCGTAGAGCCGCTCGAACGCCTCCTGATCCCCTTTGGCGACCCGCGCCAGGAGCGCGTGATCGACGGTGGATGGGTGTTTCGGGCTCAACGCGTCCATGCGCCGTGAATTGTCCCTAAAGAAAATCTCACGGGCGCATCATAGCATTTACGGTCGGAGACGGCAAAAAGTTGTATCCTAAAGAAATTTTTCGCGCATCCGACGGGGGCCTCGGCCCGTAGGCGTTAGCAGTGAACGGCCTCTGATCAACGATCACAAGGAGGGAGCCATGAACATGGTCAATCGAGTTCCAGGATGGGCGCTGGCGGGTCTGCTGTTGGCGGCAGCCGGCTGCACATATGACGGGGGGATGACCCAGAAGAGCGCGATGACGCCAACCTTGTATGAACGCCTCGGCGGCAAGGTAGCCATCACCGCGGTCGTGGACGACTTTGTCGGGCGCGTGGCCGCCGACAAACGGATCAACGACAAGTTCGCCACGGCCGACATTCCCAGGTTGAAGCGGTTACTGGTGGAGCAGATCTGCACGGCCGCCGGCGGGCCCTGCACCTATACCGGCCGCGACATGAAGACGGCCCATGCCGGCATGGGAATCACGGGCCCCCAGTTCGACGCGCTGGTCGAGGACTTGGTCGCCGCGCTCGACAAGTTCAAGGTCCCGGCCCACGAGAAGAACGAGCTGCTGAGCGTGCTGGGGCCCATGAAGTCGGACATCGTGACGGCAATGTAAGGGGTTCAGAGGATTTGAAATCAGTTCCTTGGAGTAGTACGATGCCCTTGGCGCCTGTGGCTTAGTCTCGGACCGCAGGACCAGGGGTCGCGATGCTCACTCCGTCGCAATGGATGCAGTTCACCTCCTGGTGGCGGCAGACGGCCAAACGGCTGGGCGTGGATGCCCAGTGCGAGAGCTTTCTGGCGCCGGAGTCCGGGGGCATGGAGGCCCTCATGAAGGCGCACGGCGCCAAGGGCGACCTCGATTATGTCCTCTTCGTCTTGATCCGCTACTGGGTGCCGCCCATCCTGCCTCCAGCCGGCAAGGAGCGGACGGTGAAGGGCGACCCCGACTATTGGATCGAATCCGAACGGCTTCTCAAACAGGCTGTGAAACGCCTGCGTGAGCTGCGTCCATTCCTGCAGATGCTGACGGAGTCCCATCCCGGCCCGAACCCGCAGCCGAATAGCCCGCAGGCGCAGGAGGCCAGTTCCTCGACGCCGGAGCTGGACCTCTCGGCGCTGCTTGAGGGCATCGCCGGGGCCGCCGGGCGGCTCGGCGGGCCGGACTACACGTCCGTGATCAAGAGCCTGAACTCCACGCCATTCCGCCAGGTCGTCCACTTCCGGCACAACAAGAAGCACAGCACCGAGGTGTGGGTGGTCTTTCTGCTCAAGGAGCACCTGCGCACGGTGGGGCTGGGAAAGGACCGGGCCTGGCCGATCGTGCGCGACGTGATCACGGCGGCCGGCGTTCGCAACGCGGACGGCGATCCGTACCAGCCCGACGAGCTCAAATCCTGGTGGACAAAGCAATGGCCGCGGTCCTATGCCTTGCTGGCGACCAAGGACGCCGCCGTCCTGCCCACCGAGTTCGCCTACCAGAGCGACTACCAGTGGTTCCAGGCCTGGATGAGCCACCAGAGCGAGTCGCAGCGCTGACGCCTCGTTTCTCCCAGACGGTCTTCTGGGCCATCATTGCGACGGGCTGTGTCTGGCCGTGGTTGCTCGTGGTCGCCGTGGATAGCTACCTGGAGACCGGTCGGCTGCAGGGCTTCTTGGCCGTCTACACCGACAGCCCGGGACTCTACCTGCTCCTGTTTCTCTCGCAGGCGCTGTGGGCTGCCTTGCCGTTTGTCGCCTTTGCGGTGCTGGCGCAGAGTATCTACGAGTCGTCGGCCGGCGAAGAAGCAACGATCTTCATTCCACGGAGGACTGGCGTGATCGTCGCCGGCTGCGGGTCGCTCGTCGCGTTGTGCTGGATTCAGGTCGCCGCCTGGAGCGAATACTTTACGTCGTCGAGCGGGTCTCTCGGAATCGCGATTGCGTTGGGGCTTCCTCCACTCGTGGCGCTTGTAGTGATGCCGATCCTGTACGCGTTGGGATGGCTGCTGGGGGAGGGGCTCGCCGCGAGCAAGGCGCAGTAAAATCTACCGACACACGCCGCGTGCATACGAACACGCCTGTTGGCATTTTGAGTCAGCCCCACCGCACGCAGTGAGGCACCCTGAAAATGCTCTTTGGCAGGCCCCTTCGACAGCTAAAGAACAATCTGGCTCGGTCTGGGGCAGGCCGCTGACAGACAACAGAACGAGGAAAAGCAACACCATCATCAGGGACATCAAATATTTTCTAACCATCTTCGGCTCCTTCCACTTTTTCTTTCAGTCATCCCGGATCACTACCGGCTCCACATCGAACTGGGACGCCAGATGCTCGGCCAGCTCCTCAGCCTGTTGTGCCGAGACGAATTGTCCGACTTGCACCCTGTAGCGCCTCCTCGACGAAAGCTCAACAGTCACGATTCGCACGTCAGAGTACGTTTCTTTGAGTTTCCGCGCCAGCGCCTGGGCATTGGCCTGCTCGCCAAACGAGGCGACTTGGACCCTGAGAGGGCCCAATGTGCCTGGGCGCCCGCCGTGCCCGACGACCCGCAGTTCGACCTGATCGGTGCCCGGCCCGGCCATCGCCAGGGCTTGTGCCCCTGCCAACGACAGATCAATGATTCGACCCCTGACAAAGGGACCACGGTCGTTAATGCGCACCGTGACCCGACGTCCATTGGTGAGGGATCGGACCTGCACCACGGTGCCCAGTGGGAGGGTCCGGTGGGCTGCCGTTAACCGATGGCTGTCGTACACTTCGCCACTGGCGGTCTTATTCCCGTGAAATCCTGGACCGTACCAGGAGGCGTATCCTCGCTCGACGTACCCGACAGGATAGTCGGCAGGGGAAGCGGCATACTTCGGCTGACGACCCGCACACCCGCTCAACCCGTAAACAATCAGGAGGAGAAGACAAGCGAGGCGAATGGGAATGAAGGGGAAAGGGAACACGTTACTCGGAAGGCGAGCGGCCGCGCCCCTGGACCGCCTTGGCCACCGCCCCCAGTAGATTATCCGGGTGCACAGGCTTCACCAGAAAATCCACCACACCTTCATCGAACGACCTGATGATGTCGGGCACATCCGGTTTGCCGGTCAGCACGATGATGGGGATGGCAGGGAACTTGGACCGGAGGAAGAAGATGACCTCCTGGCCATGAATTTTCGGCATGTACAGGTCCAGGATGACAGCATCAAGGCGCGACGGGTTATCACCTGATTGGACAGTCTCCATCGCCTGGGCGCCGTCCTCCGCCTCAATGACCTCATAGCCGGCTTGGTCTAGCACGAGGCGCACGCACTCTCGGACTGACACCTCATCATCCACCACTAGGATGCGACCGTGTGACACAGGCGACTCCTTCGTTTGTGCGTACCCAACCAAGTGTAGTCCGATCCGAGGGAAAACGCGAGAGGTTTGTCAGCGTCGTGGCGGTCGGCTGGAGGCGCTACGTTTCTTCTTCCTTGCCTTTGGTAGAGACTTTTTCGCCAATACGCAGTCTGGATTCCTGCAATCCTCAAAGACAAGCGTTGATGGATCACGGTACAGCGGCCAACCACAGATACAGCGCATCACGGTAGCCCCACACACTTCGCACATCCACCCTGGCTGGGGATTAGTACCGACCTCATATGGATGCTTCTTCATAGGAGTCATCTGACCGGGATGCCCATTGGGGCACTTCGGTCTCTCTTGTGCCATTTCGCGAGGTCCGTTCATCCTCACACTTTCCCCAGCAGCAAGCCGACCTGGATCGCGACCGCGAGTCGTTCGGGATCAACAGGCTTTCCCAAAACGTCGACCGACCCCATGTCGATTGCCAGGTTCAACAAGGTCTCATCTTCAGAGCTGCACAACATGATGATTCCACCAGTGTATTTCTTGGCCCGCAATTCCCTCATGACCTCTAGTCCCTCCATCCCTTGAAGGTCCATGTTCAGAATAATGAGGCGCGGCATTTCCTTGCTCACGAGTTCCAAGGCTGTAGGGCCGTCGTTGACTTCTTCTACGGGAATCCCTCGCTGGGCCAAAAACTGTCTGAGGTATTTGCTGACATAGGTGTTGCTCTCTATGAGTAAAATACGATTGGTCCCTGGGACCTTGGACGGGACGCTCCTTGCCTTCGGTTTCTCGACGGGTGGTGGAGGAGACGTCGCCTGATCTGACGGGACGCTCCTTTCCTTCGGTTTCTCGACGGGTGGTGATGGCGGCTTCGCGTGAACCGGCGGCGGTGAAGGCGGCTGCACCGCCTCAGCTGTCGGTGGGAGAAACCGCTCCATGGAAGTAATAATAGCGTCGAGCGCGAGCGTTTTGCTCAGAAAGTCGGTCACGCCCAACTGGCGGGCTTGCTTTTCTAGCGCATCAGATCCCCATGCGGTCAGAATCATCACGGCGGCGCTGGCATCGATGGTGCGAATCTGGCGCAGCACTTCGATCCCGTTCATCTCCGGCATGCGGAGGTCCAGCAAAGTCACCTGCGGACGGTGCTGAGAAAACAAGTTGAGCGCCTCGCGCCCGTTGTACGCCGTAAAGACTTCATGGCCGTTGCTTCCCAGCACCGTCTTCAGCAGATCGCAAAAGACACGCTCGTCGTCTACGACTAGGATCGTTGCCATATCCGCCTCCGTCGAGGGAGCCATCGAGACACTGGGTTCAAAGAGGGCGCCGCCTGCGCAATGTCATTCGATCGAGGGGAACGTAGCAAGGCTAGGCCACCCTGCGGGACCTGTCAAGCCAGCTAGCGCTCCCGCACTTTTTGGCGCTTCCGATAACAGTACGGCGCCACCCCGGGGCTGATCAACTGACAATTCTGCCGACAGTGTGAAAACCGCTCGCGACTGAGTTACCGGCATAGTCCTTGCATTCTACAGTGATCCTTGCATTAAACTGGGAGCAGCATGACCGACTTGCTCTCCGCGCTGATCATCCCCGAGGAAGTTCGAAGTTATCTGGCGGTTATTGGGCTGCTCCTGTGCTGGAAACTGCATGCCCTCGAGCTTCGACGCAGGCGAGCGGTCACGTCACAGTTCTTCATCTGCTTCTCGGAGAACGACCCGCAAACTTGTACGCAATGTCGCATGGCCCATTTGCACGTGTACTCAGGACCTATGGCACGGGAGGTCGGTCTCCGTATTCACTGCTCGAATCGCCTTGGCTGCCGCTGTGCCCTCATCCCGATTACAAGGCAGTGGCCCGTAGCAAAGCGGCTGCGGAGGCGGGTGAATAGAAGTAAGAGCGGGTCGCTCCTGTTGTCAGACCAGGACCTTCAGGCTCTGCTTCACGAAGGAGAGAGCCTGAGCAATCACGATCGATTCGCACAGACCCTGCTGCGCGCAATGCTGGCCGAAGAGACGAATCCCGAAGCGGCGCTCCAGACCTACCGCCAAATTATAGCGCAGGCCCTCGATGCGAGCATCGCGCTGCAGCAGGCTGCTGCCTACATGCGCTTGGCCAGAATCCTCGAACGATCCGGAGATCTCAGTGAAGCGCTCCAGGTAACCCGAGCCTGTGTGAAGGCATTTTCTGACAAAGAGCGGTACTGTCTCCTGACCAAGCCTCAGTACAATGGGATGCTGGCCCGCCAAAGCAGACTGATTCGTCAGGTCCTGCGATGAGCATTTCATGGCCTTCTCTCCATGCATCGCCAGCGTGGGCCACAGTATGATTGTGGCTATGGGAGCGAGGGCCTACCGCTACGCAGCCGTTCGGTCCTTCTGGAAGGCGAACATGCCGTCTAACAGCACGAACAACCCAATCAGCGTGATCAAGATACCGCCTTCAAACCATCCGAACATGCCCAACTTCCAATTATGATCCGTCAGGGCCGCTAGGAGACCGATCGTCCCGCAGACATAGCCCATCGCAGCCCCAATACGGGCAATCATCCTGCGCTTATACCCCACGTTTCTCATTGCACACCCTCCTTTCCCTGTTGCGCGTGTCTGTTCGTACACTCTCGCGGTACCACCACCAGCAGAAGGTGCGACAGCAGGGGGCAAGCCTAGGCCATTCTACTGGGCCTGTCAAGCGTGGTGTGGGGCCCTGGCCTTCCTTCACAATCTGCGCTAGACTTATCCTCACCTCGATGGAAGATCGTCCTGCGGACACGCTCGAGGGGCCGCCATGCCCCCAGTGCGAGTCGTTAACTGTTCGCCGGTCTAAGCGCCAAGGCGCGCGGGAATACCTTGCGAGCTGTGTCGGAATCTATCCATTTCGCTGCGGAAACTGCACCCACCGATTTCTTGGCCTCTTCCTCGGAAGGCACTACTGGGCTTGGAGCGTCAAACCATTCCTCGAGGGTCTGCGCAAGGAATGGGCGCGGGATCGCACGTATTACTTGATTGTGACCATCCTCTGTGCGGGAGCCTTCTTGAGCTTCCACGGTGCCCGTTGGCTGGGGGAGCATCCCGGGGCCCTGGACATTGTTAAAAAGATGGTGCGGGGATTCTCAATCGATCTCAGCCGTTGATTTTCGCCACACTGTGGCCTCGATGATACATTGGGTCGTGTCAAGATTTTCAGGCCAGTCTCCTCAAACTGCTTGAATCACAATGAGTCTTTAATTTGGCACGCATGATGCTAATACTTCTCCCTGAGCTCAGGCGAGGGCCCTCTTTCGAGAAACCAACAGGGAAGCCAAGGAGGAGGTGTGTCCATGGAAGAGAATAGCACGTCGTCAGTCAAGACAATCACGTTTCTGTTCATCAGCGGGGCCGTGCTCGGCACTGTGGCCGGGATCTTGTGTGCGCCGAAGTCTGGCAAGGAGACGCGCAAGGAGATCAAGCACTACGCGATGAAGGTGAAAAAGGACGTGGCCAGCACCGCGCAGCGCACGAAGGCCGGCATCGAGGCGGCCCTTGAAAAGGGGCGCGCGCTGCTCATGGAGCCCACGGCTGCATAGTTCGCGTCACGGGCGGGTCCGGGCTCTGCCGGACCCGCTCCGCCCTCTCAGCGAACCCCCGCCCTCTCAAGCGACACCCTATTGGCTCACCCCGGTCTTGACGCCGACGCGCTGATCCTCTATAGTATTGCGTCAATCGGCCGAGGCCCTTCCTGCCCTTTCATTTCCTCGTAATCCCGGCCCCACGCTCAAACCGTGCCCGTGGCTTCTGTAGGGAACGATAGAGGAAGCGCAGTCGTGTCGGTAGTCGATCTTAAGCAGTCAGCGGAGTAGATATGCCCCGATCACACGAGCTGAAGAAAATCCGGAACATCGGCATCATGGCGCACATCGATGCCGGCAAGACCACGACGACCGAGCGCATCCTGTACTACACCGGCGTCGCTCACAAGATGGGCGAGGTCCATGACGGTACCACTGTCATGGACTACATGGAACAGGAGCGGGAACGGGGCATCACGATCACGTCGGCCGCGACCGTCTGCGAGTGGCGCAAGCACCGCATCAACATCATCGACACACCCGGGCACGTGGACTTCACCATCGAGGTCGAGCGGTCGCTGCGCGTGCTCGATGGCGCCGTGGCGGTGTTCGACGCCGTGCAGGGCGTCGAGCCGCAGTCCGAAACCGTATGGCGGCAGGCCGATCGCTATAAGGTGCCCCGCATCGTGTTCATCAACAAGATGGACCGGACGGGGGCGGATTTCTTCATGAGCGTGAAGAGCATCGTGGACCGGCTCGGCGCCCGTGCGGTGCCGGTGCAGCTCCCGATCGGGCGGGAGGGCGACTTCACGGGCCACGTAGATCTGGTCACCATGAAGGCGATCACCTTCAAGGACGAGACCAAGGGCGCCCAATACGACGTGAGCGAGATCCCGGCGGGAATGCTGGAGCAGGCGAAGGAGTATCGCGAGAAGATGCTCGAATCAGTCGCCGAGTTCGACGATGCGATCATGGACAAGTACCTGCATGGCAAGGAGCTGACCGAGGAAGAGGTTGGGCAGTGCATCCGGGTCGGGACCATCACGATGAAGATCAGCCCGTGCCTGTGCGGCTCCGCCTTCAAGAACAAGGGCATCCAGCACCTGCTGGACGCGGTGGTGGACTACCTGCCCTCGCCGGTGGACATCCCGCCGGTGCTGGGCTACAGCCTGGACGGCGAGCGCCGGATCGAGCGCAAGGCCTCCGACAGCGAGCCGCTCTGTGCGATCGCCTTCAAGATGCTGAACGATCCGCACATCGGCCAGCTGACCTTCGTCCGGGTCTACTCCGGTGTGATCACCCAGGGGATGAGCCTCTACAATGCGAACAAGGGGAAGACCGAACGGGCCAGCCGGCTGGTCAAGATGCACGCCGACAAGCGTGAGGAGATCGACGCGATCTACGCCGGTGAGATCGCCGCCGTCGTCGGATTGAAGCTGGCCACCACCGGCGATACGCTCTGCGAGGAAAAGCATCCGATCCGGCTTGAGCTCATGAAGTTCCCCGAGCCCGTCATCGCGATGGCGATCGAGCCCAAGACCAAGCAGGATCAGGAGAAGATGGGCTACGCCTTGAGCCGGTTGGCCCAGGAAGACCCCACGTTCAAGGTCAAGATGGACGAGGAGACGGGCGAGACGGTCATCTCCGGCATGGGGGAACTGCATCTCGAGATCCTGGTGGACCGCCTCAAGCGGGAGTTCAGGGTGGAGGCCAACACGGGCGCACCCGAAGTGGCCTATCGCGAAGCGATCGCGGCGGCGGCGGAAGCCGAAGGGAAGCACATCAAGCAGTCCGGCGGCCGCGGCCAGTACGGGCATGTGGTCCTGACGGTCAAGCCGGCGGAGCCCGGCAAGGGCTTGGTTTTTGTGAACGACATCCGCGGCGGGGCCATCCCCAGGGAGTACATCTCCGCGGTCCAGAAGGGCGTGGAGGAAGGGATGACCATGGGCCCCCTGGCCGGATTCCCTCTCCTGGACGTGGAGGTGCACGTCATCGACGGGTCCTACCACGAGGTGGACTCCAGCGAGATGGCGTTCAAGATCGCCAGCAACATGGCCTTCAAGTCGGCGGTCCTGAAAGCCAAGCCCGTCCTGCTCGAGCCGATCATGCGCGTCGAAGTGGTGACGCCCAACGAGTTCACCGGCGACGTGATCGGCGACCTGAACTCCCGACGCGGGCACATCGTCGGTATGAACACGCGCGCGACCGCGTCGGTCGTGGAGGCGTTGGTGCCGCTCGCGACGATGTTCGGCTATGCGACCGTCGTCCGGTCGAAGACCCAGGGGCGCGCCACGTTCACGATGGACTTCAAGGAATACCAGCCCTGCCCCAAGCCGGTGCAGGACGCGATCATCGCCAAGTACACCGGCAAGGCCTGACCTTCCGTCTAACCTCTTCGCCCCGAAATTTCTGCTACAATGCCAGTGTGGAACGAGCACACCTGCTCCATCTCTACACCCAGATGCTCCTGATCCGGCGCTTCGAGGAGCGGACCGCGGAGATGTACGCGCTCGGCAAGATCGGCGGGTTCTGCCACCTCTACATCGGGGAGGAGGCCGTGGCCGTGGGCGCCGCGGACGTGCTGCGGCCCGACGACTACGTCTTCTCTGCCTACCGCGATCACGGCCATTGCCTCGCCCGGGGCTCGGACCCGAAGCGCGTCATGGCCGAGCTCTTCGGTCGGGCCACCGGATTGTGCAAGGGGAAGGGCGGCTCCATGCACCTCGTGGATGCGGAGCGCCGGTTCATGGGCGGCTACGCCATCGTCGGCGGACATCTGCCGCTGGCGGCTGGCGTGGCCTTCGCCGTGAAATATCGCGGCGGCGACCAAGTAGTCCTGTGCTTCTTCGGCGAGGGCGCGGTGCCCAGCGGCGCGTGCCACGAAACGCTGAACCTGGCCGCACTCTGGGGGCTGCCGGTGCTGTTTCTCTGCGAGAACAACCGCTATGGGATGGGCACGCCGGTCGAACGCGCGGTCGCGCTCTACTCCGACGTCGCCCAGAACGCCGCCGCTTATGGCATCGAAGCCGGCCAGGTCGACGGCATGGACGTGCTGGCCGTCCGCGACGCTGTCGGCAAAGCCGTAGAGCAGGTCCGCACCAGCCGGCGTCCGTATTTTCTGGAGGCGGTGACGTACCGGTTTCTCGGCCATTCGATGGCCGACCCCGCGCATGGGCATTATCGGACGAAGTCCGAGGTGGACGAAGCCAAGAAGCGGGACCCGCTCCTGCTGTTACGCACCCGGATGCTGAGTGAACGACTGGCGACCGAGGTGGACTTAAAGCGCATTGAGCAGGAAGTCGCGCAGGCCGTCCGCGAGGCGGTGGAGTTCGCCGATGCCAGTCCGGTGCCGCCCGTTACTGCGCTCGAGGACGACGTCTACGCCTAACGACGATATGCCCCCGGGAAGGGGCGCGTCTTGGCGTGCCTGGGGAGGGCGGGTGCCCCGGGAAAAGACTCCGTCTTGCGGAGTCGGGGCGGGCGGGTGCTAATGAAGGTGACATACCGGGAAGCGTTGAACCAGGCCCTGCGCGAGGAGATGCGGCGTGATGACCGGGTCTTTCTCATCGGGGAGGACGTCGCTTACTATCAGGGTGCCTTCAAGGTCAGCAAGGGGTTCCTGGAAGAATTCGGCTCGCGTCGCGTCGTGGACACGCCGATCACCGAGCTGGGCTTCACCGGCCTGGCCATCGGAGCGGCCATGGCGGGGCTGCCGCCCGGTCGTCGAGATGATGACGTTCAACTTTGCTATCCTCGCGATGGACCAGATCATCAACAATGCGGCGAAGATCCGCTACATGTCCGGAGGACAGCTCAGCGTGCCGATCGTGATCCGGGGCCCGGGCTCGGCGGCGCACCAGTTGGCAGCCCAGCATTCGCAGAGCCTGGAAGCGTGGTTCTGCCACGTGCCTGGCTTGAAGGTGGTGGCGCCCGCAACGCCGCATGACGCCAAGGGGCTCATCAAGAGCGCGATCCGGGACGAGAACCCCGTCATCTTCATCGAGGCTCAACTGCTGTATCCCATGCAGGGCGAAATCGGAGACGGCGACTACACGATCCCGCTCGGCGTCGCGGAGGTGAAGCGAGCGGGGACCGATGTGACGCTCATCGCCTATTCCAAAATGTTGCTGGTGGCGCTGAAAGCGGCCGAGATATTGGCACAGGAAGGTATCCAGGCGGAAGTGGTCGACCCGCGCACGCTGCGCCCGCTGGATCTGACGACCCTGGCCGCGTCGGCGAAGAAAACCGGCAAGGTCGTCATCGTCGAAGAGGGCTGGCCCTTTGCCGGGCTCGGCGCGCAGATCGCCGAGAGCCTGTATCGCCGGGTGTTCGATTACCTGGACGGCCCGATCGTCCGCGTCACCGGGCGGGACGCCCCGATGCCGTACGCGCGCAACCTCGAGGACGCCGCCATCCCGGACGCGGACCAGGTGGTGGCCGCGGCGCATCAGGTGCTGTACAGGACATAGCCTCATGGCCAGTCGCGTGATCATGCCCAAGCTGACGGACTCAATGGAGGAGGGCGTCGTCGTGAAATGGCGAAAGGCCCAAGGCGAGCGCGTCGAGAGCGGCGACGTGCTCGCGGAAATCGAGACCGACAAGGCGGTGATGGACCTCGAGGCGTTCGCGTCCGGCACGCTCCTCAAGATCCTGGTTCCTGAAGGGACGACCGTGCCGTCCGGCACCCTTATCGGTGTGATCGGAGAGTCTGATGAGGACATTCGGGACATCCTTGCCGGTGGTCAGCCTTCGGCGGCCCGCCCCAGCGCGCCGCGCCCGTCACCTGCTGCCGTCGCATCGCCTGAGGAGGACAAGCTGGCATCCCCGCGTGTCCGCACGCTGGCCCGCGAGCGCGGGATCGATCTGAAAACCGTGAAAGGGAGTGGCCCCGGCGGGCGAATCGTCGAGCGGGACCTCGAACCCTTCCTGCCCAAGAAGGAACAACCCACAGTGCGGGAGATCCCCCTGACGCAAATGCGCAAGGCCATTGTCCGGATGACCACGCAAAGCAAGGCACCGGTGCCGCACTTCTATGTGACCATCGAGGCGGACATGGCCGAGGGGCTCCGGGTGATTGAGGAGTCGAAGAAGGCCGCGGCGTCGTCCCCGATCTCGATCAACCATTTGCTCATCGCCGCCGCGGCGCGGGCCCTGCGGCAGCACCCGGGCCTCAATGCGTCCTTCGCGGGCGAGACCATTCGGATCTTCTCCAGCATTGACATCGGGATCGCCGTGGCGCTCGAGGAGGGGTTGATCGTGCCGGTTCTGCGCGACTGCGGAAGCAAGACCCTCACGCAGATCGCTGAGGCGGAGCGGGCGCTTGTGGCCCGGGCACGGAGCCGCGATCTGTCGCCGGAGGAGTACACGGGCGCGACGTTCCTGATTTCCAATCTGGGCAAGTTCGATGTGGAGAGCTTCAGCGCGGTGATCCTGCCGCCCGCGGCTACGGCACTCGCAGTGGGCTCCGTGCGGGAGGTGCCCGTCGTCCGGGACGGCCGCGTCGAGGTGGGCCATCGGATGATGCTCACGTTATCGTGTGACCACCGCGTGATTGACGGGGCGGTGGCCGCGCAGTTCCTCCAGACATTCAAACAGGCGCTGGAGCGGGCGAGGGACTTATGAGCCGGCCCCTTCCCATGGTCCAGGAACCGAAGCCGCGCCTGCCGGCATGGTTCAAGGTGGAACTGCGCCAGGGGCCGGACTATCAGGAGATCCGGCGGCTCACCCAGGAACTGAACCTCCACACGATCTGCGAAGAGGCGCGGTGCCCGAACGTCTGGGAGTGCTGGAACAACCGGACGGCCACGTTCCTGATCCTCGGCGACATCTGCACGCGCCGGTGCCACTACTGCGCAGTGACCACCGGCCGGCCCCTGCCGCTGGATGAAGCGGAGCCCGCACGGGTGGCGGCGGCGGTGAAGAGGCTCGGACTCCGCCATGCCGTGATCACGTCGGTCAACCGCGATGAGCTGCCCGACGGCGGCGCGCGGATCTTCGCCGAGACGATCCGGGCCATCCGGCGGGAACTGCCGACCTGCACGATCGAGGTCCTCATTCCGGATTTACTCGGCGACCTCGCCGCATTGGAGACGGTCCTGGCGGTAAAGCCTGACATCCTCAACCACAACATCGAGACTGTCCCGCGCCTGTTCCCGTCGGTCCGGCCTCAAGGGAAGTACCAGCGGTCGATCGCGATGCTCGAGGCGGCGGCCAGCCGCGGGGCCGCCACCAAGTCCGGGCTCATGGTCGGTCTGGGCGAAACAGTGGAAGAGGTGCGCACGGTCATGCGGGAGCTCCGCGCGGCCGGCTGCGTGATCCTCTCGATTGGACAGTACCTGCAACCAACGAAGGCCCACTGGCCGGTCATGCGCTTCTACCCGCCGGAGGAGTTCCGGCGGCTCAAGGCGGAAGGGCTGGCGCTGGGCTTCCGCCATGTGGAGTCCGGGCCCTTGGTGCGTAGTTCCTACCACGCCGAACAGCAAGCCACTGGCGCGAATTGACTCTCTCTCCGCCCCCTCCCTATAATGCGCTGGTTTCCGTGGCCCCCGTCTGCGAGTGGCTATGGCACTGTTCTCCAAGGGGTTTCTGGCGCAACGACTGAGCGGGCTGACGGCCCGGGTCCGGCATGCCTTTGCGGTGGAACCGGAAGGTCAGCCGCTCTCCCCCGAAGATGTGGCCCTGCTCGAGCGGGTCGCGGCGACCGTCGTGGAGCGCGGGATGGCGACGCCGGCCATCCTGTTTCTCGAGTCGGTCGGACCGATGAGTTTCCTCGGCAGCCAGGCCCTGCACTTCTTCACTCCGATCCTCGAAGTGATCATCCCCCAGCGTGACGTGGAGCGCGTCGCCCAACTGCTCGAGCGGCGCGATACCCTCTCGCGACTGACGGTCCTGATCGAGCGACGCACGGCGACACGCCCATGACCGCAGACCCGCGTCGCCCGCTCCGCACGATCGTCGCGACGGACTGCGGCAGCACGACGACCAAGGCCATTCTGATCGAGAGGGTGGGGGACGAGTACCGGCAGACCTACCGGGGGGAGGCGCCCACCACCGTGGAAGCGCCCTTCGAGGACGTCACCCGCGGGGTCCTCAACGCGATCGCGGAGATCGAGGAACTCTCCGGCCGCAAGATTCTCGACGGCGAAAAGATCATCACACCGAGCGGGGCGAGCGGCGATCCGAAGGTCGGCGTGGACATCTACATCTCCACGAGCAGCGCCGGGGGCGGGCTCCAGATGATGGTGGCCGGGGTCGTGCAGAGCATGACGGCCGAGAGCGCCCAGCGGTGCGCCCTCGGGGCCGGGGCGATCGTGATGGACGTGCTGGCCTCGAACGACGGGCGCCTGCCGCACGAGAAGATCGAACGTATCCGCTCGCTGCGCCCGGACATGATCCTGCTCTCCGGCGGGACGGACGGCGGCACCGTGACGCACGTGGTGGAGATGGCGGAATACATCGCGGCCGCCGAGCCCCGTCCGCGGCTCGGCATGAGCTACAACCTCCCGCTGATCTACGCCGGCAACAAGGACGCCCGTGCGCGCGTCAGCGAGATCCTCGGCAAGAAGACCGCGCTGACCATCACCGACAACTTACGGCCCGTGTTGGAGAAAGAGAACCTCGGGCCCGCCCGCGCGAAGATCCACGACCTGTTCCTGGAGCACGTCATGGCGCAGGCCCCGGGCTACAAGAAGCTCATCTCCTGGGCCGGCGCGCCGATCATGCCGACCCCGGCGGCGGTAGGGCTCATCATGGAGACCATCGCCAAAAAGCAGGGGATCAGCCTGATCGGCGTGGACATCGGCGGGGCGACCACCGACGTGTTCTCGGTATTTCACGGCATCTTCAACCGGACCGTTTCGGCCAATCTGGGCATGAGCTACAGCATCTCGAACGTGCTGGCCGAGGCGACGCTCGACAACATCATGCGCTGGGTGCCGTTCTCGATCGACGAGCAGGACTTGCGCAACCGGATCAAAAACAAGATGATCCGCCCGACGACGGTCCCGCAGACCCTGGACGAGCTCCAGATCGAGCAGGCCATCGCGCGCGAGGCCCTGCGCCTGGCCCTCATTCACCACAAGTCCCTGGCGACAGGCCTGAAGGGGGTCCAGCAGGAGCGCTCCATTTCCGATGTGTTCGAGCAGACGGCGTCGGGGGGGACGCTCGTGGACATGCTGCAGCTCGATCTGATTGTCGGCAGCGGGGGTATCCTCTCCCATGCCCCGCGCCGGGTGCAGTCCCTGCTGATGATGGTCGACGCTTACGAGCCGCTCGGGTTCACTGAGCTGGCCGTGGACAGCATCTTCATGATGCCGCATCTGGGGGTGCTCTCCACCGTCAACGAGCAGGCTGCGACCGACGTGTTCGTTCGGGATTGCCTGATCCACCTGGGCACGTGCGTGGCGCCGATCGGGCAAGGCGCCTGGGGGGCGCGCTGCGCGGACTATACCATCACGTTTCCGAGCGGACGAGAGCTGGTGAAAGGAACCCTGACCTTCGGGGAGGTCCGGCTGTTTCCCCTCGCGGTCGGGGAAGCGGCCACGGTCGCCATGACCCCGGCCCGGTCCGTGGACCTGGGGGCGGGCAAGGGCGTGCCGGTCGAGCGGCGCGCCCGGGGGGGCGTCGTCGGTGTGGTGCTGGACGGGCGCGGGCGGCCGCTGCAGTTGCCCACGCAGGCGGAGGAGCGGGTGCGTGCCTTGAAGCACTGGCACGCCGCGCTGAACCTCTATCCGAAGTGACGGGTGACACGTGACAGGCTATGAAAAGATCATCTGAGAGTATTGGCTTTGCGGGTTTTGCGCGTCACTCGTCACGCGTCACGCATCACGGTCTTTGAGATGGCACACACCTACACACCGGGACTCACCGTCACGCCGCGAACCGTCGTCTCCAAGAAACGGATCCTGCCGCTGTCTGGCACGGTCCGCGTCGAGGCCGGCGATGCCGTCACCTCGGCGACGGTTGTGGCTCGCGCGGAGTTGCCCGGCAAAGTCCATGTGGTTAATCTCGTCAATCAGCTCGGCATCCTGCCTGAAGACCTGCCCGATTACATGGTGACGCGGGAGGGAGATCGGATCCAGCAAGGCGACGTCCTGGCGGAGACCAAACCCTTCCTCAAGTGGTTCAAGACGCAGGTGCGCTCTCCCATCACCGGGACCGTGGAGACCATTTCAACGGCGACAGGGCAGGTCATCCTGCGGGAGCCGCCGCGGCCGGTGGAGCTCTTCGCCTATCTCGACGGCACGGTTGCGGAGGTGCTGCCGGGACAGGGTGTGCGGGTGGAGACGACGTGCGCCTTCATCCAAGGAATCTTCGGGATCGGCGGTGAGACCTGGGGGACCCTGGCCATGGGGGTCGCTTCGCCGGAAGAGGATGTGACGGCCGCGCACTTCACGGCTGCTCATGCGGGCAAGATCGTGGTGGGGGGCGCCTTCGTCGGGGCCGAGGCCCTCGCGCGGGCCAGAGCCGTCGGCGTCAAGGGAATCGTCGTCGGCGGGATGCACGACAAGGACCTGCGGGCGCTCCTGGGTTACGACCTCGGCGTGGCCATCACCGGAACGGAAACCGTCGGCTTTACCCTGGTCCTGACCGAGGGGTTCGGGCGCATCCCGATGGCCCGCCGGACCTTCGAGTTGCTGCGGAAGCTGGACGGACGCAAGGCGTCCATCTCCGGCGCAACGCAGATCCGTGCGGGGGTCATCCGTCCGGAAATCATTGTGCCGCTGGCGCCCGGCGAACAGATCCAGGGCATCGAAGCCGGCCAATGGGGAGAGGCGAGGGGTGGGATCAAGGTCGGCGATCCGGTGCGCGTAATCCGGGCCCCCTTCTTCGGGCGGATCGGCCAGGTCGTGAGCTTGCCGTCTGACTTGCAGATGATTCCCACGGAAAGCCGCGTCCGTGTGATGGAGGTCCAGTTCACCGACGGCTCGCGGGCGGTGATCCCGCGGGCGAACATCGAAGTGATCGAGGGCTGAGGAGGAAGGGGGATAGCATTTTCCTCGTTGCTGTGCTCTCATATGCGCCCACGAAAGCGCGAGAGAGGGCTTTTCGTCAGGCTTGGTTGACATTCGCGTGAGGGGGTGGCGATGAAAAAAACGCTTGTGCTGACGTCTTTATTGCTCGTTCTTGTCGTCATGGGGCTCTACCCTTCGTCGGTAGAGGCCAACCCGGAGCTCGTTGAGACCGGGCGGCTGCTGGCGATCCTGCTCGATTCAGGCCGCGTGACGGTCGGATCGGTCCAGGCCCTCATCAACGATCCCAATAAGGGCGACAAGGGCTTCACAGCGGAGGTCTTCGGGCAGAAGCTCTTAGCAAAATTCAAGGAACGGTCCGGTGTCGATCTGCGGGATCTCCAGAACGAGAATGTACCGCCGATGGCGAAGAAGCTCCTGCCGATGCTCGTCGAGGCAAGCAAGAAGACCGTCGCCACGTATCAGCCTATCATCAACAAACAGGGGATGGGGTTCAAGAATTTTATCCCGGCCACTTTTGGCACTCATGCGGCGGCGATCTTCACCGCCAAGACCGGTTTCTATTTGAAACAGACCACCTTTGACGAGTTGCTGAGGAATCCGAAGAACAAGGCTGATGAGTTTGAAGCGGCGACCTTGAAAAAGTTTGCCGAGCCCGTCTATCCACGCGTAGGCGAGCGGGTCATCAGCGCGACCGTGGATGGCGGGAAGGCTGTCAGAATAATGCTGCCGCTGTTTTACGGCAAGGGATGTCTCGCATGTCATGGAGAGCCGAAGGGCGAGCGAGACATCTCCGGCTATATCAAGGAGGGGAGTAAGGAAGGGGACCTTGGTGGAGCTATCAGCGTCAAGTTGGCGTTGAAATGAACCAAAGGGGGTGGCTATGAGCAGAGCGAGAACGATCGTAATCGCCTTGGTGACGGTTTTCCTGGGGGACGATCTTCTCCAGCCACCGAAAGCTCGTGCTAATTCTGAGGTGGTTGAGACTGGGCGGCTGCTGGCGATCCTGCTGGACGCGGGTCGGGTGACCATCGGGGCGAACCAGTCATTGATCAACGATCCTGAAAGGGGGGATAAGAACTTTACCCCCGAGGTGTTCGAAAAACAGTTGATCGCCAAGTTCAAGGAGCGGGCGAACGTGGACCTCGTCAACCTGAAGAACGAAAAGGTGCCGGAGCTGGCCAAGAAGCTCCTGCCCGCGCTCGTGGATGCGGAAAAGCAGGTGGTGACGGATTACCAGATCGTGATCAACAAACAGGGTGTGGGCTTCAAAGGCTTCATTCCCGCCACCTTCGGCACCCAAGCGGCGGCCAAGTTCCGTGCCAAGACTGGAGTGTACCTCAAACAGACCATGAATCCTCCGCGGAACCCCAAGAATACGCCGGATGAGTTCGAGGCGAGGGTCCTCAAGGCGTTCGCGGATACGTCCTATCCCCGCCAGGGCGAGAAGATCGTCAGCGACACCGTGGATGGCGGCAAGGCCATCCGGGTCATGCTGCCGCTGTTCTACCTCAAGGGTTGTCTTCCGTGTCACGGGGAGCCGAAGGGGGAGAAGGACATCTCCGGCTACATGAAGGAGGGAGCGAAGGAAGGGGATCTCGGTGGGGCCATCAGCGTTAAAATACAGTTAAAGTGATTCTCGCCCCCTTGCTCCTGTTCCTACTGCTGCTCCTGGGAGCACCGGCACTGGCGGCTACCCTTGCGCCGGAAGACTTTCGGGCCCTGGATACCCCGAACGATGCCGGCAGAAGCCTGAGTCTTGTCTGGAAAGCTTCTCCCGCCGACCGTGCTGACCGGATCGTCCAGGTCTGGATGGCGGAGGGCGCTGCCGCCCCGTTCAAGAAAGTCGCGGAGTTCCCTTCCAACACGCGCTACGTGAAACCGGGGGACTTCCCATGGTGGGCCCAGCCGGCCGCCAAGGGCGACCACTATGTGAAGCTCGTCTCCTCCCAGGCCTTTCCGATCGAAAACGGCAAGCCCTATTTCGTGAAGCTCCGCGTGCGGGAGGGCGTGCAGGAAGTCTGGTCGGAGGTGGCCGAGGCGACGGCCGCTCCCAACATCTTCAACACGGCCCAGGCAAACAACCTCGTGTTCGTCGTGGCGTTCACGGGCGTCCTGCTGGCGAGCATTGCGGCGGCGCGGCGGAACCCCCACGTCCACTTGCGTCGCATCGCCGGCCTGGACGCGGTCGAGGAGGCGATCGGCCGCTCGACGGAAATGGGCCGCCCGATCCTCTACCTCACAGGTTCCGGCGGGATGGACGAAGTCTCCACCATCGCGGCCACCGTCATCCTCGGTGAGGTGGCCAAGAAGGTCGCGCACTACGATACGAGCTTGAAGGTCCCGCACCGCGATCCGATCGTCATGGCGGTCTGCCAGGAGATCGTCAAGGAGGCATATGTCGCAGCCGGCCGGCCTGATACCTACAAGGACGACTCGAACTTTTTCATCACGAGCGACCAGTTCAGCTACACGGCGGCCGTGGATGGGATCATGCTGCGGGAGAAGCCGGCCGCGAACTTTTTCATGGGCTCCTATTTCGCGGAGTCCCTGCTGTTGACCGAAACCGGGGCCAGCACCGGGGCGATCCAGATCGCCGGCACCGATTCGGATCACCAACTCCCGTTCTTCGTGACCACCTGCGACTACACGTTGATCGGCGAGGAGCTCTACGCGGCCAGCGCCTACCTCTCACGCGAGCCGGTTCTGGTCGGGACACTGCGCGGCCAGGACATCGGCAAGGCCTTGATCATGGGCGCGCTCATCCTCGGCACCTGCCTGGCGACGCTCGGCGTGCTCTTGGACACAGACGGGTTCAGCTACCTGCTGGACCTGTTCAAAGACTTCAAGTGATTTTCCTCAAGCGCCAACTCCCGCTGGCCGTCACCTTCGTGATGGGCGTGGCGTTCGCCATCCAGTACTACATTCCCCATCCTGTCTCCGAGGAGGCCATCACCAACGTCTCCAAATGGATGCAGATCATTTCGGGGTTCGCGCTGGCGCTGGGGCTGGCCAGCATCTTTCACGTCCATGCCGTCAAGATCAAGCGGCAGGTGCCCGGCTGGGGCTACAGCATCGTGCTCTACGCCGCGATGCTCGCCACCATCACCGTCGGGTTCTGGAGCAAGGGGGAGACCAGGGCGGACGGTGCGCAGACCGCCTTGGGCTGGCTCTATGACTACTCGATGGTCCCGTTGCAGGGGACCATGTTCTCGATCCTGGCGTTCTTCATAGCCTCAGCGGCCTACCGCGCCTTCCGGGCGCGCTCCCGGGAGGCGTCTGTGCTGCTCGTGGCCGCCGTGCTGGTCATGATGGGACGCGTCCCCTTAGGCCAGTTCCTCCTGCCCTGGACCTGGGACGTCACCCAGTGGCTCCTGAACGTGGTGAACAGCGCGGTCCGGCGCGCCATTCTCATCGGCGTGAGCATGGGGCAGGTCGCCCTCTCGCTGAAGATCATCCTGGGCATCGAACGGGCGTACCTTGGTGGGGGGAGGGATCAGTGAAAGACTTTGCCCGCCGCATGATCGGGATCGACCGGCGGATCATCTTCCTGCTGATCGCCGCGGCGGTCCTGCTGCCGTTGCTTCGGCCCTTCGGGCTGCCGATCAAGATCTCCCCGGAGGTGCGGGCCGTCTATGACTACATTGAGGCGTTGCCCGAGCGCTCTGTCTTCCTGCTCTCCTTGGATTTTGATCCGTCCTCCAAGCCGGAGCTCGAGCCGCAGGCGGTCGCGCTGCTCCGGCACGCCTTCCTCAAAAATCTCCGCGTGATCGGCATGACGCATTGGCTCACCGGCACGGGCTTGGCTGATGATATCTTTTCGCGGGTGGCGGCGGAAACGGGGAGGGAGCGCGGCAAGGACTATGTCTTTCTGGGCTGGAGCCCCGGCGCCGGCGCGCTGGTCATCGCGATGGGCCAGGACCTCTACAAGGCGTTTCCGTCTGATTATCAGAAGACCCCGACACCAGGAATGCCCGTGCTGGAAGGGGTCAAAAGCCTCCGGGACGTGAATTACATGGTCAGCTTAGCGGCGGGCAACCCGGGCATCGAGATGTGGTACGTCTTCGGCAAGGACAAGT
>WNGA01002130.1_pt1 | contig 30294 bp, 13 predicted proteins | sample 5400061 | NCBI WGS metagenome assembly WNGA01 (sample SAMN13153366, study PRJNA577476) | soil metagenome | isolation source: 100 cm soil or saprolite under grassland replicate 2 | place: USA:California | collected 2016-06-15
CACCACGTCAATCAAACGCGTTTCGGCTCTCGAGTTTCGGGTTTTCGAGAATGCGGGATCGGGCGGCTGGGGCCCCTCAGGGCGTGCAGTGCTGCCCGAACAGCGACGTCAGCCTTGCGATGTCTCGTGTGTCCACGAATCCGCTGGCCGGCTCCCCGATGTCGTAGCGCACCGGTGCCTCACTGGGCACAGGCTTGCCGAAGGCGGCAGTCAGGGGTGCAATATCGGCGGTGTCAACATCTGTGTCGTTGTCCATGTCCGGCGGCCAGGCGTTGTCTGCCGCGTTGTCACGGCAGGCGTCCAGGGGGTCGGTGCCGATGGTCGTTTCCGAGGTGTTCGACCAGCCGTCACCATCGCTATCTGGGTCCGGCACAAAGCTTAGGTTGAATGTCAGGCTTCCTGTGGCGTTGTCGAAGCCACCTACCTGAAAATAGTACGTCGTCCCGCTGGGCGTTAGCGTGAGCTGCGAAGTCTTCCCAGGGCCGCCATCGTCATCGCAACTGAGCATGGTCAGCGTCGCCAGCGAAGAACCAGTGTAGACCGCGAGGACCGTATCGAATCCGCTTCCAGCGGTTGTCGCCGTAAGGGTTCCGCTTGCCGAGGGAGTGTGTGTGTACCAAACGGTGGCGCCGAGCTGGCCGCCGCACGGACGCTGCTCGGCGGGCTCCAAAGCCGCGCCGGCGGTGCTCCGGCTATTAGCGTAAGGCAGTGGCGCGGCGGTCACGGCGCTAAAGAAGTTGTCATTGGCTGGCGGTGTAACCGCGCTGACAGAGAGATTGAAAGTCAGACTGCCCGAGCCACCGGCCACGCCGCCAGCTTGAAAGTAGTAAGTCGTCCCAGCGGTCGCTGCGAACACAACCTGTGAGTCAATCCCCGGCGGCGAGACGTCGTCATTGCAGCCGATCAGCGTGAGAGCGCCGAAGGTAGGTGAGGAGTCGGGTCCCTTAAATACGGCAAGTACCGTGTCGAAGTCACTGCCCGTGGTATTGACGTTGAGCGTGACGTTGCCCGTTGGGGTGTACCTGTACCAGACGGTGTTCGCGATCAGGTCGCACATGGGCTCGCCGGTTTGCCTGGTCGCCTCCATGGTATCCAGTGTGTTCGAGTAGGGCAGAGGCAAAGATGTTATGTTGGTGGCCAGTCCCAGATCGTTGTTTCCGGGCGCGGCGGCGCTCACACTTTCAGCATTTAACATCGCGACGAGCAGGAAAACGCTGCACAGCGCGACGGTCACAATGAGCCGCGGGTTCCACATGGATCTCTCCGATATTGAATATCGATGCTGCAAAGATTCTGACGGATGCACACCGGTTAAGATTCGGTTAACGGGTTATGGCGGATGATATCACGCTTGAGTGACCCAGTCCATACTGAAAACCGAGTATTCTATGGAGAAGCTGGCCTTCTCACCGAATTTATACTGAGTCGAGCCTGACGCTGGGATAAGCCGATGTATGCCGGCGCGGTTGAGGTACGCAGGAGAGACCGCGGCTACCAGTGCCTGCAAAGTAGCTTACATATGGCTGAAAATCGGACCTGATGAGTTCGGCGGTCAGGGAGGGCATCCCTCACCAAATATCGCAGTCAGCCTTGCGATATCTCCCGTATCCACGAACCCACTCGGCGGCTCGGCAACGTCGTAGCGAGCGGGCACCTGAGAAGGCACGCTCAGCCCGAAGGAGCTGCTTAAGTACGCAATATCTGCCGTGTCAACGAATGTGTCGTTATCGATGTCGGGTGGCCAGGCGCTGTCTGAAGCGACATCGGCGCAGTTGTCCAGCGGGTCCGTTCCGATAAAGCCCTCTGAGACGTCGCTCCACGTGTCGTTATCGTCGTCGGCGTCGCAGGCGTTAGCGGTACCGTCCGCGTCTGTGTCCACCGACGCGGCCCCCAGCGAGAGGCGGCCGGAGCCGAAGGCGGTGTCCTTCCCCGCCGCGCCCAAGTCTACAACGCTCGCTTCCAGCAATGCCTTGAGTTGTGGCGGAGTGTAGCAGGGCAGCCGCTGCCGAGCGAGCGCGGCCGCTCCCGTCAGGTGAGGCGCCGCTGCCGACGTGCCGAAGAAGCCGCCAAAGAACCCGGCTGGACCGTAGGTCACCGTACTGACGCCGTCCGGTCCAACGACATCCGGCTTTATCCTGCCGTCCGAGGTTGGCCCCTGCGAGCTGAACGTCTCAATGGCGTTCGGGCTACTCCAATAGACGGCACCCACAGTGAGGGCATTTGGATTGTCCGCGGGCTGGAGCACGCTGTTGGCGGTGACGACATACTCGATGTCATGGTAGCCGGAATATAGGTCCAGGTTAGCGTCGACCGGGGCGAAGTGCTTCTGGATCACGAGGTGGTAAATGTCGGTCACCGGCACCGTGGTCTGGATCATTTCTATCGGATCGGCGCCGGGCACGCAGCCACCGTCATACTGGCGGTTCTCCGAGGAGGCAACAGTGATCGGCGCGCCGGTGTCGTCGTCCGTCCTCTTCAGGTAGAGGTCGTAATCCCGGCATGCTGCGCCGAACGGGTCGTCCCACTTGAGCTCCCCCGCCACTGATTCCCCAGCAAACAAGGACCCGAAGAAGCCCGAAAGCTGGTTGCCTTCGTCGAAGGGGCTGTTGGCGAACTCATGGAAGAGATTGTTGTTAGTGTCCCTGAACTGGCCCGACCAATGCTTGGTCGCGTGGTTCCCCGCCGCCACCGCCCACATCGCTCCTGCCGCCGTCGATTGCGTAACCACGTCGTCAACGATGCCGCTGCCGTCTCCCGGGCCAGAGGTGAAGTACCCCCATGAGGCATTGATGACGTGGACGCCTTGGGCCGTCAGCCACTGTGACGCGTTCGCCAGCTCTACCTCGGTGTCGAAGTTGGTGAAGTACAACTGCGCGCTTGGCGTCATGTCATGCACGATCTCGGCGACGCCCGTGCCGTGCTCGATGCCCCCGCCGGTGATGTCTCCGTCCTGCCGCGCTGAATAGGTGATCACCGTTGCCGGCAGCTCTGTCCCCAGCAGGTCTGCGTAGCCCTGGAAACCCAGGTCCAGGATGCCAACCTTGACGCCCGCGCCCGTCAACCCTTGCGTGTGCCAGTCGTCCGCGTTGGTGAGGGCCACGCCCTCGCTCGTTGCCAATGGCACGGCGATCAATGGTGGACGCACGAACTCAACCGCGCCGCTCCTGGAAAGCCCCTCCAGGGCCGGAAGTGGCACCAGAACCTGCACGAGGTCGTGGTGACTCGCTTCGACGACAGCGCCCAAGCCGCTCGCGACTGCGGCCGCCTGCTCGCTCCTCGCCGGGGCCGCCTCGACGATCAAGCGTAGCCTGTCGGCGTTGACATCGATATCGAATCGCTGCGCGGCCGAGGCCGCTTCCTCCACGCCGCCCCGCTCAAACGCCTCGAGCACTTGCGCCAGCCGCGAATCCAGCCGCGGAGGATGCTCCGGCTGTGTGCCGTCGCTTGCCGAAAGGTCTGCCGGCACGGCTGTGAGAACGAGCATCAGAGCTATGGCGACGATCTTGATGCCCGCCAGCAGCCTTATGCGTGGGATTTTCTCTGAGGCCGGCCGCAATAGGCGCAATTCCTGCTCCACAGACGCATTAGGTTAGGCTCTAAGGGTTAGAGGTCCCTCAGACATAATCTGTTACAGCGGTTGGAGAGCGTGCAGGAGCGCCGTCAGAAGACTGTTAGAAAAGAGCGCGCTTAAGCGCCTTGATTCGGCCGAGCCAGAGCCAGCCTGATCACGAGAATTCCCCCCAACCACAGAGCCGCCCCGGCCAGCATGATCATCAGAGGAAGTGGCAGGTGCTGCTCTGGTAGAGGCGGCCCCCCTCCCGCCGGCAGCGGCGCTTCTTCTCCCTGTGTAGGCGGCCCGAATTGCTCTCCGGATGTGGACCTGTTTCGAGTGACCGTCTGGACGCTACTATCAGATGTCTGCGTGCCGTCTGACGGGCTCTCTGCTGGTGAGCTCGAGCCGCTGGTATCTGTAACCGCCGGCGGCTCCGTCGCCTCGGGTCCCGGGGTCGGTGCCTGTGGCGTTGGGGTGGCGGGCGGAATAGGGCATAGCTTATTGCTTACCACGTTCCCGCCTGCGTCCACGAGCTGGATGAAGTCCTTCCCGTCTTCCCACAGGACAAAGGCGGACGGATCGTAGACAGTCGTAGGGTTCCAAGGATACGTCCATGACTGCCCGTCGAACACAGGCGTTGGCTTGGCCCCGTGGCCATTGGCTACAAAGAACTTCTTACCCGGATTCAGCGTCCCTACTTGACTGAGGTCAAACTCTTCCCCTGGCAGGTCACTGACCAGCTTCCAGCCCGCCAGATCCTGCGGCGTGTCCCCCAGGTTGTCGGTCCTGATCTGCCTCGGGTGGCCCACACAATCGATCGCGGTGATCTGGAGGTTTGAGGCGGCCAGTGCTGTTTCTCTCGGAAACGAGAACGAAGCAACTGCCGCGATGGCGGCTGCCAGCGCCAGAGCGCCCGGCTGAGCAGCGCGGCGGGCTCTACTCATTAGCACCCATCCCCGAACCTGCTGGTCAGTCTGGATATGTCCGCGGTGTCTATGAAAATGCTTGGCAGCGGGTCGGGAGCAATGTTGTGCCGGGTCTCTTCCGGTGGCACCGAAAGGCTGAAGTCGGCGGTCAGAAAGGCGATGTCCGCGGTGTCGACAAAGCCATTATTGGTGATGTCTGCGGGCCAGGCGGGATCCGTGGAGTTGTCGCGGCAGGCATCATTCGCCTGGTTGCCGGACATGTATTCGACCCGATCGCTGAACAGGTCTCCGTCTGAGTCGCTGGTGTCGCAGCCGTCGAAGGTGCCGTCGTTATCGGCGTCTGGGACGTTCGGCGGTGTCGCCACGTAGGCGACCATGATGGCCATGGCATCGGGTATCGGATTCAAATCGGGGTTCTTGTACTGCGAGTGCAGTCGGATGACGTCGCCCGGGCAGATCACAGACATGCGCTCGGTGACGCTGCAGGGCGTCATGCTCTGAATGTGGTACCGGTCGTCGGGTGTGTCGGGTTGGTGATAGGCATGGTTTAGCGTCACGGCATTCGCGGCCGCCGGGTGCCCCGGTGTCCCCGGGCCGCCGGTCGGCAGGTAGCGCGACCCGCTGCCGTAGCCGGCGACCGAGGTGCAGATCCAGTCATCCGGCCGGTCGCCCGCCCCGGTGTTGAAGGCGGAAACGCCGTAACCGTAGTCGTGGACGTGGCCCCCCATGCCGATGATCTCCCCCTGAATGGACATCGTGTAGTCGGCGTGCATACCGGCATCTCCAGTATGCTTATGATCATAGTAAGGCACGCCCGGATCTCCAGCTGGGACAATGTACTCAGAGTCCGGTGCGGTCGATATGTCCAGCCAAATTGGGGTGGCCGTCGCGAGCGGCGTCGTCTGGTAGGTCACGTTCAGCCTAATCGCGACCGTTCGCGTGTTGATGCCGCTGTTGTGGATGTGGTAGTTGAGGTACCAGGTGGGATTGCCGCAACTTCCCGACTGGAAATATCCGTAGCCGGAGGGGTACTGCACGATGCTCCGCTCGTTGCCGGAGGAGATCACCCGGTAGGCTGGGTTGCAACCATCAACGATGACGAAGTGGTGCAGCCAGATGCCGTTCAGCGTGCTGTCGGCGTTGAAGTTCGCGGAAGTCCCGTCCGTGTGGTTTGGGTCATCCTGATAGATCAGGTCGGGCTCGATGCGCGTGATCCAGCAGTTAGTGCATGCCGGGGGCAGAAAGGATTCCGTGTTCTCCAGCGCGGCGCCCGCGTTTACCGGGTATCCTCCCGGACCGGGCGGCCAGATCCAGGTGGTTGTGGCGGCCTCGGCCTGTGGCGCTTCGAAGCCTCTGCCGTTGCTCAAGGCTAAGACCAGCAGCAGCGCACTTGTCAGTGCGACGAATACGGCTACTCTTTTCATGGCTTACCCCCTCTGGCTTCGCCGGAACGGCTAAACTCCTGACTTAGACAGGAATCGGGGCATGACCGTCTAGCGGGAAATGACCCAGTAACTGACCCCCCTCTTTGGTCATCCTACTTATTCCCTCTTGGCCGCAACTTGCCTTGCCCCGGCCCAAGCCCCATCGCCGATCCCCGAATACAGCGAATACTCTGCCACTCCGGAATTGGGATGTCAAGTTGAATCGCTTGGACGCGTTAATCGGATTGCCTGCGCCCCCGATCGGCCCCTCTTGAGGCACTAAACAGTGACGACGCCAAGCAAAGATGTCATGCTCGAACCAAGCCCAACGCGGCCCAAGTGCGAAAACGGACTTACCGTGGCCCGTCAACAGCGTCCAATGTAACTAATGCCGCCCTTAGGACTCTATAAATGCAAGGTGTGGGTGCATTCATGGTTTGGGTGGATTCATGGGTCTGGGTGCATTCTTGGCGATAAACGGGGGAAACGTGGCCAACGGCGAGCTTCGCCTGCTTCTTGTCGAAGACAACGACCATGACGCGGAGATAGTGGCGCGCATGCTTAGGAACCACCACTCGCAGCAGTTCGAGCTGCTTCGAGTACGTTCTGCAAGCGAGTGCGAGTCAGCTCTGCAGACGTTGGGTACCTTCCATGTGCTCTTGCTGGACCACAGCCTGCCGGGAGAGGACGGCCTCAGTTTTCTTAGACGCAGTCGGGATCAAGATGCTCTACCCCCGGTGATCCTCTTGACCGGTTGGGGCGACGCGCGGATCGCGGCGGAGGCCATTCAGGCCGGCGCTTACGATTATCTTCCGAAGAGCGCCCTTACCTCCGACGTACTTGCTGAGGCCATCGCCCGCGCCCTGCAACGGCATCGCTCGGAACTGCGGGATCGTATGGTGCGCGAGGAGCTTGAGTGGTTGGCGGTCAGAGATGAGCTCACGGGCCTCTACAATCGCCGGTACCTGGACCGCGCCTTCGAGCATGAATGCCTCAGAGTGCGCAAGTACGAGCGTGATCTGTCCTGCCTTATCATGGACCTGGACAACTTCAAGAGCTGCAACGATACCTACGGCCATCTCACCGGGGATCTTGCTCTCAAACATGTGGCCGCGACGATCAAGAGCGCGACGCGCGGGGCGGACATCGTTGCTCGTTACGGTGGCGAGGAATTTGTCGTGATCATGCCGGAGACCCGGTGCGATGAGGCCAGCGCCGCCGCCGAGCGTATTCGCTCTTCGGTTGAAGCCACGCCTCTGGTTGAAGCCACGTCTCTAGCAATCCCTCCGGGGCCTATTCTGGTCACGGTGAGCATCGGAGTCTGCGCCTTCGCAGATGAACACGGGGGCGATCCTCCATCGATTCTCGGCTGCGCCGACACGTTCCTAAGGCTAGCGAAGCAGACCGGAAAGAACGCTGTCTGCGGCCACGGGATGGAGGTCGCTGCGGTCAAATCGAGGACTCCAACGAGCCCTCCGATTGGAGGCGCATAGCCTAGCCTCGAGGTAGAAAGCTGCGGCCTGGACGAGCGTCAAAGATCAGCTTTGACCCGCAGACGTTGGTCACACCCAACGGGAACCCATGTTGCTGACCCGGCGAATGGCTGGGCGCTGCTGCGCTACTGGATAATGACATCTGCCGCTTCGGAAGCGAAAGGAAGGGGGCCGTCGGGCGCATCAGGGCCATTGCCAAAGATGTCGCATTCGTCGCCTATCTGGTCCGTATCGCTATCTTTCTGAGCGCCAGAGCTGTCGGTGCTGGGGGTCAATGCGCAAAGGTCTCCGCGGTTCTGGTGTTTGTCACCATCTTCGTCCAGGTCAAATACGAGGTCGTTAGGGTCGCAGGCGGCGTCCAGGCCGTCCTGGTCAGCATCACCGCTTCCAGTCACTCGAGGATCACCCACGTTCATATCGAAAGGGCAGGTGTCGAGCGCGTTTTCGAGGCCGTCGTCATCCGCATCCCGCAGCCCAAACGCAGTGAGTGCAAACGTGTAAGTCCCAGCGGGGGGCGTTCGAATGAGGACGGCGCCGCCATCTGTCTTCGCAAAGTTAGTCATGGACAAACTGAACGGAGTGCACTGGTCGGAGATCGGACTGTTAGGTACCGTCGTTCGTATGTTCGCGAAGTCCTGGAATAGGATCACAAGCGTTTGTCCCTGCGAGCCCTTCGGCGGAGGAAAGAGGAGCGATTGAGCGATCACCGGCATTCTGGCAACACTGGCGATGCCGACTGACCTGCGGCCCGGCGTTCGTCCCGGAAACAGGTCCTTCAGCTGAACGGGGTACTTCTCTATGACGTCCGCCAGACCGCTGCCATCATTGTCCTTCTCGAAATTCTCGACGAGGTTGCCGGCACCGTCGAGAAGGTCGATCGTGTCGGACGGGTCGGTGCTGGCGTTCTGCATCTCGAACTCGATCGGGATTACCGTGTTGCAGGGGTTGTTCAAAATGCCGAGTGTGGCTTTCCAGCTCAGCGAACCGATGGCCACCCCAAGGGGGATCGCGCATCCCGGCGTGATCGGCCAGTCGCTGGGTATCGTGATATAGAAAGCCAGGTGTTGCACGTCGCCTTCGCGTGAGTCCACAGCAAAGGTCAGTTCCGAGGGCGCCCCGGCTTTATCTTCACTGACGTGTGTGGCGAAACCTGGGTCGAAGTCACCCAGTGTTGAGGCGTCTGCCTGCAGCGTGTCGAAGATCGTATCCTCGGTAGGGGAACTCGGCGAAACCGATGCGCATACCGCTGACCCGGCGGGAGTGGATGTGGCCGCACGGCTCACCGCGGCCGGTGAAGGAGTAGGCTCTCCATTCTCCTTGCACCCCGCAGCCACGAGCACAGCAATGACGACTATTACACTCGCCGCCGCCCACGACTGTAACCTCCCGGTCCGGCGGTTCCTCAAGTCAAGCAAGTCTCGCAAGCACACCGATTTTACCTGAAGCCCCCGGTATTCGGACCGTTTCCGTCGAAGTTGCGGGGGTTTTCAATAACTTCTTGACAAGCTATTCGATTTGGGTATACTCCTTTACTAACCGGAAACGCCCTGACGGATTAACCGGAAACGCCTTGAGGGCCGAACAAGGGGGGGACAATGTCATACGGTAGAGTTTTGGCGCTGCGCGCTACGGTGCCGGTCGCTGTGGCGGCGGGCGTCTTTTTGCTTTTCGCTGTTTTGAGGACGGGCGCCGTCCAAAATCCTTCGATTAGCCTGGACATGGTCACGACCGGCAACAGCTACTCCGACCCCGGCGCCGGCGGCGACAACAGCATGACGGTGGGCACGATCGATAACTGTCTGACTACGGTGGCCCCCGGCAACAATGCCCAGCACGTTCACCTTGCCCATCTCATCGTCCAGAACGTGGAGGACCTGGTCGCCTGGCAGGCTCGCTTCAACTACCTCGGCGACCAGATGCGTGTATCGGGCTTCAACGCTACCCCTTTTCAAGATACCAACACAACCGCTCAGGTCGGCTTCCTCAACCTGCCAATCGACCAGACGCTCGGTGACCACCGCGGGATAAGCCCGTCGCAGGCAATCCCCCCAGCGGCGCCGGGACCCCAGAGCGCCCTCATCGGCCTCAATCGCTTCGGTGCTGACGACTTCGCCATTTCGCCGGACACGCCCAACAAGATTCCACCGGACGACTCGTCATACAACACCACCGGTGGCGGAATTCTGGCCAGTGTTACCTTACAGGTATTGGCGGGCAACGCCGGGCAGGCCTCTCTCTTCATGAACCTGGATGACGGCAACCCCAATCCGCCGGAGACGAACGTCACCGTTTTCACCGAGACGGGTGCTTCGACTATCCCGATCGCTCCGACGCAGCTAGGGGACGGATACCACGGCGAGGGCACCGTCTGCGTGCCACTGAACTGCACGCTGTCAGAGTGCCCACCGCCAGAGGCCTCGCCCACGCCGACGATCACACCCAGCCCGATGCCGACAGAGACGCCTATCTGCCTTCCCACGCCCACTCCCTTGCCCCTACCCACTGTCTGCGTAACCCTGCCCCCTTTGACGCCTTCACCAACAGCGACAGCGAGCGCGACGCCAACAGCTACGCCTACACCAACGCCCACGTCGACCTCGACTGCCACCCCGACGGCCACGGTTACGATCACGCCGACGCCGACGTCCCCAGGGCCTACGCCCAGCGTGACGCTTTCGCCCACAACTACGGTTACACCCACACCAACCGCAACCGGCGCGCAAACGCCGACGCTAACACCCACGCCTGACGGGACTTCGACGCCCACCGCCACCCCCACACCGACATCGACGGCGACGCCTACACCGACTCCAACGCCGACAGCGACACCCACGCCGATCGATACGCCCACACCGACTCCAACGCCGACAGCGACGCCCACGACCACACCGACTGCTGCGGCCACCAGCACGCCAACTCCCACGCCGCCACAGGCCCACGACGCGCGGATTGTGCGGATGCGCGGCCCACACTCGGTGCGGCTGGCGCCTGGAGTGGCGGATTCCAACAACACGATGGCCGTGGTTGCGCAGAGCTTGAGCGACCACCCGGACAACGTTAGCGTCTACCTCGTCTTCAACCCTCCCACCGGCTTCGGAACCAATGCTGGAGGCTGCTCGGTCTTCGTGCCCGACGCCAGCGCCGCGGAGAACCAGGCCCAGGTATACAACTGGACGAGCGTCGTTCAGCTCGTCCCATCGGTAGTGCTCAACCCCGGCCAGAAAATCACGCTACAAAGCGACGTCGCCTTCACGTGCACCGATCCCGCAGCAGTTGACGGTGACAATTGGCAGGTCCTGGCGGTAGCCGATGTGCACGGCGATGACACTGCCGCTTGCGACACTATCGACGAGGTGTTCAACGGTACGTGCTCAATCGCTGTGAACAGCGACGACACCTCCGACGCTAACAACACGAAACTGCGGCCGCTGCCGGAGGTGGTGCTTAACTAGCCGCTGCATCGCGTCCCACTCGGGCGCGCGCAAGGGCCGTCGGTACATGCGCACAGTCTTACCGGGTTGTTTTGTCCTGGAACTCGGTAGCCGATGCCAACTTCGGCGAAGATAGCTGCAGGCATAAAGGACAGGGCTGATACCGGAGCTTGCTAGTTCGAGGGAGCATACACTTTCGGTTGCGATTGGCCGCGGAGAGTCTATAGGGAAAATAAACATTCGGCCGATTGCTAGGTCGCGGCTGCCTACGTAGAATGAGAACACCGAACACCGGAACATCACTGCCGGGTGCGGCGCCCGGTCTATAACGAGCCCAAGGGAGGGAATCATGCGCGCGACGCGACTCGCTGCCACCTTTGGAATCGCCGTTGTTCTGATCGTCGTGCTGCTCGTTGAGTCGAGCGGGACAGTCAGAGCCACAACCTTCAACCCCCAGTTCTCGTCGCCGGTAACCTTCAGCGATACGATCCCTGGCGGCCACCCTGACATCACCACCTCCTTCGATATTCCGCCACCCTCTGCCCTCGGCGGTGGCCCCACCTTCGGCGACCCCGCTCTCACGACCGCAGCCGATGCCCAGATAGCAACAGGGGCCTATATAGGTACCGTCTCCACCACTGCCAAGCTCGGCATACTCAACGATGGGTGCATGACTGACGTCCCATCCAGCTTTAACCTCGTCGAGGCCTCCACGCCCACCACGACAGCCGTTCTCATCTCTGGTGCCGAGGGGAACCTGGCGGAGGACGACGGCGACCTCGATGAGGATGGCTTGGTGGACCAACCCACCTTCGCGGACAACGGGATCGCCGATGGCGCTGATGCGTATCCCGCTTTCCTTAACGATCTGCTCGATCCCGATGCGGGAGGCGGTCTTCCCCCTATCGCCCCCAGTGCCCGCTACTTCGGCGTCGACATCGTGTTCAACGTTGCCATCGTGATCGTCCAGGTTCTGGTGCTGCAGCCCGGCGACCTTGCTGCCTTTCCTAACCAGAGCTGGATGACCCCTGTCTGGGGCACGCCATCGGTGATCGTCCTCGGAGACCCTACTGCCCCGCCCACCAACAACGGGCAGATCACCGATTTCTGCAACCTCTCCTCCACTTCTGCCATTTTCGGCACGACTCACGACAATGCCTGCACTCCCCCTGCTGGCGCCCCGGCCTCGTGCTCTGCGACCGGGGGTGGCTTCACGGTGCGAAGGGCAGCCGACGGCGGCTGCCCCGGCAGCACTATTCCGAACGAATGCGGCTTCATTCGCGCCACCAATCCCGTCACGACGCGGACTCTAAGAACGCGGGTTTATTCAGCCAGCGAGCGCGACTACGACGACGACGGCATTGCGAACTCCCTCGACGTCTGCGCCACAACTCCGAATGCCACATGGGATCCGTACGCCTTCAACTTCTTTTCCGGCCAGGACTCGGATGGCGACGGCGCGCCGGATCCGTGTGATACCGCTCCTGGTGCCAACAGTGACCAGGACATCGATGGTTGGCAGAACCGCATCGATAACTGTCCAACCGTCCCCAACGGCTTTGTGGGCGGTCCCGGCGGGCCAACGCCGAACACTGGACAGTGGGACCAGGATGTCCCGCGCGACCAGCCTGTGGGAGACGGAGGCCCTCACGCCGACGGCATCGGGCCCGAATGCGATATCGCCGCAAATAGCTGCGCGGGGTGCTCCACTCTGACACCAACGGGTCCCAACGGCCATTACCACGCCACCGTTATCCTCAGCAACGTCTGCATCGGCCCGCCCGGCGCCGATAGCGACGGTGACGGCGTTTGCAACGCTCAGGAGCCGCCTGCCGGCGAATGCGCCGGCGGCGTCAACGATACAGACTGCGATGACGATGGGATTGGTGATCAGCTTGACAACTGCATCACCGCAGCCAATGCTCCGGCGCCCGGCTTCGCACAGTCCCAGCGAGACCTAACCGCTAACGGCTTCTCGGACACCGCCGACATAGCCCCGCTCACCAGCGCCTTCGGCTCTCAGGGCGGCAACCCGGGCAACGACGGCGTCGGCGATTCCGGAGTGCCGGGTTATCAGGGCCGTCTTGACCTCACCTACGACAGCTTCGTCGATACCGCCGACATCGCGCTGCTGACTTCAGTGTTCGGTAAGCGCTGCTAAATCCGCCCCAGATCTGGACCGACATTGCGAGGCGCCGCCTGACCACGGCGGTGCCTCGCGCACACCTGCTCGACGTCCTCACGACCCAGAAGGATTTGATTGTGCCACCGAGCCGGGGCCCCTTGACAAACTATCTCGGAGGCGTATAATCACATCGTCCTAGGCTCGGTGTTTTTCTCTGGGGGCCGAGGAGGTTGGATAATGCGATTCCGACGCTTCCTGATGCCGGGAATTCCCCTCGCAATCGGCGCCGTCGCAGCTTATCTCTTTGCCGGCGCGTTGAGTTCACAGGCTGTGCAGAACCCCACGATCAGTCTCGACATGGCGAGCGGCAACACCTACTCGGACCCCGGCGCCGGGGGAGACAATAGCATGACGGTCGGGACGACCGACAATTGCCTGACGACTGCCGCGCCCGGCGACAACAGCACGCATACTCACCCCGTTCACGTCGTTATCCACGACGTACAGGACCTAGTGGGCTGGCAAGCGCGGCTGAACTACCTGGGCGACCAGATGAGGCCGTCTAGCGTCAACTTCAATCCGTTCACCGACACTACCGACCCGATCCACCCCCAGGGCGTCTCATTCCTAAACCTGCCGATTGATTCCGCCACTAACGAGCACCGCGGGCAGACCCCGGGCGCGAATATCCCTCCGCTGGCAACTGGGCCCCAGACCGCGCTCATCGGCAATGTCTATGTAGGTACTCAAGGCTTCGCCATCTCCCCGGATACGCCTCCCAAGTCGCCGCCCGACGATGCCTCCTACAGCGCGCCGGCCGGCGGGGTGCTTGCGGCGCTGGACCTCGAGGTTCCGGCCGGGAATGCCGGCAACCCATCGCTGTTCATGAACATCGACGATAATAGCCCGATCAACCCGGGAAGCACGGTCATCATCTTCACGGGCAGTGGTGTGCAAACGATCAACCTTGCGTCAAGCGCGCTTGGCGACGGATACCACGGGGAGGGCGCAACGTGCGTGCCGCTGGACTGCGTAAACGCGGAGTGCCCGGCCGGCACACCTGCGCCGGCCACACCTACGCCGACGGCGACGCCGGCAGGCCACAACGTGAGCCTGCGCCGGATCGGCGGTGTCCCGAACAGCATACGGCTGTCGCCGGGCGAGGTCATCACGGACACGACCGCGATCGAAGTCGTGAACAACAGCAGCCACACGGATACGATCGGCGTCTATGTGGACATTACGTCCCCTGCGGCCAGCTGCGCGCCCAACGGACGGGTCCTTGAGACCACGGTGACGGTCCCTGGTGGCCGCAGGACGACTGTGTTCGTTCCCGTCAACTACAGCTGCGCTGACCCGGCCGCCGCTGACGGCCGCAGCTACACGTGGGTGGCGGTTGCCGATCACGGTGCGGACGACCTGGCCGTTTGCGGGCCCGGCATGCTTCAGAGTGTTAACTGCACGAACGGCCTGGTGAACGATGACGAATCAGGATTTGCGGGCAACTTCAAGACCCGCGTTGCTCCCCAAGTGATCGCTCAGTAGACGACGGCAGGCGTTGACCGATAGCCGGGCGCTCTAGTAATGAGACGCTGGAGCCTCCGTCGATACCGGTGATAGCTGGCTTGACTGGAGTGCCCGGTAGTCGCTGCTGGTCGCTGCCTTTGGTCGGACACGCTCTCGCCGCCCGCAGGGGTTGAGGGCACAAAAACCTCAGCACTGTAGACGCAGTGCCGGTCAGGTGCACCCGTCCCCGAAGCGGCCGGTCAGGATCGCGATGTCCGCCGTGTCGATGAAGCCATTGGCGGTCAGGTCCTCGCGGGCCGGAGACGACGGTACAGCATCGCCGAAGTCTGCCGTGAGAACGGCGATGTCCGCGGTATCCGAGAAGCCGTTGGGCCCCGCCGGGCCGGCGAGGTCCGCTGGCCAAGCGTCTCCACCAGGGCCGGGACCAAGGACGCAGTTGTCGGCTGGGTTCGCGCCTATGTATGACTCGATGCAGTCGTCGAAGAGCGGCACGCCGGTGCCCGCGCACGGGCCGGATGCCCTGGTCGTCAACGCTCCTTCCGAGTCGTTGTCGTCGTCGGCGTCGCAGGCGTCGCCGTCGCCGTCGCCGGTGACGGAGGCTCCGGCCGCCGCCAGCGCCGCGTCGGTGTTCGTCTGGTCCGGGTTCGCCACCGTCGGGCAGTTGTCGACAGTATTCGCCAGCCCGTCCGTGTCGGCGTCCGTACCGATCACCAGGTCGTCGCTGATGAAGACGACTTGGGACCCGCCCAGGCTGAGGAGGCCGTCGTCCCATGTGTATGTCCCCGCGTGCGTCGGGTTGGCGATAACCTCGGCGCCGCTCGGCGAAGCGCTGCCGTTGATCGTCAGCTTGAACTCCTGCGGCGAGCACATATTCGCTGGCATACTGGCGTTGTTCAGCGTCACCGATACCTGCCACTCCCGCGGCTGGCTCGTCTGCTCGAGGATGAACAAGAGCTGCCACGTTCCGTCGACAACTGCCAGCCACTCCGCCTGGCTGGGATCGGTTGGCGCCAGCGCCTGGTTGATCAAGTTTCCCGGTGTCAGCGTATCAACCGACCCGTTGCATCCTTTGTCCGCCTTCACCGACACGAGCCCTACGATGTTGCCGACCGGGTAGGTGTCGCCCGATGGGATCTGCCATTCGATTGGGATGAAGATGTTGATGGAGTCAATCAGATAGTTCCCGGCCGGAACGCTGTGGACGGTAGTGGTGTTCGCCGGCACGCCCGGGTTCGCGTCCGATACGCTAACGGCGAATGACGGCGTGAACGGCATCGTGGCAGAGGCCTGGCGCGCTCCGGCCAAAAGGGCCAGCCCCGTCAGTATTACCATCACCGATACGAGCGGAGCCGCCTTTCCGGCAGACGTCTGCCGAGCAAAGTTAGACACCGTAACCTGGCTCCGTCATCGGTTCCTTATACATACACATCTGTTTCCACAAGCCTCTGTGGTGCGGCTGGCCTGTGCACCTAGCGCAGCCTGTGCAGTCGCGTGACCCGGTTGTTCGCAGGGCTCACGTCGTCGTTGTCCGGCCCGAGGCCGTCGTCCCCGTCGTGGTCCGCCCGCGCGATGAGCGCGATTGTGCCGGTGGTGCCGGGCGCGCAGGCGATCCGCAGCCGGAAGTCGAACTTCTTCTCCTGGACTATCGCGTAGGTGGAGGTATCGTCCACAACCAGCCCGCCCGGCGAGGCGACGGTTGCTCCAGTTTCGAGGTTTCGTGCCGTACAGCCTGCCGGCAGGCCGATAATCTCAACCGTGCAGCGAATGGTGTCCGTATGCTGGCTCAGGTTCTGGCAACGCGCGAGCACCTGTCGTTCGATCGAGCCGTCGGCGCCGAGTCCGAGGTCACGGCCGCCCGTGGAGAACTTGCTCACGCGAACATCGTGGTCGCAGGCATCGCCGAAGCCGTCGGCGTCGGCGTCCGCCTGATCTGGATTCGAGACGCCTGAGCAGTTGTCGGAGCCGCTGCACAACGAGCTCGCCGCGCCCGGATTGCACACCCCGTCCAGGTCCGAGTCGACCTGCGCCTGCGAGCAGCCGTTCGGATCGGCGACCGCGCCTGGTTCGGTATCGGGACATGCGTCGCCTGTGTCTAGTACACCGTCGTTATCATCGTCTGTATCGACGCAGTCCGGCGTACCATCGCCATCTGCGTCGGGCGAGCGGCTCCCCGCGTTCAGCGGGTCCGAACCGCAGGCTAGTTCATCCCGATCGACCTGGCCGTCATTGTCGTCGTCTCCGTCGCAGGCATCGCCGATACCATCTCGGTCCGTGTCCGTCCCGCACGAGAACGGGGAAGAGAACTCGGACGTGCTGCCAGCGGAGTTCGTGGCGGTCGCGGTCAGGTTTGGTCCCGACACCTGACCCGGGAAAGTCCATGCGCCGCTGCCGTCCGTCACCGCTGAGCCCTCGTAGGTGCGGCCTTCATTGGCGGAATCGGAGAAGACGTCCACCGTACAGCCGGCGCAAGCGGTCCCCGCCACGGGTCCGGCGGCTGTGAGCACGGGCGGCGTCAGCTCTTCGTTGCCACCACTTGAGTTCTCGATCCCTTTTGCACCGTTTGAATGGATTGAGTTTCGACGAATCGCATTGCCCGTCGCCACACCGCCCGCGCTGTACACCTCAACGCCATCCGATGTGTTGTTCGCGATGACGTTCGCTGCGCCCGCATCCGGGCCGCCGATGACCACGTTCGAGGCGGCATTAATCCGGACGCCGTCCTGCAGGTTGCCCAGGGCCGCCGTCCCGCTGATGTCCGTGCCGATGTAGTTACCTTCCACGCGGCTGCCGCTCGATGCCGCCCCCGCGATGATGATGCCGTTCCAATCGTTCCCGGAGATGACGTTGCGAGCTTCAGGCGTTGTACCGCCGATGAGCGTGCTGGGCGCGCCGCTCACCAGGATGCCACCGTAGTTCCCGAAGTCGCGCGTCCCCGTGATATCCGTCCCGATCAGGTTTCCCTGGACCAGCGTCCCGGACGCCGTCTGCTCCGTGATGAAGATGCCGGCGCTGCCGTGGCCGGCGATCACGTTGCCCGCGCCCGGCTCTGTGCCCCCCACCAGAGTGCCGGGACCACCGCGGACCTCAACGCCGTGATAGGAGTTGCCGAGGGGGTACTCAGCCTCGGTCCCCGTCACGTCTGTACCGAGCAGATTGCCCTGAACGACGTTTCCAGAAGCCCCGGCGCCGAACACCTCGATCGCGCTGGACCAGTTGCCGGAGATCACGTTTCCCGCGCCGGGCGCCGTGCCTCCGATAGTGTTCCCAGGCGCGCCGCTCAGGAAGACGCCGTCGTTTTGGACCTGGCGTAGGCCAATCGTCCCGGTCGAATCGGTGCCGATGAAGTTACCCCGCACCAGATTGCGCGTCGCGGCCGGACCGCTGATGAGAACTCCGGTGGGGTTGGCGGAGATGACGTTGCGCGCTCCGGCTACGGTGCCTCCCACTCGATTGTCAGATGCACCACTGATCGACACGCCCGCGCCGTTGTTCGTGAGAGCACTGGAGCCATCGCTCGCGATGCCAATCCAGTTCCCCTCGACGCGATTACCCTCGGCGGACGCCCCCGTAATCGAGATGCCGCCTCCGGTGTTGCCTGAGATCAGATTGCGAGAAGAGGCCGAGGTCCCGCCGATCAGATTGCCGGGTGAGTCGTTGACGACGATACCTTTTCCCGAGTTCCCCAGGTCGCTCGTTCCGCCCGAATTCGTCCCAATAAGATTCCCTTCGATGACGTTACCGCCCCCGGCCAGAAGCTCAATCCCGTCTCCCTGAAAGCGGTTGATGACAAGCCCGCGCAGTGTGCTCCCGCCTGCGCTGAGACGCAACCCATCCGCTCCCGGGCCGGCGTTGGCGCCGCTCAGTTCGATGATCGGACTTCCGGAATAGCCCGGCTGCGTGGTGCCGTCAATGATCACCGGGTCAGTGACCTCCGGCAGGGCGGAAAGGAGGCCGATCGCCTGCGGACCGCCGCTAAGTCCAATGTCAAACGTAATGGTGTCAGAGCCGGGCTCGGCGTTAGCGGCAGTGATCGCCTCGCGCAGGGTGCACTCAATCGCATCGCAGCCCGCCACACCTGGGTCGAGGGCAGAGTTTACGGTGAAGGAGGCGGCCCGCGTCTCGTAGACCGGCGAGAGGGCGATAAGCGCAACCGCCCCCCAGGCAAGCAAGGCAATTGTTCGTAATTTGCCCATCGATATCGGCTCCATTCAGTCCAGCCTGTGGAGGCGGGTGACGCGGTTGTTCGCCGGGCTGACGTCATCGTCATCCGGCCCGAGGCCGTCGTCGGCGTCGTGGTCGGCCCGCCCGATCAGGGCGATCGTTGCGGTGGTGCCGGGCCCGCAGGCGATCCTCAGCCGGAAGTCGAACTTCTTCTCCTGCCCCGGCGCGTAGCTCGATGTGTTGTCCAGCACTAGCCCGCCCGGCGAGGTGACGGTTACTCCCGTCTCGAGATTCTGTGCTGTACAGCCAGTCGGCAGCCCGACGAATTCGACCGTGCAACGGATAATCTCGGTATGCTGGCTCAGGTTCTGACAACGTGCCAGGACCTGTCGTTCCATCGAGCCGTCGGCGCCCAGTCCGAGGTCACGGCCGCCGGTGGAGAACTTGCTCACACGGACATCGTGGTCGCATGCATCGCCGATCCCGTCGCCGTCAGCGTCGGATTGGCCGGGGTTAGGCACAGTTGGGCAGTTGTCGGACCCGTTGACGATGCCGTCGCCATCGCGGTCGGGGTCACAAACGTCGCCCGCTCCGTCGCCATCCTGGTCTTCCTGTCCAGAGTTCGCATTGTTCGGGCAGTTGTCGTTCGGATCGGGCACGCCGTCTCCATCAGAGTCGCACGGGCTGATCGTCACATCTGTGTGGCCCGGCTGAAGGAGCAGCGCCACCCCTTCAGGTACGATCTCGGAGGCGGTGCCGCTTACCGATGCGCCGGGGAAACTCCCGGCCAGAAGCAGCCGGCTGGCGCTATCGCTGTCGATCGACAGCGTGACGGCTTCGCACTGGACGAGACCAGCGCGCGCGGCGTCGATCGTCGCCGCGCTTAGGTTAGTGAGCCTCACATCCAGCTGGTTGGCTAAGGGGATGGGGGGTGGTTCGTCCCAGGTGCGGAAATACTCTGTGTAAGGCAACGGATCGGTGCCCTGTTGTACTCCAGTTGCGCTTGTCGCGTCGCCCAGGCCGAAGGCTTCGCTGAAGACGTCGATCGTGCCCTCCGCGGGGAAAGGTTCCTTATTCGGGTCCGCAAGCGCTAGCTCAGAAACCCAGTAGGCGTGATTGTGCACGAGTCCGAGCGATGAGTCGTCGGCGGCCGGCGCATAAGAGAAGGTGACGTGGTAGGGATTGCGGTCGACGAAAGCGTCGCCGAGGAACCCCTGTGCCATTGGAAAGTCGTAGTCCAGGGCAGCCAGAGTCAGGTGCTCTGCGCCGTCGAAGGTGAGGAAGTGGAACCGGAGTCCGTGCTGGTCAAAGCCCATGATATTGTGCTCCGGCGCCCCCAGGTTCTGGGCCCGCGTGCCCGCATACGGCACAAGCTCGTCTGCAGTAGCCACTAGGTTCATGTAGGGGAGATTACGGGCGTTCTCCAGCCAATTGTTGGTAAGGGTTTCGGCGCCGCCCGTTGGCGGTGATGGAGGCACCCAGATGCCATCACCCGGCGGACCGACCACCGAGAACGCCTTGCCAAAGAGATCTGGATAGAGCGTCCCGAGCCTGTACGTGGCGTAGCCGCCCATCGAATAGCCGGTGATGACCACTCTGTCAGGGTCTAGCGTGAAGTGAGAGGCAACGTCGGCCCACATCTCGAACACGTCGTATTCTGCTTCGTTCTGATACCAGCCATCGTCGCCGCGAGAGAGTGAGGTGGCCACAAGAGCGCTGCGCTGCTCCCCGAATTGCTGGTGCACCAACGTGCCGTTGTATTGCCAGTAGTGCTCGCTCAGCGAGTGAAGGGACAGTACGAGGCCGGCGGGCGTTCCCGGCGAGTATGCCGTCGGAATATAGAGCGAGTAGGGTTGCAGCTGTCCGCGATAGGCGGGAAAGGCGTCGAGGTTTCGGCCTTCGCCTAGCTGCAGCCGGCTGGGGAAGATTCGGATCTGCGTTCCACTGGCTGGCACGGTGCTGGAGTTCTCGCCTGCTGCCAGGGCATCGAAGTCGATGTCGTGCGCGTATTGCGTCGGCGTCTTGTTCCTGATCGCCAGCGCTTGGGTTGTGTCCGGTGGAGTGTCGCTGGAGACGACCGGCTCATCGAAGCGAAACGCGAGGTTGAAGATACCAGCCGGCGTGGGGTCGAGGCCCCCGGCGCCACCCGGTAGCGTCGGGCTGGCGCTACTCTGTGGCCGCAACCAGCCGCCGTTGGTCGTGTCGTAGAGACCTGTGGCTACGGTCGCGCGCCAGACGCCCGCTGGGTTCGAGACTGAGCGTGGCACTTCGAGAGTGATCTGATTGGCTTCGAGGTCGACCGTCGGTGTGAGGGCGGTAGTTGTTGACGTGTCGAATCGGGTGTGCTCCGCGCCTGTGCCCCAGATGAAGATCACTTCGTCTGTGCCGGGGAAGGGCGCGCCCGGATCCCGCGGCAGAATTCCTCCCGCGACGCCGGTTAGCACGTTGCTGTCTGTATCGTAAGCGATGGCGATTATCGTGGAGTCTGCTTCGAGGAGCGTGTTCAGTGTGATCCGGTATAGAAGCGAATTGGGGTCGGCGTCGATGCGGAACTCGACGAGGTCGGCGGCGTTCCCTCCGTATCGCGCCTCGTTGGTCGGGTAGTTGATGTCCCCGCGCCGGGGCGAAAGTGGCGTGCCGCCGGCGCCGTCCGTATCGCTGCCATAGTCGTCGTAGATGTAGTCCTGGTAGAGATACTCCCCGGCGACGTAAGCCTCATGGCCAGAGACAAGGAGAGGCTCGGCGTTGAAGCGCGGGTGCCGGTTCTCGAGCTGTGGGGCAGCGGGGGCGGCCTCGTAGAGCACGTCCGGCCCGGGGCGGGCGCCGCTCTGCACGGACGGCAGCGAGCTAGAAGCTGCGCTCGCCTCAATGTTCGCTTTGGGCCCGCCTGCAAACACGGCAGTCAGCAGGGTAGCCAGCGCCGCCAGCCGAATGGCGGCCGTTCGTTGCGCGGTGCTCCGTCGCTGCATCATCGCCTCCTTAGTCCAGCCTGTGCAGGCGGGTGACACGGTTGTTCGCCGGGCTCACATCGTCGTCGTCCGGGCCCAGGCCGTCGTCGCCGTCATGGTCCGCCCTGGCGATCAGAGCTATCGTGCCGGTGGTGCCGGGCGCGCAGGCGATCCTCAGGCGGAAGTCGAACTTCTTCTCCTGCCCGGGCGTGTAGGTCGATGTGTTGTCCACCACGAGCCCGCCGGGCGACGCGACAGTTGCCCCGGTTTCGAGATTTTGTGCCGTACAGGCCGTGGGCAGGCCGATGATCTCCACAGTGCAGCGGATGGTGTCCCTGTGTTGGCTCAGGTTCTGGCAGCGAGCGAGGACCTGCCGCTCGATCGAGCCGTTGGCACCGAGCCCGAGGTCTCGCCCGCCGGTGGAGAACTTGCTCACGCGCACGTCGTGGTCGCAGGCGTCGCCGAATCCGTCGCCGTCGCCGTCCGCCTGGTCGGGGTTCGGAACGGCCGGGCAGTTGTCAGACCCGTTCGGCACGCCGTCGCCGTCGCTGTCTGGGTCGCAGGCGTCGCCGATGCCGTCGCCGTCGATGTCGCTCTGAGTGGCGTTTGCCACAGCAGGGCAGTTATCGACCACGTCTCCCACGCCATCAGCATCCTCGTCCGCCATAGCAACGTTGTTGGATAGAGCGCCCAGGTTATTCGCGTCATCAACCGCACGCATTGCGAAGTAAATGGCGTTTCCGGGGACTGTCGTGGTGAGTTCCTCCGACGAGCCCTCAGCCTGCGGCGAAGGCGCGCCTGTCACGGGCGTCGAATCCGAGAAGTTGCTTCCGGTAATCGGCGAGCTTGAGTAGCGGATGTCATAGCTCTGCGCCTGTCCGCACGTAGCGTCCTCGCCGGGCGCAGTCCAGCGCAGCGTCACGTCTACCGCGCCTGCGGCCGTCGCCGTCGCGCTCGTCAGCTCCAGGTCCGTGATCGCGCGCGGCGGACGCGTGTCGTTACCGTACGTCCCTGAATTGTGATCGTCGTGGCGGAAGCCCCACCATTCGTCGTTGCCGCCGCACGCCGGAGCCGTGGTGTCCCACAGGTACAGATTGCCCTCGCGGGTCCAGTTCGCGATCTCCAGCAGGCCGTCTCCGTCGATATCGCCCGCGGCCGTTACCCCGGACAGCCAGCCGCCCGTGAACTTCGGGAACCCGCTCGGCTCGACGCCGTCTGGGCCGAACGCGTGCAGCAGGTAAAGGCCAGATCCCTGGATCACTTCACGGTCGCTCGAGCCGCCCACGTCGGCGATGGTCGGAGAAGAGAAGATCTGGTAATCGTCCATCGCGCGCGGCCAGCCCGGCAGGTAGGCGCCGGTTGCCGCGTTCCAGCCTTGAGTGACGTGCTGGAACGGCACGTTCTGCCCAACCAGGAGCAGGTTCACCAGCTGCTCAACCGGCACGCCTCCCTTGAAGGCGGCGAGAACGCCGGCGCCGGTGACGTCCCCGACGGCGGCATGCTCCGCGGTCTGGATCACCGTGCCCGGGCTGAGGCTGGCGCCCCCGCTGGCGGCGCTCTGGAACGTGTAGCGAGCGGTGCCGTCGCCGGCGATGACCGTCAGCTCTCCGGCGAACGAGTTGTTGATCACCTCTGGGCCGGGCGAGGTTGGATCGACGTCTGCAACGATCGCATCGACGCCCGGCTCCACCAGCGGCAGCAATTCGGGCGAAAGCGAATTCAGTGTGACCGGCCAGCCCGTGAGGAACGCGTCGGAGTCTACAATCCAGCCGCCGTCGTCTGCCGGATCGCTGTCGTGAGCGGTTCCGTCGTGGCGGACGGCGTACAGGCGGCTCGATCCGCCGGCCTGTCCGGCGGCGAGGTTGATGAGTCCCTGCCGCACCGCCTCTTCGACATCGCCGGGTGAGCTGCCTCCGTAAATCTCGTTAGTTGCGACGACGACGTCGAGGAACGTGTCACCGTCAATGTCCGCCAGTGCGGGTGTGTTAATGCTTTCCGCCCCGCCGCCGCCGTCGGAGAGGAAGACAGGCCAGCCGGGAAGGAGAACGCCGTTAGCGTCCCAGGCGTAAGCTCGCTGGTCCATAGCAGTGGCGACGATGTCCAACCGCCCGTCCTTGTCAAGATCGCCAAGGGCCGCGGATGAGAAGATCCCCGTCTTGAGATGATTGCTCCGCGCCCGAACGGCGGGCGCGGAGAAGGCCGGGTTGACCGAGACCGGGAACCCCGGCAAGAGTGTGCCGTCGTTGTGCAGGGCGTAGACCTGGGCGTTGTTTACGGCCACGATCTCCGGGTAGCCGTCGCGGTCCAGGTCTCCGACAGCCGGAGTCGTGAACCCGCCCCGGCTCGGTACCACGGCGCCAGTGGCGAGCGCTGGCGCGTCGATATGATCCAGGACGAGCGCTGGGATCTGGCCGAGGAAGGGCGACCCGCTGTTGAAGTAGCTCGCGGGGGTGCCGTCATGGTTGTATACAGCGATCTCGCCCGACGTGTTGGCGGCCACGATCTCCAGCGCGCCGTTGCCGTCCAGATCGGCGAAGCGCAGGCTCTGCTCGCCGCCCGAGTCTACGAACTTCGGCCATCCCGCGTGTACAGATGGGTCGTGGTAGGCGAACAGCGTCTTGCGGTCCTCGCCCACGTTCCCCAGGTTGTCAGTCACGCGCAGACGAACCGTAAATGCGTACTGGTACGGGTCAACCGGCGGAACTCCTTCCGCTGAGCCGGGTAGCAGCGCAGCGACGGTTGCGACAGGAAGCGTGCCAAGCGTGCCTGTGAGAGGTCCCGTACCTGACCCGGTGGCGAACGGTGTGAACAGCTGGTCAAGCGGCTCGAGGCCGGGCGCGTAGGCGAGCTGGTATGTGAACGACGATGCCCGGTTCGCGGAGGCGAAGCCTCCTACCGCGACCGTTGGCGTCGTCACCGGGTCGAGCGGCATGAACCACGCCGGGGACTCGATCCCGGCTTCCGGCGGAATTGTGCCGGCTGCTACGCGGTTGACAGCCGCGTGCAGGTTGACGCGCCCATAGCCGAAATGCTGGTCCCAGCCCAGCTGCGCGTAGTCCGGGACCCCAGTTCCGGTCGTATTCTCGGGAAGCACGTCTTCAGCCGTGAGCGTGAGTATCTGCTTGACCTCGTTCGACGTCAGTGGTCCGCCTATGGCGGAAGCCAATTCCAGACCGCGACTCTTCACCAGCCCGGCCGCGCCGGCCGCCTGGCCCGTGGACTGACTGCCCGTATCGCCCATCATCACTATGGCGGCGTGGCCGCCGAACTGCGTCAGGCCTGAGTTTCGGAACCAGGTGCCCACCGGCGCCTGTGAGCCGGCGGGCACGCCGAACTGTTGCAGGCCGTTCGCCAGGTCCTGGTTGTTTTCCCCGAGACCGTGCGTGTCGGCGACGGATCCCGCGACGAACACTGTGTTGTTGTAGTTCGTGGGGTAGTTGTGGTCCGAGGTATTCAGGTCGCTCGATACCTGCATGAGCGCGACGCCCTTCTTAAAGGCGTACTGCGTTGCCGATTGGGCGAAGCGCGAGTTTTGAAGAACGCCCAGCGCCACCTCCTGAACGTCTGCTCCGTTGTCGGCTGCGTACATCGTCGCCATCGCATAAGTGTCGGCCGGAGCGACGAAGGTGTCCCAGAGGCGCAGCATCATCACCCGGCATCTCGGACAGGAAGAAGCGCCTCCTTCGCCGTTGTCGGTTTCGGCTGCGGCATCCTCAGCGCGCCCAGAGCCGTGGTTGTTGGCCGATGCGTAGCTGGACACATCGTAGGGATCGTTGTCGTCATCGAAGAAGTCCCAGCCGGCTATGTCGTCAACGTAGCCGTTCGCATCCGCGTCGGTCCCGTCGGAGAACGTCCGGATCAGGTCTTGCCCGTCGACAACGCCCGTGATGCCGTTCGGCCCTGCGCTGCTGCTCGCTCTCGCGTCGTTCGCGTAGTCATCCACGTTGAAGGCGCCGTCACCGTTTGCGTCGTGGGAGGATGCCGTCGAGCCGTCGGCCAGCCTTGGCAACGGCAGCTCACCTTTGTTCAGCCAGACCTTGGCTCGCAGCTCCCGGTCCTCCCAGCGAATGCCAGTATCAGTGATCGCGATGGCGACTTCGGGACTGCCGGTCGTAATCTTCCACGCCCTGTCGGCGGAGATTCCGGATACCTGACCCTGACCCAGACGCTGAATGTCGTGGTACAGGGCGGTCGCGGCTGTAGAACCGGGCGCGAAGCCGAACAGGTTGAATTGCTCCTCCCAGACGGACGAGCAGTTCGGTGCGTCTAAGTCCTCATCATCTAGCTCGGCGCAATCGAAGTCTGGATCGTCCGGTGTTCCGACACGCGGGTTGGGGTCTGCGCTTGGGAAGCGGCTGGTTCCGTTGTGGCCGGCGAACCCGGGGGACGCGACGACCACCAGGCTCAACGCAGCGAAGATGACAATGATGCGTCTTAGCATCGACGTCTCCTTACTTATTGCCTTAGCCTGTGCAGGCGGGTGACTCGGTTGTTCGCAGGGCTTACGTCGTCATCGTCCGGCCCCAGGCCGTCGTCGCCGTCGTGGTCCGCCCGCGCGATCAGCGCGATCGCCGTCTGCGGAGGAACGGGCGAACACGATATCCTCAGTCGGAAGTCGAACTTCTTCTCCTGAGCCGGGGCGTAGCTGGACGCATCGTCCACGACCAGCCCGTCCGGCGAAGCGACGGTTGCCCCGGTCTCGAGGTTCTGTGCCGTACAGCCCGCTGGCAGGCCGATAATCTCCACCGTGCAGCGGATCGTGTCCGTATGCTGGCTCAGGTTCTGGCAGCGCGCGAGGACCTGTCGCTCCATTGAGCCGTCGGCGCCGAGTCCGAGATCACGCCCCCCGGTGGAGAACTTGCTGACGCGCACGTCATGGTCGCAGGCGTCCCCGAACCCATCGCCGTCGGCGTCCGCCTGGCTCGGGTTCGGAACGGCCGGGCAGTTGTCAGACCCGTTCGGCACGCCGTCGCCGTCGCGGTCCGGGTCACAGACATCGCCCAGGCCGTCGTTGTCCTGATCTTCTTGGCCGGGGTTGGCGGTGCTGGGGCAGTTGTCGGAGCCGCTGCATAGGGCACTCGATACGCCTGGATTACACACGCCGTCGAGATCCGAATCGACCTGGGCCTGCGAGCAACCGTTCGCGTCCACCGGTGCGGCCGGCGCGGTGTTCGGGCAGGCATCGTTCGCATCGAGGACGCCGTCGCTATCGCTGTCGAGGACGGCGACATTACTGGACACTGCGCCGACGTTCCCGGCCTCATCAACCGCGCGTATCGCGAAGTAGCGTGTTCCGCCGCTTGGCGCGCTCGCTGCCATCTCCTCGGCGGAGTCCGGCGCCTGCGGTGAAGGCGTCCCGCCCACAGGCGTAGCCTGGGCGAAGTTCTCGGCTGTGATCGTAGAACTTGACCAGCGGACATCGTAGCTTTGCGCCTGCCCGCAGACGCCGTCGTCCCCGGGGGCCGTCCAGCGCAGCGTTATCGTCGCGGTGTCTCCGTTGATCGCGGCATCGCTTCCGGTTAGATCGGTGATCACTCGCGGCCGCTGGGCGTCCGTGTGCAGATTGTTCGTATTCCAGCCGTCGTGACCGTACTCTGGCCAGGACGCGGGCGCACAAACGCCGGCGCCATTGCCGTGCCAGACGAAGAGCCGCCCTTCGCGGATGCTGTGAGCCACGTCGCGCTGACCGTCGCCGTCGAAATCGCCGACGGCCGGCGGACCAACAGTCCAACCGCCGGTGAACTTGGGCCATCCATTCGCCGCGAGTGTCGTCAACCCGGGCTCGGCGCCGGCCGCGTTCAGGGCGTGCAGGTCCGAGTATGCTGAGCCGTTGAGCAGCTCTTGAAGGCTATCGCCGTCAATGTCCGCCGCCACCGCGGTACTGACAAACTGCAGGTCGTTTACCTCCCGCGGGTAAGCAGGTATCTGCGAGCGTGATCCGCCCAACTCCCAGACTGAGAGATGATTGTCCGACACAAGCTGGTCTTCCGGTAGCACGACGTCGAGCAGCTTGCCCAGGCCTGCCGTAGGCGCGGCGAAGGAGAGCTGGCCGGTCCCGTGCAGATCTGCCAGGATAGCGCCACCGACCGCCGGGATCGCGGGCGTGTCACCCGAATTGGCGCCCGCGCCCGGGGCGTCCATTAGCAGGGTCCGGTCATGACCGGAAGAGTCCTGGCCGTAAATCGAGTCGCCGCTCGAGTTCAAGATATAGCCCGGCCCGGTCGTTCCAACGAGGCCGATCTCGAGATCGTTCCCGCCGTTGACGTTGCCGATGACGGGCGCGCCGTCAGGCCCGTCACCCACGACTGGCAGCAATTCGAGCGTCAACGAGCCAATTTTCGCCGGCCATCCGGGCTGGTAGGCATTGTCGTTCGGGTGCTTTCCGGGGTCCGACGGCCCCGCACCGTGCAAAGAGCCGTCCGAGAAGAGCGCGTACAGCCGGTTGTTCCCGGCGTCCTGGCCGAGTGCGGCGAGGATGCTGGGCAGCGCCGAGTCGTCCGAGTTCACGTCTTCCCGGTACTGCTCATTGACTGTCGCGATGATTTCGAGACTGCCGTCGCCGTTGACATCGCCGACGGCGGGACTCATGATCACCTTCGCGCCGTTGTACCTGTCCGCCACGTCATCCTCACGCAGGCGGTGCGTTACCGGATCGATGGAGTCACTCGCGTCCAACTTCGCCGGATCGCGCAGGATGACCGGCCAGCCCGGCACCGGCGTCCCGTCGGACTGGAAGGCGTAGAGGTGCCTGTCGGCGTTCCCCGCCAGGATCTCGAGATGAGCGGGGTTCGGCCCGCCTGTATAGATGTTTCCGAAGGTGGGTGCTGCCAGGAACCACCAGATCGTGCGGTTCATCTTGTCCTTGCGGTTGACGATGTCCGGCACGAGATCGGGACTGTTGGGCAAAGCGCCGGGTCCCGGGTAGTCTCCGGGCGAAAGCGCCGGGTTCGCCGCATAGTACCCAGCCTCACGCCGGTCTCGCGGCACCGACGAGTAGTACGGGTTCGGACGCACGGGGAAGCCAGGCAGCAGGTTGCCGAAGCGGTCAAACACCGAGAGGCAGCCCTGGAAGTCGCCCACCGCAACCTCCAGGTCGCCGTCACGGTTGATATCGCCCACGCTGGCGCTGCGCAGCACCGCAGAGTGGATCTTGCCGTCCGGCGCTTTCGTGATCTCGGTCGACTGGTAGGCGGGCGCGCCGTAGTTGTAGCTGGAGTCGCAGGTGTAAGCCGGCCAGCCCGGCACTTCGCCTCCAGTCGCTTCGTAAGCGTGCACCTCGCCATTCGACGTAGCGACGATTAGCTCGTCCTGTCCGTCGTTGTCGATGTCGGCGAACCGCGGGGAAGCCGCCCCGTCGCCCTCCAGGTCAATCGGAAACCCAGCGAAGAGCGCTGGGTCGTCGTCGAAGTTGAAGTTCTTTGTGCCGATGCCCGTCAACGGCTGACCGTCGATGTCTGCGAGCGGCGCGCCGGCCGCATCCTTCGCCGTCACCTCAAGCTGCACGATGATCCCGAATTTGTCCGGGAACTGCCTGTTCTCGTGGTCGCCTCGGCCCGTCGCAGGGTCAACGGCGGGACCGTCGGTGGCGCCGACAGGGCCATTGACGGCGGCCAGCGCTGCGGCCACTGCCGCGGGATCGATCGTCGCCAGCGTTCCAGAGATTGGCGACGTCTGGTCACCGCTGGCTGTGAGATTGACGCCAGTGGTCACGTATGCCGGCGCTGAGTTCGAGTCTCGCCACGACCAAATGCCCCACTTGAGAGTGTATGAATACTTCGCTGCGCGCCGGGCTGCGACCGTTCCCTGTATCTCGATGGGGCCGGAATCAGGTTCGATCGTTGCGAACCACTTCGGCGATGTGATGTCCGCTTCGGGCGGTATCCTGTTCTGGGCAACCGCCCGCACCATGCGATCCGCGTTGACGCGGCCGTAGCCGAAGAACGGGTCCCAGCCCTCGCTCGCCGGGTAACGCTCCGTAGGCACGGGGAAGCCGGTCCTCGCGGTGTAGTCGACCGGCGTAATGAAGTTCAGGTCGTCGGCTGTCGTTGCGATAATCTGGTCGACTTCCTCCGCCGAGACACCTCGGCCAACGGCGACGCCACCGGCGCCGTCCAGGGCGCCGTAGTCGGCAATCGATTCTGTCGCGACGCCGTTCTTCGCCGCCGAGTAGATGAGCCCTGCCATGCCGGACGTGCGTCCTGTCGCCTCTGACGAGCACGAGTTGGACGGCACCGCAGCCGTAATATACGCGCCGTAGTTCGTGCAGCCGCGGAAGTCCAGGTACGAGCGCGGGAGCGTGCTCGGCAGTTCCGGCTCGCCGATGGAGTTGACGACCACTCCGTGTTCGAGTACTGAGGGCTGGTTGTGATGTCCCGCAGACTCATCGGCGGCCGACGCGATCAGCACGACCCCGCGGCGGTACGCATAGTTGATCGCCTCCTGCGCGAAGCGGGAGCTATTCAGCGTTCCCAGAGCCGACTGAATGATCGAGGCGCCATTATCGGTCGCGTAAACGACTCCCTGGGCGAAGTCATTCACGTCTGCGATGAACGAATCACCGGCGCGGATGTGCATCACCATGCAGTTGGGGCAGACGCCGGCGTCTCCGCCGTTATTCACCTCGGCCGTCGAGTCGCGCGCCTCGCCTGTTCCGTGGCCGTATTGCACCTCGTCGAACGGGTCGTTGTCGTCCTCGTAGGTATCCCA
>WNGA01003582.1_pt1 | contig 30294 bp, 26 predicted proteins | sample 5400061 | NCBI WGS metagenome assembly WNGA01 (sample SAMN13153366, study PRJNA577476) | soil metagenome | isolation source: 100 cm soil or saprolite under grassland replicate 2 | place: USA:California | collected 2016-06-15
GTGGTATTACGCCGGCAACGGAAAAGGCGAGAAGGACATGGTCGTTCTCCCATACAAAGATCGGCTGGCGCTGTTCACCAAATATCTCCAGCAACTCGTGATGGAATCGTTAGGCAAAGCAAAGAATGTGGCGGGCGAAATTGTGCATCAGGGCATTGCCGTGTACGGGAATAAAGGCTCAACCGACCAGCATTCATACCTGCAACAGTTGCGCGACGGCGTCCCGAATTTTTTTGTGACATTTGTGGAAGTGCGCAACGATCGTCGCGGTGCGCGGTTTGAAGTGGAGGATGGCATTACGAGCGGCGATTATCTCGAGGGATTTCTGCGCGGGACCCGCAGCGCGTTGTACGAGAAGGGACGGGAATCAATTACCATGAGCATTCCCGAGGTGAACGCATTTTACATTGGAGCGCTGATCGCGCTGTATGAACGAGCAGTCGGTTTTTACGGCTCGCTGGTTAATATCAATGCGTACGATCAGCCCGGGGTCGAAGCGGGCAAGAAAGCGGCGAGTAGACTGTTGCAGCTTCAGAAGCGAGTGCGCGAGGAGCTTTCCGGTGAAGAGAAAACTGCAGAAGAAATCGCGCGCTCAGTCGATGCCGACCCGGAGGACGTTTTTCACTTGTTACGGCATCTGGCGAGCAACGATCCACGGATCAAAGTCGCGGCCGGGGATGCACCCGCGGATGATCGGTTTTCGCTCGGAGAATCCGAGTAATAATGATTTGAACGCGATCGAGCTGCAGTCGGCTTACATCGGCGAACTGACACAGGATCAGGAACTGACAAGTGAGATTAAGCGCCTGCGTGACTTCGTCTCAGGCTTGAATTCGACGTTGCAACTGCTTTCGAGAGCCGTCGGAGAAATTGCACCTAACGTGGTGACTTATCCGGCCGGTGAATTTATGACCGACATGCGCACGCAAATCGAGCGCAAGTTTTCAAAAGAAAACCACGAGATCACATGGGACGTGCAACTTCAGGATGGGATGCTGAATATCGATCCGCAGCTGTTCCAGGAAGTATTTGTGGAGCTTTTTGCCAACGCTTTCCAGCACGATCGCAGCAAGGGCGAACTGGTTGCAAGAGCCAGAATCAGCGATGGGCGGTTCCTGTTCAGCCTCCACGAACCAAAAGCGGTTTTCTCTTCAGATACGCAGAATTGGGGGCGGGAGCCACTCCGCAGCATCAAACAGAGACATTATGGCCTTGGTCTGAACCGCGTCCGCGCTATCATAGAAGCGCACGGCGGAGAGTTGCAGGCTCGATACGATCCCAAAGCCGCGACGCTCGTTTCGACGATGGCATTGCCGATGTCGAGCCGGCAATCCGAACATGGTTGAACCGCATGGCATTCTCGCGGTTTAAGCAACTGCAACCCACTGCACGTGCGTAATACCAGCAGCGCAAAGTGATGAAAACCGAGAACCATCGCGTCCTGATCATCGACGACGAGCGGCCGGTGTTGATGACGCTGGAAGCCTTACTCAAGCGCCATGGTTATCACGTGGATGCCGCGGGCACAGCGTCGCAGGGCCTAAAGTTGCTGAAATCAAATTCGCCATCGCTCATCTTGCTGGACCTACAACTGCCGGACGCCCATGGGTTGGAAATGCTCGATCGGATCAAGACGGAGTTGCCCAAAGCCCCGGTGATCATTCTGACCGCGCACGACTCGCTGCATAATGCCATCGAGTCGATCAAACGCGGCGCTTACCATTTTATCAGCAAGCCGTATGCACCGGAGGAACTTCTGAGCCTGGTGGAGAAAGCATTGGAAAAACAGTTCTTGCTTCGGGAAGCTGAAAAACTACGGGAGAAGACAGAGCAATTGGAGAAGCGGCTCGAGATCGCGGAAGCGCGACCTACCCCAGTTTTTAAAAGCAAACCGATGCAGGAAATTGAGGAATTGATCGGGGCGATGGCACCCTCGGATGCGAACGTTCTCATCGCAGGCGAAAGCGGCGTCGGCAAGGAAGTGATTGCGAACATCATTCACGCCCGCAGCCGGCGGGCTGAACAACCCATGGTGAAGCTCAACTGCGCTGCGTTCCCGCAAACAATGATCGAGGGAGAACTTTTTGGTTACGTCAAAGGCGCGTTTACCGGAGCGATGCACGATTTTCCGGGAATGATCGCCGCGGCAGACGGCGGCACGCTGTTCCTCGACGAAATTTCCGACATGCCCGCTGATTTGCAGACGCGGTTCTTGCGCGTGCTGCAAGAGCGCGAGTATCGGCCGCTTGGCAGCACGCAGACAATGAAAGCGAACTTCCGAGCGATCGCTGCGACTAACAGGTCCATCCCCGAGGCGCTCGCCGAGAACCGGCTGCGCTCCGACTTGTACTACCGTTTAAATACTTTCCAGATTGAAGTGCCACCGCTGCGGAAACGAAGAGAGGATATCCCGCCGTTGATCGCCCAATTCGTTAGGCAATTTTCTCAACAACTCGGCAAACCGGACCCGGACGTTTCACCGGATGCATTCCAGAAGTTGCTCGATTATTCGTGGCCGGGAAATGTTCGCGAACTGCAAAACGCCATCGAATATGCGGTGGTGCTGGCACGGGAAGGCGTGATCGGCGTTAAAGAGCTGCCGGCAGAAATACAGTTGCCTCCGGCGTTGCAGCAAGCCGAACTTGCCGGGTTGCCCCGCAAGGGCGTGCAAACCCTCGATGACTTGGAGCGGAACGCGATTCTCCAGGCGCTCGCCGAATGCCGCGGGAACAAGAAAAAAGCAGCCGAACTCCTCGGGATTCAGCGACCCACCCTTTACAACAAGCTGAAACGCTACGCGATTGAGTTGTAGGTTGGGGAAGGAGCACGGCGGTTGCTCCTTATTGGCCGCGATAGATGCAACGCGCAGTGGGTGTTTCGTGCACCACGATCTCGCAGAGGCCGGGACATTGAGATTCTATTTTCTTCCAGAACCATTGGGCCATGTTTTCGATCGTCGGATTCTCCAATCCTTCGATGTCGTTGAGATAGGTGTGGTCCAAAATTTTCAGAAGCGGCTTCATTGCAGCGCTGATGTTCGCGTGGTCATAAATCCAGCCGACCGTCGGATCGACATCGCCCTCGACAGAAACTTCAACCTTGAAACTGTGTCCGTGCACCCGCCGGCATTTGTGGCCCTCCGGCGCTTTGGGCAAAGTCTGCGCTGCTTCAAATGTGAAATCTTTTGTCAAACGCGCACGCATGATCAGACGCCGCGCTGAGTTGGGCTCCAGATGAATTTGTGCATCTGCAGTTGAAAACGGACGTTCAGTTTGTCTGCGAGAATCCACTCCACGATTTGGCGCGGATCGATCCTGCCGAAAATTGGCGAGAAGAGCACGGCGCTGCAACGGGACGGAAGATCGTAGTGCTGCACTTTATCGCGCGACCACTCGTAATCTTCGCGCGAGCCCATAACGAATTTCACTTCATCCCGAGCGGTAAGCTGGTCAATGTTCGACCAAAGATTCTTGTCCACTTCGCCACTCCCGGGGGTCTTTAGATCCATGATGCGGTGCACGCGCGGATCGACTTTCGATATGTCATGCGCACCGCTGGTTTCGAGCAGCACCGTGTAACCTGAGTCACACAGCATCGACATCATCATTAGCACGTTCTTCTGCAACAATGGTTCCCCGCCTGTAATCTCGACCAAGGGGCACCGATACGCCGCGACCGTGTCCAGAATTTCGCCCAAGCTTCGTTTGTTCCCCTCGTAAAAGGCGTACTCCGTATCGCAGTAATTGCATCGCAGGTCGCAGAATGTAAGGCGCACAAAAACGCACGGCCAGCCGGCCCAGGTGCTTTCGCCCTGGATGGAGTGATAAATTTCGTTAATTGCAAGCGTCTTTTTGTGCTCTGACATGTCCTTCAAGATTCCTGCTGAGCCGATGTAGAACGTCTTACGCGAACAACTGCAAAGCAAATTTCTCCTGCTGAACCCCGCTGTCTTTACATGCGTCCGACGGCGCTCTCCCCGAGGTAAAGACCTCTCCAAGTCTCGTGATTTCTACCAAGATTTTTTGATTGACGGCTATATGACGGCAATCTAGTCTCGCCGCCATGCGCCCCGGTTATGCCATGTACATCCACCGCTTCGCCCACCTGATTGTGGGAAGAACGTCGGCACTCGTCGCAGCAATGTTCTTCACGGTCGTTTTTGCTACGCAGGCACAGGAGTCCATTGAAGAGGTCGCTCTGCCGCCCTGGTCGGAGCCAACGCTTCCATCGAGTGAACCCGTGCCGTCGACGCAAGCAGCGCTACTGCCTTCGGCACCGGAACCATTGCCTTCTGCACCAGAACCGTTGCCTTCTACACCAGCCGAGCCCTTACCCTCTTCGTCTTCACCGTTGCCTTCGTCCGAGCAGGCGTTTCCATCGTCACCAGGGGCATTGTCGCTTTCAACGAACTACACTACTGCGGCAACAACCGTTGTTCCGCCGCCAGTAGCAACAGGTCCTTATGGGGGCGGAAGTTATAACGTATTCCCAGCCGGCGAAACGGTTTACTCGGGTGAACCGCGTCGCTTTCACTACCTATTCCTGCTGACAGTGCGAGGTGTGTGGGATGACAACATCTTTATCAGTCATACGAACAAGGTCTCGGATTATTATTTCGCGATTGAGCCGCAGATCACCATTGGAGTCGGCGACATGGAGGGGCGCAGCAGAAGCTATCTGCGATTGGACTACATGCCGAGCGCTATTTTGTTCGTCGATCACTCGGATCAAGATGCATTTAACCAGCTGATTCATCTAGAGGGGGGATATCGCTCTGGCCGGTTGACGTTGAGTCTCTCCCAGGACATAGCGTTACTCGAATCGGCTAACCTCAACAGCTTCTTCGATACGACAGGCCTGTGGGCAAACACTGACGCAAGCGGGCCTACGCGGGTCAACATCTTCTACACGCGCTTGCGGGCAAGTTACCAACTGACCGGGAAAATGTTTCTGCAGGGCGAGTTTGATTCCCCGACCTATTTCTATCCCAATCACATTAGTGACTACACTGTTTCTGGCGGCCTTTACCTTTACTACAATTGGCTGCCAAAGCTATCGGTGGGTATTGGCGGCACCTTCGGATACACCTGGGTGGATGCTCCAAGTACGAACCAATCTTTCGAGCAGATAAACTTGCGCCTTAATTATGCGGTGACGGCCAAATTAGCCCTGTATGCTTCGGGAGGCGTTGAGTTCCGCCAGTTCGACGGCAACCGCAATACGTACGACTCACCCGTGTTTGAACTCGGGCTAAGTTATCATCCGTTTGAAGGTAGCTATCTCTCGCTGGCGGCCGGCCGGCGGATTTACAGTTCCGGGTACCTTCCTAACCAAGATTTTGGGGCTACATACGTTGCGGGCAGGTTTCAGCAGCGTTTATTTCATCGCGTTTATTTGGGCTTGGGCGCCGGCTATGAACACTCGAATTACTTCTCCACTGACCGGGACGTCAGCGCGACACGGGATGACGACTACTGGTTTATCGAACCGTCGGTTGACGTGCTAATTACCAGGTGGCTGAGCGCCGGGGTATATTACCTGCACCGGGAGGACAGTAGCAACCAAGAGTTCTTCGATTGGGAGGATAATCAGGTCGGCGTTAGGGCGACGCTCAGGTTTTAAACAGGGTTTGAATCGCTTGCGAGCTGGGACAGAGGGATGGTTGGCGGTGGCGCTCGCGTTGTCGCTGCCAGGGTTCATGTTGGCCCAAACCATGCCGGGGACAGCCGCGTCCCAGCCTGCCACTGGCTCATCGCGATCGGCCGCCTCGGCGCCTGCATCAACCGGCGGAGTGAGCGTGCCGGCGGGTTACATTTTGAGTCCTAACGACCAAGTGGCGGTCGAGGTTTTTGGTGAAGACGATCTGCGCACAAGCGGGCGGTTGACCCCCGAGGGCAACTTGAACGTCCCATTGCTGGGATCGATCCATTTGGCAGGACTGACTCCGACGCAGGCAGCGTCAAAACTCACAGAATTGTACAGCCGCGATTATCTGGTCAACCCGAAGATCAACGTCACGCTTGTCAGCTACGGAAGCCGGCGCTTTACGATTTTGGGCCAGGTAGGTCATCCCGGCATCTTCGAAATAGCTCCCGAGGGTATCGATCTACTGGAGGCGGTCGCTATGGCTGGTGGATATACGCGCATCGCTGCGCCGGAACGAATAACCGTTCGACGACACAGCGCCAGTGGGGATCAGATTTTGAAGGTTAATGCTAAGCGCTTCACCAAGGGAAAGGGCGGAGGTTTTCGCGTCGAGCCAGGTGATACCATCACCGTTGGCGAAAGTATTTTTTAGCCGAATTTCTTCCGCCTTCGTCTTTGCGAACGCACTTCTTGGTGTAAGGTTCCAGCCAATCTTTTTGCCGTGATTGACCCTGCCCAATCTCTGAGGGGAGCGACCGTTGCGCCCAATTCCGACAAACCAGGCATGCCTTTGACAGCGGAGTACGCCGATGGACTACCCAGTTTCGATTTTCGCCGGTATTGGCATTCTTTCCTGGAACGTATTTGGATCGTCGCGATTTGCGTTTTGGCTGGCCTTTTCCTCGCGTTGGGTAACCTCGCGCGGACGCCGAAGCTTTACCAAGCTCACACGGTTTTGGAAGTGGAATTTCAGGAGCCGAGTTTCGTTCCAACGAATGATGCCACGACGCGGACGCGCTCGGTGTTTCTGGCCAGCCAGGAGGCGCTGCGAACGATCGAACAGAACCTCACTAACCAAACACTTCTTGCGCGGGTTGTACGCTCCGAAGGTTTGGCGCAGGACGGTGGACGCGCTCTTCTGGGGCAGAGTGTCGTCGCCAATAAGAGTTCCAGCGCGACCGAACGCACGGAGCCGTCGGACGCTGCCAACAAGACGCAGAACGCTAGGGGCGTCACGACATTTACGCCGCTCGAAGAAGCGTTGGGTCGAGGAATGGTCGGCATGGTGCATCCGGCGATCCGCCGCGGCACTCGCTTGATCGATTTGTACGTGACGCACGGCGATCCAGCCATGGCACAGCGTCTCGCCGAAGCAGTCGGTCGAGAGTACATCCGCAACTCAATCGAGCGCCGCGCGTCGTCGAGCGAGGACGCATTGCGTTATTTGTTGGAAGAAGAAGAGCGATTGAAGAGGAACCTCCAGAAAAGTGAGGCGGCCGCCAACGAATACAAGGCAAAGAATCCAGATGCTCTCCAACTCGGCGGCGGCACAGCCGCGACGGGCTCACAGGGGGCTGGCGGACCGCGGGGCGGCTTGGTAGAGGACAACCTGCAAGACATAAACACCAAATTAGCCGCAGCGAGGTCCGATCAAATTCGTCTCGAAGGGCAGCTCCAGCAAGTGGACCAGATTGGCAATAATATCGACGCGTTGCTCGCGATTCCGAGTATCTCTGCCGCCCCAATGGTGACGGAAGCGCGGCGAAATATTAATCAGATCGAAGCAGCGATCATTACCCTCGCCTTAAGATACAAGGACAAGCATCCCAGAATGATGGCGGCCAAGGCCTCGCTGGCTGAGGCGAAAGACAAGCTCCGTCAAGCGGTTCTGGCACAACGTCCGATTTTGGGCAATGCGCTCGAGCAAATCAAAGCGACAGAGGCCAGCTTGCAACAAGCTTTGCAAAACCAGCAGGGCGTCGCGGTCAATCTCAATCGCACAGCGATCGGCTATCAGGAATTGGCGCGGCAAGCCGAAACCGATCGTGCGTTGTACGAAAGCGTCCTTCGTCAGATAAAAGACACGAACCTGGCAAAAGACGTCAAAGCGAATGCGGTCAGCGTGATTGAGCATTCCCCGCTTCCGAACTTTCCTGTTAGTCCTCGACCCACTAAAACGATCCTGTTGGGCCTACTTGGCGGCCTCGCTGTCGGTTTGGCTCTCGTTTTTGGAGTCGATGCGCTGGATCGTTCAATTAAAACTGTGGACCAGGCAGAAAGCACGCTCGGTCTGCCGGTTTTTGCAGCTGTTCCCGATACCACTGATGAGGGGCCCGTTAGCCGACTGAAACGACGAAGCAAAGCTTTCAGAAGTTCGAACTATCGCGTCGTGGTGGAAACTCCTGAAAGTCCGGCGGCGGAAGCGTTCCGCAATTTGCGCGCCGCACTTTCTCTTCTGGGTCCGGAAGCCGAGCGAAAAGTTTCGCTTTTCACGAGCGCTGTGCCCAACGAAGGGAAAAGTTTCACAAGCGCCAATTATTCGCTCGCACTGGCCCAGCAGGGTTATCGCGTGCTCCTGATCGACGGCGATCTCCGCCGGCCAAACATGCACAAGATTTTCCGCTTCCCGAATGCGCGAAATAATTCCGATGAAGACAGCGCGCCCGGAGTGACGGACTGCCTTGTGGGTGAAGCGGACATAGCCTCGGCAGCGCGTCAGATTCCGGCCGGAGAAATTCAGCTCGTTGATGAGAGCATTGAGGTGACGGAAAACATTCTCGCCGCGACAGGAGGCCAGTTGTTTGTCCTGGCAGGTGGACGACGCGCGCCCAATCCAGCTGAGATTCTTGCCGGTCCGTTCTTTGGCCAGTTGATCGCTGAGGCTGCAACCCTGTTTGATCGCGTCGTTATCGATAGCGCACCGATTCTCGCAGTCAGTGACACTCTCCTCATGATGCCACACGTCCAAACTGTGTGCATTGTTGTTCGGGCGGCAAAAACACCGCGTCCAGCAGTCCGGCGCGCGATTACCTTGCTGGCAAAGTCAGGAATTCGCCCGGCCGGTCTGGTCTTGAATCGATTGCGGCGGAGCCGCGGAGTCGGCTATTATTACTATTACGCTTCGCACGGTTATGGCAAAGAAGAAGGAGCGTATTCTCGCAGCTACAGCTACCATCGCGGATCCAAGCCGGACCACGAAGGTAACGGAGCGTAGAGCTGAAAGCACTACGGTGCCGCTCAGGTAGCAGAGTGCCAACTCGTACTGCGGACTGCGTGTTCGGTTGTTCGCAAGCCGTGGTCCTTCCAGAGCATGCTTCCCCAGCAAAGACCCAGATATGTTGCCACATACAGCTGGATCGATTCGATCTGAACTGGGAAATCGACCAGCGCGTGCAGCGCCACACCCATGAGCGCTATGATAACTAACGGCTGCAGCACGCGTCTTCGCGGCGTCCACTCCCGCTTGGCGTGCTCTTTGTAACTACGAATCCCGACTGTTATTCCTCCGAAGAAGAGCAGCGCCCAAAGGGTTCCTCCGATCCAACCCCATTCCAGCACGGTCTGCAGGTAATCCTGGTGCAAAAATCTCCACGTCCCTGACACCTGATTGCTTCCACTGCGATTGTATATTGGAAATACAACGCGAAAGGTGCCTGGCCCAAACCCGAAGAATCCAGCGTCCGGCAACGCACGCACGGCTACCCGCGAAACCTGCCAGCGAGCATCGTTGGGAATGTGCTCACTCCGCAACTGCCACCGCTTAAGCGCCTGTTCGAAATGACTGGCCTGGGCAAACGCAATAAGCGCCAGACCAATGGCAAGCGCTCCTGCCAAAGCGACGCTTTTACCACCCCATAGCTTGCGAAGAAGCAACGGTCCAAATTGCACGCAAATCGCAAGCAGCAACAGGAGCGCAACCAGTTGAGCCATGCGCGACGTATTCGCCAGCACCGCTGCTATGGTTATGAGAAAAACGCTCGTCCACATCGCGCGCATCCACGGGTGGGATCCGCTGGCAAAGGCCCGAATAACTAGCCCGAAACTCAATGGCCACACCAGATTTAAGAATGCGCCGGCATTACCGTGATAATAATAGGTCGCAAAAAATGTGGTTACTCGGACGGGGTACGGTGGCGGTGGTTGCCAAAAGATCATGAGCGTACCGGTGGCTTTCTGGACTAAACCGAGAAAAGCTATCGAGCCGCCGACCAGACCAATCACATACCACAAGCGAAGCAACCATCGGTTGCTTTGAGAAAGATCTGCGACAAACAAGATTATCCCCAGGAGCAAAGCACCTCGGATCATCCACGCAGCGCTGATCGGGTAATCAACGGAGCCGGTCACAAGCGGCGCGAAGTTGCGTAGCGGCACAAAAACAGAAAAATCCGAGTCGTAGACTGACTTCGCGTTGAAGACCATCCAGCCGCCCACGCAGATCAAAGCCGGCGTTAAGAAGAACAGGAGCCGTGGAAATCGCGGCGTTCGCCTACTAACAAGCAACTCAATGGCCCAAAGAACGAGTGCAGCGAGTAGTACCCAGTTCGTTATTTGGATGCTTTCCGATGTTGTGGCGCCGTACGCCCACGGCGCATAGACGAGGGCGGCGAAGAAAATCCAGCGTGACACGCTGCGGAAGATGTGAGAAATCACATGTTAGAAGTCAGACGACTCTGATCTCCGACCTCTGGCAACCGACTTCCATCGTATCACCGTCCCTTGCCGAATAGCATCGTGTATAACGTTTTCAGCACGATCATGGCGTCGAGCTTCAAGGAGTAATGCCGGATGTAGTAGAGGTCATATTTTAACTTCTCGACCGCATCCTCGTCACTCTCACCGTACGGGTAATTCACTTGCGCCCAGCCCGTGATACCCGGTTTCACCAGGTGCCGAAAATGATAAAATGGGATTGTTTGCTCATAGCGTTCGGCGCACTTGCTCCACTCCGGGCGTGGACCAATCAGGCTGATGTCTCCTTTAAGCGCGTTCCAAAGCTGAGGCAGCTCATCGAGTCGAAGTTTCCGCAGCAAACGCCCCACAGCCGTCACACGACGATCGCCTTTTCGCGTGTAAATGTCCTCGTCCGCTTCATCAGAGCGTCGCATTGTTCGGAATTTGAAAAGAATGAACCGTCTTCCGTCGCGGCCGACTCGTTCCTGCCGGAAAAAGACCGGACTGCCGTCCTCCATCCAGATGAGAAGAGGGATAAGCACGAAGAGCGGAGCGCAAACGAGTAGCGCTGTGGCCGAAGCAACGATATCGAAGAGCCGCTTGAGGTAATGATAGGGAGAGATGCGAGCAAGCTGAAAACCACTCTGGAGCGGCCAAAACGGATCGATTATACCCAGCGGCAGATATCGCCATTGAGTTTCGTAAAAGGATTCGAGCGTGTAAACGCGTGTCTCCTGAAATTGCGCATGCACTAGGCGCTCCAGCAATTCCGTGCTGAGCGAACTCGCTTTCGCAGCGAGAATGATACCGCTATAATGGCTGCCGAGATTGCTTAACTTGGCGGCAAGATTCCCCTGCACAATAGGCGATCCTTCCCCCGCGATTGGCTGGCCCATCCGTTCCTCAGTCACATCTACGAACTCGAGCTTTTGCCCGTTTGGTGAGTTCATGTAAGCCTCGTAAAAACGAGCTGCCGTCGCGCCGCCGCCGATGACGAGAAACGCCCGGCCAGCGCTGCTGGCAACGACGTACTGCCTGATCCATCGGCGGTAAGCCAGCGAGACTGGCAGAAAAATTGCGAAGCTCAAAAGCAGCACACCTCGACTAGGCTTCATTGTCTGATCGAACGTCGCCGCGGAATAAATCAGCATCGCACTGACCACGGCCGCTGCGATGATGGCCAGAATGTGTTCGGCCGCATACCCAAGGGTCAGCTTCTCGACAGTACGATCGTAGCCGCCGATAAAGTAAAGGGCCGACACGATTACGCCGAGTTGAATCATGTTGACGATGAAGAACTGAAACGGCGTGGCATAGAACGCATCGAACCTAAACCAGCCTGTCACTCGATAGATTGCGAGCCAGCTCACTATATCCAGGAAGAGGTACAGCAGTGCAGACGCCCATTCATGGCTGAGGAAATGCGACCACAGACCGGGCCGGCCGAGGCGGCGAGCGACGCTGGTGGGCTTGCCGAAGCCTTTAGAGCGTTCCTGAAACTGAAGGAGCCTCTGAGAAATTATCTGCGATTCTTCGCTGTTCGCCATTAGGCCGGCAATTATATGCTTAATCGCAGCCAAGTGAAAGATGACTTTGTTTCGACTGTGGGCCCGGTTGGGGTCGCCACGGCAACCGGCGAGCAGTTCTCGCGACGGCGAAGCTTTCCGGCGCGCCCGACCCGGATGTACGATTCGCAAACAAGGAAAGCGGGACGCGGGCACTACTCTTGACGCTCCAAGCCGCATCCATAATCTGAAACACAGGCCGCTCGACCGGCGCCGACTCGTAACGTGAATATTTTGGCAGCTTTTTATCGCTCGTCGGTTGGGAAAAAAATGATCGTTGCGGTCACCGGCATCATTTTGATCCTTTTCGTTATCGGCCATCTGCTAGGCAATTTGCAGATTTTTCTGGGTCCGGATTGGATCAATGGTTACTCGGAACACCTGCGCGATCTCGGGCCTTTGCTTTGGGTAATTCGTTTGTTCCTGCTCGCGGCTGTCGTCGTTCACATTTACGTGACGATTCAACTGGCGATTGAAAACCGCCGCGCGCGACCGCAGGCCTATCTCGAGCGGGAGTATGTGAAAGCAACATTCGCTTCGCGTCACATGGTGATGAGCGGATTGATCGTGCTTGCATTTATCATTTACCACATTGCGCATTTCACAGTGCGTGTCACCGATCCTCGTTTTGGTTTGCTCAAGGCCGATCCGCTCGGGCACTACGACGTTTACTCAATGATGGTGTACGGATTCCAAAATTATTACGTCTCCGGGTTTTACGTGCTTGGCCTTTTTTTGCTCGCGCTTCATCTCAGCCACGGATCGTCGAGCTTCTTTCAATCCCTCGGATTTAATGACAAGAAACTGACGCCGCGTCTCGCGTCAGGCGGCCGAATCTTTGCCTGGCTTCTTTTTATCGGCTATACATCCATTCCTGTCGCGGTCCTGACCGGCGTTATTAAGCCAGCACAACAGCTGTAAGAAAAACGACTGAGTTCCTACAGATCGACGACCTGCACGCCTTCCGTCGCGGTCCGTTTCGCGTAAAGATCGCTTAAACGCTTGGTCATCGGTCCAATTCTCCCGTCGCCGATTTGACGATGGTCTACCTTGAGCACGCCGGCTAGTTCGCCCATTGTCCCTGTGCAAAACATTTCACGCGCACCATAGACATCGACGAGTGACAAATCAGTCTCGACGCAACGAATCTTTTCGGCAGCACAAATCTCGATCACGGTCGCGCGAGTTATTCCCTCAGGGCACGCTAGAACACGGCCTGTTGCCAAGTCGCCGCTTGCTCGCGATTTATCGGAGTTACGCACAATGAACACGTGCGTCGCGTTCGTTTCAGCAACGAATCCGCGGGTGTCGAGCATAAGTGCATCGTCCGCGCCCGCATTGTTCGCTTCGATCTTTGCCAGGATCGAGTTCAGCAGGTTTGCATGATGAATACGCGCATCGAGCACTTCCGGCGGCGGGCGGCGGATCTTGCTCGTGATCAAACTCAGTCCGGTTTTCGCGTAAACTGGCGGCTTGTGTTCGGCGAGCACGATCAATGTCGGCCCGCTTTGATTGAGTCGCGGGTCCATGCCCGAAGTGATCTTAACTCCGCGTGTCAGCGTGAGCCGAATATGCGCGCCGTCCCGCATTTTATTTGCAGCGAGCGTGCGTTTGATTTCGTCGATGATTTTTTCGCGCGGCGGAATTTCCTCGAAGGAAAGTGCGCAGGCTGAACGTTCGAGGCGATCGAGGTGTTCGTGTAGCTTGAAAATCCGGCCGTTGTAGAGTCGCAGTCCTTCCCAGACAGCGTCACCTCCTTGCACCGCCGAGTCGAACGGGCTGATCCCTGCCTTATCGCGATGGAGCAACTCTCCGTTAACGTTTACGATCAGGTTGCGGTTTCGCTCGTCGAACTTTTGAAGCATCTGGATTACCTCACAGAGGATGCACTGCGGACACAAATAAAAACCTCCATTTCGATGACGTTGTGCCCGTTGTGTTCTTTATGCGAAATCTTTAATGCAGCCGGTATTCATAAAGCCGCTGATAGCATTCACAGCACCGCTGATAGATCTCACGCAATCGCGCCGGAACTTCGCTCGATGTCGGGTGATACGGTTGAAACGAGGTCGTTTTTGCCACTTCGCCATACCAATGCCTGGCCCAGATGCCGTCGGTGTCACGCAAGCCTGATGGCCACGAAAGCATCGACTTGCTAAACTCGATGCCGACCGCTTCGCAGAGCAGTCGGAGCGTCGCCTCCGGATTTTGCATCACGTCCCTGGCATCGACAATGGGCGGAACGGCAGTCGTACATCTTCGGACGAAATCAAAAATTTCTGCCTGCTGCACGAAACCGAGGTCCTCGAGCGCAGGGTCTTCTCGCTTTTTAATGTAGGAATTAATCACTTCGCGCGGGTCGCGAATTAAGAAACAATTAGTCACAGCTCCGAGCCATTCGCGATCTATTTCGGGCAACAGATGGTGTGTCATATGTTTCTGAAAAAAAATTCGCTTGCCGTCGGCGATCGGCCCGGTGAGATGCGCAACGACTTTACGCCAATCGCTTTCGCCGGTTGCGATCACTTCGTCGGCGCCGGGATGTTCTATGCCCGTCACTTTGAGGTAATAGCCGTAAAACGGCTCATCGATAACGACGGTGTCGTCTCGATTGCCCCACGCGCGCATCATGGCCGTCGAAATATTTCGCGGACCAGACCACATGGCGATGCGGATGGGCTGAGCCATCCGCAAAGGTTCTCGCGCTATCAGCGACTTGACCAGCGAAAATGGACTCCGCTCGTGTTAGCGCGATCGCGCAAACAGCGGCAGTCTAACTCTTCGCAAAAACACCAATCAGCGGACGCCGCGATGGCACCTTCGAGCGAAAATCGCTAACGAATCCAGTCTCGGTCCGGATCTCCACATGGCCGGGCGCGCGCTTGGCGCCGTAGACCAACACAGATCCCACAGGCGCTTCGTACGGATTTGAGACCGGCAGTTTTTTGAATCCGTAATTGTTCACCAGCTCCTGACCGGCTTGTTTCGCAAGGGGTGTTTGCGGCCGCGATTTCACTACGCCCGCAGCAACCAGTGCTTCCTTTACGAAACGCCAGCACTTGGACAGCGAGTGCGCACGTGCGCGCTCCTCAGCGATGGTGGCGGCCCGGCGCAATTTCGGATCAATCTGGGCAGCTGCCTTGGCAATCGGCTGGACGATCTTCTTCGGATAATACTGGTCCACAACTTCGACCGATTGTTTTTTACCGGAGGGGTCGGTGTAATTGAATTTTGGGGTCGGCGCCGAGAATCGCAGCGCCATTGCGGGATGCGGGCAAATTGCCGCGGATCCTAGGATGACAAACGTGAGGGTGAGAAGTTTTCGCATAAAGAGCGCGTTCTATCGGATATATCGGCCAGGGTCGCAACCGATTTTTTTAATAAATCAAAAAATTTTTCATTTGACTTGCGCGGGATGTACGAAGGTCGCACGGAGCTACAACGATGAGACTAATTCCGCCATCCGGCGGCGCAATTTTGGATCGGGTAACCGTCGAATTCCGCCCTGCATGTTATCTTCGAGATGACGCGGTTTATCCGTCGCCGGGATCGCGCACGTGATTGCTGGATTTGCCACAATCCATTTCAAAAAGAATTGCGCCCACGAGCGGCAATCAAATTCCGCCGCCCAATCCGGCAGCGGTTTCGAACGGACTTTGCCGAAAAGATCGCCTGCTCCAAAGGGCCGATTCGCAATCACGGCGATCCCGCGCTCCTGCGCCAACGGCAGAATGCGTTCCTCGGCTTTGGGTTCCATCAGCGAATAATTGATCTGGAGGAAATCGAACTTCTGGCTCCGCATCAACTTTTCGATTTCGCTCAAAGCTCCGGACTCGTAATGCGTGATTCCCGTGTAGCGAATGCGGCCCTGCTGTTTCCATTCCTGCAGGGTTGCGAGTTGTGTGTTCACATCGATAAGGTTATGCACCTGCATCAGGTCGATTCGGTTCGTGCGCAAAAGCGACATGGAACGTTCCATTGACTGGATTCCGCTCTGCTTGCCCTTAGTCCAAACTTTGGTCGCGAGAAACAGCTTCTCGCGAATGCCAAGCGCAGAAGTGAGATCGCCGATGACCTCCTCCGCGCGACCGTACATCGGCGAGGAATCAATCACACGGCCGCCAAGCTTCACAAACAGCGACAGAACGTCTCCGAGTTGCCTCCGGACATCCGTGCTAAGATCGACATCGAACGCCCTCCATGTTCCGAGGCCGATCACAGGTAGTTTCTCGCCAGAGGAAGGAATGGTGCGTGTCAGCATCGCTGATGATTCGCCTTGTGTCTGGCCTCGCAATGCAAGAACCGGCAAACACAATCCCGCTGCGCTGGCGCCAATTAAGCAGGTTGCTTGGCGGCGCGTCATGCGCGTCATTCCGAGCGGAGTCGAGGAATCCCGCGAATTGACCTGAATGTTTGGCATCGGGATGTCTCGACTCTCGCTCGACATGACATGAGAAGATGAACACAACTCGCCGTCATTTCATCAAACTTTCTACCGCAGGCATGTTTTCGCTCGCCGCAAGACCAACATCTTTATTTGCAGAAAAGACACCGACACCGATGCGCATACTCATACTCGGCGGCACCGGATTCACTGGCCCATACCAGGTGAAATATGCGCTGAGTCGCGGACATAAGGTGACCACATTTAACCGCGGCAAGACGCATCCCGGCGAATTGCCGGCTGAAGTCGAGCAGCTTGTCGGTGACCGTAACGGTAATCTCGACGCGTTGAAAAACCGGCAATGGGATGTGGTGATCGATAATCCGACGACGCTTCCCGCGTGGGTGCGTGACGCGGCGCAAGTACTCAAAGGAAATGTTGATCGCTACGTGTTCATTTCGACCATTTCCGTTTACGGCGAGCCGAAACAGGGACCTGATGAAAACGCGCCAACAGAAAAATACGAAGGTGCAGATCCGTACAAGGAGACGATTGAAGCGGTGCGCGCGTCCGGATTCAAAACTTATGGGCCGCTAAAGGCGCTCTCAGAACGCGAAGCCGAGAAATGGTTTCCCGGAAAAACTTTGATCATTCGCCCGGGACTTATCGTAGGCCCTCGCGACGAGAGCGACCGCTTTACGTATTGGCCTGTGCGCATCGATCGTGCCGGAGACGTGCTGGCGCCTGGAAAGCCAAACGATCCCGTCCAGTTCATCGATGCTCGTGATCTTGCTGAATGGACCATTCGCATGGCCGAGAACCGTGAGACAGGAATTTACAACGCGACCGGACCTGCCAAACCCCTCGGCATCGGCGGGATGCTGGACGGAATTAAGGGCGTCCCGAAGTCGAACGCGAAATTTACTTGGGTAAACGAGGAATTTTTGACTGAGCAGAAAGTGCAGCCCTGGTCGGACATGCCGGTTTGGACCGGGAAAGATGATGCGGTTGCGCGAACGAACATTAGTCGCGCGTTGAGCAAGGGCCTGACGTTTCGGCCGCTGGATGTCACTGCGCGCGATACGCTCGCCTGGTTCAAGTCGCTTCCGCAAGAGCGCCAATCGCATCCGAAGGCCGGTCTAACGCCGGAGCGCGAAGCTGAAGTACTCGCGCAGTGGCACAAGCGGCGCGGCTAGTCTAGGGCGTCCACATGGCTCGTTCCTCAGATCGGCCATCGTTCGTAGGACGGATATTCTCGACACTTACGTCCGTGGAGCGGAGCGAACTGCCGTCAGTTGTTGCCGCGTTCTTCCTCTTCTTTTGCGTGCTCGGCGGCTATTTCGCTGTGCGACCAGTGCGTGAAACGGTCGGCACGATTCTCGGTCGTGATCGCGTCGCCAACCTCTGGGTGGCTACCTGGATTGCATCGTTAGCGATCGTCCCCCTTTATGGGGCGATCGTCGCTAAAGTCAGGCGAAGCGTCTTTCTCCCGCTCATCTATGGCTTCGTCGCGCTCGCGCTCGCGATCGTGGGAGGCGTCCTGCAAAACCAACCCAGGAATGTGGCGGTCGGGCAGTTCTTCTACGTTTTCATCAGTGTGCTCAGCCTGTTTCTGGTCTCGGTCTTCTGGAGCTTTCTGGTTGAGCTTTTCGACTCCGGACAAGCGAAGCGGCTGTTCCCAGTGATCGCAGCGGGCGGAACCGCAGGCGCGTTAGTGGGACCGCTCTTTACCGATTTCACCGCGCGAAGGATCGGAAACGCCGGCATCCTCTTCGTCGGGGCTGCGCTCTTTGGTTTGGCGGTTGCGTTGCAGGCAATTCTGATTCGCCTCTGGAAAAGCGGTCCAGAGCCGCATCGCGAACGTGGCGAAGCTCATCCCCAATCGCGGGACCGCGCTCTTGGTGGAAATCCATTGGCAGGAGTCACTCTGGTCCTGCGTTCGCCGTACCTGCTCGCGATTGCGGCTTATGTCGCACTGCTGGCGACCGCAAATACGTTTCTTTATTTCGAACAACTTCGTCTGGTCTCTACGACGTTCGCCGATACCCAGACGCGCACGAGTGTCTTTGCGCGCATCGACTGGATTGTGCAGAGCCTCACAATCCTGGCGCAGCTTTTCATCACCGGCAGAATTGCTTCAAGACTCGGGTTAGTCGTCCTGCTCACGATAATTCCAGTGGCTATTTTCTTCGGCTTCGTTGCGCTAGCCATCTGGAACACGTTCATGGTTCTGGCAGTTGTCATTGTCCTGCGCCGCAGCGGCGAATACGCCTTTGTTCGTCCGGGGCGAGAGATGCTTTGGACGCCGATGAGCAAGGAGACCAAGTATAAAGCGAAAAACTTCGTCGACGTTCCAGTTTATCGCGGGGCGGACGCCGCGGTGGCGCAACTTCAACGTGCGATCGAAGGTGCAGGGTTCGGCGTGCAAACGGCAGCTTTACTTGGAGCGTTGGCCGCCACCCTTTGGGCGGTAAACGGTTGGTGGCTTGGGCGGCGCTATGATTCAGCCGCGCAGCCTGCTTCCGAAGGAGCGCATTAATCGCGCAATTCGGTGAGCAATTTCTCTCGCGCGGTGATCAGTTCGGCGTGTGGTCGTATCGGTTTTGAAAGCGCTCGGACTATCAGCTATCTCGCCCTGCAAGTGGTGGCGGGGTGGTGGGCGCTTGGCGTTTGGCTCGGGCGAAAACAAGTTGCGCTAGCTCGCGCGCGAGCTGAATCGTAAACGAACAACAATCAAAGGAGGAAAAGCAATGGCAACACGAACTGGATCGGCGGTATGGGAGGGCACTCTCAAAGAGGGCAGGGGAACGATGAAACTCGGTAGCGGCGCATTCGATGTCCCCTATTCATTTTCATCGCGCTTCGAGGAAGGAAAGGGGACGAATCCGGAAGAACTCATCGGCGCAGCCGAAGCCGGATGCTTTTCGATGGCGCTCGCGTTCAACCTCGAGAAGGCAGGGCATCCCGCCAAACGCGTCAGCACGGCCGCGACAGTAAAACTCGAGCCCGGCGACGGCGGATTCAAAATCACATCGATCGATTTGAAAACCGAAGCCGACGTTCCTGGTATTGACGAAGCAAAATTCCGCGAGCAAGCCGAGCTGACAAAAAAGACCTGCCCGGTCTCCGTCGCTTTAGCAGGCACGCAGATCAATCTCGACGCCAAGCTGGTTTAGAATTGTAGCCACCGGCCTGTGGCCGGTTGATTCAGAGGTGCTTTTGAAGTTGAGGAGACGGCCCGCAGGGCCGTGGCTACAGCAGATCGCCTTTCATTTCGCCAGTTCGTACAGGTATTCGACAAACGACATCGTCGCGCCATCGAAGTCTTGGATTTTCGGGTTCGTGGATTCGATGATGTAATATTCGTCCGGCGCATGCGCGCCGCTGCCGTGGCCGAGCCCGAAGTGTCCGGCCGCCAGCTTAAGCGGTTCGCCGGTGAAGACGTAACCGGGATAGGAACCGGCGTTACGCGGCCAGAGCAATGCGTCGATTCCGAACTTCTTGTAGGTTGCTAATTGCGCCTGGATCAATGCCGAATCTTTCGATGTGGCTGTCGGATCGTACCCGCCGGTCATGTTCACTTCGATGTCGCCGAAGCCGCGCTTCGCCAGATGGGCCTTCAACGCGGCAAGCGCGTCCGCCGCTTTCATATCGGGCACGAGACGCATGTCGATTTTCGCGACGGCGCGATGCGGCAAAACCGTTTTGCCACCGGGGCCGGTGTAGCCACCGACCAAACCTTCAATGTTCACGGTTGGCTGCGATTCGAGCCGTTCGTTCGCCTGTTCCCACGGCAGATCGTTGATCCAATGCTGGACGCTGAACTGCTTTTTTGCCAGCGCTTCGCTGCGCGTCTTCGACACTTTTTCGATCATCGCCTTTTCTTCCGGACTCAGCGGAAGGGGCTTCGGGTAATTATCGATCATAATTACGTTGCCATCGTCGGAAACGAGTGTGTTGAGCGCTTTGACCAGATGCCACGCCGGGCTGTCCACCATCGCCTTGAGCGAGGAGTGAATGTCCTTTGCCGGACCGCGTCCCCATTTTTCACCACTCGAAACGAGCTCCAATTCGATGACGCCTTTCGATCCGAGATTTACTGTCACGATACCGTCGAGATCTTGCGTAGCCGATGGCATGAACACGCCGACGCATTTCTTCAGCGCATCGAGCACTTCGGGTCGCCTAACGAGCTGCGGGATGTGCGGCGAACCGATTTCCTCTTCGCCTTCGGCCACCAAGACCAGATTTACCGGCATCTTCTTTCCCGCACCGCGAATTGCATGGAGGGCTGCAAGGAACGCTGCTTCAGGCCCTTTTTGGTTCACCGCGCCACGACCAATCATCACCTTGCCAAGTGGCGGTTTGTCCACGATTCGCGCTTCAGTCGGCGGCGAAGACCATTCGGCTGGATCGAACTGTTTCACATCGTACATGAAATAAAGCCCGACCGTTTTCGGCGCACCGGCGTCGAGCGTCGCGAACACGCCGGGCTTGCCATCTGTGTTGATTACCGTCGCCTGCTGAAATCCCGCCTCGCGCGCGAGCTTCGCCATGTACTCCGCGCCCTCAGGATATCCACGGTCCTCGGCCGCGATCGAAACCTGCGCAATCCAGTCCTGCAGCCGCTTCACCGCCTCGTCGTGGCGTTTGGTGATTTCGGCTTTGATCTCGGCGTGGTCGTTTTCAATTGAGTAGGAGGTCGAAACCATCGTACAAATGGCGAATGCCGCAAGCGCTGCGCGGCAGGAGGCAAGGTAATTCATAAAACATGAAATCGTGCGTTCTGCTTTCGGTCGCAAGTGACTATTGCGGCCGATCGGTAGCTGGTAGGGAAGATTTGGATGACAACGGAACGCAAACAGGGCACTGTCCGGCATTGTACGTGATCTACTGTTCGTTGACATTCTTCGTTTTCGATGACCACTAAGGACTTTCGTACACCTGAGATTGAAGGCTTGATGCTCGTATTCGCCGGGTCATTCAATCCTCGAATTTTCGATCCGTGGTGGTTTGCGAGACAAGGCCTTATTCAGGAAGATGAAGCAAAGAATGCGGAGATCGGTGTAATGACGTCTACGTTGAGTGTGTTTTCGATCGGATGGCTCAGGGTCCACGCAGAAGGAGAGCGTGTTCAGATGACCGCGAGTCAACGGCCTTATTACGAGCCGCTTCGAGATCTGGCGGTAGCAACATTCAAAACCTTGCGACATACCCCGTTAACAGCACTCGGTATTCATTGGCTCGCGCACTTTGCGAGCGCCGATGAGGAAGAATGGCACAAGGTCGGTCACGCGCTAGCGCCAAAGGCCATATGGAGCGAGGTGTTGAACAAGCCTGGGCTCCTTCATTTGATAATTCGTGAGAAGCCGAATCGTAAGGACTGGACGAACGTTACAGTTGAGCCTTCCATAAAAGTTCAGCCCGGAATTTATTTCGAAGTGCACGACCATTATGAAATTGAAGATCCAAACGCTGCAGAGGGCGCGGACAAGATCGTTGGCATACTGCAAGAGCACTGGGCTTCCTCCTCCGATCGAGCTGGAAGCATCATGCAGCATGTGCTAAGGAGAACGTTAGGTGGCAACTCGTAACGCAACGCCGATAGTGACAGAACCTCGACAGGTTCCACAGAATTCGCAGAAGACCATATGGGATGCAGTAGACGATCTGCGTACGAAAGGGACGTCTAGTTTTGTCAGCCGTGAAGGAGTGCGGGTGTTTTCATTATCGCAACCCGATCCTACGGTCACAGCTCCTTCTAGGAATCCGCAAGCGTCAGAAAGAGTTCCTCAAGCTCAACAGATGACGACACTTTCGCATTGGACCCCGGTCGTGACTTGGAGCCCGCCAACTTACTTGGATCCCGATCAGTTTCGTGTCGACGCTGCGTTTGATGGAACGATCTTAGAGGTTGGAGGGGACTCTTTCATAGCTCGCCTAGTCAACAAGTTGGACGAGAACGATGTTCAAGAAGACGCTGAATTCGCTTTCGATGAAGTTTCAAAAGCTGATCGATCTCTCATCAGGCTGGGAGCGATGTTTTACTGGTTTATTGGGAGAACGGAAAAACCGCACGGTCAGCAGAGTAACACTTCACTGCTTCGATTTCGTAGGCTGCCTGCTTGGACGGAGTCTGATGTGATAGCCGCGCGTACACGAGCAGGTATACTTCGCGCAGTTCTTCCTCTTGACAGTGTTCACGAAGAGACCTGAACCGGACGAGTTCGAGGTTACGCTGTTCGGACCAGGTGTGGGCGAAAGTGTCGTAATACACCTTGGCGCTAACGAATGGCTGATAGTCGACTCGTGCCGTGGACAGCATGGCCCTGCTGCCCTCGAATACTTACGAAATCTAGGCGTCGATACCGCTGTTGAGGTGAAGTTGATCGTTGCCACTCATTGGCATAACGATCACGTAAGAGGATTGTACGAAGTTGTTAAAGCTTGTCCTGCTGCACAGTTCTTTTGTTCGAGCGCGTTATTCAGTGAGGAACTGCTAGCGCTCGCTGAGCTTTGGGATGAAACGGACCGAGACCGCTCAGCCGTGTCGGAGCTGTACCGAATCGCACAGTTGCTAGGACAACAAGCCGAAGCAGCCGGGCGAATCAAATTTGCGACTGCGAATCGGCGCATTCGGCGTCGCGATTACGCAGTCAGCAACAACACCCATCAGTGTGAAGTGTACTCCCTTTCGCCGTCAGATTTCGAAATTCAGCGCGCACAACAATCTCTCGCGGCACTGCTGCCTGCGGCCAGAAGCACCCCCGTGCTGCCGCAAGAGAGACTACCGAATGACACGTCCGTCGTGCTACATATTCGGAGCGGAAAACTGACTGTTCTGCTCGGGGCCGATTTGGAAGACGATCCTGTCGTGCATACTGGGTGGAATGTTATTCTCGACTCCCCGGAACGCCCGCCGCAGCGCGCTTCGTGCTATAAGGTTTCCCATCATGGGTCATATACGGGAGATCATCCCAGAATCTGGAGCGAACTTTTAACTGCCGACCCTTATGCAATCCTGACGCCCTTCAATTCTGGTTCATGGCCTCTGCCTCAGGCATCCGATATTACGCGGATTTGTCGCCATACTGCGAATGCATACATCACGTCAACACCACGGCAGCGATCTCGACGATCGCGGACTGGAGCCGTCGGCAAAGCAATTCATCAGCGGGTGAGGAGAATCTGGACAGTAGATGACGCTTGGTCGTATGTACAGCTCCGCCGGAATTTGGACGCATTAAGTGACTGGAGATTGGAGCTCGGGACTGGTGCAACTCGTCTGCAAGAGGCAGCTTGAAAGCCGAACGATCCAGCTACAACCCCAACTTTTCCTGCTTCGGAGTTGATGCCGCTGCGCTGAGGCTGGTGAATTTCTTCACGAGATCATCGAGCTTGGCCACATAATAATCGACGTTTTCGTCGCGGTTCTGCGGATCGAAATCGCTCGCTAGTCTGGCAGCGTACTTATCGAGTGAATCTTGGAGCGTGTCTGTCTTCATCAGCATGTCGATCTTCCATTCACGGTTGCGAATTTTTCGGTCGAAGTCGTTTCGAAGATCGGCGATCGCGTCCAGTTTGCCTTGCATGATCATCTTGATCATTTCCTCCAGAAAAACGCGCTGGAATTTTTCGAGTCCACGGGACTTCAGCGCGCCGCCTTTGATGATCACGTCGCCGTCCTTCGTGAGAAGCGCGTAATTTTTTGCTTTATAACTGAGCATCGCGTCGAACTGTTCGTCGATTTCGACGTCGATTCCGGCCGGCAATTCTTTCGCCAAATCTTTCTGCAAATCGTCGATTGTAGACGCGGCGCCCCGCCGCGTTTCTTCGCCATTCCTCACGCGACGAGGCGTCGCGTGCACAGGTGGCACGAAATAAATTCCGTCGGTATCGACCTCAATCACATGCGCTCCACACGCGTTAAGCCAGTCGATCATCTTCTTCAACAGATCGCGTCCGATCTGCGTGACGCGCGCGGCGGCGTCGAAGTCTGCGAAATGTCCCTGCGCGAATCCAAGGTAACCGTAGAAGCTGTTGAGCAGAATCTTGAAGGTATTTTGCAGCGCCTGGAGGTGATGTTGTTTCGCGGGATCTCGTTCCGCGCGCATTCTTGCTTTTGCTTCGAGCCGGAAGTTGCGGAGATCCGTGAGTAAATGCCGAAAGATTTGCAGCTCATCCGTCACCGGGAAGCAATCGAACTGCAACATGATAGACGGATAAAGCGATGCGACGTCGCAATGCCAGACGTTGCGCGCCACACCGGTGAAAAAGATGTCGGTGTAACCGCCTTCGAACGCGCGCGGCATCGGCAGTTCGGGAATGGAATGGCGTTGCCGAAAATATTCGCGCAAGAACAGTGCATTAATGCGTGTGGCGTTGCCGCGCACGATCACGTCTTGGTAATTGTAAGGAAAAATTTGCGCCTGGATGAAATAGCTTGGGCTCAGGAGATCCGATAAAGCGCGCGTTTCCCGGACACCGCATAGCGCGCGTCGCCCGAACATTTCCGAATCGCCCAGGTACGCGCGTTCCAATTCCTTCCCTGTAAGACCTGAAACCTGGTCGTTATCGCAGAGATCGAAATGTCGGGCGACATCCGTCCGTTCGAACCCTGCGAGAGAACGCATCCCGACATCGTAAAATTGGGCCAGCAAAAACGTGTCGACGAAATGGCGGCCATCGATCGTGAACTTCGGGTAATCGATAGTCTTCTCTGCGATTTGCAGTCGCGAGGGGCGCGAGCGAAGAAAGCCGCCACTGCGTCCCCAATCCAGTTTGGTTTTAAGCTTCTTCGCGCGGCCGACAAGATAGGGCAGATGAACACGGAATAGATCGTGGCCTTCGATTACGTCCGGATCGCGTCCTTTGATGAGTGCGGTGAGTCGCCTCAGCGCGTTTCTCTCGGATTCTTCTACATTGTTCGGATCGACAACGATCAATTCTTCCCAGCCGGTATTGTCCGACAGCGCGATGCTCATCACGTGATCGTTGTTCTCGGGGTCATCCCGACTCGTCGGGACCACAGAAAGGACTTCGAGTTGCATGCGTTTCAGTTCCTCGAAGGACAAATCCTTGAACAGTGTGCGGCCAGTTGCGGTGAGATAATGCTGAATCGGATCGGTAAACGCGAAGAAATCGCGGCCGGCGTTCTTAAGTCCGTTGCGAAGCGCAATCAATTCCTTCCAGCTATCGACTGTGATGAGCCAGCCGTACCTCAGATTGCCCCGGAGTTTCTCTGTCTCGATACCAAGATCACAAACGTCTGAGTCGGCCCAGACAAACGGGTGAAACGGCTTGACGTCGGTAACGGTCGAACCGTCTGTTTCCCGCCGATGCACACGCACGGTGCCGCTCTCACCCAACTCAACGGCCACAATCCGCGGCGTCAGGCCCGCGCCGAAGAGCAGTGTGTTTTTCTCAATTTCCATTCTCAAATAAACTTTCTGTCATTCCGAACGAAGTCGAGGAATCTCTTAAAACACATCCCCAGAGATGACTCGACTTCGCTCGACAAAACAATGCAATCTGCGAAATCTGTGGATATAAATCCGGAATGAAGACGAGTTTTCTGTTGCTCTTCTTACTATCGATCTCGGTTGTGCCTTTTGTCTCGGCGGAGCAAACGCCGCAATTACTTGCCGATGCGGAATTGCGATCGCTCCTCACGATTTACAAGGATCTCCACAGTCATCCAGAGCTTTCTACGAAAGAGGAGCGAAGCGCCGGAATTGTTGCCAAAGAATTGCGTGCAACTGGATGCGACGTCACGGAGAACTTCGGCAAATACGATAAATCGGGCTGGAAATGCTATGGAGTGGTAGGCGTGATGAAGAATGGCGCGGGCCCGACCGTGCTTGTGCGCACCGATCTGGATGCGCTGCCCGTCCACGAAGAAACGGGTTTGCCTTACGCCAGCACGGTCACGACGAAGACCGACGAGGGCAAAGAAGTTCCGGTGATGCATGCGTGCGGACATGACGCGCACATGGCAATGTTCATCGGGGTAGCGCGGGCGCTGGCGAAATTGAAGGACCAATGGCGAGGCACGATTGTCTTTGTCGGCCAACCAGCCGAGGAAACCGGCAACGGTGCGCGTGCATTGCTCCACGCCGGTCTTTACGAGAAATTCGGCAAACCGGAATTCGCACTGGGCTTTCACGACAAGGCCGACCTGCAGACCGGCCACATTGGGGTCACCGAAGGTTACACGTACGCAAACGTCGATTCAGTGGATGTGACCGTGCGCGGCGTGGGTGGGCATGGCGCGTATCCGCACAAGACGAAAGATCCGATCGTTCTCGCAGCGGAAATCATCAATGCGTGGCAAACGATCGCCAGCCGCGAAAACAATCCGCTTGATCCGATTGTCGTAACTGTGGGCTCCATTCACGGCGGGACAAAGCACAACATCATTCCGGACGAAGTGAAAATGCAGTTGACCGTGCGCACCTACAAAGCCGATACGCGTGAGCGCGTGCTGGCAGCCATCGATCAAATTGCAAAAGGCTGTGCTATGGCAGCTGGTATTCCGGGCGAGCGCGCGCCAATCGTCAGCGTAAGCAGAGATCAATTTACGCCCGCGACTTACAATAATCCTGACCTGACGAAGCGGCTTGCCGCTGTTTGGAAAAAGTCGTTAGGCGACGAAAACGTCGAGATCGTCGATCCCACGATGGGCGGCGAAGATTTTTCAGAATACAGTTTGCCGGATCATTCGATTCCCGCAGTCGATTTTCACATTGGCGCTGTCGAACCGGCGAAGATCGCGGAGTTCAAACAGGCTGGGAAGGAATTGCCGACCCTGCATTCGAGTAAATTCGCACCCGTTCCTGAGCCGACTATTCGAACCGGGGTGGTCGGAATGACGACTGCCGTCCTCGAGTTGATGAAAAAGTAGGCCAAGCCTACGTGATTCGTTAAATCGTTAAATCGTTGAACCGTTAAAGCGCGGATCCGACGTAACCGTGTAACGATTTAACGTTTCAACGCCTGCGAAGCATCACTTCACCTTGATGTGTTTCCGCAGATAAGTGGGTACATCGAGGTCTTCGCCTTCGATGATTGTCGGTTCGCTCTTTTCAAAACGACCGCGTGTCACAGGTTCAAATTGCAGGACTTCCTGCTTAGCTGGCGCCACTGATTTTTTGGCGGGCCCTTTCTCCTCTTTCGACAGGACCGATTTCTCCTGCGGCGTGCTCATCTCGGGCTCGCCGTTACGAGTCGGTATTACTGGCGGTTCGATGGAGATGGGTGTTGCCAGTGGTGCCGCTTCAGCCGCGACAGGTTCTTCGAATGGAACCGTTTCCTCGAGAGGTTGAACTTCGATAGTCGGTTCTTCAGGTTGAATTTCAGGTTCCGGTGCTGCGGCTTCGTATCGTTCTCGAACTTGGGGCGTTGCGGACGAACTGCTCGGCGCGGGAGGCGTCTGCAGCAAAACTGCTTCCTCTTCTGCCGACAGCGAGCTGATGATCGTGACGCTTAATCGGTCTCCCAGCCGTGCATCCACGGCTGCACCAAAGAGAATTTGCGTCTGGTCGCTAACGTGACGCCCGAGTTCCTGCATCAGGATTTCGACCTCGGAGAGCGTCATGCTGGCGCCGCCAGCCACCTGTACGAGCACGTGCGTTGCATCTGCCAACATTCGTCCACGATCCATCAACGGATTTTTCAGCGCCTGTGTGAGGGCTTCATGTGCGCGATTGTCCGAATCGGATTCGCCGTAGCCAAACAAGCAACGGCTATTGCGTGTGTGCAGAGCCGCGAGCAAATCATCGAAGCCGATGCGAATGAGTCCCGGCTGCTGGATAAGGTTCACAATCGATCGCACGCTTTGGCTGACGGTGATATCCGCCATTGCGAAAGCTTGATGGATTCCCGCCTGCGGCGGGGTCAGATCGCCCATTCGATCGTTCTCGAAGCAGACTACCGCGTGGGCAAATTGGCTGAGCCGCGCTAGCGCCTCGCGCGCCTGCACGTTGCGCCGTTTGCCTTCAAATCCAAATGGAAGAGTCACAAAAGCGATGACCAGCGCTCCGGCTTCCCGGGCAGCTTGTGCGATGTACGGCGCCGCGCCTGAACCCGTGCCCCCACCGAGCCCTGCACAAATGAAAATCACACTCGCATCAGCCAGGGTTTCGCGAATTTCGTCGGCCGATTCCAAGGCTGCTTGATAGCCGACATCGGGGTCGCCGCCCGCACCCAGACCACGCGACACACTACGGCCCAGCTGCACTTTGCGCGTCGCGACTGAACTTGTCAGTGAGTGCACATCAGTATTGATGGCGACCACATCGGCCCTCTCCAATCCGTCAAGTACGATGCGGTCGAGCGCGTTTAAACCCGCTCCACCCACGCTGACGATTTTGATCGGAATAAACTCTGCCAGACGTTCTGGGAGACTGTAGTTTTTGTTAAGCTGAATCATATGGAAGGGACGGACCTCCGGACCGTCCGGGATCGAGGGTTTGTGGCGCGCCCCGGCGGTCGCGCCCTACTCGAACTTGTTTTTGTTCTCATCGTTTTCCGCTGAAAATTCTTCCAATAATCCGGCCAAATCCTCGCGCCGGCCGGTCGGTGTGCATCACTTGCGCGAACTTGACCAAGCCAATTGCAGTGGAGAACTGGGGATTTTCCACTGCGGACGTCACACCCCATGCGGCCTGCGCGTGCGTAAGGTTGGCCGGTATTTCGAAAATCTCCGACGCGAGATGATCGATTCCGCTCAGAAGACTGCAGCCGCCAGTGATGAAAGTACCCGCGCCGAGATAGCCGAGATACGGTTCCTCTTCGAGTCTGCGTTTGAGCAACTCAAACGCTTCGCGCAGGCGCAGATGAATGATTGTATTCAGCGTTTCGCGCTCGATCTCTTTCCCAGCAAAGCCGGAATCGTCCTTGAGCAAAATCATTTCGCCTGGCAGACAGTTTCCCAGAACGCAGCTGCCCTCCTCGATTTTTAATTTCTCCGCGCGCGCCATCGGGATGCGCAGACCCATGGAGATGTCATTCGTGATGTGGTCGCCGCCCACAGCCAGACAACCGCTTTGTCGCACCGCGCCTTCAGAGTACAAAACGTAATCGGTCGTTCCTCCGCCCATATCGATCACCAGCGCACCGAGATCCTTTTCCTGCTGGGTCAGCACAACCTGCGCCGAAGCCAGGCCGCTAAAAACCACGTCCTCCACGTCCAGCGGCAATTCTTTCACGCATCGAATGGTGTTTTGAATCCGTGTACGCACGCCGTGGATGATGTGAAAATCGGCTTCCAGTTTTTGCCCGAGCATGCTGGCCGGGTTTAGCACGCCCTGTTGTCCGTCGACCTGATAATGTTGAATGAGAGAATGCAGGAACGCGTTTTGCGCAGGGATGCTCACTTCGCGCGCATTAATTTTTACGTCCTCCACATCCTGCTCATCAATTTCATCGCGGTCCTCTGGCAGCATGACGCATCCGCGATTGTTAAAACTCTGCAAGTGTGATCCGGCGATAGCGACGTAAACACTCTTGATCATCACGTCGCTTTTCTGTTCGGCATCGACAACTGCTTCGTGCACGCATTTCATTGCCGTTTCAAAATCAACAATCTCGCCCTTGCGCACGCCGCGCGATGGCGCCTGACCTACGCCTAGGATTTTGAGCGTGCCATCAGGTCTGCTTTCTCCGACCACCACGCAGATCTTGGAGGTCCCAATCTCGAGACCGACCATCAAACTATTATTCCGCATTTTTTATTCGGCTTTCTTTTGTTGTTTACGAATTGCCTTGGGAGGGGGCGCAGAAGCAGCGCGCGATTTCGGCGCTGAAGATCCAGTTTCTTGTTTGCCGGAATCCTGGTGACCTCGATTTTCCGGCGCGTGCACCGGGATTGCTTTCATGATCCGCGGCTCGACGGCGGGCTCCAGTGTGTCGTTGATTACAGCCGCGGCCGGACTGGTAAACGTTACGGGAATGTTGCGTTGCGCGACGAGGTTCAAAGTTTCCAGCTCCTGTTTGGTGTTGTCACAGTAATCAAGGAACACTTGC
>WNGA01010780.1_pt1 | contig 30284 bp, 27 predicted proteins | sample 5400061 | NCBI WGS metagenome assembly WNGA01 (sample SAMN13153366, study PRJNA577476) | soil metagenome | isolation source: 100 cm soil or saprolite under grassland replicate 2 | place: USA:California | collected 2016-06-15
CCGACCGCTGGTCTACTCATGATCGAGACGCGGACGGAGCGCGAAGAGCGAAGCCACGAGGTTGTGAGGCTCGCCCCGGTTGAAGGTCGGCTTCGGTCGACTGGAACGGACCTCAAAGCGCGAAGTTCGCGTCTCGCTTTTGTTCGGGCGGTGCACGCAAGCGCGAGCCCGATAAAGAAAAGGCCGCCCTTTGGGCGGCCTTTCGAGCTCCGGGGGTGGGAATCGAACCCACAACCTCTCGATTAACAGTCGAGCGCATCTGCCTATTGAGCTACCCCGGACCGCTTGCGCTACTTCGGAGAAGCTAGCGCGGTCATGCGGCCCTTGACGATACCTCCCTCGACCTCGGAGTGGCAATTTGCGCAGAGGAGGATGCACTTCTTGGCCTCCGCGCGCACGTTGTCGAGCGACCTCGTTAATCCGCGATCCGCGAGCCCGAAATCCTTCGCGGCACCATCGCGATGATGAAACTGAAGCGCCCCGATGTAACGGTCGTAGCCGCACAGCCTGCAACACCCGCCGGCGTCGGCCACGAGGATCTCCTTCAGCTTCCGCCGCCTCCGCGCGACCGCCTCGGAGCGACAGAGCAGGCATCGGTAGATGCCGCGTGCCTCGAGCCAGAACAGCGTCTCGCCGTGCCGCGCGCAGGTCATGATCTTTCGGTCTGGGTCCTTACCTCGCGTGCCGCTCGAGCCCGACCTTCTGGCCCGATGGGTTCGGAGGCCGTGACGACGCAGCCAGTGCCGCACGGTCGATTGGCTGAGCCCAAGGCGTGCGCCGATCTGTCGGGTCGTCATTCCGGCGTCGACAAGCGTGCTAAGCGTCTCGCGGTCGATACCGCCTCGCGGCGCGTGCCGATCGCGGTGAACTGCCGCGAGCCCGTGCTGCTTCACCCAGTAGCCGACGGTCGATGGATGCCGGCCGGTGAGCTCGCCGATCTTCTCCAACGAGAGCCCGTCGCGGAGGTATCTCTCGAGCACGGCGACATCCATGACCCGAACACTAGTTCGGGTCTCGGACGACGCCGCTACGCCTCGTCTGCGGTGCCGGCCAGGCGGTCGGCTCCGCCTGAGCTCTTCAGCATCGCGAGTGTCTTCGACTCGATTTGGCGCACTCGCTCGCGGGTCACGCCCACCTCGTGGCCGATGTCCTCCAGGGTCATCGGGCCCTTGTCGCCCAGGCCGTAGCGCAGCTCGATCACACGGCGCTCGCGCCAGGGCAGCGAGTCGAGCACCTTCTGGAGGTCCGCGTCGCGGATCCGGTTCGCGACGATCTCGAGCGGGCGGTCGGTGGCGGCGTCCTCGATGAAGTCGCCGAGCGAGGCGTCGCCGTCCTCGCCGCCCACGGGGGCCTCGAGCGACACCGGCTCCTGACCCAGCTTAAGGATCTCCTCGACCTTCTTCGCCGGCATCTCCACCGCCTCGCCGATCTCCTCGGGCGTGGGTTCGCGGTTGTTCTTCTGGAGCAGCGAGCGCTTCGCCCGCGCGACCCGGTTCATCCGCTCCACCATGTGCACCGGGATCCGGATGGTGCGCGACTGGTCCGCCAGCGCGCGCGTGATCGCCTGGCGGATCCACCAGGTCGCGTACGTCGAGAACTTGAAGCCGCGGCGCCAGTCGAACTTCTCGACGGCTCGGATCAGCCCGAGGTTGCCCTCCTGGATCAGGTCGAGCAGCGTCAGCCCGCGCCCCGTGTAGCGCTTGGCGATCGAGACCACCAGCCGCAGGTTCGCCTCGATCAGCGAGTTCTTCGCGGACATGTCGTTCTGTTCGATCCGCTTCGCGAGGCGCACCTCGTCCTCGCGCGTGAGCAGCGGCACGCGGCCGATCGAGCGCAGGTAGAGCCGCACGGCGTCCTCCGCCCCGTGCTCCGGCGGCGCGACGACCAGTCCCGCGGTGACGACCCCGCCCTCGTCGTACAGGTCCGCGGCGGTGGGCTCGTCGTCCGCGTCGTCGACCTGGACCTTCGGGCCGTCGCCGTTCGGCTCGAGCTCGCGAGCGTCGTCGTCGGCTTCGAAGATGCGCTCGCTCACCCGGTCTGTCCCATCACGGTGCCGAGCTCGTCGCGGACCCTCTGCTCCGCGGCGGCGAGCTCGCTCTTGCGGGCGTGGTCGCCCTCCTGCGACGCACGGCGAATCTCGCGCTCGATCCGCCGCTGCTCCAGCTGAAGGATGCTCATGCGCAGGACGAGCTCCTCGGTCGGCGGCCGCTCCTGCGCGGCCAGCGCCACGTCGGTGACGAGCGCGCCGAGCGCGGGGTCGTCCTCGGGCAGCGCGGCCAGCGGGTCGTCGAAGTGCGAGATGAGGTGGTGGCGGGCGCGGCGAAGCAGATCAGATGAGAACTGGTCATCGGCCGGCCGGGAAAGGTACTCGCGTCCGAGGCCGCCGCTCGACAGCGAGCGCGTGAGAAACTCGCGCTCTGCGCGAAGTGCGAGCTCGCCGGCGGACACCTGCTGGGGCAGGGGCTCCGCCGGAGCACGCCGTGCCGGCCCCTGCCACATCACGTAGTCAGCGGGCACGTCGAGACGGTCCGCGGCTTCGCGGACGAGCGCGTCTCTGGTTGCGGTGCGTTCGGGCACGGCTGCGATCAGCTTGCGCGCCTCCTCAAGTGCTTGGTCTCGGCCTGCGGGCGTGTCCAGATCAGCATCGGCAAGTACCCGACGCACCTGAAACTCGATCATCGGCGCGGCCCGGTCCATTCGTTCCTGAAACGCAGTGGGCCCCTCCTCACTTGCGAGATCTGCCGGATCCTTCCCCTCCGGCATGTCGACGACGCGCAGGTCGACCCCTCGGTCCTCGGCCAGCCGCGCGGCCCGGAGCATGGCGTCCCGGCCCGCCCGATCCGCGTCGAGAGCAAGGAAGACGGCGCCCCGGCGGTTCGCGTCGCCGACCTTCGCCAGCTCGGCGAGCTGTTCCTGGGTCATGGCCGTGCCCATAATCGCGACGGCCTCCCGGATACCCATCTGGTGCAAAGCAAGCACATCGGTGTAACCCTCGACAACCACAAAACGACCGGTCTTCATCGCCTCCTTCCGGGCCACGTCGATCCCGAACAGCTGACGCCCCTTGTGGTAGAGGTCGTTCTCGGAGGTGTTCAAGTACTTCGGCCCACGTCCTTCTCGCATCTGGCGCGCGCCGAAGCCGAGCACGCGGCCGCGGGCGTCGGCCAGCGGGAACATGATCCGGCCGCGGAAGCGGTCGTAGAGCCCGCCGCCGCGCCCGCGCTGGGCGAGTCCCGAAGCGATCAGCTCCTCCTCCGAGAAGCCGTTCTGGCGGGCACCCATGATCATCCGGTCCCACGCGCTCGGCGAGTAGCCCACGCGGAATTCCGCCAGCACCTCGTCCGACAGCCCGCGTGAGGCCAGGTAGTCGCGGGCGGGCGCTGCCTCGGCGGACTCGCGCAGGTAGGTGACGTAGAAGCGCGCGGCGCGGTCGAGCAGCGACAGGAGCCGCTCGCGGCGGCGCCTGCGCTGCTCCGCCTTCGGGTCGTCCTCCTCGCGCTCGACGCGGACGCCCGAGCGCTCGGCGAGCAGCTCCACCGCCTCCTGGAACTCGAGCCCCTCCGTCTGCTGGACGAACTTGAAGGCGTCGCCGCCCTCGCCGCACCCGAAGCAGTAGTAGAGCTTCTCCTCCGCGTTCACGGAGAACGAGGGCGTGCGCTCGTCGTGGAAGGGGCAGAGCCCGGTCCAGCGCGACCCGACCCGGCGGAGGTCGGTCTTCTCGCCGACCAGCTGGACCATGTCGACTCCCTCACGAACGCGGTCGATCGTGTCCTTCGTGAACAGCGCCATCAGAAGCCCTGCGGCACCGACAGGTTCTCGAACTCCCGGATCGCATACCGGTCGGTCATGCCGGCCAGCCAGTCGACCACGCGCTGCTCGTCGCCGAGCTCCTCCGCGTAGTGGTCGAAGAGGGCGCGGAGCATCCGCTCGATGCGCGGCCGCTCGGCCTGGGCGCCCGGGCCGAGGTACACGTGCTCGAACATGAACCCGCGCAGGCGCAGCATCGCGCTGCCGACCTCCTCGCCCTGCACGATGTCCGCAGCCTCCTCGGAATGGCGCACGAGGTCCACGACGAGCGTCTCGATCCGCTCCGACCCCGTCGAGCCGAGCAGCTCGATCTCAGCGCGCGGCAGCTCCTCGAAGCGCAGCACGCCGGCCCGGATCGCGTCGTCGATGTCGTGGTTGATGTAGGCGACCCGGTCGACCAGCCGCACGATCCGCCCCTCGAGCGTCGCCGGCGGCTCATCGCCCGTGTGGCGCAGGATCCCGTCGCGCACCGGCGCCGTCAGGTTGAGCCGCTCGATCACGTCCACCACGCGGAGTGAATGCTCGTTGTGGCGGAAACCGCTCCCCCCGCGCTCGCGCAGGCAGGCGTCGAGCACGGCCTCGCCGGTGTGGCCGAAGGGCGGGTGGCCGAGGTCGTGGCCCAGCCCGATCGCCTCGGTGAGGTCCTCGTTCAGGCTGAGCGCGCGCGCCACGTTGCGTGCGATGCCGCACGCCTCCAGCGTGTGCGTCAGCCGAGTGCGGTAGTGGTCGCCCTCGGGCGAGATGAAGACCTGGGTCTTGTGCTTCAGCCGCCGGAACGCCTTCGAGTGGACGATCCGGTCACGATCGCGCTGAAACGGCGTGCGGTGGTCGGAATCCGGCTCCGGCTCCTCCCGCACGGCGGGGTACGAGTGCGTCGCGAGCGGCGAGAGCGACTCCTCGAGCCGCTCCATCCGCTCCCGGAACGGGGTTCGGGCAAGCTGGGCCATCGGCGCGCCCCGATTGTGGCACCTACCCGTCCGGTGGTGTAAAGGCCGCCGCGCGGATGTAGAGCTGGTAGAGGAGGAAACCGCGGGCGAACTGGGGCTTGCAGCGCGCCTCGAGCGTGCGGTAGGCGACATCGTCGGGCAGCGTGTTGCCCTCCTCGCGCGGTCCGGCGACCGCGCGCTGGAGCTGATCGATCGCCGACTGGCGCTGCTGCGGCGTGGAATCGCGCCAGTCCTGGCAGTCCGCGACCTGGAGCGCGACCCCGAACGGCTCCGGGGACGTGGGCTGCCCACCGCAGCCCGCGGCCACGAGCGCGATGGCCGCGACTAGGGCCGGTCGAGCAGCCCGTCGCACGACACGGTCGAGCCCACGATCCGGCAGTTCCCCGTCAGGAGCGTCAGCTTGGGCGCCCCGGACGCGTGAGCCGCCAGCTGGAGCGGACCGCCGCCGCCATCCGGCGACGGCTTCTCCGGTGTCGTGAACCACGGGCAGGTCGTCGAGTCGTAGGTGTGGCTCTCGATCGAGCCCGCGCACGGCAGCAGCTCGTTGCTGAGCTTGCCGGCGTAGGTGACGCCGGCGCTCGTGTTGTTGCAGTCGGACGGCATCAGCGGCCCCGGCGGGTCGGTCGTGACCTCGCCGTTGTCGTACCAGCAGTTGTTCATCTGGCCCGGCGCCTCGTCCCACCAGAAGTCCACGCCGTTCGGCAGCTTCGTGCCGTCCGGTGCGATCCCCATCACGTTGTTGTGGTAGCGGTTGCGGTGGGAGGTCGAGTTGGCAGTCGTCCTCTTCTCGTCCGACAGCGAGTCCGGCACGTAGATCAGCATCGTCCCGCGGCGCCAGTTGTCGTAGATCCGGTTGCCGCGGATCTCGTTGTTGTTGCCGCCCGCGATCAAGATCCCGACGCCCACCGGCGTAGGCACCCTCGGATCGACGTCCGAGCCCGCCTGGAAGCTGTTGAAGTTGTTCGAGTAGATCTGGTTGTTCTCGAACCTCGCGCTGTCCTGCGGGTAGCCGGGATGGCCGCCCGCGTAGAAGGAATCCGTGGCGATCGCCGTGCCGTTGTCGTAGAAGTTGTTGCCGACGACGCGCGTGCCGTTCCCCATCGTCCCCGAGTAGCCGAGCGTGTTGTGGTGGATGTCACAGCGCGTGATCGTCTGGTTCACGCGCTGGCGCGCCTCGGCCGTCTGTTCGCCCGTCTCGGCCGCACCTCCGGGGTATATGGCGGAGTCGCCGCTGCCCGTGCCCTCGCAGTCCGCGGTCAGCCCGTGGTCCGAGGTGAACATCAGCGCGCCGTACTCCTGGTTGTAGAAGAACTTCACGCGCTGCATGCGGTAGCCGTCGGTCTCGTGGATGTAGACGCCGTGCTCGGCTGCGTGCGCGAAGCTCATGTTGCGGATCACGAGCCCGTCGGCGCGGTCGGCGCGGATGCCGACCTCCTTGAGCGCCTCCGACGGCCCGCGCAGCTTCGCGTGGGTGCTCTTCGCAAGGTCGACGACGGTGTCCTCGGGCTTCGCGCCGGTGCCGTCGATCTGCAGGTTGCAGCGGATGCACCTTCCGTTGTCCGGGATCCCGTGGCGGTCCTCGCGGGGCGGGTTCGGCGGGGGCGTCTTCACGAGCGCGCGGCCCTGGAGGTAGATCAGGTTCTGGTCGTTCGGGCACTTGACCTGGTACTTGAAGGTCGCCGCGCCCGGCCCGTCGTCCGACTGCTCCCTGTACTTCGCACAGGTCGGGTCGTTCGTCGGCTTCGCGCGCGACTTCGGCTCGACGTACCGGCCCGGCATGACGATCACGCGGTCGCCCGTGTGCGAGCGCTTGATCGCGGCCTGGATGCTCTTGAAGGCGCAGCGCTTCGCGAACGCGCGGTTCTGCCGCTTCAGCCTCCGCGCGTTCCGGGCCGACAGCTTCTTCGGCCCCTGCGACGGCCGTAGCGTGTAGCCCGTCGTGCGCGCCTTCCGGATTGACCTGAGCGCCCGCCTCAGAGAGCCCCCGTGGCACACCACGCGCGTGTCCCCGCGCGACCTCTCCCTGAGTGCCGAGGCGAGCGTCCGCGCCTTCGGCACCTTCCCGCCGGCCGCCGGCTTGACGCTCCTGTCCGGCGCGGGATCGGGCCAGTAGGAGCTCCGCTCGACGTGGCCGTAGGCGGCAGTCGTGACCACCGACATGGCAATCGTGAGGGCGGCGACGGTGGAAAGCAGGCGCGGGGCGTTCATTTGGGCCGGAGACCCTACCGTTACTGCGAAGCCGCTTGCGCCGCCGCCACGCGCGCGATCGGCACGCGGTACGGCGAGCAGCTCACGTAGTCGAGGCCCGCCATGTGGAAGAAGGCGATCGACGTCGGGTCGCCGCCGTGCTCGCCGCAGATGCCGAGCTTCAGGTCCGGCTTCGCCTCGCGGCCCGTCCAGGCGCCGAGGCGCACGAGCCAACCCACGCCCGGCTGGTCGATCGTCTCGAACGGGCTGCGGTCCACGATCTTCGTCTCCACGTAGCGGTTGAGGAAGCGGCCCTCCACGTCGTCGCGGGAGAAGCCGAGCGCGGTCTGGGTGAGGTCGTTGGTCCCGAAGGAGAAGAAGTCGGCGTGCTCGGCGATCCGGTTCGCGACGAAGCACGCGCGCGGGAGCTCGATCATCGTTCCCACGGAGAAGTCCAGGTCCCCCGCGCCCTCCTCGTTCGCGACCCGCTCGACCAGCCCGCGCATCAGCTCGATCTCGCGCTCGTAGGCCACGAGCGGGATCATGATCTCGAGCAGCGGGGGCTCGGCCGTCGCGAGCGCGGCCCGGAGGATCGCCCGCACCTGCATCTCGTAGATCTCCGGGTGGAGCACGCCGAGGCGCACGCCGCGGGTACCGAGCATCGGGTTCACCTCCGACAGCGAGTGGATCCGCTCGAGCGTGTGCTCGAGCTCGTCGAGGTTGTCGGTCTGCTCGATGCGCGCGCGCTCGAGGTCCTGCGCCACCTCCTCGGCCTGCGGCATGAACTCGTGGAGGGGCGGGTCGAGCAGCCGGATCGTGACCGGCAGTCCCTCCATCTCCCGGAACAGGCCCTCGAAATCGGCCTGCTGGAGCGGCAGCAGCTCGCCGAGCGCGGCTCGGCGGTCCTCGACCGACTCGGCCATGATCATCGCCCGCATCTTCGGCTGGCGGTCCGCGGCCATGAACATGTGCTCGGTGCGGCAGAGGCCGATCCCCTCGGCGCCGAACTCGCGCGCGCGCCGGGCGTCCTCGGGAGTGTCCGCGTTCGTGCGAACCCCGAGCGTGCGGAGCTCGTCGGCCCAGCGGAGGACGGTCTCGAACTGGTCCGACACCTCGGGCTCCTCGAGCGGCACGTCGTCCGCGGTCACGACGCCGGCGCTGCCGTCGATCGCGATGAGGTCGCCCTCGCCGAGCCGCGTGCCGTTCACGCTGAGCGTCTTCGCATGCAGGTCGATGTCGAGCGCGGACGCGCCGGACACGCACGGCTTGCCCATCCCCCTCGCCACGAGCGCGGCGTGGCTCGCCTTGCCTCCCTCGGCCGTGAGGATGCCCTTGGCCGCGTGGAAGCCGGCAACGTCGTCGGCCTCCGTGAAGGGCCGGACCAGGATCACGTCGCGGCCGTCCTCCGCGGCCTGGACCGCGTCGTCCGCGGTGAACACGATCGCGCCCTTCGCGGCGCCGGGGGACGCGGCGACGCCCTCGGCGAGCACGTGGAAGTCGGCGTCGCGCCTGAAGCCCGGGTGCAGGAGGGCGTCGAGCCTGTCGGCGTCGATGGTCGCGATCGCCCGCGCGCGGTCGGGCAGGCCCTCCTCCACGGCGTCCACCGCGAACCTCACCGCCGCCTGGGCGGGCCGCTTGGCGTTGCGCGTCTGGAGCATGTAGAGGCTGCCCTCCTCCACCGTGAACTCCGTGTCCTGCATGTCGCCGTAGTGGCGCTCGAGCGTGCGGAGGATCTCCATGAGGTCCTCGTACGCCTCCGGCATCGACTCCTTCATGTCGTGCAGGTCGCGCGGCGTGCGCACGCCCGACACCACGTCCTCGCCCTGGGCGTTCGGCAGGAAGTCGCCTGACGGCGTCGGCTCGCCGGTGATCTCGTCGCGCGAGAAGGCCACGCCCGAGCACGAGCTGTCGCCCTTGTTCCCGAACACCATCTGCTGCACGTTCACGGCCGTGCCCCAGTCGTCCGGGATGTGGTTGATGCGGCGGTACTCGACCGCCCGCCTGCCCGTCCACGAGTCGAACACCGCCGTGATCGCCTGACGCAGCTGCTTATGCGGGTCCTGCGGGAACGGCTCGCCGGTCTCCTCAGCGAAGAGCTCCTTGAACTGCTCGGTGAGCGCCTTGAGGTGGTCCGTGTCGAGCTCCACGTCCTCGCTCACGCCTGCGTCTCGCTTCTGCTCTGCGATCAGGTCCTCGTAGCGCTCGCCCGCGATGCCGCGGCAGACGTTCCCGAACATCTGCGTGAAGCGCCTGTAGGAGTCCCAGGCGAAGCGCTCGTTGCCGGTGGTGCTCGCCAGCCCCTCGACGGACTCGTCGTTCAGGCCCAGGTTGAGGACCGTGTCCAGCATGCCGGGCATTGACTCGCGTGCACCGCTTCTCACCGAGACGAGCAGCGGGTCGTCGGACTGGCCGAGCGTCCGGGCCGCCTGCTCCTCCAGGCGGTCGAGGGCGGCGGCGATCTCGTCGTCCGGCACCTCGCCGCTCTTCATGTACTCGACGCACGCCTCGGTTGTGATCGTGAAGCCCGCGGGAACCCGCTCGGCGCCCAGCACGCGCGTCATCTCGGCGACATTCGCTCCCTTCCCGCCCAGGAGCTCGCGCATGTCGCGCGAGCCCTCGGTGAAGTCGTAGACGAGCTTGTCGGCCACCGGAGGGAATCTATTGCCATTACGCCACCCGGCGTAAGCGAACGTGCGCGTGGTACTCCATCGTCTCGGCCAGCGCGCGGTCGGCCTGCTGGAGCGCGCGCTCGGGCGCGTCCGGCACGTCGGCGAGCGGGCACGCGAGCGCGTCCACGAGGAACGTGTGCGCCTCCTGGCCGAGCGGAAACGAGCCGGCCTCGCAGCCGGCGCAGACCACCCCGCCGGCGCTCGGCGAGAACGCACCGAGGTGCTCGGCCTCGCCGCAGGCGGCGCACGAGGCCAGCTCCGGCGCGAAGCCGGCCGCCAGCAGCAGCTTGAGCCGGAACGCGAGCGCCTGGGCGCGGGTCGCGCGGTCCGGGCGCTCGTCGAGCAGCGCGAGCTCGTTGCAGAGGAGGTTGTAGGCGGGACGGTTCGACTCGGTCGAGTCGAGGAGGCGCAGCACGGCCTCGCACGCCTGGGTGCCGCGCTCGAGCGCGGCCCGGTGCTCCCTGAGCCCGGCGTGGGCGTGGACCGTGTCGGCCTGGCTGATCGTGCAGAGCTCGCCGCGGCCCTGGTGCATCACGAGCCACACCCGGCTGAGCGGCTCGAGGCGGCCGCCGAGGCGGGATTTCACCCTCCGCACGCCCTTCGCCACGGCGCCCACCCGGCCGCGGTCGGCGGTGTAGAGGTGCAGCACGCGGTCGGCCTCGCCGTAGCGGATCGAGCGCAGCACGATCGCCTCTGTCTTGAAAGAGCCGGACATTGGGGTAAATAGACTTTGATGGGGATGGCGGACGAGAACGGGGTCGTGTTCCTCTATACAACCGAGCCCTGCGGCTTTTGCCGGCAGGCGAAGACGCTGCTGCAGACACGCGGCGTCGACTACCGCGAGATCAACCTCGCGAAGGACCCCGTGGGCCGCGCCGAGGTGATCGCCCTGACCGGCCAGATGACCTTCCCCCAGGTGGTGGTGGGGCGGCGCTCGATCGGCGGCTTCCGCGAGCTGCTCGAGGCCGACCGCTCGGGGACGCTCGACGCGCTACTTGCGGCGTAGGCGCTGGCAGCGCGGACAGATGTACGTCCCCCGGCCGGCGGCTCGCATCTTCTGGATCCTGGTTCCGCAGCGCGGACAGGGCTCTCCCTTGCGTCGGTGAACCAGAAAGCGGTCCTGAAAGCTGCCCTGCGCGCCGTCCACGTGGCGGTAGTCGTCGATCGACGCGCCCTTGGCGTCGATTCCCGCGTGGAGCGACTCAACCACCGCATCCCGCAGCGCTTCGATCTGGGGCTTCCGTAGGGCCCCTACGGGCTTCAGCGGGTGAATCCTGGCCCGCCACAGGGCCTCGTCCGCGTAGATGTTCCCCACGCCCGCGATGCGCTCCTGGTTCAGCAGGAACGCCTTCACGGGCTGCTTCCGGCCGCGGGACCGCTCGCGAAGCGCCGCCGCGGTGAAGTCCGGGCTCAGCGGCTCCACTCCGAGCCGTGAGGCGAAGTACTCCGCGAGGGCGTCGCTGCCCAGCAGCACGTGGCCGGTGCCGAAGCGGCGCACGTCCACGAAAAAGAGCCTCTGCCCGTCGTCGAGCTCCATGCGCACGCGCGTGTGCTTCGGCTCGTCGCCGGTGAGCAGCAGGTTGCCGGTCATGCGGAGGTGCATCACGAGGTGGACGTCGTCCTCGAACGACATGACGAGGTACTTCCCGCGGCGGCCGAGCCGCTCGATCGTGCGCCCGTCGAGGGCGTCCGCGATCGCCTCGGGCGGAGCCGGCTCGCACCAGCGCGGGTCAAGCACGCGGATGCGCACGAGGCGACGCCCCTCCACGGCGGGCGCCAGCTGGCGGCGGATCGTCTCGACTTCGGGAAGCTCGGGCACCTGGCCCGGTTCTAGCAGGCCAAAGGGGTCAGACCCCCTGAGTGTCGGCGACTTAAGGGGTCTGACCCCCCACGGTCGCTCGTGGGTGGGCGCGGAAGTAGACGTCCTTCAGGCGCTCGCTCGACAGGTGCGTGTAGAGCTGGGTGGTCGAGACGTCGGCGTGGCCCAGCATCTCCTGCACCGAGCGGAGGTCGCAGCCACCCGCCAGCAGGTGTGTGGCGAAGGTGTGACGCAGGGTGTGCGGGCTCATGCGGTCGGCGAGCCCGGCGGTGAGCGCGTGGCGGCGCACGATCTTGTAGAGGCCCTGCCTGGTGAGCTGCCCGCCGCGGAAGTTCACGAACAGGTGCGCCTCGGGCACGCCCTTGACGAGCGCCGGGCGTCCGCGCTCCAGGTAGATCCGCAGCGCCCTGACCGCGGCCTGGCCGATCGGCACGACTCGCTCCTTCGAGCCCTTCCCGCGCGCGCGGAGCACGCCCTCCTCGACGTCCACGTCCAGCAGCTCGAGGCCGATCGCCTCGGAGGCTCGCAGCCCGCACGCGTACATGAGCTCGAGCAGCGCCCGGTCGCGCAGCGCCGCCGGCTCGGTGCCGCGCGGCTGGGAGAGGAGCTTCTCGATCTCGCCCCCCAGCGCGGTTACATCGCGCTCCTCCAGGAAGCGGCCGAACTGCAACAGGTCCGTGCGGTATGCGTCGAGCGTGTTACGGGAGAGCCCGCGCTCGAACTCGAGGTAGGCGAGGAAGTCGAGCACCAGGTGCTCGAACCGGCGCTCGACGATCGGCTGCTCGATGGTGGCCACGGTGGGGGGTTCGCCACGCGACGGGCTTCCCTTGCCGATGCAAGGCCACCGTCAGCGGTGAGGGGAGCGGGTGCCCGCGGCGCGGGCGGTGGTGCCTTTGGTGCTTTCCCGTTAGCGGTTCAGGAAGGCTCGTAGCCACAAAAGGCCCACGAGCGTCTTCGAGTCGCGGCAGTCGCGGATCGCCTGGTCGAGCTCCGATAAGGGCAGCTCGACCACCTCGATCCGCTCGTCCTCGTCCGTGTCGGCGCTCTCGTCGTAGAGGTTGGTCGCCATGAAGAGGTGGCACTCCTCGTCGGCGAAGCCGGGCGACGTGTAGAAGCTCGTCAGGTGCTGCCACGTGCGGGCGCCCTTGCCGATCTCCTCGGCAAGCTCGCGCTGGGCGGTGTCGAGCGGGCTCTCCCCCTCCTCGTCGAGCTTGCCGGCCGGCAGCTCCAGCAGCGCCGGGTCGTTGACCGCCTCCCGGGGCTGCTTCACGAGATAGACCTTCTCGCCGTCGTGGGCGACGATGCCCACCGCGCCTGGGTGCTCGACGATCTCGCGCTCGGCCTCCTCGCCGTCGTCGTAGCGGAACCGGTCCACCCGAACCTTGCTGATCCGGCCCTCCCAGACGACCTCCCCGCCGATCCGCTCCATCACTCCCCGAGCGTCGTCTGGGCGGCCACCAGCGCGGCCTGCCGCACGAGCGAGACCGTCACCTCGAGCATCGTCTCGAGCGTCTCGAGCGTCACCGACTCGTCCGGCTGGTGGTTGCGCTCCGTGCCGTTCGCGAGGTTCACCACGTTCAGCCCTGCGGGGATGAACACGTTTGCGTCGCTGCCGCCGCCCGTGGTTATGTACGAGGGTTCGATCCCGTTGTCCTTGAGCGCGGCCGCGGCCACCCCCATCGCCGGCGCGGTGCGCGGAAGCCGGTAGCCCCGGAAGTGGCGCTCCACCGAGGTCTCCACGTCGCACTCGGAGTCGCTGGCCGCCTCCTGGAGCGCGTCGACCATCTCGGTCACCACCTCGGCGGCGCGCTCGGCGTCGAGGCTGCGCGTCTCGAGCTCCACGTGGCAGCGCTCCGCGACCACGTTCGCCGCCGTGCCGCCCTCGATGCGGCCGACGTTCGCGGTCGTCTCCGCGTCCAGGCGCCCGAGGCGCATCGCCGCGATCGCGCGGGCGGCCGCCGCAATCGCGTTGTGGCCTGCCTCGGGCCGTATGCCCGCGTGCGCGGCCTGGCCGCGGAAGCGCGCCTCCACCGAGTAGTAGGTCGGCGAGGCGAGCACGATCTCGCCGATCGGCGTGGCGTGGTCGAAGACGTAGCCGAAGTCGGCGGTCAGGCGCGACAAGTCGAACGCCTTGGCGCCCTTCAGCGCCTGCTCCTCGCCCGTGGTGAAGAGCAGCTCGATGCCTGCGGGCGGGGCGCCGTCGCGGACGAGGCGCCGCACGGCGCCGAGGATCGTCACGACGGCCGCCTTGTTGTCGGCGCCCAGGATCGCGTCGTGCCGGTTCGTCAGCAGGCCGTTGTCGCTCACCACCTCCACCGGCGCGTCCAGCGGCACCGTGTCCATATGCGCGCACAGGAGGACGGTCGGTGCGCCCTCCGGCCCGGCGACCCGAGCCAGCAGGTTGCCCGAGTCGGAGCCCGTGCGAGCGGCGCTGTCGTCCTCCTCCACCTCGATCCCGAGCGCGCGCAGCTCCTCGGTCAGCGCCAGCGCCACGCCCCGCTCGCGTCCCGTGGGGCTCTCGATCTCGCAGAGGCGGATGAAGTCGGCGAGGAGCCGCTCGCGCTCCTCCGTGGACGCGGCGTGGATCACGCCGCGAACGCTACCGCTCGACCGGCCAGCCCTCCCGCTTCCAGCGTGGGACCCCTCCGTCCACCACGTGAATGACGTCGGGGGCTCCGAGCCGTTTCAGCAGGCTCGCGCCGACAGCGGCGCGCTGACCCGACGCGCAGATCACCGCAATCGGGCGCCCGGCGTCGAGCTCGCCGGGCAGCTCGCCGATGTCGTGGTAGGGCCGGTGGACGGACTCGGGGATGTGGCCCGCGTCCCATTCCGCCCGTTCGCGGACGTCGAGCACCTGGATCCCGTCCGACCCGCCGTCCCAGCGGTCGTGGAGCTCCTCCACCGTGAGCCGCTCCACCCGCTCGACCGGCTGCTTTTCCTCGCGCCACGAGGTCATCCCTCCGGCGAGGTAGCCGGCGACGTTGCTCAACCCCACGGCACCGGCAAGCTCCGCGGCTTCGCGGGCGTCCTCGTCGTCGCGTCCGACCAGCACCAGCGGCTGGTCGGGCTGAGCCAGCCAGGCGAGCCTCGAGCCGAAGCCGCCGCGCAGCGCGGTGATGCACACCGCCGCCGGAATGTGTGCCTCGTCGAACTGGAGCTCAGTGCGCACGTCCACCACGAGCGCGCCGTCGCGCTCGGCCTGCTGCACCTGACGAGGGGTCAGCGGGTGAGCATCCACCGTGTCCATGACGAGCGGGCCCCTGTTGAGCGCGACGATGTTCTGGAAGTTCGGCGGCTGGGGACCGAGCCCGGCAGTGGCGCGGCGCACGAAGTCGTCCTCGTCCTGCACCTGGAGGAGCGGCTGGTTGGCGCGCTCGAATCCGATCGTCGAGGAGACTTTGAGGTTCATGCCCGGCCCGCCGCACATCGATCCGCCGAGATGCCCGGGCCATATCTCGCAGGTATCCGGCAGCGACAGCAGCTTGTCGTGGAGCGATTGGAAGATGCCGCGCGCGCCCTCCGTCTTGTCCACGGCGAGGTCGGGGCGGGCGATGTCGCCCACGAAGAGGCTGTCCCCGGTGAGCACGGCCCATGGCTCGCTGCTCCGGTCCGCGTCGATCAGCGCGAAGGCCGAGTGCTCGGGCCGGTGGCCGGGTGTATGCAGCGCGCGCACCGTCGTGCCGCCGAGCTGGAGCTCCCAGCCGTCGTCGAACGGCTCGTGGTCGTAGTCCGGCGCCGCTTCGCGGTGCACGTGGATGGTCGCCCCCGTCGCGGCGGCGAGGCGGCCGTGACCCGAGACGTGGTCGGCGTGGTTGTGGGTCTCGAGGATGTGCTCGATCTGGACGCCCAGGAAGCGCGCGAGCCTCAGGTACTCGTCGATGTCGAGCTTGGGGTCGACGACGGCCGCGACGCCGGCGTCCTCGTCGCCGATCAGGTAGCTGGCGCAGCCGAGGTCGTCGTGGACTAGCTGGCGGAAGATCACGCGCCAACTGTACGGGGGCCGGATGCCGCAGGCTAGGCGCGCGACTCGGCGCGGACTTCCGGCTCGACCTCGGGCGCGCGCTCGGAGGCGCCGCGCCGGCGGGCGAGCTCGAGTGCGGCGCCGACGAAGTCGCGGAACAGCGGCTGCGGACGCAGCGGCCGCGACTTGAACTCCGGGTGGTACTGAGACGCCACGAAGAACGGGTGACCGGGCAGCTCGATGACCTCGACCAGGCGGTCGTCCGGCGAGGTGCCGCTGAACACGAGACCCGCGTGCTCCAGGCGCTTGCGCAGGTGGTTGTTGACCTCGTAGCGGTGGCGATGGCGCTCGTAGATGACCGCGTCGCCGTAGATCTCGCGGGCGCGGGTGTCGTCGTGCAGCTTCACGGGATCGGCGCCGAGGCGCATCGTGCCGCCCATGTCGCGTACCTCCTTCTGCTCCGGAAGGAGGTCGATCACCGGGTAGGGCGTCTCGGGGTCGAACTCGGTCGAGTTCGCGCCGTCCATGCCGGCGACCTGCCGTGCGAACTCGGCGACCGCGATCTGCATGCCGAGGCAGATGCCGAGGTACGGCACCTCGTTCTCGCGCGCGTAGCGCGCCGCCTGGATCTTGCCCTCGATACCGCGCACGCCGAAGCCGCCGGGCACGAGGATGCCGTCGCAGGTGGCGAGCTCCTCGGCCACCTCGATCTCGGTGAGCCGCTCGCTGTCGACCCAGACGACCTCCACACGGCCACCGTGGTGCGAGCCGGCGTGGTTCAGCGCCTCGATCACGGACAGGTAGGCGTCGGCGAGCTGGTTGTACTTGCCGACCAGGGCGATCCGTACCGGATCGGTGGCCGACTCCACGCGCTCGACGAGCCCCTCCCAGTCGGATAGGTCCGGCGGCGGAAGCTCGATGCCGAAGTGCTTCAGCACGACCTCGTCCACGCCCTCGCGCGCGAACTCGAGCGGCACCTTGTAGATCGAGTCGACGTCGCGCGCCGACACCACCGAGCTCACCGGCAGGTTCGCGAACAGCGCGATCTTCTCGCGGATGTCGCCGCCGAGCTGCTCCTCGGAGCGGCACATGACCATGTCCGGCTGGATGCCGATGCGGCGCAGCTCCTGAACGGAGTGCTGCGTGGGCTTCGTCTTCAGCTCGCCGGCGTTGCCGAGGAACGGCACGAGCGTGAGGTGGACGAACATGCAGCGGTCGCGCCCTATCTCGGAGTGGAACTGGCGCAGCGCCTCCAGGAACGGCAGCGACTCGATGTCTCCGACGGTGCCGCCGATCTCGGTGATCACGATGTCGACGTCGGTGGACTCGGCGATCAGCTTGATGCGGTTCTTGATCTCGTCGGTGATGTGCGGGATCACCTGGACGGTGCCGCCGAGGTAGTCGCCGCGGCGCTCGCGCCTGATCACCGAGTTGTAGATCGCGCCGGCGGTTGCGTTCGAGGCGCGGCTCGTGTTGGTGTCGGTGAAGCGCTCGTAGTGGCCAAGGTCCAGGTCGGTCTCGGCGCCGTCCTCCGTGACGAACACCTCGCCGTGCTGGAACGGGCTCATCGTGCCCGGGTCCACGTTGATGTACGGGTCGAACTTCTGGATCGTCACGGAGAGCCCGCGCGCGACCAGCAGCCGACCCAGAGAGGCGGCGGCGATGCCCTTCCCAAGTGCGGAGACGACGCCGCCGGTGACAAAGATGAAGCGGGTTTCCGGGCGACTCTGAGGCATCAAGTCTCTGGGAAGTCGAGTGTACTCACTGACCCGGCGGAGCACCCGCGCCGCGACCTCACGCCGCCGCGAGCAGCTCCTCCGCGTGGCGCCGGGCGGCTGAGTCGGATGCCTCGGCGCCGAGCATGCGGCAGAGCTCGGCGACGACCCCGTCCCCCTCGAGCGCCTCGACGGTCGTGAGCGTCGTGTCGGTCTGGGCGGACTTCTCGATCCGGAAGTGGGCGCCGGCGAGGGCCGCGATCTGCGGGAGGTGCGTGATGCAGAGCACCTGCCGCCCTTCGCCGAGCGCACGCAGCCGCTCGCCCACCGCGCGGGCGGTCTGGCCGCCGACGCCGGCGTCGACCTCGTCGAACACAAGCGTCCGCGACTCGCCGGCCCCCGCGACGGTCATGAGAGCGAGCATTACCCGCGAGAGCTCGCCGCCGGAGGCGGCGTCGCGAATGGGCGCGGCCGGGACGCCCGGGTTGGGCGCGAGGAGGAACTCGACGCGCTCGGCGCCGGAGGGGCCGATGCCGGCCCGTTCGGGGCTCCCCTCGCCCGAGTCGCGGTCCTCGGCGGGAGCGCGCGGCTCCAGCTTGACATCGAACTCGGCGCCCTCCATCGCCAGCGCGGACAGCTCTTCCCGCACCCGCTCCGCCAGGCGGGACGCGGCCTTGCTTCGGCCGGCCGTGAGGCGCCCTGCCAGCTCGTCCCGTTCCGCCAGGGCCTCCGCGAGGGCGGCCTCGGCTCGCGCGGTCTCGACCTCGGCCTGCTCGAGCCGTGTGCGCTCGGCGCGGCAGCGCTCGGCGTGCGCGAGCACGGCCGCCACGCTCCCGCCGTGCTTGCGCTCGAGGCGGTCGTACAGCTCGAGCCGCTCCTCCACCACGTCGAGCCGCCCGGGCTCCGCCTCCAGCGAGTCGGCATAGCGGCGCAGCTCCGCGCCGAGGTCCTCGGCCTCGAGGCGCAGCGACGTGACGCGCCGCGCGAGCACCTCCATCCCCGGATCCGCGCCCTGCACGGATTGGGCCATCTGCTCCGCGCCGGCCAGGAGCATGGTGACGCCCGATCCCTCGCCGCTCGGCGCCATCGCCTCGGCTCCCGCTCCCGCCGCGGCCAGCAGGCCGTCGAGCTGGCGCAGGCGCTCGCGCTCGGCCACCAGCGAGGTCTGCTCCTCCTCGGTCGGGTCGAGCGCCTCGATCTCCTCGATCTCGAAGGCCAGCAGGTCCAGGTCGCGGTCGCGCGTGCCCGCGCGCTCGCGCAGCTCCGCCAGCCCTCGCTCGATCTCGCGCACGCGCGCGTGCGACGCGCCCAGCGACGCCCGCAGCTCCATGTGCTCGCGCCCGCAGAACCCGTCGAGCAGGTCGAGCTGCGCCGACGCCAGCGTCAGCCGCCTGTGCTCGTGCTGTCCGAAGAAGGCCACCAGGCGCCCGCCGACGGCCGCGAGGTCGGCGGCCGTGGCCGAGCGCCCCTGCACGAACGCCCGCGTCCGGCCCTCGGCGCTCACCCGCCGCGCGAGCACGATCTCCTCGAGCTCCTCCCCCACCCGCTCGCGCAGATCGGCAAGCTCCGGCTCGTCCAGCAGCCCCGCCGGCAGCTCGAACACGCCCTCCACGTACGCCTCCGGCGCCCCCGGCCTGACGATCCCCGGGCGCGCCTTTCCGCCCAGGAGCAGGTCCAGCGCTTGCGCGAGCACGGTCTTCCCAGCCCCGGTCTCGCCGGTGATCGCGGTGAGACCCGCGCCCGGCCGCAGCTCCGCCCGCTCGATCAGGAGCAGGTTCTCTATGCGCAGCTCGAGCAGCACCGTGCAGGTGTACCAGCGCCACCCGACGGAGCGCCCCCGCCGTGACGCTCTAGTAGGCGAGGCGCCCGAACTTGTCGCGCATGCGGTGGTAGAAGCTCGCGCCCGGCAGCTGTGCGAGCAGCGCGCAGCGAGGCTCGAAGCGGATCACGATCGTGTCCTCGCGCGGGAGGACGCAGACGCTGCGGCCGTCCGTGGTCATCTCGACGTCCTCCTCCCGCGAGCGGTTCGTGACCGCCAGCGAGTCGCCCGGAGCCACCACCAGGGCGCGCGCGGTGAGCGTGTGGGGCGCGATGAACGAGACCACGTACCCCTCCACGCCCCAAGCCAGGACCGGCCCGCCGTTGGCGAGGTTGTAGCCCGTCGACCCGGCCGGCGTGGCCACGACCAGCCCGTCGCAGCGCACCTCGCCGAGCTGCTCGCCCTCGACCGAGTAGGCGAGCTCCGCTACCCGGCCGGTGTGCCTGCGGTGGAACGAGATGTCGTTCATGCCGACCTGCTCGCCCTCGGAGGTGTCCGCCACGAGGCAGGGGATCGGCATCAGGTCGAACTCGCTCGCGAGCGCCAGTCGCATGCCCTTGTCCAGCTCTGCCGGCTCGATCGTCGCCAGGAAGCCGATCGTGCCGAAGTTCACCGCGAACACGGGCACGTCGCGGCGGGCATAGAGGCGAAGCGTCGAGAGGATCGTCCCGTCGCCGCCGAGCACCACCGCGAGGTCCGTGTCACCGGCCGGATCCGCGCCGAGGACGACGCCCTCCTGCTCCCCGATCCCGTGCTTCTCGACCTCGCGCTCGGGCAGCCGGACCTCGACCCCTGCCTCGCGGGCGAGCTCGATCACGCGGCGCATGGCCGCGCCCGTCTGCGTCGGGCGCGCGTGCGTGAACACCGTCAGGCTGGTCACGGCTCCGCCCTTCGCGCGGCGGGCAGGAGCTCCTCCAGCGCGCCCTCGCGCCCCGACTCGGCCAGCCACACGAACGTCTCGCGGTTGCCGGCCGGGCCGGGCAGGCCGGAAGGGGCGTAGCCGAGCACGGAGAGGCCGAGCTCGGAGCGGGCGAACTCGCCGACCCGCAGGAGCGCCTCCCGCCGGTCGTCCGCCGAGCGCACGACACCGCCCTTCCCGACGCGCTCGCGCCCCACCTCGAACTGCGGCTTCACCATCGCAAGGAGGTCGAACCGGGGCGTGGCGACGCCCGCCACCGCGGGCAGCACCTTCGTGAGCGAGATGAACGAGACGTCCGCCACGACCAGGTCAGGCGCATAGGGCAGCTCCCCCGGCTCGAGCGAGCGGGCGTTGCGGCGCTCGATGACCACGACCCGCTCGTCGTTCCGCAGGCGCCAGTGGAGCTCGCCGTAGGCCACGTCGAGAGCGATCACCGAGGCGGCCCCGCGCTGGAGCAGCACGTCCGTGAATCCGCCTGTGGACGCCCCCACGTCGAGCGCGCGGCGCCCCGCCGGGTCCACGCCGAACGCGTCGAGCGCGTTCGCGAGCTTCACTCCCCCGCGCGAGACGTACGGCGGCGCCTCGGCGACCGCGACGTCCGCCTCGTCCGGCACGAGCTCACCCGGCTTCAGCGCCCGGCGGCCGCCCACGCGGACGTCGCCTGCGATCACGGCCGCGGCCGCGCGCGAGCGCGACTCGTACAGACCGCGCTCGGCGAGCAGGGTGTCGAGCCGCCGCTTGGCCACGCGCGGAGAGTACCCAGCGAGCTATGTGAGCCACATCACACACAGCCCAAGGGGGCGGCGTAGCCTCGACCGTGATGAGCCGTTCGAGCATCGTCCACCATGCCCTCCGAGCCGCTCTGCTGGTGCTGGCGGGCAGCGCGCTGATCGCGGTCCCGTTCCTCGGGCGTCGCGGCTCTGATCATGACGTCGGTGACGCGCTACAGCGCGGGCACCGCCTGAGACTTCCTCGCACAGAACACATACGCAGAACTCCTCCCTCGAGAAACGGCTCCGCTCTCCCGGCGGGGCCGTTTCTTATTCTGCGTCCGTGGCCCGTTACGAGACGAGTCTCAGCTGGACGGGCTCCACCGGGCTCGGCTGGGACCACTACGACCGGGAGCACTCGGTCACGGCCCCGCCCGCGGAGCAGAAGGTTCGAGTCACGACCGGCGAGTCGAAGGGCGACCCGCGCGTCCTCAACCCCGAGCAGCTGCTGCTGATGGCGGCGTCGTCCTGCCAGCTGCTCTGGTTCCTCCACCTCGCGGCCAAGGCGCGCATCGACGTGGTGGCCTACGACGACGAGGCGGTCGCGCTCATGCCGGAGGACGAGGAACCGGTCCGGATCACGGAGATCACGCTGCGCCCGCGCATCGCCGTCGCCGGCAACGCGAGCGAGGAGCGCGTGCGCAAGCTAGTGGAGACCGCGCACGAGCACTGCTTCGTGGCGAACAGCCTGACCAGCTCGATGAGCATCGAGCCGACCGTCGAGCGGCGCTAGCCTCTCGCGGATGCCCGCCCCGGAGCTGCTCCGCCGACTGCTCACCGCCCCCGGCCCGCCCGGCCACGAGCGCGAGCCCGCGCGCGTCTGGCGCGAGGCGGCCGAGCAGTTCGCCGACGAGGTGACCACCGACCGGCTCGGCACCACCGTGGCCCGCGTGAACGGCAGCGGCGACGCGCCGCTCATGGCCGTCGTCGGGCACATCGACGAGATCGCCCTGCTCGTGAGCCACGTGAGCGACAAGGGCTATCTCCACGTGGTGCAGTCCGGCGGCTGGGACGCGCAGGTGCTCGTCGGACAGCGCGTGGAGGTGCTCACCCGCGACGGGATCGTGCCCGGCGTGGTCGGGCGAAAGCCGCCCCACCTCACGGACGCCGAGGAGCGCAAGAAGGCGGCCGAGCTGAAGAAGCTGCACGTGGACATCGGCGCGAAGGACAGCGACGAGGCGCGCTCGCTGGTCGCCGCGGGCGACCAGGTGCTGATCGCCGCCGAGCCCCTCGACCTGCCCAACGGGCGGCTCGCGTCGCGCGCGCTCGACAACCGCCTCGGCGTGTACGTGGCGATCGAGGTGGCGCGGCGCGTGAAGGAGGCCGGCGGCAACGCCGGGCCGGTGGCGGGGGTGGCCGCGGTGCAGGAGGAGATCGGCGCCCACGGCGCGCGGGTGATGGCGTACGGCCTAGAGCCGGACCTCGCCGTGGTCGTGGACGTGACCCACGCGACGGACGCGCCCGGCGTGGACCCGGGCGAGCTCGGCGAGCACGGGCTCGGCAGCGGGCCCGTGATCACGCGCGGCGCGATCGTGAACCGCGCGCTCAACGACCTGCTGGACGAGGTGGCCGCAGGCGAGGGCATCGAGTGCTCGACCGAGGCGGCAGGGCGCCAGACCGGCACCGACGCCGACACCGTCCATCTGAGCCGTACCGGCGTGGCTACCGCGGTCGTCTCGATACCGCTGCGCTACATGCACTCGCCGGTCGAGCTGGTGGACCTCGCCGACGTCGAGGCCACGATCAACCTGCTCACGGGGCTGGCGCTGCGGCTCGAGTCGGACACGAGCCTGGCACGCTGGTAGCTAGGCCAGCGACGGTTCCAGCACGGCCTGCGCCACCCGCTCCGCCACGGCCTGCGGCGTGAGGCCGACCTCCTCGCGGAGGAGCGCCGGCTTGCCGTGCGTCACGTAGCGGTCGGGCAGCCCGATTCGGAGGACGCGCGTGTCTCGCAGCAGGTCGCGGTCGGCGAGGTGCTCCAGCACGGCCGACCCGAAGCCGCCCGCGAGCACGTTCTCCTCGACGGTCACGAGCAGATCGTGCTCGGCGGCGAGGCGCTCCACGAGCTCGGCGTCGAGCGGCTTCGCGAAGCGGGCGTCGGCAACCGTTGCGTCCACGCCGTGCTCCTCGCCGAGCATGCCGGCCGCGCCCACGGCCACGCTCACGCCGTAGCCGTAGCCCAGGAACGCCACCGTCTCGCCCTCGCATAGCAGCTCGCCGCGGCCGATCTCGATCGGCTCGGGACGCAGCGGGAGCGGCACGCCCTCGGCCTCCCCGCGCGGGTAGCGGAACGCGATCGGCCCGTCGTCGTAAACGAGCGCGGTGTGGAGCATGTGCACGAGCGCGGCCTCGTCGCGCGGCGCCATCTGCACCATGTTCGGCAGGCAGCGCAGATAGGAGATGTCGAAGGCGCCGTGGTGGGTGGGGCCGTCGTCGCCCACCAGCCCGGCGCGATCCATTGCGAACACGACGTTCAGCTTCTGAAGACAGACGTCGTGGACGATCTGGTCGTAGCCGCGCTGGAGGAAGGTGGAATAGATCGCGGCGACCGGCTTCGCGCCCTCGAGCGCCAGCCCGGCGGCGAACAGCACGGCGTGCTGCTCGGCGATGCCCACGTCGTAGTAGCGGTCCGGTAGCGCCTTCTGCAGCAGGTTCAGCCCGGTCCCGGAGTTCATCGCAGCCGTGATCCCCACGACGCGCTCGTCGCGGCGGGCCTCCTCGACGAGCGCCTCACCGAACACCGTCGTGTACTGCGGCGGCGCGGCCGGGGCGGGCTTCGCGGTCGCGGCCGCCGCCTTCTTCGGCGCGGCGGTGCCGTTCACGACCGAGCCCGGCTTCGCGGCATGCCACTTCTCCATGCCCTCGAGCCCGCCCTCTTCGGCGGGGACGAAGCCCTTGCCCTTCACGGTCTTGCAGTGCACCACCACCGGCCGCTCGGCCTCGAGCGCCTCGCCGATCGCCTGGCGGAGCGCCTTCACGTCGTGGCCGTCGATCACGCCGACGTAGGCGAGGTCGAGCTCCTCGAAGAAGAGGCCCGGCGCCCAGTACGCCTTCAGCGACTCCTTCAGGATCGGGCCGAGGCGCTCGATCTTGCTGCCGATCCCGGCGGGCAGCCTGGTGAGCGTCTCCTCCGCGTCCTCGCGCGCGTGGTACAGCTTCGGGTTGAGGCGCATGCGGTTGAAGAGCCGGGACAGGGCGCCGACGTTGGGGGCGATCGACATGCCGTTGTCGTTCACGACGATCACGATCGGCAGGTCCATGCCACCAGCGTTGAGGAGCGCCTCGAAGGACACGCCGCCCGTGAGGGCGCCGTCGCCAATCACCGCCACGACCTTGCCGTCCGGCGCGATCCCGCGGCGCATCGCCTCCTTGATCCCGACCGCGTAGGACACCGACGTCGAGGCGTGACCCGCCCCCATGATGTCGTGCTCCGACTCGTGCATCGCGCAGAAGGGAGCGAGTCCGCCGTACTTGCGGATCGTGTGGAGCTCGTCGCGGCGGCCGGTCAGGACCTTGTGCGGGTAGGCCTGGTGGCCGACGTCCCAGAGCACCTTGTCGCTCGGAGAGTCGAGCAGTGAGTGGATCGCCACGGCGATCTCGCAGGCGCCGAGGTTGGCGCCGAAGTGCCCGCCGATCTCGCCGATCGTCTCGATGATCAGCTCGCGGACCTCCTGCGCCACCTGGACCAGCTGCTCGTCGTCGAAGCCCTTCAGGTCTGCCGGGCCGTCGATCTGGTCGATGAGCTTGAGGGTCATGTGGTGCGCGTGAGGATGTAGTCGGCGATCTGCCCGAGCCTTCCGGTGGCCCCGTCGGCCTCCGCGAGGGCGGCCCTGGCCGCGGCGTGGCTCTCCTTCGCCAGTTCTCGTGCCCGGTCGAGGCCGAACACACTCACGTAGGTCGCCTTGCCATGGCGCTCGTCGGAGCCGCGCGGCTTTCCGAGCTCCGCCTCGTCGCCGGTCACGTCGAGGATGTCGTCGACGATCTGGAACACGACGCCGAGCTCAGCCGCGAAGCGCCGGAACGGCATTGTGGCAGGTCCGTCGACGCCCTCGAGCGCCAACACCGCGCCCACGGACGCCGCGATCAGTGCGCCCGTCTTCAGCTCGTGGAGCCGGCGCAGGGAGATCGGGGGCTCGCGGGCACCGCCCGCTCGCAGGTCCGGCTTCTCCGCGCCGGCCACGTCGAGGAACTGCCCGCCGACCATCCCGTGGGTCCCGGCGGCGGTCACGACCTCGCGCACGGCCGCTATGACGTTCGCCGGCTCGCCCTGCTGCTGGTCGAGCGCGAGGCGGAGCGCCTCCGCGAACAGGCCATCGCCCGCGAGGATCGCCACGTCTTCGCCGAACGCGACGTGGCAGGTCGGCTTGCCGCGCCGCAGCTCGTCATCGTCCATCGCGGGCAGGTCGTCGTGGATCAGCGAGTAGGTGTGGATCATCTCGATGGCGGCGGCGAGCGGGAGGACCTCGTCCGGCGGGCGGCTCAGCGCCTCGGCTGTGGCGAGTGCCAGCACCGGGCGGATGCGCTTGCCGCCCGCGAGGAGCGAGTAGCGCATTGCCTCCTCGAGACGGGCCGTGCCGGGCTCCGCCGCGAAGCGGAGCGCCTCGAGGTAGGCGTCGACCTTCTCCTGGAGCTCGGTTGGATAGGTCGCGGCTTCGGTGGCGCTCAAAGAAGGCGCTCCTGGCCCTCCGACTCGGCCGCCCCCCGCGCGCGCGCATCGAGCTCGGCGCCGAGGCGAGCGGCGATCTCGGCGCAGCGCTCCACGAGGTCGGCCGCCTCGTCCGAGTCGACCGCGTCCGAGCGGAGCTTGTCGGCGACCGCCTCCAGCTCCTCGGCGAGGCCGGCGAGCGAGTCGGGCTGGTTCACGCCGGTGCCCCGTTCTCCCTCAGGATCGCACCCAGGACGCCGTTGATGAAGCCGGGCGCGTCGGCGCCGCACAGCTCCTTCGCCGCCTCGACCGCCTCGTCGATAGCCACCTCGGCCGGCACGTCCGGCCTGCTCTGCATCTCGTGCAGCGCCACGCGCAGGATGTTGCGCTCGAGCGGCGCGATGCGGTCGAGCGACCAGCCGGTCGCGTGCCTCGCTATCGACTCGTCAAGCGCGCCGCGCTCGGCCTCGACGCCCTCGACGAGCTCGCGTGTGAACGGGCTCGCGCCCCGCTCCACGAGCTCTGGCGCGGGTCGGCCGGTCACGTCCGATTGGTAGAGGGCGACCACCGCGGCCCGTCGCTGCTCAGTCCGTCTCGCCACGTCCGCTCACGCGCGCGACACGTACTCGCCGGAGCGGGTATCCACGCGGATCCGGTCACCCACATTCACGAACAGCGGCACCCGGACGACGACTCCGGACTCGAGCGTCGCCGGCTTGTCGCCGCCGCCGCTCGCGGTGTCGCCGCGGAGGCCGGGCTCGGTCTCCGCGACGCTCAGCTCAACGGCGCTCGGCACCTGGACGTCGCTCGGCGAGTCGTCGACGTACAGCATCTCGACCTCCTCGTTCGGCACGACCCATTTGAGCGACTCGGCCACGGCGTCCGCGGGCACCGCCAGCTGCTCGTAGGTCTGCGTGTCCATGAAGTGGGCGTCGGAGCCGTCCGAGTAGAGGAAGGTCATCTTGCGCGACTCGGTGCGCACCGGCCGGAACTTCTCGCCCGCGCGGAAGGTCCTGTCGATCACGGCGCCGTCGTCGGTCCGCTTGAGCTTCGTGCGAACGAACGCCCCGCCCTTGCCGGGCTTCACGTGCTGGAACTCGACGATCTTGAAGACCGGGCTTCACGTGCTGGAACTCGACGATCTTGAAGACCGTGCCGTCCACCTCGATGTGGGTGCCGTTCTTGAACTGGTTGGTCGAGATCACTGCGACCGGAAGGCTAGCCGCCTGCGGCCGGGCGTACGACTTGAGGTGCCGCCGCCGGCGTAACCTCGGCGCTCGTGGTCGACATCACGGTCGAGCAGCGCATCGCCGCGCCCAGGGACGAGGTCGCCGGGTTTGCCATGGATCCCTCGAACGACGCGCGCTGGATCCTCGCGCTCGATTCGGTGCGGGTCCTGGGAGATGGGCCGGTCGACGTCGGGACGCGCGTCGAGCGAGTGGCCGGCTTCCTCGGCCGCAGGATCGAGTACGTCAACGAGATCGACGCCTATGACCCGCCGAACCGGCTCTCGATGCATTCCGTGAAGGCGCCGTTCCCGATGACCGTGGTGTACGAGTTCGACGAGGACGGAGCGAACGGGACGCTCGCGAGGATCCGTGCGGGCGGCGACGCCAGGGGCTTCTACAAGCTCGGCGGGCCGCTCCTCTCACTGATGGTGAAGGGCGGCATCGCGCGCGACCTCAGGCAGCTCAAGAAGCTGATGGAGGCAGACGGTTCTCCTCGCGCAGCTTCTCCAGGTGCGCCGCCAGGGTGAGCGCCGCCGCCGGGCGGAGCTCCGCCGGGACCTCGGGCCACGCCGCGTCGAGCAGGTCTTCCTCGCCGCTGAGCCCGGACTCCAGCGCCTCAAGCAGGCGGCGCTCGCGGTCCAGGCGGTGTGAGATGTACTCGTCGAGCTTCGCCGCGGGGTCCCATACGTAGGGGCCGTGGCCCGGGCACAGCACCTCGAGGTCCAGCGAGCGCAGGCGGCGCAGCGAGTCGAGGTACGCAGAGAGCGAGCACTCGCCGGGGGCGATGAACACGCTGCCCTCGCCCAGAACCGTGTCGCCGGTGAAGCACACGCGACCCATCAGCAGGCACACGCTGTCGGGCGAGTGACCCGGCGTGCCCAGGGCGCGGAACGGGCCGACGGAGTCGCCGTCGGTCGGAAGCGTGACGGGCGCGCCGAGCAGCTCCGCGCCCTCGGAATGATCGGCATGCGAATGAGTCAGCACCACTCCCTCGATGCCGTCGCCGGCGGCCCGCCGCACGGCGCCGAGGTGCGACGACACAGCGGGCCCGGGATCGACCACCCACCCCCCGACCACGTACGTATTCGTCCCGTCGAGCGTCAGCGGCGACGGGTTCGGGGCGCGTACGCGTATCACGCCGTCCAGAACCGGCACAACGGGCTTTCTACCGGAGTATTCTCGCCCAAGTTGGGCTCGCAACTGAATACGGGGGGCCGCGCCGGGGAGAGGCGCGCGTTCCTGCTCGCGTTGGCCGCGATGGCAGTCGTCCTGGTCGTCGACCTCAGCGTCGACACCTACGCGTTGTTGATTCAGCTGCTGCTCGTGGGCCCGCTGATCGCGGCCACCGGCGCCACGCTGCGTCAGACCTGGCTCGTGGCGGTGCTGTCGGTCGTGGTGTCGGTGCCGCTGGTGGTCGGCACGGACGCCTTCGGGAGCAGCAGGTACTTCGTGGCATCCGGCGTGCTCATCCTGGGCGGCATGATGTCGGTGATCATCGCCCGGCTTCGCGCCCAGCGCGAGCGCGACGCCGCGCGGCTCGCGGCGCAGTACGGCGTGGCGCGCGCGATCGCCGACGCCGAGAGCTTCGACGACGCCGCCCCGCGGCTGCTCGCCGCGATCGCCCGGCCGCTCGGGCGCCAGGTGGCGCACTTCTGGTCGCTGGATCCGGAGGCTGCGGTCCTGCGCTGCGCGACCCACTGGCGCGAGGACGGTGTCGACATCCCCGGTTTCGAGCGCGCGAGCCGAGAGCTCGAGCTCGCGCCGGGCCAGGGGCTGCCGGGACTGGCCTGGGAGCGCGGGCGCCCCGTCTGGCTCCGCGAGGCCGTCGCGGCTGGGAACTTCATGCACGCGCGCGATGCCGAGAAGGCCGGCCTCCACGGCGGGATGGCGTTCCCCGTGAGCGGCGGCGAGGACTTCCTCGGCGTCATCGAGCTGTTTTCGCATGAGGTGCGCGAGCGCGACCCCGAGACCTACGCCTTCACCGAGGTGCTCGGACACCTGGTCGGCGAGTTCATCGAGGGCCTCCGCGCCGAGGAGGCGGTGCGGGTGAGCGAGGCGCGCAAGCGCGCCGTGCTCGACTCCGCCCTCGACGCCGTGGTCACGATGGACAACGAGGGCCGCGTGGTCGAGTTCAACCGCGCCGCGGAGCGCCTGTTCGGCCACACCGAGGACGCCGCGGTCGGCCAGGACATGGCGTCGCTCGTGGTCCCGCCGAGCCTGCGCGACCGGCACCGCGAGGGGCTGCGCCGCTACCTCCAGACCGGCGAGAGCAGGATCATCGGGCAGCGCGTGGAGCTGACGGGCCAGCGCGCCGGCGGCGAGGAGTTCCCGGCGGAGATCGCCGTGAACGTGATCCCCGGATCGGACCCGCCGATGTTCACGGGCACGATCCGCGACATCACCGCGCGCCGCCAGGCGGAGCAGGAGCGCGAAGAGGCTCGCGGCCAGCTCGAGGCGATCCTGCGCGGGGTCGCCGACGGCGTCACCGCCCAGGCGCCCGACGGTCGCCTGCTGTTCGCCAACGAAGCGGCCGCGGCCACGCTGGGCTTCGAGTCGCCGCAGGAGCTGATGGAGGCGCCGCTGGCGACCATCCTGAATCGCTACGACATGCTCGATGAGGAGGGCCGTCCGTTCCCGATCGAGGCGCTGCCCGGCCGGCGCGCCCTGGCGGGCGAGGAGGGGGCCGAGTCGGTCATCCGCTTCCGCGTGCGCGCGACCGGTGAGGAGCGCTGGTCGGCGGTCAAGGCCACGCCGATCCTCGACCAGCACGGCGAGGTGACGATGGCGATCAACGTGATCGCGGACATCACGACGCACAAGCGCGCCGAGCTGGCGCAGCGCTTCCTCGCCCGGAGCGGCGAGGTGCTCGCGTCGTCGCTCGATCCCGACGGGCTGCTGGTGGAGATCGCGAACCTCGTGGTGCCAGAGGTGGCGGACTGGTGCTCGGTCGAGGTGGCCAACGAGAGCGGGGTGCTCGAGCGCAAGGCGCTCGCGCACGTGGATCCAGATGTCCGCCGGCGCGCGATCGACCTGAGCAGGCGCCATCCGCCGGACCCGGATGCGGCGATCGGGCTCTACCAGGTCGTGCGGAGCGGGCAGCCGGAGCTCTATCCGGAGATCACCGACGAGATGCTGCGTGAGAGCGCCGTCGACGAGGAGCACTACCGCGAGCTGGCGGAGCTCGGGATGCGCTCGGTGATCATTTCCCCGATGACGACGCGTGGCCGGACGCTCGGAGCGCTGACGTTCGTGAGCGGCCGCTCGGGCCGGCGCTTCGACGAGTTGGACGTGGAGCTCGCCCAGGAGCTCGCGCGCCGCTGCGCCACGGCGGTCGACAACGCCCGGCTCTACAGCGACCGCGCGTACATCGCGCGCACGCTCCAGCAGAGCCTCCTGCCGGTGGAGCTGCCTGACATCCCGGGAATCGAGGTGGCCGCCCGCTTCCGCCCCACCGGCGAGGGCAACGAGGTCGGCGGCGACTTCTACGACATGTTCGAGACGGGCAACCGCGGCTGGACGGTCGTGATGGGGGACGTGTGCGGGAAGGGCCCGGACGCCGCGGCCGTGACCGCGCTCGCGCGCTACACCCTTCGCGCCGCGGCGATGCGCGAGCCGCTTCCGAGCCGGAGCCTCGCCGTGCTGAACGAGGCCCTGCTCCGCCAGCGCGACGACCGCCGCTTCTGCACGGTTGCGTCCGCGTACATCGAGAAGCTCGACCACGGCGCCCGCGCGGGGATCTCGACCGGGGGCCACCCGCTCCCGCTGCTGCTCCGCGGGGACGGCGGCGTTGAGGCGGT
>WNGA01004951.1_pt1 | contig 30270 bp, 23 predicted proteins | sample 5400061 | NCBI WGS metagenome assembly WNGA01 (sample SAMN13153366, study PRJNA577476) | soil metagenome | isolation source: 100 cm soil or saprolite under grassland replicate 2 | place: USA:California | collected 2016-06-15
TCCACCCGGTCCTCGGCCGAAAGCTCGAGCCCGGGGAACTCGCCGGCCTTCTTCTTTCGTGAGCTCACCCATGGCTGTAGATCAAATCACTCACCCCAGCGCAAGCTCCCTGATCGCCTCCGCTGGGTCGGAGCACTAGCTCGACACACACGAGGGGTGGACACGATGAGGATGACGAGCAACGCATGGAACGCGGCGGTCCTCGCCGCATTGCTCGCGCCGGTCGCGGCGGAAGCAGGCAAGCCGGCTCCGCCACCCGCGCCAACGTTCGGGCTCAGCGTGGCGCAGACGAAGGTGGGGGACTCGTTCGGAGACACGCTGTACGGCGGCGGCGGGCACAACATGGCACGCGTCGGCACGCAGCTCTACGTCGCGTACACCGTCCGCGACGGGCCGGACGGGTCGGGTCGTACCCGGTCACCGTTCGCCTCGGGCGCAGCCCCGACGGCGGGCTCACGTGGCTCTCCTCGCTCGTCGTGGTGCACACCACGGGGATCGCCGAGTACGGGGCGGCGCTCGCGATCGGGCCCGATCCGGCCGGCGCGGGACGCTACCGGATCCACGTCGTCTACGAGTGGAGCTCCTATCCGGTGGCGGACTCGCTCTTCTACACCTCCGCGACGCTCGACGCCTCGACCGGCAACATCGGGGCGTTCTCCTCGCCGGTGGTGATCAGCGGAGCGGCATACGGGGGTTTCTCGGGCGAGATCGCAGTCGCCGCCGACGGCGTCGGCGGCGTGCACGCGGCCTACGTCGCCACGGCGGACGGATACGGCGGGACGGCCTCCGGCATCGTCTACAGCCACAGCGCCGACTACGGCGCGAGCTTCGCGGAGGCCGGGCTGCTGGTGGCTCCGAACGGCCGGTTCCCGTCGTTCGCGGCCGATGCCGCCGGAGACGTCTTCCTCGCCTACGACAGCGGCGCGGGGTCGTATGTCGCAAAGCGAGCGGCGGGCGCGTCCGCGTTCGCCTCGCCGGTCCTCGCGACCTCGACCGGTGGCGAGGACATCACCATCGCCTGCTTGGACGGAGATCACGTGTACCTCGGCTGGGTCTGGGACTCTCAGGCCCCACAGACCACGTATCATTTGGCGAGGTCGACGAATGGCGGGGCGACGTGGTCCACGACGAACGGCCCGTCGATCGGCAACTGCCTGTTCGCGCCGAGCGTGGCGGTGAGCGCGGGCGCGGTCGGTATCGCCTGGACCGACTACTGCTCGTTTCGGGGAGGCTTCGCCCGGAGCACCGACGGCGGCTCGTCTTGGTCGACACCGGCCGTCATCCCTTCGATGCCTTGGGCAGCGAACCTCCTGCTCGACGACGCTGCGAAGGCGAACATCGCGTTCGTCGGCATGACCGACGCGGTCTACTTCACGAAGGAGAAGTAGCGCAGCTGCCGCGCGCGCCGCGCGTGGTCTCTCGCCTCTCCCCCCGCGCCAGCGGGGGGAGAGCCGGGAGAGGGGACAGCCGCCCAACTACCGCAGAAACTCGCGCGCCGGGAAGAGCAGCACGTCCTCGATCGACTCCGCGCCCACGAGCAGCATGAGGAGCCGGTTGAGGCCGAGCGCCACGCCGCCCGCGTCGGGCATCCGCCCCACCGCTTCGAGAAACCGCTCGTCGGGCTCCCGGTGGTATAGGAAAGGCGTGAGGCGCGCGAGGAGTCTCGTCAGGGCGGTCGCAGGGCTCCTCGTCCTCGCGCTCGCCCTCGGGATCGTCGCCTTCCGGCGCGGGTGGTGGGCCCCGCCGGGGGCCGTCGCCGCCGCCGGCGCGCTCCTCGCGCTCGCGCTGCTGGCCGAGCTCGCCTTCGCCGTCCGGGACCTCGCCGAAGCGCCGGGGCGGGGAGCGCGGCTCGGCTGGGCGCTCCTCGTCCTGGGGCTGTTCGTCTCGATGGCGGGCGGCGCGGCGAACTGGGCGAGGTCGATCAAGGCCTTCGTCATGCTCGTCGAGGGGCAGGAGGTCTCTCTCGACGAGACCGCCCGCCTCCCTGGGTTCACGGCCGGTCCGCTCCTCGACCGGGACGAGCTCGCGGTCAGGCTGCGGCTCGTCAAGGTCCAGCTCCGGGGCGCCGGCCGGGAAGGCTACTACCCCGAGAGCGCGCTCGTCGTGACGGACCGTGACGGCGCGCGCGCCGTGACGGTCGGCCCGGACACGCCGTTGTCCCTCTCGGCGCTGCGCATCAGCGAGGGAGCGTTCGGGTTCGCGCCGCGGATCGTGGTGCAGCGGAACGGCGTGACCGTGCTCGACGAGGTGGTCCCGTTCCAGTCGTCCGTCGGCGACGGCCGGGCGGTCTCGTTCGAGGGAGCCCTCACCATCGCGAGCGAGTCGCTCGCCCTCGAGGGTGAGGTCGATCTCTCGGGGCTCGACGAGACGATGAAGGGCCACCCGCGGCTCGTGATCACCGTCCGGAAGGACGGGAGGAGCATCGGCGAGGGGCAGCTGCTCCCGGGCCACTTCGCGGAGCTGGCGGAGGGCTACCGGATCGGCTTCGCCGGCCTCGACCGCTGGATCGAGCTCGACGTGCGCCGGCGGACCTATCGAGGCGTGATGCTCGCCGGGTTCGCGACGGCGCTCGCTGGGCTCGTCCTCTGGGGCGCGCTGCGCTGGCGGCCGCGGCGCGGAGGGTGAGCCGCCGCAGCAGCGAGCCGAGCGAGCGCACCGCCGTTTCCCGGCTGGCCGGCAAGGGCTACACTCCGGGCCCCGTGCGCCGCCTCCTCCGCCCCGAGATCCTGGTGCTCGCCGCCGGCGCCCTCGCCCTCGCGGGAGCGGCGTGGCGGGTGTCGAGCGAGCCGGCCCCGACCGTCTCGCAGCGGGACCGCGACGGCGCCATCGCGGCGGTCCGATCCTTCGTCTCCCTCTCGACGCACCTCCGCAGCTCCGGCGGAGACGAGCGGTTCGCGGACCGCATCCCGGCGGATCGTGCGGTCGTGTCGGAGCTGGTGACCGACGTGGACTTGGGACGGCGGGGCGGGCGCGAGGAGGAGGAGTCGCGCCTGGTGCGCGTGGACGTGCGGGACGTTCGCCCGTCCCTCGCCTTCCTCGTCGAGGTGCGCACGAAGGAGTACTGGGTGACGCGGAGCCGCCCCGGCGGCGCCGACGTCCGCTCGGACGTCCTCCTCGTCCGCTACGTGGTGAGGCGGGACGGGGGAGCGTGGAAGATCGCCGACTGGGATCTCGAGCTCGGCGCCGACGCGCAGGAGGGCGGGCCCTGAAGCGCCTCTGGTCCGCAGCGACGTCGCTCCGCACGACGGCCGTCCTCCTCGTGCTGCTCTCCGTCCTCCTCCTCCTCAACGTCGTGCTCCCGCAGGCGGCGCTCGACGCCGCCACGTACGCGCGCGCGCTGCAGCGCGGACCGGCTGCGCGGTTCGCGCTCGAGACGCTCCGCCTCGGACACCTCGCGACGAGCCCGCCGTTCCTCACGGTCGTCGCGGCGCTCCTCGCGAACCTGCTCGCCGTGCTCCTCGATCGGACCACCTCGACGCTGCGCCGCCTCCGGTACGCGCCGCCGGCGCGAGCGCAGCTCGAGGCGCTGGTCTCCGGCGCCGCGGGGCTCGAGCCGCTGCCGTGCGAGGCGGACGCGGCGGCCGCGGTCGAGGTGCTGCGGGCGATGGGGTATCGCACCGAGCTCGTGGGGACGGACGGCGTCTGGGGCGTGAAGCACCGGCTCGCGCTGCTCGGCTTCCCACTCTTCCACGCGAGCTTCTTCCTCATGTGCGCGGGTGCCGTGCAGCTCTACCTGACCCGCGACGTCGTCGCGCTCGTCGTCACGGAGGGGCTCGAGGCGGACTCGCGGGCGGGATCGGTCATCCGGCGCGCTCCGGGCGGCGCCGCCGGGCCGGTGCGGATCGCGCTCGAGCGCGTCGACGTCAGGCTGAAGGAAGGGAGGCCCGTCGACCTCGCCGCCGCCCTCGCGCTCGACGGCGCCGAGCCGCGCACCGCGCGGATCAACGACCCCGCGGTCCGCGGGCCGCTGACCGTCCTCGTCGAGACGGCCGGGATCGCCCCGGTCCTCTGGCTGGTGGACGGCCGCGGCTTCACGCTCGACCGCGTGCTCGCGCCGGTATTCGCGGGCGCGCTCCCCACGCGCGTTCCGCTCGCGGGCGGCGAGGTCGAGGTCGTCCTCGAGCCGGTGGCGGTCGGCCCGCGGTTCCCCGAGCGCGAGGCGCTCGCGACGGTCCCAGTCGAGCTGCGCGTCCGGAAGGGCGGCGCGACGGTGTTCGAGGGCGCGGTCCGCCCGGGCGAGATCGTGCGGATCGGCGAGCGCTCGCTCCGGGTCGCCGAGGTGCGCTACTGGGCGGGGTTCCGCCTCGTCGAGGAACGCGGCGGGGTGCTGCTCGTCGCCGGGTTCATCGCCGCGATCGCCGGGATCGTCTGGCGGCTGGCGTTCTTCCGCCGCGAGATCGGGATCGTGCTGGGCGGCGGCGTGCTGCGCATCGGTGGGCGCGGAGAGTTCTTCCCGGCGCGCTTCCGCGAGGAGCTCGCGCTCGCGCGGGAGCTCCTCGTCGGCAGGGCGCGCGCGGCGACCGCCCGGAAAGGCGGCGCGTGACCTCTGCGTTCGCGGTCTGCTTCTGGGCCATGATGGTGCTGTACGCGCTCGCTGTCGGTGGGCTCGTCGCGGAGCAGCTGCTCGCGGCGCGCCGCCTCGGACGGGCCGGCGCGGTCCTCGTCATCGCGGGGTTCGCGCTCCACACCGCGCTCCTCGCGTGGCGGTGGTTCGCGACCGGGCACGTCCCGACCATCGGCAACTTCGAGAACGCCCTGTTCGGCGGCTGGTTCATCGTCGCGATGGCGTCGTGGGCCGCCTGGAACGACCGCTTCCCGGTGGTCGCCGCCGCGTGCCTCCCGCTCGCGCTGCTGGTGCTCGGCGGCGCCGCGCTCTCGGACGCCTCTCCCCAGCCGTTCGTCGCCTCGCTGAACTCGTTCTGGCTCTACATCCACATCTTCTTCGCCTGGCTCGCCCACGGCGGCTACGCGGTCGCCTGCGGGGCCGGGGTCGTCTATCTCCTCAAGACGGCGCGCGGGCGCGAGCCCGGCCGCGAGTCGCTCTCGCGACTGGACGAGCTCATGTTCCGCGCCACCGCGTTCGGCTTCGTGATGGACGGCATGATGATCGCGGCAGGCGCGATCTGGGCGAAGGACCTGTGGGGCTCGTACTGGTCGTGGGACCCCGTGGAGACGTGGTCGCTCCTGTCCTGGCTCATCTACGGCCTCGCGCTCCACCTGCGGACCACCCTCGGCTGGCGCGGCCGCCCGCTCGCGTGGGTCCTCGTCGGCGCGGTGGTCACGGTCATCGTGTCGTTCTGGGGCGTCAACCTCGTCATGTCGGGAAGCGCGCATGTCTTCAACGTCGGCTAGGGTCGAGCTCGCGATCGGCGAGGCGTCGCGGGCGCTGCTCCGTCTCTTCGGGCAGCCGCGCGTCTCCCTCGCGCTCCTGGCGCTCTCCATCGCCTCCGTGGCGTCCTCGCTCGCGTGGAGCGTCCTCGGCGACGTCGAGCGGGCGAGCCGGTTCGCGACCTCCGCGGCGTGCTGGGCGATCGCGCTCGCGCTCCTCGCGGACGCGGTCGTCGCGGCGGCTCGTCTCGTCTCGGAGCAGCGCGCCGGCCGGACCCGGCCGATCGCCGTCCAGGCACGCGAGCTCGGCGGGCGCGCCCTGCTGCGCGCCGCGCAGGGCGCGTGGGCGCTCGCGCTCGTCGCCTCGATGCTGTTCCGCTCGGGCTTCGAGATCCGGGTCGCCGAGGGAGAGGAGTTCACGGGGAACGCCGACCAGTTCGTCGGGAGCGATCCGCCGCGCCCCTGGTCTCCCGGCCCGTTCCCGGCGCGGTTCACGGTAAAGGGCGTACGGATCCCCGAGCGCGGGTCGGATCGCGAGGCGCGCCCCACCGTCCGCATCCGCATGGCGGATGGCACCTGGGCGATCGCGTCGCGCCGGCGGCCGATCTGGTTCGGTGCCGGTCGCCTCCTGCTCCCCGTCCGGGCGGGATGGGCGCTCCGCTACGAGGTCCTCGCGGCGAGCGGCGAGATCCTCGAGGGCGCCATCGCGAAGCTCGATCTCGGTGCGGGGGCCGTTGACTCGATCCGCTTCACGACGGTGCCCTATCGGGCGTTCCTCGTGCTCGCGCCGGAGCAGCCGCCCGACGCGACCGGGCCGGCGCTCACGACGACGATCTACCGGTGGAAGCTCGCCGTCGCCGCCGGGTCGATCGCGCCCGGGGTGCCGATCGCGTTCGACGGGCTGCGGCTCAGGTTCCCGGAGGCGCGCCGCTGGGCGATCTTCCGGATGGTGAGCGATCCCGGAATCCCGCTCGCGCTCGTTGCGGCACTCCTCGCGGCGTGCGGCGCGGGTGTGCAGGTCCTCGTCCGCGGCTGGCGGGACTGACCGCGCCGCTCACGTTGCGGTGAAGTGTCGCGCCCTCGCGCGCATGGCGGCTTCGCGTCCACGGCTCGGGTCTGCGGGATCTCGCGCAGTGGGGGACTACGCTCAGGCGTCGTTCTCGTCGAAAAGCGAAACAGCGCGAGTTGGGCCTGTTCACTGCGCGACATAACGCCTGGCCGCGGCAATCCGCGCCGATTGCGCGGGATCGCACCTTGCAGATCACCGCTCGGGTTCGTGGGGGCCGAGCGCGGGGTCGAACGCGATCGCTGGAGGGGGCGCGGTGAGCTTCGAGATCTTCGGAACGGTGAAGCGGCGGGTGGTGCTGGGCTGCGCGCTCCTGTCCTGCGCGCTCGCGCCGCGCCCTGCGCACGCGCAGGCTGTGGGGGTGGTTTCCGGATTCGCGCCCGCCGGCTCGGCGGCGTCGGGCACGCTCAACGTCGCGAGCCTCGCGCCCCAGGGCACCCCCGGGACGTACCGGCTCATGGTGGTCGCCGTGGCCATCAAGACGGCGGGGGCGCTCACCGACTCCGCGATCTACACGGTCACGGCGACGTACGGCAGCAAGCTGTTCACCGTCGGGATGGCCGGGGCCGCGAGCGCGAACCCGTCGGCCGCGGTCTGGATCGGCGCCCTGAAGGACAGCCAGATCCCCTTGGTGTCATCGCCGCTCTCCGTGACGGTCACTTCGAAGGGCCCTGCGGTCACCGGAGTCTCCGCGTGGGTCGCGACCTTCTCCGGCGTGAGCCAGCAATGGCCGATCGCGGACGGGTCCGCGAAGGCCAGCGCTAGCCCCGCCACCGTCCCGGCCGCGATCGTGAGCCCGAGCTCCCCCGCGGCGGGCGCGTACGTCACCGCGCTCGCCGCGCCGACCGTCGCGCCGTCGCTGAGCACCGCGGGCTACACCTCGACCTTCGTCACGGGTACGACGAACGTCGGCTCCTGGGTCGGTTACAAGCTCGGGGCGGGAACGGACATCCCGAGCGGGACCTCGACCTCCGGCCCGCTGTCGCTCGCCTCCGTCTCGCTCAACCCGTCGGGCTACATCGGCGTCGGCGACGGCACCCCGGGCAGCCTCGCGCCGATGGTCGCGATCATGAACCCGAGCAACGGCGAGAAGGTGACGCGCTCCGCGAAGGGGTTCAAGGTGCAGGCGCGCATCTTCAGCCCGACGAACGGCGGAGCGTCCCAGAAGATCGCGGTAGGGGACGTCACGCTCTTCGACAGCGACGTCCTCACGACGTTCGTCCTCACGCAGGACCCGAAGTACGGCGGCACCACGGACGAGTCGGGGATCTGGTCGGCGACCTGCTCCTCCGCCGCGTCGAACGGCAGCTCCGTGAAGCTGCAGGTGCAGGCCAAGAACGCGTCCGGCACGGTCAAGTCCCGCCCGGTCACCGTCACGATCGTTGCTCCCGACTCGGGAGACGGGAACCTGCTCGTCCGCGACAACTCGAGCCAGCTCTGCAACGACTGCCACGCGCTCCCCATTCACTCGTCGGAGACGTCGGGCAACCGGCTCGGGTCCTGGGCGGTTGTCTGCCGCGACTGCCACGTGCCTCACGGCACGACGAACATCTTCCTCGTGCCGATGTCGGTCACCCCCCCGTCGATCACGAGGACGCAGACGGCGAAGACGGTCGTCTTCACGAGCATCGGGGCGGACGGGCGCGGCTACGCGACCGCCACGAACAACAGCGTCTGCCAGGGCTGCCACACGCGCACCACCGACGCGGTCGGGACGCCGCTGTTCCGGAACAACGCCGCCTCCGACCTCGCGAACCACAGCCCGAGCCAGGACTGCATGTCCTGTCACTCACACGCGAAGGGCTACCCCGCGCCGGCCGCCGGCTCCTCGTGCCACGACTGCCACGGCACGGTGCTGCCCCGCTCCGACGGGATCACGAGCGAGGCCGCGCCGCCCGTCGACACGTGCGGCAACTCGCAGGGTAAGGTCGCGTCGGCGGGCGCCGGCCCGAACCGCGTGGGCGCCCACAAGGTGCACCTCCTCGGGACGACGTCGAGCCCGCCGGTCGACTGCTTCGAGTGCCACCCGAGCGCGATGCCCCACGCGACCCAGAACAAGTGCTCGACCGCGCTCTCCGATCGCGCCGTCTTCAGCTTCAGCGCGCTCGCGACCGGGGCGGTGGACGGCTGGTCTCCGTCCGTGGCGACCTCGTACATCTACGGCACGCCGGCGTCGCCGGTCCAGACGTGCGGCTCCGTCTATTGCCACGGCGCGTTCCGGTATTCCGGAGTCAGCGGCAACGTGAGCTGGAACAACACCGTCGCCTGCGGCGGCTGCCACGGGAGCCCGCCGCCGGTCCCGCACCCCGGGAACACGGCGTGCGCGAACTGCCACCTCGCTGGCTCGTCGCAGACCGCGATGACCGGCGTGTCGTTCACCAACCACGTGAACGGGCTGCTCGACCGCGGCACCAACGCGTCCGGCTGCACGCAGTGCCATGGGCTCCTCTCGGCGACCGCGGTCCCGAACACCGACACGAGGGCGGCCCCCGGCCTGACCGGCCAGGTGGACTCGAAGGACAACGCGAGCACGGCGACGCAGATCGTCGGGGTCGGCGCGCACAAGGCGCACCTCCAGCCGCGCTGGTCGGCCGCGCTGAAGTGCGTCGAATGCCACCCCGCCGACGCCACCGCCGGGTACCCGACGTTCGCGTATACGGACCTCACGCACGCGGACGGCACGTTCGCGGTCCCGTTCCCGACCGGGTCGATCTCGCGGAAGACTTACGGCATCAGCCCGATCAACCCGGCGCTGAGCGGCACGACGACGGTGACGTGCGCGAGCACCTTCTGCCACGGCAACTTCAACGGCGGCGCGAAGGCGACCCCGACGTGGAACGTCACCGGTCTCACCGGCGTGTCGATGACCTGCGTGACCTGCCACGGGAGCCCGCCCACTACCGCGCAAGGGGACCCGAACGGCCACGATCCCGCCGGCACCGACTGCGTCTCCTGCCACGGCACTGGCTACTGCGCCGCGACCCTCAACGGGTGCACGGCCGTGGGAATCAGCGGCGCCGCCGTGACGACCCACCTCGACGGCGCGGTGACCGCGCCGTTCGCCACGAAGTGCAAGGCCTGCCACGCGGCGCGCGCGAAGATCGCGAACTCGAGCCCTGTCCAGTACCGCGCCGCCGTCGTCGGCAAGGGGACCGGCTTGGAGGGGGACGACTTCGTCCGGAAGAGCCGGCACGTCTCCGACGGGGGAGTGATCGAGATCGTGAAGAACGTCGACTGCGTCCTGTGCCACCTCGAGGGCGAGCTCACCTCGACGGAGACGGCGCCGGTGCTCAGCGCGACGTACCACGGCAACACGCTCAACGGGCAGGGGGTGCGCGGCGCGCAGACCGTGGACCTCCGCAACGTGGACAGCGCGGGCGGGACCGGCCTCGCCGTGTCCTGGCCCGGCCGGCGGCTCGACGTGAACGGCGTCCTGCAGACAAACCCGCTCCCGAACGGCACGACCTACACCGTCCAGCGGGACGGCATGGACCTGTTCTGCATGAACTGCCACGACTCGAACGGCGCGTCGACCGTGACCGTGAACGCGACCAGCGATGGCCTCTGCTGCGCGACCTGTTCCTGCACGACGCTGACCCGCGCGATGATGCCCTTCAATCCCGCGGCGAACGTGAAGAACGCGTGGGAGCCGACAGCCACCCTCGTCACCGGCCAGATCTCGCTCCCGACCTGGCGCATGAACGCCGGCACGGGGTTCCCCACTGCCCAGAACAACCGCGTCCTGAACGTGAAGGGCGACGCCGGCGTCTACGGGTTCAACGGGCAGAACTATCCGACCGGCACCGGCTGGGCGAGCCACCACAACCTCAAGGCGTTCCCTAAGCGCTACAGCGCCTCGAACACGGCCGCCTGGCCGGCCGCGAACTGGACGCTGAACGCCATCACGAGGGAGGGGGCCAACCTCCAGTCCGTCGGCGAGGGGGCGGTGCTGCACTGCTCCGACTGCCACCTCAACGAGGCGAACGCCCACGGCAGCAAGGCGACCTGGTACATGCTCGCCAACTCGACGGGGAACGACATCGCCTTCACGAACTCCGCCAGCACGACGTCGACCGACGTCTGCGCGAAGTGCCACGCAGCCGCGGTGTACAACGGGGCGAGCACGGCCACGACCGGGCCGCGCGTCCCGCACAACTCCTGCGGCAAGTGGATCGGCACGACCAACACCGCGACGGTGATCGGGGCCGACACCGCGGCCGCGAACCTCTCGTGTCTGGCTTGCCACGGCGGAGGCACGCCCGGCGCGATCCACGGCGTCAACAAGACCTACACGCCGCGCGGAGCCGGTACCGCCACGTCGAAGACCTACCGCTTCCTCGGATCGGACGGCGCGGCCTGGCACGGCAACGGCGCCGACGGGCGCAGCGGCGAGGGCTACAACCCGGCCTCGACCGTGACCACCGGCTGGACCGAGGCGGAGTGGACGCGCAGCAGCGGCACCGGGATGTGCTACACGGCGGCCGCCACGGCGTTCACCGCCTGCGCCGCGCACTCCGCCGCGGGCCGGGAGCCGACGCCGACGGTTTACCGGACGCGCCAGCTCGCGTACTAGGAAGACCCATGGCGCCGACGGAGGCGGTGTTCTACTGGGCCGCGCTCGCCCTGTACGCGCTCGCGAGCGCGGGGCTCGTCTACGCGTTCGTCTTCCGGAACGAGCGCTTCATCCCGCGCATGCTCGTGCTGACCTTCGCGGCCTCGTGGCGCACGCCGGCGCTGCGCGCGCTCTCGGTCGGGACGGTGCCGCTCGTCGTCCTGCTGATGGGGTTCGGGGTGACGAGGAACCCGACCCTCGGGCCGCTCGCCGCCTCGCTCCGGTCCGGCTGGCTCGTCGTGCACGTGTTCTTCGCCTGGCTCGCGTTCGGCGCCTACGGGCTCGCCACGGCGGGAGGGATCGCGCACGAGCTGAAGCGGCGCGGCGTCCGCCGCGCGGAGCGGAACCCGGCCTGGGATCGCCTGCCCGCGCTCGAGCGGCTCGACGAGCTGATCTTCCGGTGGATCCTGTTCGGCTTCATCGCGGATACGGTGATGATCGCGTCCGGCGCGATCTGGGCGCGCGACCTCTGGGGCTCGTACTGGTCGTGGGATCCGGTCGAGGTCTGGTCGCTCGTGGTCTGGCTCTCGTACGGGCTCGCGATCCACCTCCGGCTGACGCGCGGGTGGAAGGGCGCGCCGTTCGCGCGCGTCGCGATCGCGGCGATCACAGGGATGTTCGTGACCTTCTTCGGCGTGAGCTTCATGGTCGAAGCCTCGAGCCACGTCTTCAACGTGAGATGACGCGCGCCCTGCGCCGGCTCGCCTCGCTCAGGCTCACGATCTGGGTGCTCGCGGCGCTCGCCGTGCTGTTCCTCGCCGGCCTGTGGATTCCGCAGAAGGCGCTCTTCGATCGCGAGGGTTACCTCCGGTGGGTCGCGGCGAATCCCTCGCTGTCGCGGGTCCTCGACGCGACGGGCCTCACCGACGTGTACGCGTCCCCCATCGCGATCGCGCTCTGGGTCATCTTCTTCGCGAACCTGCTCGCCGTGATGTCGGCGCGGTTCCCCGTCATCCTGCGCCGCGTCGCGCTGTCCGGGCCCATCCCGGACCCCTCGTCGGGCGGGTTCCCGTTCGTCCGCCGCCTCCCGGCGCAGGGTCCCGGCGGGCTCGACGCCGCGCGGGTTGTGCTCGAGCGGCGGGGCTACCGCGTGCGGCGCGACGGCGAGCGGCTCCGCGCCGTGCGCAACCGGTTCTCCCCGCTCGCGACGCCTGCCTTCCACCTGAGCTTCGTCGTGATCCTCGCGGGCGGGGTCGCGACCAGCCTCACCCGGTTCCAGGGGCGCGTCGATCTCGGGGTCGGCGAGCGCTTCACCGGGTCGCTCGCGCAGTTCGTCTCGCGGCCCCACGTGGCGCGGTTCGCGACGCTCCCCGCGGAGCGGTTCGACGTCGAGGCGGTCGCGCCGACGGTGGTCGACGAGGTGCCGGTGAGGCTCGAGGTGGCGCTGCGCGACGTCGACGGGACGGCACGGTCGATGGAGGTGAACCGGCCCCACTGCTCGGACGCCGGGACGTGCTACGTGCTCGAGGACGCCGACGTCGCGCCGCTGCTGCTCGTGCTCGACGCCGAAGGCCGCGAGCTCGAGGGCGGTTACGTCCGGCTCAAGCTCATCCTCGGCAAGCCCGCCCAGGCGCGGCTCATGGGGCTCCCCCTCGAGGTCCGCCTCTTCCCGGACTGGCAGCGGGTGGGGGAGGAGGACGCGACCCGCTCCCGCGAGATGCGCAACCCGGCTCTGCAGCTCGCCATCGTGACGGAGGATGGCCGCACCGTCCGGAAGACCCTCCGCGCCGGCGAGGAGCTCGCCGCGGGCGCCTATCGCATCCGGTTCGCGGGGTGGCGCTACTGGATCCAGCTCTTCGTCCGATCCGAGCGCGGCCTCGGGGTCCTGTTGTCGGGTTTCGGGCTCGCCGCCACGTCGCTCGCCCTCCGGCTCCTGTTCTTCTCGCGCGAGCTCGTCGTCGCGCTCCTGCCGGCGGACGCGGTCGAGATCGCGGGGCGAGCCGACTACTATCGCGCGCTCTTCTCCGACGAGTTCGAGGCGGTGGTCCGCGAGGTGGCCACCGCGCTCGCAGCGATTCCGCGCGTCGCCTGAGCGATCCATGACGACCCGCCTCCGCGTCACGTCCGCCGCCGCCCGCCTGCTGCCAATGCTTGCGAGCCTCGCCGCCTTCGCGGCGGCCACCTGGGCGCTCGATCCGGAGGTCCTCCGGACCTCGCGGTGGCCGCGCCCGCTCGGAGAGCCCGAGCGCAGCGAGGTGATCGGGACGGTGCGGGACTTCGAGCGCTATTACGCGGACTTCTTCGCCTCGGGGGGAGACCCGCTGCACGTCGGGGACATCCCGGCGAGCACGCCGGTGAAGCACCAGCTCTTCCGCGATCTCGGCTTCGTCCGCGAGTCGGGGCTCGTCCTCGTCCAGGACCTCGCGACGTTCGAGCCGCGCGACGCGGTGCGGACCGGACCGACGACTGCGGAGGTGCTCGTCGCCGAGGAGTGGAACTACGCCTATCAGCGCGCGGCGGATCGGGTGCCCGCCGCGCGGCTCACCGGCATGGGGCGGGGGTTCCGGTACGCCCTCGAGCGCGTCGACGGCGGCCGCTGGGTGGTGGTGGCGTGGTGGCCCGACGACTCCGCGAAGCCCGTTCCCATCGAGGACTTCACGTGGTGACCCGCGCCGCTCCCGTCCTGGTGCGGCTCGCGCGCGCCCTCGCCGCCCCGGCGGCCGTCGTCGCGCTCGCGGCGCCGCTCGCGGCGTCGGCGCTGCTCGCCCTCGCCCGCGGCCGCTCGCCGGCAGAGGCCCTGGACGCGCGGACCGCCTGGCTCTGGGGGGCGATGCTCGCGGCGGCGCTCGCCTCAGCGGCCGTGCAGGCGGCGCGCGAGCGGCGCGGGGCGTCGGCGCTCGTCCACGCCGGCCTCCTGCTGCTGCTGCTCCAGGGCGCGGCCTCGGCGGCGTGGCGCTTCGAGGGGGTCGCCGACGTGGGGGAGGGGTCCGACGCGCCGCGCTGGCGGATCCGGTCGGCGGGCCGCTGGCTCCGTCCCCCCGCCGTGCAGGTGGTCGGGATCGAGGGCGCCGACCGCGTCCGGCTCCGCGTCGACGGCCTCACCGCCGACCTCCGGGTCGGCGAGCGGTGGGCGATGCGAGGCACCGCCGTGCGCGTCGCGCTGGTCGGGCCGGCTCCCGTCCTCGACCTGCGCTGGCACGGGGACGTGATCGAGCAGTCGCTCGTGCCGCTCGCGCGCGGCGAGGGCGGGTCCATCCAGCTCGGGCGGATGCCCCACCGGTTCCACCTCGCGGTCCCGGACGGCGAGCCCGCGGGAGACCCGTCCGCGACGCCGGCGTCGCTCCGGCTGCGCGTCGAGCGCGGCAAGCTCGTCGTCACCGAGCGCGTGATCCGCAAGGGGGAGCCCGTCACCTTCGACGGGCTCGTGCTCCGCTTCGACGACGGCGCGAGGTGGGCACGGCTCGAGGTGCGCCGCGCCGCGAGGCCGCTCGCGGCGGTGCTCGGGCTCGCCCTGCTCGCCGCGGGCGTGCTCGTCGCGGCGCGCAGGCGGGAGCGTCCGGCGGCGGCGCTCCGGCCGTCGTAGTACGATGCGCGCGTGCACGTTCTGAACGCGGGCCGCTGGGGTGCCGCCGCCGCGGTCCTCGCGTTCGCCAGCGCCTCCGCCGGTGGGCTCCACGTGGCCGGGCGCGCGGGCCGGACGTTCGTGACCGCGGGCGCGCCCGTGGGGCCCGGACCCGAGGTCGTCCTCGTCCGCACCAACGCCGACGCCGCGCGGGCGTGGCACGCGCGCGGCCTCCGCGGCCGCGTCGTGCTCCACGCCGGCCGGTTCCTCCACTTCGTCGAGGAGTCCGGCTCGCTCCTCGAGCTGTCGCGCGGTCCGGGGAGCGGCCGCGCGTGGGAGCGGGTGCTCCTCGAGGCGGCCGGGCCGCGGAACCACCTCTGGGTGGCGGCGGCGGGCGGCGTCGCCCGGTCCGTGCGCTACCTCAGCCCGCCCGCCGCGCTGCGCGTGCGGCTCGGCGCCATCGGCAAGGCGGGGAGCACGCTCCCGCTCGCGATCCCCGACCGCGCGTTTCCCCGCTGGATCGACGAGGAGGCGCCGCGGCTCGCCGAGCCGGTGCTCGTGGACGTCAACGCATCCTGGTTCGACGAGAGCGGCGGGGAGGAGCTCCTCGCCCTGCTGCGCCGCGCCGGGACGACGACCGATCTCGTCACGCTGAGCCTCGCCGAGGGGAACGACGACGTGAGCGAGGCCGCCCGTGCGCGGCTGCGCGCGTTCGCGGCGTCGCTCGGCGCGCGCGAGGAGCGGGGGATCCCGTGATCCGCGGCCTGCGGCTCGACGACGACGCCCGGTTCCAGCTCGGGCTGGCGCTCGTGACGCTCGTCGCGATAGCCGTCCGCGGCTGGGGGCTCGCCTCCCAGCCGCTCCTCGCGGACGACCTGATGAGCGGCATCTCCGCGGTGAGCTTCGTCGAACGGGGGCAGGTCGGGCCGACGATGTGGCACCACCCGCACCTACGAGACCTCGCGGTGTACCTCTCCACGAGCGCCCTCGGGACGACGAAGCTCGGCCTCGTGCTGCCGAGCCTCGTCCTCGGGGTGCTTTCGGTGCCTGCGCTCGCGCTCCTCGGCCGGCGCGTCGCCGGCCCGGCCGCCGGGATCGTGGCCGCCGCGCTGCTCTCGGTCGAGGCGCTCCACGTCGGGATGTCGCGGGAAGCGGTGCAGGAGGTCTACACGGCGGGCTTCGGGATCGCGGCGACGCTCCTCGTGCTCGCGTTCGACCGCACGCGGCGCCCGTCGGCCCTGCTCGCCGCCGGCTTCGCGTTCGGCCTCGGCGCAGCCGCGAAGTGGTCCGTCGTCGGCGTCGCGGCGGTGGCGGTCGGGTGGGTCGGATGGCGCGAGCTCCGGCGGGGCGGTCCGCGCCGCGAGGTCGCCGCGCGGGCCGCGCTCGTCGTCGCCGCGCTCGTCGTCCTCCCGGCGACGGTCTACCTGCTCACCTGGACCCCCTGGTTCCTCGCGGGTCGGGATCTGCTCGACTGGCTCGGGCTGCACCACGCGATGGCGCTCGAGGCGGCCACGCACGGCGGCTTCAGCGACGCCGAGCTGCTGCTCGCGCGGCCGGCGGCGACCTGGTTCGTCCTGCCGACCGGCTACGCGAGCTTCGCCGCCGGGCCGGGCGGGCCCGTCCCGTACGTGTTCGTGACGAACCCGGCGATCTGGCTGCTCGTCCTCCCCTCCGCCGCGGCCGTCGCCTGGAGCGCGTGGCGGGAGCGCCGGGCCGAGCAGGCGCTCGTCGTGGCCGCGTTCGCCGCGACGTACCTTCCGTTCGTCGCGGTGGCGAGGCCGATCTGGCTCCACTCGGCGCTCGCGGCGGAGCCGTTCGCGCTCGTGCTCGTGGCGGTGGCGGTGACGCGCGCGGCGGCGCGGGTGACGCGCCCGCGCCTCGCGCTCGCCGCGTTCCTCGCCGTCGTGACGGTGATCGCCGTACCCCTCGATCTCCTCGCGACCGGGCACGGGTGGGGGAGCCCGGAGCTGCGCGGGATCGCGGAGCGGTTCCGGCCGCCGCCCGAGCTGGAGGGCGCGGCCGGCGCGCGGTGAGCGCGTCTGGTAGATTGCGGCGGTGCCGATGAGCGACGACGCGTCCCGGACGATCCCGGCCGAGGGGAGGGTGGCATGAGCCCGGCGGCCGGCATCGCGCTCATGATGAACAACTACCTGCACGACGTCGCGACGGCGCTCCTCGCCTCGAGCGCCTTTGTGCTCGTCGTGCTGCTCCGCCGGTACGAGGCGGGCCCGCGGGGGCCGGACGCCGGCCGCTACTTCCTCGAGATCGCGGACCGCATGGCGAAGCTCGCCCGGTTCTCGCTCGCCTGGATCGTGCTCGGCGGGATTCCGCGGACGATCTGGTATGCCGACTTCGAGTGGGCGAACGCCGCCGGGCGCGGGCAGGTCGCGGCGCTCGGGGTGAAGCACGTCGTCGCGCTCGTGCTGGTCGTCCTCGGCGTCCGCTTCTGGCGGAGGCTCCGCCGCCGGGTCGCCGCGCTGCGCTACGAACTCGGGGGCGACCGCGCCACCGAGGCGCGCGCCGGATGAGACCCGGACTCGCACCCCGCGTCCGCGTGTGAGCGTTTCACCTCTGCCCCCCGCCCGGGCGAGCGCGCGCGGACCCTGGGTCGAATCGGGTGCCGCCCAAGAGCGCTCGCGCTGCGACTGCGTCTCGCTTCAGGTGGGGGTGAAACGCGGGAAATGCCCCGGCGGTGGGTGATTGCACCCATCGCGCCCAGGCCGCGGCTGCGCGCGGGGTTTCTTGCCCCCGAGAACCGGCGGGATCAGCGGGGTGTGGAGCGAAACCTCCGCTTACTTACCGCGGTTCGAGAGGGCTCGCGCTTTGCAGCGGCCTACGGCCTATGAGGACCAGGCTCCAGGTGTTCGCGGCCGTTGCGCTCGGTTCGGCGCTCCTCCTCGCCCCCCCGCGCGCGAGCGCGATGGGGCTTTGCTGGACGACCTACACGCCGAGCGTGTCGGTCAACGTGAGCCCGACGTCGCCCGCGCCCGGCGCGGCGGCGACGATCACGTGCACGGCTTCGCCGAACGGCGGTGCGGTCGACTCGGTGGGCCTCACGGTCAGCGGCGGGACGCTCGCCGGCGCCGGGGTCGACCCGTCCTTCCCGACGACCGCGAGCATCCCCGGCACGTCGGGCCAGGTCACCTGGACCACTCCGGCGGCGCCCGGGTTCTACACGGTCCAGTGCGACGCCGTCCCAGGTGCGTGCACGAACCCCGTGTCGACGACGCTCTCGGTGAGCGTCGGCGTCGCGGCATCGGCGCCGGTCGTCGGCTCGATCGAGGGTCCGGCCGAGGTCGTCGCCGGCACGACGTCGGCGTTCTCCGTGACCGCCACGGATCAGAACCAGCCGCCGCTGCCCCTCTCCTACACGTGGTCCGCGACGGGCGGCACCTTCACCGCGGGCAACCACGCCGCGTCCACGTCGTGGCGGGCGCCCGACGTGGTCGGCCTGTACGACCTGATCGTGACCGTCGCGTCGGGATCGGCCATGACGCAGGTCTCGAAGACGGTGAACGTGGTCCTCGCCGTCTACCAGGCGCCGCTCGCGGTCTCGGTCCGGGCGCCACGCCGGATCGCCGCGAGCCATGACGGCTTCGCCGGCGTGTACCTCGTCGACGGGAAGCAGGGGACGCCGGGTACGATCTTCATGCTCACCGTGCGCGGTGAGATGCGCGGCTTCGCCACCGTGCCGGAGCAGGCCGTCGCGGTGACAGAGGGCGCCGGGTCCGTGTGGGTCACGACGAGCCTCGGCAGCGTCTACCGGGTGGACTCCGGGTCCGGCCGCGTCACCGCGAAGCTCCCCTTGTACCCGTTCCTGCGGCCGCTGGGGATCGCCTACGACTCGTCGCGGATGCAGCTCTGGGTCGCGGACTCCGAGTTGGGCACGGTCCGGATCATCACTCCGGACGGCGCCACCGTGAAAGTGATCGAGGCGGCGGGGACGGACACGCTCGGCGTGCCGGTCGACGTCGCGATCGACTCGGCCGGCGGGAAGGCGTGGGTGCTCAGCTCGGACCCGAACTCGGCCAATAACCTGCTGCACTGCTTCTCCCTGGACGGCGACTACAACGGCTCGTACGCCCCTTCCGCTCTCGTGGCGCGCGGCGGCGGCGTCGCCGCCGGGCCGGACGGCCGCGTCTACGTATCCGACGCGTTCGCGGGCGTCGTGCACGTCTTCGCCCGCAACGGCACGAACCTCGGCACGATCGGCACCTTGGGCGACCAGCCGGGGCAGCTCGCCACGCCCGCCGGCGTCGCCGTGATGGTGAACGGTGACATCGCGGTCGCGTCGACGACGAACGGCCGGGTCGAGCGGTTCGGCACCGGCGCGCCGCTGCCCGCGACGTGCCAGGCGAGCGGCGAGCTCGACAGCGACTGCGACGGGCTGACGGACGCGTGGGAGCTCGCGCACGGGCTCGACCCGTACTCCGCCGCGGATGCGCTCGCCGCGTACAACGTCACGAGCTTCAACAACTACGAGGTCGCCGCGTTCGAGGCCAAGTACGGAAGCGACCCGTGGACGCCGCCGTCGGTCACCGTCTCCGCGCCCGCGCTGGTGCCGCCGGGGCTCGTGAGGCTCGGCGCGGTCGTGAACGCGATGGCGGAGTTCCCGGGGACCATCGCCTGGCGCCAGGTCTCGGGCCCGGCGACGGTCGCGCTGTCGGGCGCGAGCACGGCGGCGCCGTCGTTCATCGGGCGCGTCCCGGGCGTGTACGGGTTCGAGGTCGTCGCCGCGACGGACCTCGTCTCGAGCTCGGCCACGCCGGCGTCGGTCGCGGTGAAGAACGTCGCGCCGGTCGCGGATCCGGGCCGTGTCGTCGTGGTCGCGCCCGGGTCCTCCGTCCGCCTCGACGCTCGGTTCTCGAGCGACGCGAACGGCGGCACGCTCACCTACACGTGGGACCAGACCCGCGGCCCGTGGCTCACCGGGACCGCACCGGGCGCGGCGCTCGCGCTGCACACCCGCGCCCCGGGCTTCTACACGTTCCAGGTCACCGCCACGGACCCCCAGGGCGCCTTCGCCGTGGCGGAGGTCCCTGTGCTCGTCGCCTCCGGGGTCGTGTCGGTGCCGGTCCCGACGGCTTCCCCGGCCGCCGAGGTCGGCCAGACCGTGACGCTCGACGGCACCGCAAGCCTGTTCGCCGACGCCGCCCCGGCGTTCAAGTGGGAACCGGTCGACGGGCCGGAGCAGGTGTCGCTGACGGGCGCCGCCGAGGCGGTCGCGTTCTTCACGCCCACCATCGCGGGCCGGTACGGGTTCGCCCTCACCGTCGTGGACGGCAGCGGGCAGCGCTCGCCGCCCGCCCGCGTCGACGTGTTCGTCGCCGAGGCCGGCAAGGCGCTCCCGGAGATCCAGTCCGCCACCGCCGCCCAGAGCGTCGTCGCGGTGAACGCCGCCGTCGCGCTCGAGGCGAGCGGAACCGGGACGGGGTACGCGTGGACGCAGGTCTCCGGTCCCGCGGCAGGGATCACGGACGCCGGCGCGGCGACCGCGACCGTCGTCCCGTTCACGCCCGGGGCCTACGTCTTCGAGGTCGTCGCGAAGGACGGTGGCGCGGTCAGCGTCCCGGCGCGGGTCGCTTTCGAGGCGCGCACCGGCGGGAGCGGGGGAACCGCGATCCCGGTCGCGCGGGCCTCCGTGCCCGGGCTCTCCCCGGTCGTCGGGCAGCTCGTGTTCCTCGACGGCCGCGCGAGCACGCGCGCGGCCCGGTACCGCTGGACGCAGGTCGCGGGCCCGTGGGTGACCCTGGGCAGCCAGGGCGCGGTCACGACGTTCCGCCCGCCCGACCCGGGCACGTACGCTTTCGAGCTCGAGGTGGACGACGGGACGATCCGGAGCGCTCCGGCCCGGGTCGAGGTCGTCGTCTCCGAGCAGGGGGTCCAGTAATGCTTCGCCGGATCGTCGCCGTCGCGCTGTTCGTCGTCGCCCCGGTGAGCGCGCTCGCGATAGAGGCGCCACACCTCACCTCCCAGGGGTGCGGGGCCTGCCACATGGGCCACAACGCACAGGGAGCCTCGCTCACGTCATTGGTCGCCACGTCGCTGTGCGACAGCTGCCACATCTCGCCCTCGAGCTTCCAGGGCGACGGGAGCGACGGGCTCCCGTTCGGGACCGCGGACCAGGCGCAGGCCGGGGTGTCCGGCACCTCTCACAGCTGGACCGGGCTCGCGACGAACTCGACCCTCGGAACGACGGCTCCGGATCCGAACTCGGCCGACACGGTCATCTCGGCGATGGGCAGGCACCTCGACGGCACGAAGCTCAAGTGCACGACGTGCCACGACGTCCACGACGCCGATGGGAACAGCGGGACCGCGCACGCATCGAAGGGCTGGGCGACCAACATCCCGACCACCGCGGGCAGCGGGACCGGCACGCTCCAGCTCACCGCGGTCCTTCCGGGCGCGAAGCCGGCCGCGTACTGGATCAAGTACGTCGCTACGAACCAGTTCAAGATCTCGCACGACCCCGGCCTCAGTCCCAGTTCCACGAGCTGGTGGGGCTATAGCACCACGCTAGGGTGGGGTACCCCTGATACCGGGAACTTCGCGGCCGGCAAGACGTTCGCCACGGCCCCCGTGACGCTCGACGACGGGAAGACCACCGTCACCTTCAGCTCCGGCACGTACTCGACGAACCAGGCCTGGACCAAGTTCTACGTCTCGTTTCCGTTCCTCCGCGGCGATCCTGGGCGAATGTGCGTCTCGTGCCACAAGACTCGGAACATGACGTACACGAACGTCGAGGGCACGGGGTCGCTGCCCGGCGGCGGCACGATCACGCTCGGCTCGACCGTGTTCAGCCACCCCGTGAATCAGCCGTTGAACGTGAACGCTGGCAACTACGACCGCTCGGCGATCCTCGACGCGGACGGCGGCTCGCAGACGCCGGGTGACGGGAACACGTCGAACGATCTCGTGACCAACTCGGCCGGCAACGTCACCTGCGTGAGCTGCCATCACGTCCACAACGCCGACTCGAGCTCGGTGACGACCGACCCGAGATAGGCGCGGCACGAGGTTGATCCTGCCGCTCCCGGCCTGACCGCCGCGGCCGCGCAAAGCGTCCCGCCCGGCGTGCGCCCGCCCGGCCGTCCGCGAAAGCGGACGTTCACTCCCGGCAGGGTCGGTCGGTGGTGCGGCGGCGGGCTGTCTGTTAAAACGGATGCTCGATCAGCGGACGCCGCGGCGTCCGCAGAAAGCATTCATGCCCGACCCCGCCCCGCGCGCCCGCGCGCCGTTCTCCGACCCGAAGGACCTCGACGAGTTCGTCCTGACGCTCGGCAAGTTCGAGCGCGGCGAGATCACCGCGGAGGCCTGGAAGCAGTTCCGGCTCCTGCACGGCACCTACGGGCAGCGTCAGGCGGACGCGCACATGCAGCGCGTGAAGATCCCCCAGGGCGTCCTCTCCGCGGCGCAGCTCGAGGCGCTCGCCGAGGTCACGGAGGCGCACAGCCGCGGGTTCGTGCACGTGACGACGCGCCAGAACGTCCAGCTCCACTTCGTGACGACGCATGGCGCCGAGGCTTCGATCGGCCGGCTCGCGGAGGCGGGGATCACGACCCGCGAGGCTTGCGGGAACTCGGTGCGGAACGTGACGGCGTGCCCGCTCGCGGGCGTCGCGGCGGACGAGGTCTTCGACCCGACGCCGTACGCCGAGGCGTTCACGCGCCACTTCCTCCGCCACCCGCTCGCGGGCTCGCTCCCGCGCAAGTTCAAGGTGGCGTTCGAGGGCTGCCCGGTCGATCACGCCGCGGCGTCGATCCACGATCTCGGCTTCGTCGCGCGCCGCCTGGCGGACGGGAGCCGGGCCTTCCTCGTGCGCGCGGGCGGCGGCACCGCCACGGTGCCGGTCTCGGCGCAGGTGCTCGCGGAGGCGCTCCCGGCGAGCGAGCTGCTCGAGCTCTCCGAGGCGGTCGTGCGCGTGTTCCACCGCCTGGGCGACCGCGTCCACCGCCACGCGAACCGGATGAAGTTCCTCGTCCGGAAGCTCGGGTTCGACGGCTTCCGCGCCGAGGTCGAGGCGGAGCGCGCGCGGGTCCGCGCCGAGGGGGCGCCGCAGCTGCCGTTCGATCAGGCGCGGCCGCCGGAGGAGCGCGCGCCGGAGGGGGTGCGCCCGGCCGCGCCCGACCCCGAGGTCATCGCGGCGAGGGTGCGCGCGCAGAAGCCGAAGGGGCCGGGGATCGTCCCGATCGTCGAGCCGGTCCTCGCGCCTGGCGCCGCCGCGCTCGCGGCGTTCGAGGCGACGAACGTCCGCGCGCAGCGGCAGGCCGGGTTCGTGAGCGTGGAGATCGTGCTGCCGCTCGGGGACATCACGTCGGCGCAGCTCTCCGTGCTCGCCGACCTCGCGCGGGCGTACGGCGACGGCTCGGTGCGGCTCACCCGGGAGCAGGACGTCATCCTGCGCTGGGTGCGGCGCGAGGACGTGCCGGCGCTGCAGACGAGGCTCGCGGCCGCCGGGCTCGGCCGCCACGGCGCCGGGACGGCGGCGCGTGTCACGAGCTGCCCCGGGGCGGAGAGCTGCAAGCTCGCGGTCACGCAGTCGCGCGGCCTCGGGCGGCTCCTCGAGGCGCACCTGCGCGAGCGCCCCGACCTCGTCGAGGCGGCGCCCGGGCTCGACCTCAAGGTGAGCGGGTGCCCGAACGGCTGCGGCCAGCACCACGTCGCGGCGATCGGGTTCCAGGGCAGCGCCCGCAAGGTGGGGTCGCAGGCGGTCCCGCAGTATTTCGTGCTCGTCGGCGGCGGTCTGGGGCCGGACGGCGCGCGCTTCGGCCGGCTCGCCGCGAAGATCCCCGCGAGGCGCGTGCCGCAGGCGCTCGAGCGGCTCGTCGCGCTCTACCGCGCCGAGCGCGTCGAGGGCGAGGACGCCCCGGCATTCTTCGCGCGGCTCGATCCGGCCCGCGCGAAGGAGGCGCTCCGCGACCTCGCCGAGCTCGCGCCCGCGGACGTGCGGGCGGACGACCTCGTGGACCTCGGCGAGTCCACCGCGTTCCGCCCCGAGACGGGCGAGGGCGAGTGCGCGACGTGAGCGCGAACTGACGATCTGACGTGGTCGTGGACGTGGACGTGGTCGTGGTCGTGGACCTCGACTTCGACTTCGCCGTCGACCTCCCGCCGTCGACCGTTCCCCATCATCCGCTTGACTGGACACCCCGCCGCTATTTAGGATGCATCCGTTAAAACGGATGCGGCGCCTGATGCCGCGGAAACTGGGAGACCGGGATGAACACGGGAACGGGATCTAGGCGTATCGCCGCGGCGCTCGCCGCGGTGGTGGCGGTGGGGCTCGTCGGCGGCGCGCCGGCGCGCACTGCGGCGGGCGAGGTGCAGCTCCTCAACGTGTCGTACGACCCCACGCGCGAGCTCTACGAGGCGGTGAACGCCGCGTTCGCGAAGCAGTGGAAGGCGAAGTCCGGACAGGACGTCGTCGTGAAGCAGTCGCACGGCGGCTCCGGGAAGCAGGCCCGCGCGGTCATCGACGGGCTCGAGGCGGACGTCGTCACGCTCGCGCTCGCCTACGACGTGGACGCGATCGCGAAGACCGGGCTCCTGCCCGCCGACTGGCAGAAGCGGCTGCCGCAGAACGCGTCGCCCTACACGTCGACGATCGTGTTCCTCGTCCGCAAGGGGAATCCGAAGAAGCTCGCCGACTGGGACGACCTCGTGAAGCCGGGCGTCCAGGTGATCACGCCGAACCCGAAGACCTCGGGCGGTGCGCGCTGGAACTACCTCGCCGCGTGGGCCCACGCGCTGAAGAAGAACGGCGGCGACGAGGGGAAGGCGAAGGAGTTCGTGCGCGCGCTCTTCAAGAACGTGCCGGTGCTCGACTCGGGGGCCCGCGGGTCGACCACGACGTTCGTCGAGCGCGGCCTCGGCGACGTCCTCCTCGCCTGGGAGAACGAGGCGTTCCTCGCGGTCGAGCAGCTCGGCAAGGGACAGTTCGAGATCGTCATCCCGCGGTCGTCCATCCTGGCCGAGCCGCCGGTGGCGGTCGTGGAGAAGAACGTCGCGCGGCACGGCACGAAGGCGGTCGCGCAGGCGTACCTCGAGTTCCTGTACGGGCCGGAGGGGCAGGAGCTCGCGGCGAAGAACTTCTACCGGCCGCGCGACGCGAAGGTCGCGGCGAAATACGCCTCGAAGTTCCCGAAGCTCGAGCTCGTCACCGTCGACGGCGTGTTTGGCGGATGGCAGAAGGCGCAGGCGACCCACTTCGCCGACGGCGGGGTGTTCGACCAGATCTACACGCCGGGCTCGTAGCGTCCCTCGGTGGGGAGAGGGGCCCGCCGGGTCCGGCGCATCGGGCGCCGGCTCCGGCGGGGTTTCACCGAGGTGGTCGAGGAGCGACGTCCGTGCGCCCGGTGGCGCGCGCAGCGAGGGCGGGGGAGCCGATGAGCGCACTGCAGCGAAGCACAGGTGGGAGGGCGCGATGAAGATCCTCGTCGCCGACGACCGCGGCGTCCTCGCGCCCACTTGCATCGTGTTCCTCGCCTACTGGGGGCACGAGGTGGAGGTGGCCCACGACGGCCTCGAGGCGCTCCGGAAGGCGCGCGCGTGGAAGCCCGACCTCATCCTCGCGCCGGCCCGGCTGGAGCGGATGGACGGCCTCTCGCTCCTCGCCGCGCTGCGGGCCGGAGGGCTGCGCGAGACCGAGTTCGTGATGATCGGGACGGAGGAGGACCGGTTCGCGTGGCAGCGCGCGCGGCAGCTCGGCGCGTCCGCATTCCTCGACGCGCCGCTCGCGGTGGCGGACCTCGCCGCGGTGATCGCGCGGCACGTGCGGGGCGAAGTGGCGGCTGCGCGGGCGCGCTGATCCGCGTGCGCTCGTCCGGGCAGGGCCGGCCCGGGACGTGGTCGTGGTCGTGGTCGTGGTCGTGGAGGTGGACGTGGACGTGGACGTGGACCTCGACCTGGACCTCGACTTCGACTTCGCCTTGGCCGCACGGGTTCCGGACGTCTCCCTCGGGCGCTGGGCCGGCAAGGGATCCTCGTCCCTCGCTTCGGGCCTAGAGTCGCGACCGGGCGCCGTACTGTCGTGAGGGCGCCGAAACGCAGACGCCGGGGCACGTCAGCCCGGTCCGGCGGATCGCTCGATCGCAGGTGAATGGCTCGAGGATGGGCGGCCGTCCCGATCGGCTACGACCGAACTCTGGTGCACTGGCTCCTCGTGGCTTCGAGTTCTCGCAAACCACGAAATACCACGGGTTTCCGGTGCGCTTCCTTCCTACACTTCCGGCGCCGAACACGCGCCGCGCTTCACGCTACGTGCGGCTCTCGACCCATGGACATTGAGGAGAGCTTTCAAACTCGGGCCGAAGCGTTGCGCTCGCGCCGAGTGAGATCCCGAGGGTCGAGCGACAAACGACGGCAACCCTGAACACCTATCGACGGGCTGAGGTCGTTTCCGCGGCAGCGGCTTCGGCGGCAGCAGCGAGCTCGAATGACCTTTCCGGAATCGGTTTCAGCGCGGACCCTTGGCGGTACTCCTTTACGGCCTCGGAGGGCCGACCGGCCTTGAGATATGACGCGGCGAGGTTGTAGTGAGCCTCCGCCATCGTCGGATCGAGCCTCGACGCCTCGCGGCACTCGCGGATTGCTTCGTCAAACAGACCCTGCTTCATTGCAATCCCGCACAGGTTGTTGTGAGCATCCGCGTGTCCGGGATGGAGCCGGATCGCCTCGCGATACTCGTGCGCCGCGTCGCCGAGTTTCCCCGTTTCTAGGTACGCGTTACCTAGAACGTAATGTGAGCCCGCCGCTTCGGGCTCACGGCGGATCGCCTCGCGATACTCGCGAATCGCGTCGTCGAACCTGGCCTTTGCGCTATAGGCGATGCCGAGACTGTAATGAGCCTGAGCCGAACTTCGGCATCTCACAAGAGAGACGGCCTTCTCGAGCTTCGCGATCGCCTCATCCGTTCTTCCGAGCCTGAGATATGCGGTCCCTAGATTGGTCAACGCCTGGACGTCTTCGGGAGAGATCCTCAACGCGGCAAGGGACTCCGAGATGGCCTCGGGCATCCACCCACGATCGAGATAGGCCGAGCCCAGGATGTCGTGCGGACGGGTCCTGTTCGGGCTCTTCGCCGCGACGTCGCGCCACAGCGTGACGTCGTTTCTCCACACGAAGTTCCGAGAGAAGGTAGCTGCTCCCAATGGGACGGCAGCGATCGCCAGCGCCGCCGTGGCCTGGACAGTCGGCAATCTTTGAATGCGCAGGCGCTCCAGGGCCCAGAGCATTGCCGTGGCAAAGGCAACGGCAGCGCCGACGCTCGGCAAATAGACACGATGCTCAACGATGACATCACGGATCGGGATGATCGAAGACTCGACCAAGAGTGTGAGGAAGAACCAGATAGTCCCGAAGAAGAAGAGAACACCCGCTGCGCTTTTCATCTTGCGGGCCCGGACCAGCACGAACGCAGCCGAAGTGACGAGCGCGAGGAGGACCGCGATCGCGAGAAGGACCCTAGGCTCGATCAGCGAATGGGACAAGGGAAAATCATGGTCCAGGTTTTGCCCGACCGGGACCACGAGGAGTCGCAGATAGGTCACGATCACGCGAGTCTGCGTAAGGAGGTATACGAACCTCGGGATCTCTAGAGTCTCGGCTGCGAAGCTCACGGGATTAGCAAGAACACTGGACAGCTTTTCACCACCTTGGCCGGCAACCGCTAGCGGTACGAGAAGAGCCGCCAGCGCAAGCGGGGCGAGGAGAGCGAGCCGCCTTCTTCTGAAGAAGAGGAGCTCGTAAGCTGCCCCCACGAGCGGCAAGGTGAAGCTGATCTCCTTCGTCTTCATCGCGGCGACTGCGGCGACGAAGGATAGCCCGAATAGCCACACAACCCGCGCCCTGCGCGCAGTACCTTCGTCCAGCGCGAGCCTTGCCTGCGCATGAAGCGCGAGCGAGAGTAGGAAGAAGAGCGTCGCGAGGGATGTGAACCGCTGCACGATGTATGTGACCGCCTGGGTCTGTATGGGGTGCACCGCAAACAGGAATCCGGCGGCGAGCGGCAAGAACCTGCGCAGCAGCGGAGTTGCGTTGGAATCTCGCAGCGCCGGCGTTCGGAACGTCAGAGCCGTCAACCAGAAGACAAGCAGCGCGTTCCCGGTGTGGATGAGAAGATTCAGGACGTGAAAGCCCACCACTTTCAAGCCGCCGAGACGGTAGTTGAGCGCGAAAGAGAGATACCCCAGGTATCGCGAGCTCCACGGAGACGGGCCGAGGAGGGAGTGGGCCTCGGTGCTCCTGATGATGTTCGGGACGTCGTCTAGATGAAAGGAAGCCTCGAACGTGTTCGAGTAGACGAGCACCGTTGCCAGGGAAATGGCGAGCAGCTCAACGAAGATTTCGAGCCATCCCGCGGAACGAGCAACTTCAGCATCGAGCCGCTTCCGTCTCGGAGTCTCATCCACTCATCATCAGTATCCGAATTAGAAGATGTGTGTCCACTGACAGCGCGGTAGTGGCCGGTTTTGAGGTTCGGCGTGCTTCCGGGCTGTGGTTGCCGAGAAGTTCATCCTGCAGAAACGCCTTGAGCCGCAGCGTGTTCAGCAGGGAGATATGACCGGGAGTTGTGGATCGGCGTGAACTGAAAGTGGCGTACCTTCCCGAGTTGGGACGAACCAACCGGACCGCCCTTGCAGGGGCGGGGAAAGGCACGCCGATGCTGAGGGTAGTCGAGGAGCGGGACGAAGCGAAGGGCGAGGCGCGGTCGGCGCTCGACGAGCTGGCGCGCGAGGGCGCGCGGCGGATGCTCGTGGAAGCGCTGGAGGTCGAGGTCGAGGCGTACCTCGAGCGGCACCGGCAGGAGCGCACCGGCGATGGCCGCGCGCTGGTGGTGCGGAACGGGCACGCGCGCGAGCGGCGGGTGACGGGGCACGCTCGCGGTGCGCGCGCCGCGGGTGAACGATCAGCGCGTCGTCGACGGGGAGCGGCAGAAGTTCACGAGCGAGATCCTGCCGCCGTACCTGCGGCGGTCGAAGGCCGTCAGCGAGGTGCTGCCGGTGCTCTACCTGCGCGGGCTCTCGACCGGGGACTTCCGGGACGGCCTCGCGGCGCTGCTCGGGGAGAACGCCGCCGGCCTGTCGCCCAGCGCGATCACGCGGCTCACGAGCTCGTGGCAGGAGGAGTACCGGGCGTGGCGAACGCGGCCGCTCGCGGACCGCGACTACGTCTACGTCTGGGCCGACGGGGTGCACTTCAACGTGCGCCTGGAGGACGAGCGACTCGCCGCGCTGGTGGTGATCGGGGCCCGCCCCGACGGCACGAAGGAGGTGGTGGCGCTGGAGGACGGCTACCGCGAGTCGACCGAGAGCTGGCTGGCGCTGCTGCGCGATCTCAAGGAGCGCGGGATGCGCGCACCGGTGGTGGCGGTGGGCGATGGCGCGCTCGGCTTCTGGGCGGCGATCCGCGAGGTGTTCCCCGAGACGCGCGAGGAGCGCTGCTGGGTGCACAAGATCGCCAACGTGCTCGACAAGCTGCCGAAGAGCCTGCAGCCGAAGGCCAAGGCGGCGCTGCACGAGATGATGAACGCGCCGACGAAGGCCGAGTGCGAGAAGCTCGTCTCCGCGTTCGTGACCGAGCACGAGGCGAAGTACCCGAAGGCCGCGAAGGCGCTCTCGACGGAGAGCGACAAGCTCATGACCCACTTCGAGTTGCCCGCCGAGCACTGGAAGCACCTGCGGACGACCAACCCCATCGAGTCGACGTTCGCGACGGTGAAGCTGCGCCAGCGCGTCACCAAGGGCGCCGGCTCGCGCGGGGCGGGGCTCGCGATGGCCCCCGGCTGCTGCTCCTCGCCGAGAAGTCCTGGCGGCGCCTCGACGGCCACGAGCTGCTCCCGCTCGTCCGCGCCGGCGTGGGCTTCAAGGACGGCGTCCGCGTCGAGCGGGACGACGGTCAGGTGACGGAACTTGCGAAGAAGCGACTGTCGGTGAACAAGGAGAAGCGCGGGAAGGTCGCCGCTTGATCAGCCGCGATCCACGACTCTTGACCATATCTCGGCCCATCCCCTCTTGGATCGTGACCTCGGGCGCAGCGAAATCCCGCTCACGCAGGGTGACTGACCATACGTCGCTCAACCCCGCGGACTTCGATCGGTCTGCCCGACTGGGACATGGTCACGACCGAACTCTGGCGCGCGCGGCCCGTCGGCTCCTTCGGCGACCTGGGCGCGCCCGGCGGATCGGACGACGGCGGCTTCGACGAGTTCTGGGAGGTCTGCCCGAGGCGGGCCAGCAACTCGGCAACCTGCGCCTTCAGGGCGGCGACTTCCCCCTCCAGCTCGGCGATGCGCGCGTCGCGTGGATCCAGCTCCGGCACAAGGAGCGTAGATCACATCCTTCACGCTCTGTCGATCCCCATCGCCCAAGGGATCGATCTCATGGGGCTTCCTGGGCGTGAACGGTTACTGCGTATGTTCCCCCGATCTTGGGGCATTGCGCGCATAGTCACAAGCCCAATTTCAATCGGTTGCGCGGGATGGCGCCGGTACACGGGTTGCATGGCGCGGCACGGCGGCAACGGACTCGCCTCGAACGTTCTCGGCGCGTTCCGTGAAACTGTGTTCACTCTCGGAGGGAACCATGCGCGCACGCGCTCAATCGAAGCTGCTGCTCTTGTTTGCCGTGATGGGGCTCACCGCGTGCGAGCTCGTAGGGAGGGATCCGGCGACCACCTCGGCGGCGGTCAACTCGCCCGGAGCAACTTGGGAGACCGTCGTCGCGGGCCACGACCACACGGTGGCGCTGAAGACGGACA